>Ga0209958_1001253_pt1 | contig 21510 bp, 17 predicted proteins | sample ThiBio_inoc_plan_FD_183942 | JGI IMG/M metagenome (GOLD analysis project Ga0209958, IMG submission 183942) | Wastewater bioreactor microbial communities from Cape Town, South Africa - Thiocy_inoc_plan (SPAdes) | ecosystem: Engineered > Bioremediation > Thiocyanate > Unclassified | place: South... | reverse complement strand
TGGGGGAACTCTCGGCAGCGACCAGCGGCGCGGCCATCGCCCGCGAGGACTGGTCGAGGTCTTCGAACAGGTCCCGCTCCAGGCGGACGTCGCGGCGCTTGGCGCCGAAGTAGCGCCGGACCTGGTTCGCCAGGACCCCGCCGAGGATCTGCCGCAGCCACGACAGGAACTCCCCCTCGGACCCGCCCCGGAAGGAGGCGATGCGGCGATGGACCTCCAGCGAGACGTCCTGGACGACGTCGGCCACGTCCAGCTTCGCCTGGATCCGGCGGCCGAGCTGCACCCGCGCCAGGAGGGTCAGGTAGTTGTGGTATCGCCCCAGCAGGAGGCCGAGGGCCGCGCCGTCGCCGCCGCGGGCGGCGTCCAGCAGGCGTTCGACGGGCGGGGTCGTTTCGCCGGCGCGATTCATCGGGCTTCGGCTCCGAGGGAATCCCGAGGGCGCGGGATGCGCCGATTCTACGAGATCCGCCGCCCGGCGTCCGCGCCGGCCGTCAGCCGGATGTGCCTTCGGAATTCGGCGGATCGCGTCGGAGGTTGAGGGGGCATCATATCGGCCTTCCCCCCCGGCGGGGGAAGGTGGCCCGAAGGGCCGGATGAGGGGGAAGACGAGCGCGGGGGCCGCCGGATCTCGCGCCGGCCCGGTCGGACGGGCCTTCGAATACCGACGGGTCCCGTGCTCCGCGTCCCCCTCATCTGACCGCTTCGCGGTCTGTCTTCCCCCGCGAGGGGGGAAGACGTCGAACGCCGATCGCCGAATTCCGAAGGTACGCTCCGTCAGCCGTCCGAGGAGGCGCGATCGGCGACCGCGGCGCGGAGGATCGGAGGAGGGACGTCCCAGAAGCGGATCGAGCCGTCGCGGCCCCCGTAGGCGAGCCGCGAGCCGCCGCCGGTGAACAGGATGGTCTTCACCCATCCCACGCCGCCGTTCAGCTCGCCCCGCATCTCGCCCGATTTCGGGTCCCACGCCCGGATCGCCTGATCGACGCCCGCGCCGGCCACCAGGCCGTCGTCCGGCGAGAAGGCCACGGCGTTGTAGCCCTCGCCGCCCCCCAGGGTGGCCTTCGGCTCGCCGGCCTCCACGTCCCAGAGGGTGACGCCCCCCCGCCCGCCGAGCCGCGGGGCCGTCGCCAGGGTGCGCCCATCCCGCGAGAATGCGAAGCAGTGGACGCGGCCGACCTTCCGGCCCAGCGGCGACCGCGCCCCGGTCGCCGCGTCCCAGATCACCAGCTCGCCGCGGAACGAGGTCGCCGCGACGCGCGCGCCGTCGGCCGAGAAGGCGACGGAGTGGACCATGTCCGTCAGGCCCCTGAGGGCGGCCTTCTCCTCCAGGGCGGGGACGGCGAGGATCCGGACCTCGCCCCCCTCGCCGCCGATCGCCAGGGATCGCGAGTCCGGGGCGAAGGCCAGGTAGCGGCCGTCGGTCCCCTGCTTCGACGCCAGTTGGGACCAGCCGCCGTCGCGGGCCTCCCAGACGGTCAGGTTGCTGGATCCCCCCACGGCCAGGTAGCGGCCGTCGGGGCTGGGGGCCAGGGCGTAGGGCCGCGAGCCGTGCGGGAGCGTGTGCATCTCCCCGCCCCAGGCCGCCCCCTCGGCCTCCAGGTCCCAGAATCGGACCGTGTCGTCCCAGCCGGAGGAGATCAGCACGTCCCGCCCGGGTGCGAGCGCCAGGGCCTCCACCAGGATCTCGTGGCCGTCGACCGCCGAGCGGCCGGCCGCCGGGCCGGCCCCCGGCCCGTCCAGCCGCGCCGACAGGCCCACGGCGGCGACCGAGGTCAGGACGAGGAAGGCCGCCGCCTCGAAGCTCAGCAGGGAGAGCCGGACCCGGCCGCCCCGCACCCGGCCCGCGCCCGCGGGCCGGCCGTCCTGCGCCGGGGTCGAATCGTCGTACATGGCTCTCCGATCTCCTATCGAAGGCGCGCATCCGCCCCGCGCCGGCCGCTCGCGGCGGGCGTGATCCCGCCTCGCACCGCCCCCCGCACGGCGGCGGGATCGCGGATCGAGGGGGCTTGCCGCGGGGGATTTCGACGCGCCGCGAGGTTTCTTACGCCCGACTCCGAGAATCTTACGAGACGATCCCGGAGGCCGTCCCGCGGGGGCCGGTCGAGCCCGGTGCGGCGTCGCCGCATCGTCCTCGGTCCCGGCCCACGGGATTAGTCGCAAGACCTCTCGCGAAAGCGCCGCGGAATCCCGGAGGGCCTCGGCCTCCGGGTGGGACGGGCATCCTACCGGGGCGATGCTCGCCCCGCAATGCCCCCGGCGGCGCGTCAGCCCCCGTCCTCGGGCTTCTGGTGGTAGAGCTTCAGGTAGCTCTCGTAGCGGCCGGCGTGGATCCAGCCCCAGTAGACCGCGTCCTTCACGGCGCAGCGGCCCTCGTGGGTGTGCGAGCAGTCCGGGAACCGGCAGAGGGGGACGAAGGGGCGGAACTCGATGAAGCAGCCCTCCAGCTCCCCGGGGAGGACGCCCCACAATTCGAACTGCCGGAGCCCCGGCGTGTCGACGACGTAGCCGCCGCCGTCCAGCCGGATCAGCTCGGCGGTGGTCGTGGTGTGCTTCCCCTTCGACGTCCAGTCGGAGACCTCGTTGACGCGGAGGTTCAGCCCCGGCTGGAGCGCGTTCAGGAGCGAACTCTTGCCCACGCCGCTCTGGCCCGAGATGGCCGTCACCCCCTTGCGCAGCAGGGACCGCAGGCGATCGAGCCCGCGGCCGTCGGCCGCCGAGGTCACGACGGTCTCGTAGCCGAGCTGGGTGTACAGGCCGACGACCCACTGGTACAGCGAGACGTCGACCAGGTCGGCCTTGTTGAGCACGACCACGGGCCGGACGCCGCTGAACTCGGCGGCGGCCAGGTAGCGGTCGACGAGGCTGATCTTCAGGCCGGGCTCGGCCAGGGCCGAGACGATGAAGACCGAGTCCACGTTGGCCGCGATGACGTGCCGCCGGCCCCGGTAGCCGCGGGTCACGACCCCCTTGCGGGCCTCGACGCGCTCGATGAACCCCTCGTCGCCCCCGGAGTCGGGCGGGCGGAACCAGACGCGGTCGCCGACGGCCACGACGTTCCGGCCGTCGATCGCCATGCTCTTGAGCAGGCGGCGGACGTGGCACGGGTACGTCCGGCCGTCCTCCGCCTCCACGATGTTCACCAGGCCGTGGACCCGGACGACCCGGCCCGAGAGCCAGGACGACTCGTCGACGGCGCGGCGGCCCGAGGCCCCCTCGGCCGCGACGCCGGGGCCCGCGCCGGGGCCCTCGCCGGCGTCGGCCACGATCGTGCGATGGCGCGACATCTCGCCCTTCGGCCGGACGCGCTCGCCCGCGACCGACTCGGCGGCGGCGGGCTTCTCGTCCCCGAAGGCGCGCGTCAGGTCGTTGGCCCGGGTGCGCTTCTGGCGGTTCTTCTTCAGCTCGATCCGGATCTTCTTCTTCTTCGCCAAGGGGGGCCCTTCATTTCCGGCGGGGGTGCGGGGCCGGCCTCAGCGCGAGTGCAGCGGCCGACGGCCGCCCGCCTTCTCGGCCCCGGGGGCCGCGGGCTCCCTCAGGACCTGCTGGGCCCGCTTCAGGTTCGCGACGTGCAGGATCCCCAGGGCCTTCCCCTGGGTCGACGCCGACGAGACGTAGGCGTAATCGATGTTGATGTGCTCCTCGGCCAGCTTCTCCAGCACGCCGGCCAGGGCGCCCGTGCGGTTCTCGACCTGGATGGCGACCACCTCGGCGAGCGTCGACTCGGTCCCCAGCCCGGTGAGGATCCGCCGGGCGGTGGCCGGGTCGGACGTCACCAGCCGAAGGACGCTTGCCCCGTCCGACTCCATCACGCTGATCGCGAGCAGGTCCACCTTCTCCTGGGCCAGGGCGGAGCAGATCTTCGCCAGGCGGCCCGGCTTGTTCTCCAGACGGGCGGTGATTTCGCTGACCAGTTCCATCGTGCGTCCTCCGCTTCGGGAGAGGTTCCTGGACGACGCGGCAACGGGAGATCGATGCGGCAAGATCCGCGCCGGACCTGGGCGATCCACCCGATCCCCGGCCGGCGCGGCGAGGATCGGGCGGGTCGGCTCAGCGATCCCGACGGGCGCCGCCGGGGGGCGGGGCGGGGTTGACGCCCGGCTGCGGCGCGGGGTTGCCCCCGCCCGGCCGGCCCATCCCGGGGCCCGGGACGGGGTTGCCGCCCGGCTGCGGCGCGGGGTTCCCCCCCTGCCCCGGCTGGGCCTGGGCCTGGGCCGCGGCGGCCTTGGCCGCGGCGGCGGTGCGGGCCGCGGCGATCGGCGGCGTGAGCAGGGCCGGCAGGAAGCCCTTGGCCCCCACCAGCGCCGTCACGTCCGGGAACGCACCCCGGGTGACGATCCGGACGGAGTCGTCGTCGACGGACACCACGGTCGTCGACGGGAACATCAGCGACTTCAGCTCGTCGGCCTTGGGCAGGTGGGCGGGGTCGACGCGGATCTGGATCATCGAGAAATCGGGGCCGGCCTGGGCGGGCTGGCCCCCCTGGGGGCCCATCCCCGGGCCGCCGGGGCCCAGCATCATCCCGGGATACTGCGGGTTGAAGCTGCCGCCGGGGCTGGAGCCGCCCCCGCCGGGGCCCATCGGCATCCTCATCCCCTGCGGGCCGGACGAGCCCGGCTGGCTACCGCCCGCCTGGCCCTTCAGGATCCGCTCGCTGGCGGCGATCGCCGTGTTGATCCCCGTCTGGAGCGAGCCGGGGAGGCTCGCCAGCGAGGCCGAGGTCGCCTCGCGGAAGTCGCCGTAGAGCAGGACGAACGTCGAGTCCGGGGCCCTGTCGATCGCCCGGGCGACGTCCTCGGCCGGCGTCCACGGCTTGCGCTGGAGTTGCTCGACCGCCACGCGGGCGGCCTCGGAGGAGGTCGAGATCGCCAGGTAATGCCCCTCCAGGCGCACGCTCGGGCGGAACCCGGCGGGGAGCTTGATCGACGACGAGGTCGGGACGTTCAGCATGTAGGTGCGGTTCGTCTCCGCCCCGCCGCTCGGCAGCAGGCGGAACTCGGGGATGGCGTTCTCGTCGCGCTTGCGGTCCTTGCGCTCGCCGCCGGGCTCCTCGACCCGCGCGCCGGGGCCGCCGGGGAAGCCGGGGCCGCCGGGGGCGGGGTTCGCGGCCTCGGCCTTGACGGCCTCGGCGATCCGCTCCGCGGCCACGGCCTTGATCTGGCGGTTGGCCTCCTGCATCACGGCCTCCAGCGCCCGGCTGAACTTCGCCGGGTCGGCCACCTCGGCCACGAGCACCGGCTTGGGGAGCTGCGGGCCCATCGCGCTGAGGATGGCGGTCGGGTCGGCCAGGTTGGAGGCCGGCTCGTCGACGGTCGCGGCGGACGTACTCGGGGCGAGGTAGGCGACCGCCCGCGGGCCGAGGTTCCCCAGGAAGTCCTTCTCGAAGTCCGACCGGCCGCGCGACCGGACGCCCTCGACCATCGCGTCGTACTGCGCCCTGGCGCCCGGCGAGCCCGAGAACAGCCCGGAGATCAGCGCCGCCCAGCGGTCCGGCTTGAGCGAGACCGACGCGAAGTACTCGACGCCGTCGGGGATCGGCAGCAGCTTCTTGGCCTCGAACGAGGGTTCGTCGAGGAACGCCAGGGCGCCGCGGCGGGGCTTGGGGGCGACGAGCCGGGTCGCGCCCACCAGGGCCTCATCCTGGAAGCCCCAGCGGTACTCGATCCGCTGCACGCCCGAGTCGACGGGGGGCGTCGGCGGCGCGCCGGGGAGCCTGACGTCGGTCGTCGCGTCCAGGAACGCCTTCAGCGCGGGCGTCAGCCCGGCGTCGGCCTTGGCGACGGCCTCCACCGGCTCATACCCGACCGCGCTGGCGGCCTTGCCTTCCAGGCACGCCAGGCAGGCGTCGGCGTCGGAGGGGCGGGCCAGGGCGATCCCGAAGTCCCCCCCCTCGGCCCACCACGCCCAGCCCTCGTCGGCCGGCTTGCCGTCGCCGCCGGGGGGCGGGACGACCACGACCGATCGGGAACCCTTGCGCTCCAGCCGGTGCTTGGACGCCGGATCCATGAACGAGACCACGAGCCGGCTGAGGAGCCCCTTCGACTCCTTGGTCGTCGCGCCCCTCAGTATTAGGACGCCCCGATACCCCTTCGGGGCGGAGGGGTCGGCGTTGAAGGCGGCCACGAAGCCCTTGCGGGCCAGGTGCTTGACGATCGCCACGCCGTCGGCGCCGTTGATCTTGCGGTTCGGGAGCCAGGCCGAGGCCCGTTCCAGCAGGGCGACGCCCACCTCTTCGAGCATGCCGCCGAGCGGCGTGTCGTTCAGCATGCGGAAGGCGGCCGTCTTGCGCCAGCCCTCCTCGTGGGCGTCGAGGCCGTCGAACTCGACGTAGGCGATCAGCTTCTCGCGGGCGGCGTAGGCCGGCCCCGGCGGGGGCGCCGGCGCCGCGGCGGGGGCGTCCGCCTTGGCGGCGGGGGGGGGCGTCGTCGTCTGGGCCCCCGCGCCGAGCGGCAAGAGCAGCCCGAGGAGCACCGCGGCCGGCAGGGCGAGGGCGGTCGGGCGGGGGGGGGCGGTCGGGGATGCTGGCACGGGGCGATCCTCGTCAAGTGGCCGGAGTGGGGGCGCGTCGCCGCGCCCCGGACGCCCTCGCGGCCCTCGCCGACGGGCTCGCTGGCGGCCGGATCAACCCTCATCGTATGGCGACCGCCCGGCCGCGCCAACAACTCGCCCCGGAAGGGGGCGGGGCGTGCAGCCGATTGACACGGCCCCTCGCGCCCGCTAGCTTGAGACCCATCCTGCTCCGGGTTCCAACCGGACGCCCACGCGCCGATCTTCGCCGGGAATCATCACCATCGCCGCGCCACATACCACGACCCAACGGGACGAGGGCCGCCTGCTCGCGGAGTGTCAGGGGGTGCTCGGGTACGAGTTCCGGGATCCGGACCTGCTGCGCGAGGCGCTCACGCACGCCTCGGGGGCGAACCACCGGCTGGCGTCGAACGAGAGGCTGGAGTTCCTGGGCGACGCCATCCTCGGCGCCGTCGTCTGCGAGTCCCTCTTCCGCAAGTTCCCCGACTACCAGGAGGGGGAGCTGACGCGGATCAAGTCGGTCGTCGTCTCGCGGAAGACCTGCGCCAAGATCTCCGAGGAGTTGGGGCTGGACGTCTACCTGTTCCTGGGCAAGGGGATGGGCGGGGGCGACCAGACGCCGTCGTCGGTCCTGGCGGACGTCTTCGAGAGCCTCATCGGCGCCATCTTCGTCGACGGCGGCATGGCCGCGGCGGCCCGGTTCATCGTCCGGCACATGGACCCGGAGATCGAGTCGGCCGTGGAGGGGCAGAACGGGCTCAACTACAAGAGCAACCTCCAGCAGGCCGCCCAGCGCGACTTCGGCGAGACGCCGACCTACCTGCTGCTGGACGAGAAGGGCCCGGACCATTCCAAGTGCTTCAAGATCGCGGCCCAGATCGGCCAGGTCCAGTACCCCCCCGCGTGGGGCCGGAACAAGAAGGAGGCCGAGCAGCGCGCGGCGCTGAACGCCCTCTCCCTGCTCGCCGGCTCCCCCATCCCCTACCAGTCGGACTGACGAGGTCGCCGTGGACGGTCCGCTCGTCATGGATCTCGGCCTCGGGCCGGTCGTCTGGCTGTTCCTCTCGCTGCTGGGCTGCGTCACGCTGTTCTTCAAGTGGGGCCGGTTCTGGAGCGTCCGGAACCTGGACCTGCTGCTCCTGTTCGCGCCCGGCCCGGGGCTGATGATGTTCGTCGGCCGCGGGGGGCACCCGCCGTGGATCGCGTTCGTCCTCCTGTTCGCGGGGACGTTCGCGTGGCTGGTGCGGCTGTTCGTCGACCTGGGGTTCTCGCGACGCCCGCTGCTGGAGCCGAACCTGAACGCCTCGGGCCTGCTGACGCTCTCCATCGGCGTCCTAGGCCTGCTGCTGGTCGAGACCGTGAGCCTCCCCGTCGAGGAGGGGGCCAAGCGCAACCCCGCGGAGCCCTCCGGCCGCGAGGAGGCCGGCGCCCGCCCCCCCGCCCCGGCCGAGGAGAGCCGGGCCGTCCGCCAGGTGATCGACGCCGCCCCCCTCCCCTCCTCGCTCAAGCACGAGCGCCCCCAGGTGATCGTGGGCCGCGTGCTCGCCGTGCTGGCCCACCTGGCCCTGGCGTCCGGGCTGTGGCTGATCGGCTGGAAGCACTACGAACGCTCGCTGACGGGGCTGTCGATGGCCTCGTGCTACCTGCTGCTCCCATACACGAGGATGGCGCTGGTGGACAGCGGCCAGCTGGTCTCGTCGGCGCTGGTCGTGTACGCGGTGTTCTGGTACGCGCGGCCGGCGATCTCCGGGCTGCTGATCGGCCTGGCGGCGGGGTGGATCCCGGCGTGCCTGGGGCTCCTGCCGCTCTGGGCGGGCTTCTATCGGGGCCGGGCCCGAGTGGCGTACGTCGCCGTGGCGGCGTCGGTCGCGGTGGTCTGCGCCCTGCTGGGGGCGGCCGGCCTGGGGCTCTCGGAATGGGCCCGCGCCCTGGGCGCGCGGAGCATCGCGGACGTCGGCCTGCTCCCCCGGTTCGAGCCCAAGCCGGGGAGCAGCTTCTGGGGCGCCGTCGACCCCAGCTTCCGGCTCCCGGTCCTGATCGGCTACCTGGCGATGGTCCTGATCGTCGCCTTCTGGCCGGCGCGCAAGGACCTGGCGCAGCTCGTGTCGCTCTCGGCCGCGCTGCTGGCGGCCAGCCAGTTCTGGTACCTGGACAAGGGGGGCACGCTGGTCCTGCTGTACCTCCCGCTGGCCCTCCTGGTCATGTTCCGCCCGACCATGAACGCCCGCCGGCTCCGCGCCTGGGCCTACCCTCGCGACGGCTCGTCCGTCGCCACCCCCGTCTCGCCGGCCTGACCGACCGACGGCCGCGCCGGCGCGAGGATTGCACAGCGGTCGGGCTCGCGACGGCCGCGGACGGCCGTCGGTGCACTCGACCGGAGGTTCGTCCGATGTCCAGCAAGACATGGCGGTTCGCAGCGGCGATCGTCGGCCTGGCGGCCCTCGTCGGCTGTTCGCGGGGGGACATGAACCCGAACGCGACGCCCAACGTCCCCGCCCCCGGGCATAACCCGTCCGACGGCGGCAGCGGCAACAGCGAGAGCCAGACCTCCACGACGACCGGCTCCGACACCACCGCCCCCGGCGCGCCCACCGGCACCGACGGCTCGTCGAACTCCCCCAACCCTCGCTGACGGCATGCCCCCCGCCTCGCCCCTCGCGGGGCGCGATCGCGGCGACTTCGGCGAAATCGGCCTGCGCAAGAAGGCGTCCGGATGTCAAAATGGACCGGGCACGAGTCCACCCACCGGAGCCGGGACGCATGGCCGAGAAGTCGCCGAAGCGGTTGAAGCTGGAGGAGAGCCTGCGGGACGATCCCTCGGATCCGTTCCTGCGCTACGGGCTGGCGATGCAGTGCTTGCGCGAGGGCGACGCCGACGAGGGCCGCGAACGCCTCAAGGCGCTGGTGGCGGACCGGCCGGACGAGGTCGCGGCCTACCAGCAGCTCGGCCAGTCGTATGCTGAGTCGGAGGAGTTCGCCGAGGCGTCCGAGTGGCTGCGGGCCGGGATCGCCCGGGCCCGCGCCACGGGGGACGCCCACGCCGCCGCCGAGATGGAGGGGCTCCTTGAGTCGCTCGACTGACGGTCGCGGGAGGGTGCCCGCGTGATCGGCCCGATGCTCTCGTCGGCGAGCCCCGGCCCGCCCCCGCGCGGGACGACCGCCCTGGTCGTCGCGCCGGCCCCGGTGCGGATCGGCGTCGGTGCCGTCCGCGACCTGCCGGCCGCGCTGGCGGCGCTGGGGGTCGCCCGCCCCATGCTCGTGACGGATCCGAACCTCGTCGCGATCGGGCTCGCCGAGTCCGTCCTGTCGACCCTCCCCGGCGCGAACGTCTGGACGGGGGGCGGCGAGGCGGCGGCCGTGGCGCGCTTCCGCGAGGACGGCCGCGACGGCCTCGCGGCCCTGGGCGGCGGCTCGGTGATCGCGGCGGCCAGGGCGATCCGCGAGGCGCTCGGCGGCCCGCCGCTGGTGGCGATCCCGACGACCGGCGGCGCCGGCGTCGAGATGATCGCGACGGCCCCCTCGCCGGCGATCAGCGACCCGGCCCTGGCCCGCTCGCTCCCCCCCGACCTCACCGCGGCCACGGGCCTCGACGCCCTGGGACACTGCATCGAGAGCTTCCTGGCGACGGGCTTCCAGCCGTTCGCCGACGCCGCGGCCGTGGAGGGCCTGCGCCACATCTTCCGCGGCCTGGAGGCGGCGATCCAGGACGGCTCGGACCTCGACGCGCGGTCGGCGATGGCCGTGGGTTCGCTGCTGGGCGGGACCGCCGCGAACAAGGGGCTGGGGGTCGCCCACGCCCTGGCCCGTGCCGCCGAGTCCGACGCCCCCGGCCGCCATGCGACGCTCGCCGCCGTCCTGCTCCCCCACGCCCTGCGGTTCAACCGCGAGGCGGCGGAGCCCCGCATGGCCGACCTGGCCTCGCGCCTGGGCCTCGGCCGGGCCGGCGACGGCCCCGGCCACCTCATCACGCTCGTCGAACTCCTCCGCGCCAACGCCCCCCTGCCCCGCAAGCTCCGCGACGTCCCCGGCCTGGCGCGCGACCGCATCGCCGAATACGCCCGCCTCGCCCTCCTCGACCCGGCCGTCGCCTCCAACCCCCGCCCCTGCACCCCGGCCGTGCTGGAAGACCTGCTGGACCGGGCGTGGTGAGGGGCTCCCCTCGCCGCGGGTTGGACTTCAGGGATTCTGCGACTCGCGCTGGAAGCGTTCCAACTCTTGCTGCATGTCGGGCGGTAGCTGCCCGGGGGCCGGGGCCGGGGGGGCGTCGGAGGACGACGGCGGCGTCGGTGACGGGCCGGGAGCGGGGCCGGCCCCGGGGGCCGCGCCGAATCCGCGGCCGGCGTCCTTGCTGAAGACGGCGAAGTACCAGCCGGTCGAGTCGGTCGAGCCTTCGGGATAGGCCTGTCGGTACGACTCCTCGTACTGCGTCGCGGTGTCGACGGCCTCCTTCATCGACTTGCCGGGGGGCGAATTCGGGTCCGCGGGGAGGCGTCCCAGGGCGTCGCGCGAGGCGCGGGCGACCCGGCCGAGGGCCTCGCCGTAGGCCGCCCCGTACTTGGCGAAGAGCTGGCGCACCTGCTCGCGGGTCGGCGGCGGCATGGCGCGGCTGCGGGCTTCGAGCATCCGGCCCTCGCCCTGGAGCATGTTGATCTCCATGAAGGCGTCGAGGCCCTGAGCCGTGCCGAGCGACTCCATCACGCCGGCCAGCCGCTGCTGATACTGGACCATCGACCCCACCATGTCCTCATAGGCCGCGAGGGGCGCCTGTTCCGTGGCCGAGAGCGAGGCGTCGAGCGCCGCCATCCGGCTCCAGCTGAAGCCGAGGAAGCCCGTGAGGAAGAAGAAGGCCACCGTCATCGAGGCCAGCGAGCTGAGCCCCCAGGCCGCGAATCCGCCGGTGTTGTCGGCGCGGAACGCCGTGCGATTCCCGCGGGAGTAGCTGACGATCGCGCCGACGATGCTGACGGCGCAGAGCGTCGCCGCCAGCAGGCTCATGGCCAGGTTCCCGTTGCCGAGGTAGACGCCGACCGTCGAATCGCCCAGGCCGGCCCGGCGGATGTATTTCATCGCGCTGCCGATCGTCAGCACGATCCCCATCAGGCCGATCGCCGCGTTGCGGATCGGGACTCCCCAGGCGCCTTCGTCCACGCCCCGCTTCTTCTTTTTCTTCTTCCCGGGACCCGGCTTCCCCCCGCCGCCCCGCGGGAGCGGCGAGCCCCCTCCCTCGTCGTCGGCGAGCATGTCCGGCCGGATGGTCATCGGCGAGGCCGAGACGGGCTCGTCGGCCAGCCCGTAAGGGTCGTCGACCTCCCCCCGAGGCGTCGGGTCGGGGGCCGGGGTCGGGCGAGGCTTCGGGGGGGACGAGATCGCTCCCGAGGGGGCGGCCGGCTTCGCCGCGACGGGCCGGGCGGCCGCCGGCTTCGGGGCCGCCTCGGGCGCGGCCGGGATCGGCATCACGGTGCCGCAGTCCTTGCATCGACCCTTGCGGCCGGCCAACGCGGCGTCGACGGAGTAGGGCTTCTTGCAGAAGGGGCACGAGAACTGGATTTTCATGGCGCGACCCGACCGGGGATGAAGCCGACCGCGACGCCCCCCCGGGCCCGTCGATCGACGATTCAACGACTCCTATATCGGCCGATCCCACCTCCGTCCAGTGGATGCATCGAATTTCCCACCGCCGCGCGCGGAACGGCCCCCCGGCGCGGACGCGCCGGGGGGCGTTCGGTCCCGATCAGGGCGTGAGCGGCGCGGGCGTCACATCGCGTCGGCGCTGAGGATCTCGCCGCCGGCGCGGGTCCACATGCCCCACCAGACCGGCTTGGAGATCGAGTCCTTGACGAACCGGACCGACCCGTCGGCCATGGCGGCGTTGACCCCGCCCGAGTGCCGGCTCCGGGCCGCGGTGGCCTTGGCCGAAGCGTAGACCAGGTCCGGCGCGGCGAAGTTGGGGGCGAACCGGCCGTTCATGACCGGCCCGTCGGGGGTGGCGCTGCGGAGCCAGTTGTTCAGACGCCCGCCGTCCCACTTCGTGAGGACCCCGGCCGCCGCCCCGTAGCCGCCGGCGTCGACCGCGTCGACCAGCGTGACCGACCACGAGGACGGGTACGCCCGGTAGACCCTCGGATCCTGCATCGGCGTCGCCGCCGTGGAGGCCGCGGGCGAGCCGGGGCCGATCAGCGACTCCGTGAAGGCCAGGGTGTTGCTCGTGCCGTCGGTGATCCCCGAGAGCGTCACCACGCCGCCGACCCAGCACAGGCCGTTCGAGGCCGTGCCGTTCCCCGGGTGGAAGACGCCGTCCAGGCCGTTCCCCTGGTTCATCGCGTAGTTCGTCGACGCGAACGGGATCGTCGAGCCGCTCGGCGAGGTGTAGTTGTGGACCGACGGGGCCCCGTCGCTGGGGCAGAGGTAGGCGCTGATCGACGTCCGAGCGATGGTGAGCAGCGCGTCCGGGAGCGGCACGACGCCGGGATGGCCCATGTAGACGTCGAAGTTGAGCGCGGAGTAGATGTTCCCCGCCTCCAGGAACGGGAGCAGCCGGGCCAGCGCCGAATGGTCCTGGGGATAGCCGGTGGGCCAGTTGTACCCGGCGATCGGCAGCGCCTCGCCGTAGACCGAGATGTAGTTGTGCATCGCCAGCCCGATCTGCTTCAGGTTGTTCGTGCACTGCGAACGGCGGGCGGCCTCGCGCGCCGCCTGCACGGCCGGCAGCAGCAGGGCGATCAGCACCGCGATGATCGCGATGACCACCAGCAGCTCGATCAACGTGAACGCGGGGCGGGACTTTCGGGGTGTCATGGTCTCTCGATGGTGAGATGGGATGATGGCGGCCTCCTCCCCCCCGCGGCCTGCGCGGGACGGCGAACCTTCCGCCGGATGAGCGTGCGAATGAGACTCCGTCTCATTGACTCCATAGAGGGTAGGAATGTCATCCTCCCCTGTCAAGCATGCAGACGATGGCATCTTGATGTCGCACCGGCCGCCGGCTTGGCGGATTCGGCGTCACGGGTCGGCCAAAAGCAATTGCGAGGCCGCACCCATTATCCGTCGCAAGTAGCATTCATTCAGGTGGTTAAGGAATCGGCTCGGATCCCTCGGCCACGACCTCGGCGGAAAGTCGGCCGTCGCCCGACGGGATTTTCATCACCGCATGGAGGTCGGCGACCGGCGAGGCGGGGCGGGAACTGAGGTTGGCCGATCGGGCGGGATTCGATAAAGTCCGGCATGACCCGGGCCGACAGGAGGTCGGCGAGGGGCCCATCTCTGCGGATGCTTCATCGATCGGCGCGGCTCTCCGGATGGATCGGGACGATGGGAGATACGCCATGAGGGACGCCCGCGCGAGGATCCGGGACGGTCGTCGGACGCTCGCCGCCTTGCTGCTCGGCGGCTTCTGCTCCTGCGGCTGGGGCTGCCACCAGCACCATTACTATTACGGGTCGACCGGGGCCACGGCCATCGGCCCCTGCCCCCCCACGGTCGGCCCGGTCATGTCCAGCAACGTGGCCGTCGGGCCCGTGTGCGAGGTCCCCTCCGAGATCGACGGCGGCACCATCGTCGGCTCGCACTCCACCGTCGTCGACGACGGCCGGGGCAAGGCGAAGGTCGTCGTCAGCAAGCCCGACCGCCGCACCTCCCGATTCGGCTGGCGCAGCTCCAACCCCGAGGACGTCCCCGCCTTCACCCAGATCGACGGCGCGGTCGGATCGACCGTCAAATAGCCCGGGATCACCGCGACCGTCGCCGTGCTTCCAGGTTTCGCCCGGATTTCCTCAAGTTTTCGCCCGCATCTTGCCCGGCCTTGCTAGAATATCCGGTAGCGTTGATGGACATCTCGACATCATCCGGGTGGGGCCATGCGTGATCGACGTTCCTGGAGGCAGACGCGGGCGCTGGTGACGGGGGCGTCTTCGGGCCTGGGCCGGGCGATCGCCGAGGACCTGGTCCGTCGCGGCGCGAAGGTCGTCCTGACGGGCCGTTCGCTCGCGAGGCTGGAGGCGACGGCGGCCGAGCTGATCCGCGGCGGGGCCGACCCGGAGCGCGTGATCGTGGCCCCCGCCGACCTGACCGTCCAGGCGGACCGCGACCGCCTCTTCGAAACCGTGCGCGACCGCCTCGGGGCGCTCGACCTGCTCGTCAACAACGCGGGCGTCGGCGCGACCGGCCAGTTCGACACCCACGACGCCTGGGTGCTCCGCCGGGTCTTCGAGATCAATTTCTTCGCGATGGCGGAGGTCAGTCGCGCCGCCCTTCCCCTCCTGAGCGAGGGGGTCGAGCCGACCATGCTGGTGATGGGCTCGATCAACGCCCGCCGCGGCCTCCCCGGCCGGGTGGAGTACAGCGCCAGCAAGTTCGCGGTGTCGGGCTTCGTGGAGTCGTTGCGGATCGAGTGGCGTCGCTACGGGATCCACATCCTCCAGGTGAACCCCGGCTTCTCCGCGACCCCCTTCGACGAGAACGCCGTGGTGAAGACCGCGCGGGTCTCCGTCGCCGACTGGCGCACGACCCCCCCCGAGGCCGTCGCCGCCGCCGCCCTCCGCGCCGTCGAGAAGAAGAAGCGCGAGATCACCCTCACCGGGAAGGGCCGGCTGCTCGTGCTCGCCAATCGCTTCCTCCCCCGCTTCGTCGACTGGGGCCTCTCGCGCTGGCTCCTCCGCCACTTCCCCGACTCCCCCGCCCTGCGCCGGGGCAAGCCGCGGCAGCAGGTCGGCCGCGTCTCCTGACGGCCGCCCCCCCCTTCCTTCGTGATTTTCTGCCGATTCTTGAAATCCGGCCGACCTGCCCGCGGACCCTATCCTCCGGAGAGGATCGTGGTCTTTGGCAATTCGATCGGTTCAAGTCGCAGCCCGGCCGACGCGCGCGCCGCCCCAATCGTGTTCTGCGCAAGAAATGAGGGCCCCGGGAGCGTCCCCTCTCCCGCCGGGAGATGGTCGTCGGATTTCGGGACCGCCGGGGCGATCGAACCTTTCTCCCCTTGAGGTGCTTCATCGAAAGCATGCCGACGCGTGTCGAAGACGCTCTTCCCCCCTCGCGGGGGAAGACAGACCGCGGAGCGGTCAGATGAGGGGGACGCGAAGCGCGAGGCCCGTCGGGATTCGAAAGCCCGCCCGACCGGCCCGGGATCTCGACGGCCGTCCTGCTCGTCGTCCCCCTCATCCGGCCCTTCGGGCCACCTTCCCCCGCGAGGGGGGAAGGCCGTTCATCGCTCACATCCCGAGTGTTTTCGACGCAGCACCTTTGAGGGAGAAGGCCGTCGTCGTCGGCCCGCTCGTGCGTCGCGAGCCCGCCACGCCCTCTGAACTCCGGCCACCCTCTCCCGGCGGGAGAGGGGACGCTCCCGGGGCCCTCATTTCTTGCGCAGAACACTGAGGAGTCTCCGGAATCATCATCGCGTTCGACGAACAAAGCCAAATCCGGCGGCCTTCGGGGGGTTCGCAAGCTGGGTTCGGGTAATCATTTATGTCGCGGTTTCCGCGCCATCATCCTCCCGTGTCAATCGCGAACGAACCCGTCCGAGTCGCGGGCTCCGCGTCGGCCCACCCCTCCCTCAGCCCGTCCCCATCCTGGCACCGTCGGCTCTTTCCGCGGGCGAGATTGAAAACCTATGCGACGCGGGCGACGGCCCGTCGCGTCCAGGGAATCTTTGCGAAGGGGCGGCGGACCTGGCGGCTTATTCCTCCTGTGCCGGGGTGGAGATAGGAGGGTTGTCAGGGTTCTTGGGGTCGTCGCGACGGGCGGGCGGGCGGGGTCGGAAGCGGGGCGAGTTGCGCCAAAGCCCCGATGGAGGGGAACCGATCCAAGAGGGCGTCGGAAGCACCCGGGAGGGCGGCGGAGGGACTCGCCGGCCCGGGGTCATGGATGGCAAGCCGACGCTCTACGCAGTGGGGACGACAACGTGCCAAAACCCTGGAGTCGCCGAGGAGGGGGGGATCGCCGCGCCGGCTGGGCGATCCGCCGGCTGGGCGTCGGGCTGGTCCTGGGAGCCTTGACGACCGGCGCGGCGACCGCGCCGGCCCGGGCTTCCGACCCGTCGACGGTGGGCGTCCGCCGGACGGCGGTGGTCGAGGCGGTGAACAAGGCCCAGGGGGCCGTGGTCAACATCTCCAGCGAGAAGAAGGCCGCTTCCAGCAGCCGGTGGCCGTTCTCGCCCGAGGAGAACCAGCGGCCCCGCGTCAACGGCATGGGATCGGGCGTCATCGTCGACGGCCGGGGCTACATCCTCACCAACCACCACGTCGTGGATAAGGTGCAAGGGGTGCAGGTCCAGCTCTCGGACGGGACGTCCTATCCCGCCCGGGTGCTTCAGGTGGACCCGGTCATGGACCTCGCGCTGATCAAGGTCGACCCGACCTCCCCCCTGCCGGCCATCGCGATGGGGACCTCGTCCGACCTGATGGTGGGGGAGCCGGTCATCACGATCGGCAACGCCTTCGGGTATGAGAACACGGTCTCCGTCGGGATCATCAGCGCCCTGCACCGGGACGTGACCCTCTCGGACGACCAGGTCTACCGGAACCTGATCCAGACCGATGCGTCGATCAACCCGGGGAACTCGGGCGGCCCCCTCATCAATATTGAAGGCGAGCTGATCGGGATCAACGTGGCCGTCCGGGCCGGGGCCCAGGGGATCGGCTTCGCCCTGCCGATGGACGAGGTCAAGCGGGTCGCGGCCGACATGCTCAGCACGCGAAGGCTCGCCGCCACCTGGCACGGCGTCGTCGCGGCCGAGACCCTGCGGGGCGACCGCCGCGTGCTGGTCGCCGCCGACGTCCAGCGCGGCGGGCCGGGCGAGGCCGCCGGGATCCGCCCCGGCGACGAGCTGGTCCGGATCGCCGGCATGCCCGTCACCAACGCCCTCGACGTGGAGCGGGCCTTTCTCGACGCCCGGCCCGGGGCGCCGGCCCAGGTCGTCGTCCGCCGCGGCGGCGCCGAGACGACCATCGCCCTGGACGTCCGCCCCCTCCCCCGCGGCGCGACCCTCGCCGAGCTGGAGCCCACCGACCCGATCTGGGACTCGCTCGGCCTGAAGACCTCCCCCGCCTCCAGCGAGGACGTCGTCTCGGTCAACCCCAAGCTCCGCGGCGGCCTGCTCATCCAGGCCGTCTCGCCCGGCAGCCCGGCCGCCGCCGCCTCGCTCCAGCGCGGCGACATCCTCGTCGGCATGAACGTCGGCGACCGCAACTGGGAGACCATCCGGCCCGACCACATCATCCACGTCCTGAGCCAGCCCGAGGCCGTCCAGACCGACAGCGCCCTGCTCTACGTCATCCGTCGCAACGGCCTCCAGCAGCGGCGGATCAGCCTGGCCGACCCCCGCGTCAAGAACATCATCGCCCAGTAAGCCGCCCGCCCGGGGCGCACCGCATCCCTTCCGCCCGGCCCCGCGCCCCCGTCTCCCCGACGCGGGGCGCGGGGCGGCGGCGTTTCGTTTTGCAATCAATCGCACAGCCATAATAGGCCCAGCATCGACATCGGCTCCGGGGTCGGCTATCGTGTGGATCACCCGGACGGCCGCGGCGAGGCGTCCGTGACAAACCCCTACTCATCGGTCTGTCACCCCGGAAGCCCCGGATGCAGGATGGCGACGACATCGGCGGCCCCGAAGGACTCCCGGATCCCGAGGGGGACGCGCCCGGCCACGACCTCGTGATCATCCTGGGCGTCTTCGCCGAGGGGGGCCTGGCCCCGCTCGCGGTGCTGCTCGGCTGGGCCCTCTCGCGGTCGCCGCTCCAGGGGTTCTCGTGGGACTTCAGGGGGGCCCTGCTCGGGATGGTCGCGGCCGTCCCGCCGCTGCTGGCCATGCTGACGCTGCTGCGGCACCCCTTCGGGCGGTTCGTTCAGGTCAAGACGTTCTTCCAGGACGAGTTGCTCCCCCTGCTGAACAACTGCCGGTGGGACGACCTGGTCCTGATCGCGATCGCGACGGGCGTCGGCGAGGAGATGCTGTTCCGCGGCCTGTTCCAGCCGACGCTGGCCGAGGACCTGGGCTCGCCCGCGGCCGTGCTGATCACCAGCCTCCTGTTCGCGGCCCTGCACCCGATCTCGATCCCCTACTTCTACGTCATGCTCGCCCTGGGGATCTACCTGGGGGCCCTCTGCGTCCTCTCGGGCAACCTGCTGACGTCGATGATGTGCCACGGGACCTACAACTTCCTGCTCCTGGCCCGCCTCCTGCGCCTGCACGACCCGAATCGCCCGATGCGCAACCCGATCCAGGCCATCGACCCGGAGCGCCCCATCGACGACCACGACGAGCCCTGATGCGTCCGCCGCCGCCGCGGGTTATGCTGGAGGTCGCGCCGGCCTCCCGCCGATCGGGTGGCCCGACGCCGGTGAGGAGGGGGCCCAGCCCATGAAACGTGCCGCGCTCGCGACGGCGGGGACGACCCGGGCCGTCGCCCTGATCGGGGTCCTCTTCGCGGCCGGCGCCGGCACCGCCGACGACGGGCTCGAACCCTTGCGCTGGAAGCTCGACCCCGGGCGCGAGTATCGCTACACCCTCTCCCAGGCGACCGTCCTCGACTCGACGCCCGAAGGGGGCGGCCCCATCCACAGCGAGCGGCGCCAGGAGGTGGACTTCCGCTGGGTCGTCGGCGAGGCCCGGGAGGATTGCGCCGAGGTCGCGCTCGTCGTCGATCGGCTCCGCGTCCACGTCGCGCGCGAGGGCCTGCCGGGGGGCTTCGACTTCGACACGGCGACCGACGACGCCGCGCCCGGCGACCCCCACTCGGCCCGGGTGGCCGCCCTGCTGAAGGGGCTCGTCGGGTCCCGCATCACCTTCCGCCTGACCCCCCGCGGCGAGGTGCGGGACGTCAGGCTTCCGGACGAACTGTCGGCCGCCCTGCGCCGGCCCGACGCCTCCGGGGAGGGCGTCCTCGCCTCCGAGGAGGGGGTGCGGAACCTCATCGCCGTGTCCGTCCCGTTCCTGCCCGAGGGGCCGTCCGGTCCGGGGACGATGTGGACCCGGCAGGTCGCCGCCCCGATGCCGACGGTCGGCTCCCTGATCCTCGACAAGACCTATACCGACCGCGGCCCCCGGGCCGACCGCCCCCAGGTCCACGACGTCGACGTCGAGACGCGATTCTCCCTCCAGCCCATGCCCGGCTCGACCGTGGCGATGAAGCTGGAGAAGCAATCCGGCGCCGGCTCGTTCGCGTTCGACGCCCGCCGCGGCCTCGTCGAATCCGGCCGCCTGGAAGACTCGCTGACGATCCGTTTCACCGCCGACGGCCGCTCGGTCGTGCAGACGGCTTCCGCCAAACTTGGCCTGAAGCTGGAAGCCCGCCCGGCCCCGTAGCGGCCCCGAGGCGGTCGCGATCAGGCCAGGCCGTGCTTCTTTAGCTTGCTAAAGAATGTACTTCGCGGCATCCCCAGGATCCGGGCGGCGACGCTCTTGTTCCCCTCGGCCTCCTCCATCGCCTCGACCAGACGCTGGCGTTCGTAGGATGCGAATTCGGCCCCCCACTCCTCCGCCTCCGCGGTCGCGGGGGCCGTCGGCGTCGCCGGCCGGGCCGGCGGCATGAGCTCGGGACGTCGCGGGGCCGGGAGCGAGCGGGGGGGCGGGGCCGAGGCCCGGGGCCGGTAGCGCCGGCGCAGGGGCTGGCGGACCTCGGCCGGCAGGTCGGCCGCGGTGAGCGACGGTCCGTCGGCCAGGACCACGGCCCGCTCGATCGCGTTCTCCAGCTCGCGGATGTTCCCCGGCCAGTCGTGGGCCATGAGGGCCTCGACGGCCTCGGGCTCGATGTACGTCAGCACCTTCCCCGTCCGCGCCGCGTAGACGTCCAGGAAGTGCATGGCCAGCTCCAGGAGGTCTTCGCGACGGTCCCGCAGCGGGGGGGTCGTCAGGGGGAAGACGTTGAGGCGGTAGAACAGGTCCTCGCGGAACTTCCCCTCGCGGATCAGGGCCTCCAGGTCCTGGTGGGTCGCGGCCACGACCCGGACGTCGACGTGCACCGGCTGGGAGCTGCCCACCCGCTCGAACGACATCTCCTGGAGCACCCGCAGCAGCTTGGTCTGGACCTCCAGGTTGATGTCGCCGATCTCGTCGAGGAACAGGGTGCCGCCGTCGGCCTGCTCGAAGCGGCCGACGCGGTCGCGGTCGGCCCCGGTGAAGGCCCCCTTGACGTGCCCGAACAGCTCGCTCTCCAGCAGGCCCTGCGACAGCGCCGCGCAGTGGACCTTCACGAACGGGCGGGCGGCGCGGGGGCTGGCGGCGTGGACGGCCTCGGCCAGCAGCTCCTTGCCGGTGCCGCTCTCGCCGCGGACCAGCACGGCCGACGGGCTGGCCGCGACCTTCCGGGCCATCTCCATCATCCTCCGCGCCGCCGGGCTCGAACCGCGGATCCGCTCGAAGGCCGAGGCCGAGGGCTCCTTGCCGGCGGCCGGGGCCGGCAGGCCCGCCGCCTCGCGCTCGGCCCGGTCGCGGAGCTGGTCCTGGAGGATCAGGATCCGCCGCTGCTGCTCGGCGATCTTCTCGACCTTGCCGCGCAGCTCGTGGTTGAGCGCCTCCAGCGTCTCCTGGATGTCGGCCGAGTGCAGGGCCATCGCCGAGACCGAGCTGAGGGCGCCCAGGAACGCCATCTCCTCGTCCTCATACGGCAGGCCGCTGCGCTTGGGGCCCAGGACCAGCACGCCGGCGAGCTTGCCGTCGGCGCCGACCCCGCACGCGGCGTCCCCCCCCAGCCGGATCATCGCGTCGGTCGCCGGGTCCGACCCGGCCGACCCCGCCGCCTGCGACGCCCTCACCGACGACGCCCCCCGCAGCCGCTCGACCAGCGGGTCGTCCGCCTCCAGCACGGCGTCGTCGGGCGCGGGGCCGTGGCTCGCGGCCAGCTCGAACCGGCCGTCTTCGGGCTCGGCCAGGTAGAGGGCGCCCCACTCCAAACGAAGCACCTCGGCCGTCCCTTCCAGTAGCCGTTTGCCCAGCGTGTGGCGGTCGACCAGGCTGCCGACGGCCAGGCGCATCTTCTGCATCGCCTGGTCGAACTT
>Ga0209958_1001252_pt1 | contig 21519 bp, 20 predicted proteins | sample ThiBio_inoc_plan_FD_183942 | JGI IMG/M metagenome (GOLD analysis project Ga0209958, IMG submission 183942) | Wastewater bioreactor microbial communities from Cape Town, South Africa - Thiocy_inoc_plan (SPAdes) | ecosystem: Engineered > Bioremediation > Thiocyanate > Unclassified | place: South... | reverse complement strand
CACGAGATCGCGATCTGGTCAGACAAGACCAATGCCAAGCAACGGGGCGTCGATTGGCAATTCCGGATTGAAGACGCCCGCATGAAACTGAAGCGGCTCTACCCCAGAATCAAGACTTGACGGGGCACTAGGGGCCATGAAGAAGGCTGCGATGATCCAGGGCGGCCGCGGCAGTAAGGCCCAATACTGGCTTCCGAAAATGGCGCCGCAATGGTGCAATGGTTCAGAACTATTTCTCGGTACTCGTTGATGGTTGACCTCGCCGGAGTATCGCCGAAGATGGGACGTACGAGCTTGTGCAGGCGACTTGGATCAGGTCCCGGAGGGTCGAGGCATGGCGACGGCGACTTCGAAGTACATGTCGAAGCAGGAGATCGTGGAGGCGCTCGGGGTCGACGAGAGCACGGTCCGGCGATGGGTGAAGTCCGGCCGGCTCCCGAGGCCGGCGAAGCCCGGGGGCGCGAGGAACGCGCGGGCGTATTTCCCCCGCGAGGCCGTCGAGCGGCTGATGCAGCCGCATGGAGGTGGCGATGGCGACGACCGCCGTACGGCCTGACTTCCGCAAGCTGGCGCTCTCGCAGGCGGCCGGCTGGCTGTCGTGCTGGGGGCCGGTCGGGGCGAGGGTCCGGGTGGACATGGCCGTCGGGAGGTGGCCGCGGGACGCCCTGGACGCGGCGGTCGACCTGATCGATCGGTTCGAAGCGGCGGGGGCCCGGACGACTGGTAATCGCCCGAGCCCCCGTGGATCCGGTCCGACGGGACGTTGCACCGCCCCGAAGGAATGCCGCCTCGAAGCAAGCCCCATGGTCGGAGGCTCGGGCGACGCCCGAGAGCGACACCCGTGAGCAGTGTAGAGGGGGGCCGCGGGGCCGTCAACAGGCCCCGTCACGCCCCGGTCAACGACATACAGGAGAACACTCGCACCGGGGGAGCGGATGCTCCCCTTTGCCCGGTGTGTCGCGGCGTGACCGAGCCCGACGGACGAGGCCGGCGACGGTGCCCGGCGTGCCCCGTCTCCGGCCCGCGGGAAGGCGGTGCGGGATGGGCGTTGAACCCCGCGGCGTCTTGCGGGACGCGATCGCCGCCATCGAGTCCGCCGCGCCCGGAGCGAGCCATTCCGTGCTGGCGTCGCAGTCCCAGCGCGTCGCCTGGCTGGTCGCGAGGGGCGAGCTGGACGAGCGTGAAGCCCTGGAGGCGCTCCGGGCCGCGGGCGATCGTCGCGGGAAGCCGACGGCCGAGGTGGACGCGGCCTGGGAGTCGGCGATGAAGAAGGCGGCCCCGGCGCCCTCGCCCGCGCCGGCGTCGAAGGTCGCCCCGCCGAAGAAGTCGAAGGCCCCGGCCACGAAGAAGACGGTGTACCCCGGCCTGGACGACGCGGCCCGGCGGACGTCGTTCGCCATGGACAAGCCGCACCGGGGGACCTGGGTCTATCGCGACGCCTCCGGCGCGGACGCGATGGCCGTCGTCAGGTACGGCGACGGCGAGGCGAAGGAGTTCCGGCCTTACCACCCCGCGGCGAACGGCTGGGTCGTCGGGGATCCGGACGGCCCGCTCCCCCTCTACAGGCTCCCCGAGCTGATCCGCGATCCCGCCGCCATGGTCGCGGTGTGCGAGGGGGAGAAGGCCGCGGACCTGGCGGCCGGGCTCGGGATCCCGGCGACGACGGCGGCGCACGGGGCGAAGTCGCCGCACAAGACCGATTGGAGCCAGCTGGCCGGCCGCAAGGTCGTCATCCTGCCCGACGCGGATGACGCCGGCGAGAGGTACGCCGCGAGCGTGACGGCCTTACTGCAGGCGTTGAATCCCCCGGCCGAAGTCCGGATCGTCCGGCTCCCCGGGCTGCCCCCCAAGGGCGACGTCGAGCAGTTCATCCAGGCCGGCGGCACGGCGGAGAAGCTGTGGGAATTGATCGAGGCCGCCCCGACGGAATCGGTCGACGACGGGCCGCCGGTGGTCGTCATCACGCCGAACGAGAGCGAGGTCGCCGCCCAGGCCCTCGCCGCCCTCGCCGCCCGGGACTCGAACCTCTACGTCCTGGCCGGCCGGCTGGCGACGATCGTTGAACGCGGCGACGCGCCGAGGGGGATCGAGTTCCGGGACGAGCCTCCGCCCCAGGTCCAACCCCTCGAGACGATCAGCCTCCGCGGCCGGATCACGGCGTGCACGAGGCTGGTGAAGTACAAGAAGAACCGGGACGGGGAAGACGTCGCCTCCCACGCCCACCCGCCGGAATGGCTGGCCCCGATGGTCCACAAGGGGCCCGAGTTCCCCGGCGTCCGTCCCCTCGAGGGCGTCATCCAGGCGCCGACGATCCGCCGCGACGGCTCCATCCTCGATCGCCCGGGCTACGACCGGGAGACGCGGCTGTTCTACCGGCCCAACGCCAGGTTCGACGCCGTCCCGGAGAGGCCGACCCGGAGGGAAGCCGAGGCGGCGTGGGCCGCCCTCAAAAGGCTGCTCTGCGACTTCCCCTTCCGGAGCGAGGTGGACCTGGCCCTGTGGCTGGCCTCGCTCCTCACGGTCCTGGGCCGCCCGTTGTTCGACGGGCCTTCTCCGCTGATCGGATTCGACGGCAACTGCCCCGGCGTGGGCAAGACGCTGCTGGCCGACGTCGTCGCCATCATGGCGACCGGCCGGCCCGTCTCCAAGATGGGATTCCCCGGGGGGGCCCATGGGGACGAGGAGATGGACAAGAGGATCACGGCCCTGGCCATGGCCGGCGTCCGCCTGGTGCTGCTCGACAACGTGGCCGAGCCGCTGGGCGGGAGCTCGCTCGACCGGGCGTTGACGACGACGCTGTGGCAGGGCCGGCCCCTGGGCCGCTCCGAGATCGTCGACATGCCCCTTGCCGTCACGTGGCTGGCGAGCGGGAACAACCTCCAGGTGAAGGGGGACATGCTCCGTCGAGTCCTGTTCGCGAGGCTGGAGACCCGGGAAGAGAATCCCGAGGACCGCCAAGGCTTCAGGATCCCGAACCTGCTCCGCCACGTCCGCGAGAACCGGGGCCGGCTGGCGGCCTCCGCCTTGACCATCCTGAGGGCCTGGCGGGTCGCGGGCTCGCCCCGGACCGTCGACGCCCTGGGCAGCTTCGAAGGGTGGACGGAGGGGATCGCCGACCCCGTGGCATGGATCACGAACGTCGATCCGCTCGCCGTCCGCGCCGCGATCAAGGCCGCCGACATGGACGCCGGGGCGAGGGAGTCGCTCGTCGCGGGCTGGGCCGAACTGCCCGGATCCGAATCCGGCCTCACGATCGCCGCGGCGTTGAAGATCCTCCGGGCGCATGGGCACGACGACAAGTTCACGGCGCTCAGGAGCGCGCTGGCGGAGATGTCGAAGACCGCCGACCTCCCGCCCGCCCAGGTCGTCGGAAAGAAGTTGAAGACGCTCGAAGGCCTTCCCATATCTGGCTTTGTGCTCCGAAGCGACTTCGATAGGACCAACACGAAGGTCTGGAGGATCGAGAGATCGTCTGCAGGGAGTGCTGGGAGTCTGCAGGGAGTTGATTTCCCCCACTCCCTGCAAGGCAAACAAAATGGCCAAAACGATTTGCGACTGAATGCAGGGAGTGCTGGGAGTGAAATCGCACCCTCACGCGAGGTGTTTCCGCCGTCAAGCATGACGAAATACCCCACGGGGACCGGAAACATCCCCGGCATCCCCAGCACTCCCTGCAGCGGGGCCAGGGAGGTGTTCGAGCTATGACCGCCCTCCCCTCGCTGCTGGAGACGCTCGAGTCGCGAGGCGTCCGGCTGTCGCTCCGGCTCGTGGTCGACGCGCCGGCCGGGGCGCTCGACGACGAGGCCCGCGCCGCCCTCGCCGAGCACAGGCCGATGATCCTCGCCAAGCTGGGCCGCGACGCCCTCTGGGCCGATCTGTCGACTTGGCGGTGGGGACCGGCCGTCGAAGGCGCGGACCCCGGCCCCGAGGAACCGTCGATCGATCCTCGATGGCTGAAGGCGTTCAACGAGCTGACTGGCCGCGACGACCTGAACCGGGACGCCACAGCCGCCGACCTGATCGCCGCCCGCGCCAAACCCCAGGAGCACCAAGGATGAGCCGAGAAGTCGCTGAGGCCGTCGAGGCGGCCCGATACGTGGCCGAAGTGATGAGGGCCGCGGGGTGCTTCGAGGGCGTGGAGGTCGAGCCGGCCGCCCCGTCCCTCAGGGAATCCGGCGTCGCCGCCTGGATCACCGCCCGGGTGCCGAGCCACGGCCGCCGGGTCGCCCTCGCGGTGTTCGTCGGGGACGACGTGGAGCTGCTGATGGCGAAGCTCGACTTCGACCTCGCGCTCATGGAGAGCCGCGCCGAAGGGCTGGCGAGCATGGGGGCCCGGCGGAATTGAACGCCCGAAGGTAATCGCCATTCGGTAATTCGGGGGTGACCTCCATTCGCTGACGCTCGCGTGCAAGGGGACGCCCGGCCCATTCCGATCTCATCGGCTTCCTCCCCCCCAGCGCCGACCGATCGCCGTGCATGCCAGGACGCATATTTTCGAGGGGCGGGGCGACGGCGCGTGCAGGGGAGTCGGGGACTGACCTGACGCTCGACCGCTGAGCAGGGCTTGCGGATCGGGCCGGCGATCATCATGATTCGCACGGCCGGAACGATGTTGAACCGCCGGGCGATGGGGGCGCGCCGTGGAGCATTCGCCTGAACGAGCTTTACGCGCCGTGCTCGAACGCCCGGGCGACCTCGAGGCCCGTCTGGCCTATGCGGAAGCACTCGACGCCGCCGCCGACCCGCTCGGCGAGTTCATCCGCCTGGAATGCCGCCTATCCGACGGCCCCCGGGCCGAAGGCTCGCTGAGAGACTGGGACCGGCGGCACGCGCTGTTCGATGCACATCAGGTCGCGTGGGTCGGACGCCTTGCGGAGATCGGGGCGTATGCGTCGCTCCAGCGCGGGCTGGTGACGGGCGTCGAGGTCGACCTGGACGCCTATCTCGAACATGGGGAGGAGATCTTCGGGCGGCATCCCGTCCGCTCGCTTTCGATTCGCGGCGTGCGGGGCCGTATGGATGAACTCCTCGACAGCCGTTGGATCGGCCGGGTCGAATACCTCTCGTTGCACGGCGGCGACCCTCCCGACGGCCGAGGGCCGACGGACGACGACGTCGCGGAACTGGCCGCGAGGATCGGGCCGCTCGACCTCCGGGGCCTCGGCCTCGAACGCAACAAGGAGGTCGGGCCCGCCTCCGTGAGGGCGGTCCTCGACGCCCCTTGGGCCGGCCGCCTGGAATACCTCGGCCTCGGCTGGACCTCCTCGGGCGATGAAGGGGCCGGGTTGCTGGCCTCGTCGGACCGTCTCGGGGACCTCCGAAGGCTGGACCTTTCGGCGAGCGAGATGAGCGCGAGCGGGCTCCAGGCTCTGGCGAGCTCGCCGACCCTCGCCCGGCTGGGGCTCACGGAATTCGAGACGTCGTGGAACGACTTCGGCCCCGAGGACCAGGCCCGCTGCCTCCGGTCTCCCGTCATGGCTCGCGTGGAAAGGGTCCACCTCGACGGCCGGCTGGCCGGCGACCTCGTCGACGCACTCACCGGGTCGGAGACGCTGGGCGCCCTCGGGTCGATCTTCATCGCCAACGACTGGGGCCTTGAGACGGCCGCGGTCCGCAAGCTCGCGAACTGGGCCGGCCTCTCGCGGGTGCGGAGCCTGACCTTCTGCCTGACCATGGTCACGGACGAGCAATTGGGGATCCTGGCCGCTTCTCCGCACCTTGCCGACCTGGCCTGCTTCAGCCTCTCCGAGAACAGCATCACCGACGACGGCGTCGAGCGCCTGTGCCGCTCGCCCGCGTGGCGCGGCCTGACTCACCTCAGCATCGATCGGAACACGCTGACGGAGCGATCGGTCCGCGCGATCCTCGGGGCTGGTTGGTTCCCCGGGCTCCAGGCGTTGGACCTTCACGCGTCGTACGACATCGGCGACGCGGGGGCGGCGGCGCTCGCGAATTACCGGGGGGCGACGCGGCTGAGAACGCTCGTCCTGAGCCTGGCGGGGATCTCCGACGTCGGTGCCCTGAGGCTGGCCGAGGCCTCGTTCGTCTCACAGCTCTGGACCCTCTGGCTTCTGGGGAACGAGAAAATCTCCCCGGCCGTCGGCGAACGCCTGCAAAAGCGTCTGGGGCGTCGCGTCCACCTGCACAGGCCCGAAGCCGGGCCACGCCGGGCACCGCCGATCGCCTGACGGCCGCTCCTCCGCGGCCCACGTCCTGCGGCCGATCGTGCGGAGTCGGCAAGTCGACTCCTCCCCGATTCCGGGATACGCAACCCACCACGCAACCCGACGGCCCTCGCGATCGACCCCGGACGACGTCCGTCCGGCTGCGACGTTACGCCCCCCGCCGACGCCGGCCGCTGGAGGCCGACGCAAGAGGTCGACCGCGCGACCCGTCCCGACGCACAGCAGCACGCACAGGGCCCGGGCCGCCGCCGAGGCCCGGTTTTTTCGGCGAGAATCGCATACGCCTATATTCGCCGAATTGATGACTCGTCGATCCGTCGCGATACTTCAGCGAGTGGTTGAACGGTCGACGGAACGAACGACCCCGCTTGCAGGTGCGACGACATGGGAAGGCGACGGCGGATACCTCGGGGCGTGTGCCGGATCGTCGGCGTGGCCGCGTTGGCCCGCGCGGGGCTGTTCCGGCACGAATCCGGGGCACGATCGGCGACGATCGACGCCCCCGACCCCTGCGACCCGTCGGAGCCGGCAGGCCTCCTCGTCGAGGTCGAGGTCCACGACCGCGACGCGGCGAGGGTGACGATCGACGGCCAGGTGGTCGAGGCGTGCGCCCGGCCGGGGATCGGCGGCGGCCTCTTCTGGGGCTTCCTCCGTCCGGGTTGCGGCCGGCCCGTGCGACACCTCTACCGGCCGTCGGGGGGCGACGCCTACCGGTGCGGGGAATGCTGGGCGGTCGCCAGGCCGGGCCGCGACGCCCGGCCCGGCCTGGCGGCGGAAGGGCTCGCCCGCAGGGTGGCGGCGCTGGTCGCCGACGGGACGCGGGCCGCGCGGGCGGCCCGCGAGGAGGTCGTCGGATGACCGTCGCCGAAGCCGTCGCCCTGACCGGCAAGCCCGGGAAGGTCCGCCGGGACGGCCCGGGCGGCCTGCTCCTGCCGGGCCTGTTCAACGCCTGCGGGTTCCTCGTCGACCCTCGCGCGCCGGGCGAGGTCTCGGCGCTGCTCGTCCATCGCGCCGTCTGGTACGTCCCGCCCGATGCGGAACTGCCCGTGCGATCCATCAAGCCCTCGCAGTTCTGGGCGACGACCCCGGCGGCCGTCGCCTTCGAAGACCCCCGGAGGGACTGACCGTGGACGACCCGAACGCGAATCCCAAGTCCGACCCCGCGGCCGCACTGATGGCGGATGCCGACCGCGCCATCGCCGGGGCCCGGGCCGCGCTCGACGACATGGCGAAGTCCGGCCCGCTCGCCGCGCTGGCCAACGCCCGGTCGCTGGCCGCGAGCCTGGACCGGATGGTCGAGGATCCCGAGTCCGCCGACCGGGCCAAGCGGCTGGTCTACCACGTGGCCGGCGTGCTCGACGCACTGGGCGTGCTGCCCCTCGCCGTCGCGGCGCTCGTCGCCGAGGCCCTGGCCGATTACGCGACCGAGCCGCCGCCGGAGGGGTGATCGATGGGCCTTCTGGAGCGGAACCGCGAGATCCTGGCCCGGATGCGGGACCTGCGGCCCGTCGAGTCGAAGCTGCGCGCGATCTTCGAGGCCGGGAAGCGCGACCAGCTCCAGCGGGGGGTGGACGCCCAGGGGAAGGCGTTCGCGCCGCTGAGGCCGGGGACGCTGAAGGGCCGCGGGCTCGGCCCGCCCCTCGCGCCGCCCGGATCCCGGATCGTCTCGGGGTATCGGGTGAGGATCGAGTTCCCGCGGGCGGGGGTCCGGATCGTGGGCGAATGGCCGGGCGTGCCGTTCGTGAAATATCACGCGAGCGGCACCCGGAAGATGGTCGCCCGCAACCCCGGAGGGTTCCGGGGCGAGGACGTCGGGGCGGGCGTGAAAGTCGTCAGGGATTACGTCATGACGGGGAGGCGCTGACCGATGGACGAGATCCAGAGGATCATCTTCCAGTTCGAGGGCCGTCAGAAGCTCGAGGAGCTGACGGCCATGCTGGGCAAGGAGTCGGCGGTCCTGGAGACCGTCGTCGCGCAGCACAAGGCGGCCGGGAACGCGACGGCGGCCCACTCCCAGCAGGCCCAGCAGTCGGCCAACGTGATCCGCGGATACGTCCAGCAGATCGACGCCCTGGACCGGCGGTTGAAGGCCGCGGCGTCCGCGACGGGCCCCGGGGCCGCGAGCGCCGGCATGAAGATGCAGGGGATCCAGCAGCTCGGGTACGCCGTCCAGGACTTCGTCTCGACGTCGGGGGGCCTCGCCCAGAAGTTCAACTCCGTCACCAACAACATCCAAGGGCTCGCATCGGCGTTCGTCCCCAGCGCCTGGGGGTTCGTCGCCATCACCGGCTTCACGAGCGCGGTGCAGCTGCTGTTCAACAACGCCGGGGCGATCGCCGACTGGTTCAACGGGGTCGACACCGCCAAGTTGGAGGCCCAGGCCAAGAAGGTCAAGGAGCTGGAGGCGAAGTCGAAGACGCTCGAGTCGTCGCTGGAGAAGATCCGCAGGGCCGAGGGCAGGACGCAGTGGACCGAGGAGTCCGGGGCCGTCGCTTCCGAGGCGATCAAGGGGGCCGGCGGCGTCGACAAGGTCCGGGCCCGCCTGGCGGACCAGTACGCGAGCGAGTCGGCGGTGATGGGCGGGGCTCAGGCCTCCCTCGACGCCGCCGCGCCGGAGGCCGACGCCGCGAACGCGGCCCTGGCGGCGACTCCCAAGGCCGACTGGCAGGCGATGGATAGGGCCCGGAAGCGCGCGGACGCGGCGAACAAGGCCCTGTCCGATGCCCAGGCCCGCGTGGCGAAGGCCCGCGCCGACGCGGAGGCCAGGGCCGGCGAGACTCTGGTCGGCGCGACCGAGGGCGACGCGAAGTCCGTGTACGAGCTGGCGAAGCGGTTCGGCGGCGACTTCAACCAGGCGACGATCGACGGCATCCGGGCCGCGGACAAGGAGGCCGCCGCCAGCATGGCCGAGACGGAGACGACGCCGGCCGACCGGAAGTTCCGCAACGACCGGCGCAAGGATCGGGAGCGGGCCGAGGCGCGGCGCGGGCGGCTGGCGTCGAACGAGCTGGACGACGAGCAGAACGCCCGGGGCACCGCGGCCGAGGAAAGGCTCTCCGCGGCGATCACCTACCTGGAGCAGAACCTGGGCCGGCTCGCCCCGGGGTTGAAGCTCACGAACGAGGAGATCGTGAAGGCCGGCGAGGCGCTGGTCCGGCTCCGCGACGTGGACGAGGTCGGCCCGATGGAGGCCCCGGCGGCGGCCGTCCGGCCGTTCGTCGAGGCGCGGCGGGGCGTGCGGCGCGACGTCCAGCTCGACGAGATCCGAGATCGCCTGGACGTTGACACCGGCGGCCGGCTCAACGAGGACCAGCTCAACGGCGTCGCCCGCGAGACCCAGAATTTGATGCGGCAGGGCGTCGCCCCCATGGCGGCGGCCCAGCAGGCGATCAACGAACTCCTCCAGTCGAACGCCGCCTTGATGGGCCAGATGCAGGCGATGTCGCAGGGCTTCGCGAGCCAGGCCCAGCAGGCGCGGTTCCAGGCCCAGCAGGTGCGGGCGATGGGCCGGCGGTTCCAGGGCGGCCCGGCGACCGGCGGCGCGATGATCACCCCTTTCGCATACTGACGGGGGCTCCATGACCAGGGTGCTGACGATCGACGGGACCGACTACGACGTCGACGGCTGGAACGCCGCCGGCCTGTCGGTCGACGCGTTCTGCGCGTGGGACCTCGACGGGGATTCGTGGCTGGAGTTCCACGAGATCGCGGCCGCCCCCTGGGCGACGTGGCAGGGGCGGAAGTCGGTCGAATACCGGCGCGACGGCGTCCTGCGGTTCAAGGGCGTCACGACCCTGGCGGAGCCGGGCGAGACGGCCCGCCATTGGGGCTACCGCTGCCAGGGCCTGAAGCTCCTGATGAACGAAGTCACGATCACGGCCCCCGACTTCTCGGGGCAGGTGACCTACAACCTGCCCCTCACGGACGAGGAGAGCACGCCGACGCGGCGGGGGCTTTCGGTCGGCGACATCATCGCCGCCGTGCTGGACATGCACGCCGCGCAGCTCGCCGCGATCGGGATATCGACCGACGCGACGACCGCCGCCCAGCTCGCCTCGCTGACGGTCGTGCCGAACGGCCCCGTCCACGTCTCGGGCGAGCTGGCCCACGAGGTAGAGTCGCTCCTTCAGCGATGGGCGGGCAACGTCCGGATGGCGATCCCGCCCACGGGCGAGGTCCGGTTCGTCGACGCGGCCGGCCTGGGGACGACCGGCGGAGCCGCGGCGTCCCACGTCCTGACCTACGGCGTGGACGAGGTCCACCCGCCGTCCATCGGTCGCGACTGGTCGGCGTGCGCCCCCCGCGTCGTCGCCTACGGCCGGGGCCGCATCTATCCCTTCAACGGGAGGATGGCCCTGGATCCATCGGAACTACGCCCGGCGTGGACGTCGGGCCAGCAAGCCGACTGGAGCGACGTCGACTTCACCGCGCCGGGCGACGCGACCGACTACGGCGTCGTCACGACCACGAGCGGCCCCACGACGATCACGGTGCAGAGCGACGACCCGACGCGCGCCTGGCCGGTCAACTTCTGGCCGAAGCGCGGCGGCTGGGTCCAGCTCCGGAAGGCCACGGGGATCGGCCTGGAGTACCAGATCAACGTCCCGGTGTCCGCCTGCACCGCGCTGACGGCGGGCGGGACGTCGACGCTGACGCTGGATCTCCCCCTGGAGTCCAGCGCGTCCGACGCCTGGGACACCTACCAGCTCGTGGGGAGGACGGGCCCGCTGGAGGACGACGGCAGCGGGACGTCGCTGTCCAACGTGTGGCGGCTGTTCGACGTCGTCACGCCCGGGGGGCTGGTCGAGGGTCACCTGGCGCTGTCGTCCCCGATCCCCATCCCCTTCTACGGCCTCAACAACGCCAGCGCCGTCATGATCCAGACGCCGGCCGCGCTGCTGGTCAAGGACGGCGTCACGTTCCCCGCGTCGTTCCGCGTGCTGCCGGAGACGGGCCAGATCCTGTTCGACGAGCCGATCGTCCGCGCCTGGTCGTCGGCCGACGACCTCGCGATCGGCGGGGCGGCCGTCTCGCCGCCGGACGACATCCTCTTCATGGTCCCCTACGCCCGCGGGCCGTTGCAGGTCGCGCACCCGCCCGACGTCGGCGGCGTTCCGCAGTACGCCGGGACCAGCCACACGGTCGGCGGGATGACGAAGACGCTCTACGTCTACATTCCGGATTGGCGGTACGAGGGCAACGCCCCGCTGATCCAGCAATACGTCGAAATGCTCCATCGGACGCTCTGCGACGTCCAGGTCGCGGCGACGGTGATCTACGAGGACGTCCGGGACGACCTGCTCGACGTCGGCGACGGCCACGAGCTGTCGTTCGCCGCCGAGTGCGGGACGACCGGCCTGGAGACGCTGGCGATCCCCGTCCGGTCCGTGGTCGTGCGGATCCCGAACGAAGGCCGCGTCACGACCGAGGTCCGGACGACCAACCGCGTCGAGTGGCGCACCGACCCGGGCTTGTACGTCCACTCCATGAGCCGCCTCGGCTCCGGGCCGTCGATCGGCCTCCCGATGGACGCCGATTTCACCATCAGTGCGAACGGAACCTATCGTCTGTCCGACGGGTCGCCGCTGAACTTCACCGTCGCCGCAGGCGAACCCGCCGCCCCCGTCGCCGACCCGCTCATGCAGGCCGCCGGATTCGCCCAGGGCGGGAATGACGGCATGGGCGGGATGCAGGCCCTCGACGCGGACTGGAGCGCCCCCGGCGGCAACGTCTCCGGGAAGTACGCCGGCCCGAAGAAGTACAAGACGGCCCGCCCTTACCGCACCACGAAGACGCCCTACCGCCGGTCCCGCAAGTTCAGCTCGACCAGCGAGGCCGACAAGGCGGCGGGGCGGGCCAAGATGCGGGCGGAGCATCAGGCCGAATCACAAGCCCGCAGGGACCTCGGGGCGAGCCGCAGGGACGTGGAGGACGTCCGCCGCGAGGAGCGCCAGGACGTCGGCGAGGGATACCTGGAATGATCGCGCCCGCGAGAGACGACGACGGGCCGCCGATCGACTACCAATCGGTGGCGGTCATCCTGTGGCACCACGGCAAGAAGAACCGCGAGATCGCCGAGGCCCTGGGCGTCTCGCGGCCGAAGGTCTCGCGGATGCTGGCCAAGGCGCTCGACGAGGGCAAGCTGGGGCCCGTCCCGCACGCCCGCGAGTTCGGGTTGCGCCTGAATTGCGATTGCGAAACGAAGCCCATCCGCGCGGGCGAGGTCATCGTCTGCGTGTCGTGCTGCTCCAGCGGCTGGGATTTCAGCCCGCTGATGCACGCCGAAGCCCTGCCCCCCGAGCGGAAGGCGTACCGCCCCACGGCCCTGAAGGGCGGGAGCGGGGACGCGCCGGCCGACGAGTCCGCGGGCCAGGAAGCCGCGGCGGAGGCCATCGAGGACGGGCGGCTCGGGACTAGGGCCGGCCGGCGGTCGCACGCGAGGGGGAGGCGGCGATGACGGGCCGCAACGCGACGGTCGTCGCGAACATGGGCCTGGTCCACGAGATGGCGAAGGGCTTCCGGGGCCGGGGGCTCGACGTCGAAGACCTGGTCAACGAGGGGGCCATCGGCCTGATGCGGGCGGCCGAGAAGTTCGACCCCGAGCGGGGGTTCCGGTTCAGCACCTACGCGATGTACTGGATCAGGCAGGCCATGCAGATCGCCGTCGCCAACAAGGGCCGCACGGTCCGCGTCCCGGTCGGCACCCTGAAGCTGCTGGGCGACTGGCGGCGATCCGAGCGGGCCGTCTACCTGGCGACGGGCCGGCGCCCGGGCTTCGACGAGGTCGCCGACTGCATGGCGCTCGACGACGAGGCCAGGGTCCGCGTGGCGAAGGCCCTGGCGGCGTCCCGCGCGAGCCTGGGGAGTGAGGCCGTGGAAGTCGAGGGCGAAGGGCCGACGGCCGAGGCTTGGGACGACGAGGATCGCGCCGAGCTGGACGCGCTGATGTCGGGCCTGACCGATCGCCAGCGCGAGGTCGTATCGGCCCGGTTCGGGATCGACGGCCGCGAGCCGATGACGCTGGCCGAGGTCGGCGACGACCTGGGCGTCAGCCGCGAGCGCGTCCGGCAGATCGAGGCTGACGCCCTCCGCCGCATGGGCCTGGAGAGGTCCGGCGAGCGAGGGGCGGTGGCGTGTCGGTCGGCCGCGGGGAGGGGACGATGATCGAGGATCCGGAGATCGAGCTGGACCGCCTGCGGAGGGTCGTCGAGGCCAGCTGCGACGCCATGCGCGGGGCGTCGCCCCGGGCGATGAAGACCCCGCCCAGCCGGGCGTTCGGGGGCCAGTACGACCGGCTCCGGGCCGAGGCCGCGCGGCTGCTTCCGCATCTGGCCGGGCTGATCCCTCCGAAGGTCGCCGCCCCCGGGGAGGACGACGACGCCGAGGAGGCCCGATACCTCGAGGTTCGCGTCTACCTGGCCCAGCTCGGCGTGCTGCTGACGCCCGCGCCGGGGCCGCCGTGACGGCCTGCGGCCGGAGGCTCTTATCAGAAGATGTGGCGACGAGGGGCGACGCGATGCACGACGACGAAGCATTGACCCTGAACCAGGCGGCGCGGCGGTTCTACCCCGTCGGCACCGCGGTGAGCACCGTGTTGCGCCACGTCCTCAAGGGGGTCCGTACGCCGGCCGGGACCGTGAAGCTGGAAGCCCACCGCATCGGCGGCCGCTGGGTGACGACCGTGGACGCGGTGGAGCGGTTCCGCGACGCCTGCACCGTCCGGAGCGGCGGCGAGGCCCGGGCGTCGTCGGGCGCGGCCCACGCGAGGGCCGACGCCTACCTCAAGTCGATCGGGCTGTAAGGGCCGTCACCCCGCCTCGGTGGCGAAGTCCTTGGCGACCCCGTCCAGCCTCTCCGCATACACCTGCGTGACGTCGGCCTTGGCGTGGCCCAGCACGGCCTGGGCCGCCTCGACGCCGAGGCGTCGCCGCACCGCCGTCCCCACCGTGTGCCGGATCTGGAGCGGCGACCAGCGGTGGGCCTTCCGCCACACCTCCAATTCTCCGGCCTGCTCCGCGGTGAACTTGCGCGTCCGCGACACCCGGATCGTCGACAGCGTCGGGTGCGGGAAGGCCCGGTCGCACGCGCGGCGGATGGCCTGGGCGTATACGCCGCATTCGTATCGCGGCTTCAGCCTGGCCCGGGCCTTCCGCCCCAGAATCTTCCGACCCGCCGACTCCTCGGCCACGTCGACCGGGCGGAACAGCCAGCCGCCGCCGCATCGGGCCGGGAACGGCGCGATCGCTTCGCGGCACCGTGGGCCGATCGGGATCATTCGACGTCGGCCCTTGTGCTGGCCCTTGTGCTGGCCGGGCGTGTACTCCCACGGCTCGACCGACCGGTCGATCTCGTCGCCGCGCATCCTCACGACCTCCCCGACGCGGCACCCGGTGAGCATCTGGACGCGGACCATCGCCGCCACCGGGCCGGGCATGTGCGGCAGGGTCGCCTCCACCACGGCCGCGTCGACTGGTTCGACGCCCGGAGGTTCCTTCGCCTCCGTGCGGTTCCGGAGCAGCGGCGACAGCGTCATCAACTCGCCGTGGACGGCGGCGGGGACCATCTTCTTCGAGGCCGCCCAGCGCCAGACGCGCCGGATGCGATTGACCCTGGTGTTGATCGTGGTGCGCGCCAGGCCCGACGCGATCATCGCCGCGCGGACGGCTTCCAGCCGCTCCTGGTCGAAGTCCGCCGCCGGGAGCGACCGGTACATCTTCAGGACGGGGCGGAGCGAGTCGCGGAAGTTGGACGCCTCGCCGGTCGGGACGCCCGTCGACGACCGATAGTAGGCGTCGGCGTGCACGAGGAAGGCGGCGGCGACCATCGCCACCGTCGGCGACTCGCGGGCGGTCGGGGCCCCGGACCTGGGCCTGCCCTTCGCGAGCCACTGCGCGACGAGGCGGTCGAACTTGATCCGGGTGTCGGGGTCATCGAACGGCCCGAGGAAGTGCTGGCGGCCGTCGAGGTAGACGTAGCCGTGGCCCGTCTTCTTGTGGCGTTTCAGCTCGGGGAGCTGGCCGGCGCAGCGCGGCATGGAAGCGTCCTCCGGAGGCTAACCGTGGAACTTCCACGGTTAGGAGGTCGGCTTTCGGCTCGCGCCTCGGACGCCCGAGGGTACGTTATTCCAACGTGCGATGGGACTTGTGAGGAGAGCGGGCGAGGGGATTCGAACCCCTGACGTCCAGCTTGGGAAGCTGGCATTCATTCCATTTTCACTCGATTTTTCGATGGTTTCGGGTTACAATCGGGCCTGGTCCAGGGTTGATTTGTAACCTAGAATTGAAACCCATCGGAACAGGTTTATGGCTCTCAAGACGGACATGACGTGGGAGAAGGCCAAGCTCCGCTGGCGGAAAATGTACAGGGGCAAGGTCTACACAGTCTCGTGTGAGGCGCTCGGGGTCCCCGCCACAAAGGAGGCCAGCTACCAGGCTGCGAACGCCTGGTGGAAGAAGAAACGGCATGACCTCGATGGCGTCGTGGAACCTGACCTGTTCGGCGGCGTCGTCGGGAAGCTGGAGTTCCGCCGGGACTGGTGTCGGAGGCACCATCGGGCCGACGAGGCCGCCGAGTGGTCGAGACGCATCGAGGATGTGAGGCGGCTCGACGTCTCGGAGGACGCCGACCCTTGCGCCCTCCTCATCTCGCCCTCGGTCCCCGAGCGGATGGAGTTCCTCAAGCGGGTTGGCAGCACGCTCCCGGAGGGCATCGATTCGCTGAGCATCGAGTATCAAGTCGGTGATGGGAAGCTCTGGGAGGAGCGGTACTGGGCCGATCGGGCTGCGGAGGCCATCCCCGACGAGAAGACCGTCGGCGGTCAGGTGAAGGCATGGATCGCCGGCCAAGAGGCGAAGGTCCATGCCGGCCAGGTCTCGCCCGGCCAGCACAACAATGTCCGCTTCTGCCTCCACCATTTCCGGGATTTCCTCGGCGGCGAGACGCTGGTCGAGGCCGTCGATGAGGCGAAGATTGCGGCCTACTACATGAAGCTCATCGGCGAGGTCGCCGAGCGGCGGAAGGACCCGGCCCGCAGGGCGGGCATGTCCAGGGACTATGCCGCCAAGCACCTGGCCGTGGCCCGTAAGTTCATCCGCTACCTTTGGTCGATGGGCCTGGTCGAACTGCCCCGGAACATCGACAGCCGGGAGTTCACGTTCAAGCGGGCGGCCAAGTCCGTCCCCACCATGACGACGCAGGAGGTCCGCACCCTGATCGAGAAGGCCACCGGGCAGTTGAAGCTCCACCTGCTCCTGATGGTGAATTGCGGCATGACCCAGACCGACATCGCCGAGTTGAAGGACGGCGAGGTGGACTGGGAAGCCGGTCGGATCGTCCGCAAGAGGTCGAAGACCGACGAACACGACGACGTCCCGATCGTCAATTACAAGCTGTGGCCCGACACCTTCCGACTCCTGAAGGAGCATCGCTCCGGCAAGGAGACCGTCTTGCTGACTCGGTTCGGCACCGTCTGGGCCTGGGAGGAGTTGGTGGACGGCAAGTACAAGAGCAACGACAGCATCGCCACCAACTACAACCACCTGAAGGCCAGGTTGAAGAAAGCAGACGAGGAATACGTGCCCAAGCCGCTCAAGCTGCTGCGGAAGACGTCCGCCACCCGGATCGAGTCGCACGAACACTACGGCAGGTACGTGTCCCATTTCCTGGGCCACTCGCCCCGGACGATTAAAGATAGGAATTACGCCGCACCGTCGGATCAGTTGTTCGAAGAGATCATCATCTGGCTCGGGCGGGATTACGGGTTTGTGAGGTGACAGAGGTTTCCGATGCACACTTCGTCCACTTGGGCGACTCCAGCAGTTACGCTCCCACAAGTGCCCCGAAGGGGTGATCGATCCCTGCGTCCAGGTCGGCGAGCGCCTGGAAGACGTGATCTCGGGTCAAGCCCTTGGGGATCGACCGGGGCATGGCGGTGGTCGGTGAAGGACCTGGGCGACTTCGAGGGTTGCCTCCCTTCGGCGGCTGATCATAGCGGGACGATGGACGCAAGGCCATCGCCGGGTGAGACCGACTGGAAGACCGTCGTGACCGCCTAGCTGATGCCTGACGATCCGACGTGCCCAGGATACGTTGTTCTGAGCCTTCGAAAACAATTGAATGCTTGCATTGGATCGGGTTCTCGCATAGGCTTAGTCTTCAGTCGGCCGTAAATGGGCCGGGCGACGAGGCGGGTCGGGAGGACGTCGAGGAGGCCGTCACCCATGGAGCGAGGTCTTGATCGACACCCGGTCGCTGGACGGGCACGAGGCTCGACGTCCGGGCCGCACAACCCCGGAGCCCTCGATGTCCATCCTTCTGTTCGTGAATTTAAAGGGCGGCGTTGCCAAGACGACTAACGCCGTCGCCGTCGCCGAGTGCCTGGCCGACTCGGGATACCGCACCCTGCTGATCGACGCCGATCACCAGTGCATGTCCGGCGAACTGCTCCTGGGCGAGGGCCGCCTGCTCAACTGCGAGCGGAAGAAGTCCACCCTCCACGACCTGCTGGCCGCCATGCTCGACGACGAGTTCCGGTCGTCCCAGTTTCCGCATTACGTCATCCCCAATGCGTCGGACATCGGCGGCGGCCTCGCCCGCCTCTCGGTCATCCCCTGCTCGTTCCGCATCGACGACTTCTCGACCAACATGGCGAAGGCCCGCCGGGGCCACCAGTCCAACGATCAATTCCTGGCCTTCTTCCGCAACCGCCGGGAGGTCATGCGGCGCTGGCTCCATGCGAACTACGACTTCACCATCGTCGATTGCCCGCCGAGCATCGCCCTCCAGGTGAAGGTCTTCCTGATGGTGGCCGACGCCTTCATCGTGCCTTCCATCCCGGACCGGCTTTCCGTCCGTGGCTCGCTCTACCTGCACGAGCGCATCCAGGCCCAGGGGATCAAGATCAAGGGGATGGGGACGCTCTGGTCGCTCTACAGGGACCAGAACAAGATGCACCACAAGGTCATCGAGGCCACGGCCAAGGGCGTCGAACCGTACAATCAGCTTCCCAGGCCGTTCGGGACCGTGATCCCCAACGCCGCCGCCATCGCCGAGGCGACCGAGCCGGGCCGCAAGCCGAAGACGTTCAACGCCAAGTACACCCCGCCCTTCGCCAAGCTCTACCACTCGCTCAGCGGGGAGATCGTCCAGAGGAGCCAATGGCAGCGGGCGGAATCCAACGGGGCGGCGGTGGCCGCTAACGTTTGAAGCGGCCCGGACCGGGAGTCGTGGGCGATGAAGGCGAGGATCGTACTGTCGGACGGCGTGGTCATCGAGGCCGACGGGACCCCTGCTGAGATCGCCGAACTCACCGACGCCCTGAGGCGGTCTCACGAAGCCGCACGGCCCGGAGGGGACGACGCCGACGCCCCTTCCGACTTGATGCAACCGGGCCATATAGAGCCTGACGAGCCTTTGGGGCTCAACGAGCCCGGCGACGAGGAAGCCCCGGAACCGACGGGCGAGGACGGCGAGCCCGCCCAGTGGGGGTTGGAGGTCGATGAGGAGGATGGCGTCGAGCCCGACGAGTCCGATGCCCGACTGGAAGAGGTTGACGACCCGACCGGAGTGACAACTCCGACACACGGCCCGCCGCTCGACCTGATCGTGCGAGAGGTCGCCGACCAGTTCCGCCTCCTGGCCGATTCCACCCGGCTCCAGATCCTCTCCCGGCTCATCGACCGAGGCCACAACGTCGGCGAGCTTTGCGAGGCCCTGGGAGGGATGAGCCAGCCCGCCGTCAGCCACCACCTCGCCCTGCTGCGGGTTTCCGGGCTGGTCACGCCGAGCCGGGAGGGCAAGTTCAACTTCTACGACCTGACCGACCAGGGCCGCACCCTCACGGAGGCCGTGGGCCGCCTCGGTACTTCGAATGAAGCCGGGGCGACCGCACTGTTCCGCCAAGCCTCGGACACGACCCGGCTCCAGATCCTCGCCACGCTGTCGGAGGGGGACCGTAACGTCGGCGAACTCTGCTCCGACCTGGGCGGGATGAGCCAGCCCGCCGTCAGCCACCACCTGACGCTCCTGCGGCACGGCGGCCTGGTCGAGGCGAGGCGGGCCGGGAAGTTCAGCTTCTACTCGCTGCGGGAGGAGGGCCGTGAGTTGACCCGCCTCGTCGCACCGATGCTGGCGGCCAGGGCAAGGGCCGGTCCCGCCCCTGAGGGCGACACGCCCGAGTCCCCTGCGTTCGACTTCTCGTCCATCGACGACGACTGGATGGACGGCACGCCGCATCCCGACTGCGAGCCGGGGGAGGGCGACGAGGGGAGCCCCGGCGGGGCACCCCCGGCCCACCTGCTGTGTCGCCGAGTCCTGCTGATGGTCCAGGAACTCCACCGCCGGGGGTACGAGCGGCTGCGGGTCGCACCCGGCCTGTCCAGGTCGGGGCTGCACTGGGGGTGCTCGATCGTCCCCGCAAGCGACGTCCGGCCCGGACATGGGGCGATCGTCATCGATGAGGGGGGAGTCGCCGCCCGGTATGACTCGGCCCACGGGGCGGGATTCTTCGGCTGGGACGACGCCGAGAACGATCCGCCGTCGGCACTGGCGAGCAAGTTCCTCGAACGCTTCCCCGACTTAAAGCTGAGGGGCGAGGGCGGCGACCCGGAGTACGCCCGCTGGTACGCCCGGATGCTCCGGGCGACCGACCCCGACGGGCTGATCTACGCCCAGGCGGGCTGGGACGTTCCGGGGGACCACCTCCCGGCCCTGGGCTGCACGGCGGACGTGAAGATCCCCCTGCCACCGCCGGGGGGAGCTTGCTCGGGGTGTTAAGGGCCTTCGCCCGGACCGACGGGCGGGGCGAGTCGGGCAACGATCACTTGCGAGGCGTGCAGCCATGCCGCAGGAAACCTTCTCGCTGCCCGTCTTCCCCGCCGACCGCCCGCTGCGGCTGACGCCGACGGACGTCTCGCAGTTCGTCGGCCTGGAGCAGTGCGAGCGGTTCCTGCGCTTCCGCCTCATGGAACGGGCCGGGCAGGACTTCATGGAGCCGTACGGCGTCGTCCCGCAGCGCATGACCCCCTTGCTGTCGATGTCGGGCCACGACTTCGAGGTGCAAATCGAGGGGGTGCTCGCCGCCCGGTCCCGCCACGTCCACTACGCCGCCCGGTACGCCCAGGCCCACAACCGCCCCCAGAACAACGAGGAGGTCCTCGGCGAGGCCCGCTCCTTGAAGCCCGGCGAGTCGGTGCTCCTTTTCCAGCCCCGCCTGGAGGCCGAGATCGACGGCTGGCGGCTCCGGGGCGACGTGGACCTGCTCCGGCTGGAACGGGACCAGGACGGCATCTTGCTCGCCCTGGTCGCCGACATGAAGAGCACGACCGAGGTCAAGGTCGAGCACCGCCTCCAGGTCGCCTTCTACGGCCTCATGATCGGGCGGATCTTCCGGGACGGCGACGTCGCCCACGAGCCCCTCCAGACGGCCATCCTCTTCCGCCCGCCCGCCGAGCCCACGCCCGAAGCCGAGTCCGAGCTTGGGCCGCTGAGGGAGGCAGCCCTGGCCGTCTTCGGGCTCGACGACGCCCTGCTCGAAGTCGTCGCCGATCCGGGGGCCTACGCCCAGTCGGTCCGTGACCTCGTGCTCGGGGCGGATTCCACGGCACGCCGCATCGCCAAAGCCCCGTTCGACGACCTGCCCTTCTGCCTGTCCTTCAAGTGCGACGGCTGCCTCTACGGCGAGTTCTGCCTGAAGTGGAGCGCCGAGCGGGACGACCTGTCGCTGCTTCCGTACTTGGGCGGGACCGACAAGGAGGCCCTGCGGCGGGCGGGGGTCCGATCCATCCAGTCCCTCGCCACCCTCAAGGACTTCGCACCCCCGACCGACGGCGTGGACTCCAGGGACCTCGCCCCGGCCCCCGGACGTGAGGCCCTGGTCCGGCGGCTCGCCGCCACCTGGCCGGTGGGACCCCGGCTCGACGAACTCGTCCACCGGGCCAGGAGCTTCCGCAAGGTCGTCCGCAAGGACGGCACCCAGGCCCTCGCCTACATCCCCGGCAAGGGGAACAGTTCGCTGCCGGTGTCCCGCCCCGGCCTTAACCCGAATCTCGTCCGCATCTATCTCGACGCCCAGCACGACTACCTCGAAGACCGGATCTACCTGCTGAGCGCCCTGGTCGTCGCCTGCGAAGGCGGGGTGCCGGTCGGCAGGCGATCCGTCATCCGGGTGACGGACGGCCCGCCGGACTCGGCGGCGAAGGAGCGGGACCTGTTCGTGGCCTGGACTCGTGAACTCGTCCAGGCGGTCGTGGACCTGGCCGTGAGCGACACGCCGCCTGGGGAGAGGAAGTCGGCCCCGGTCCACGTCGTCTTCTTCGACCGCCACGAGCAGCGGCTC
>Ga0209958_1001251_pt1 | contig 21519 bp, 22 predicted proteins | sample ThiBio_inoc_plan_FD_183942 | JGI IMG/M metagenome (GOLD analysis project Ga0209958, IMG submission 183942) | Wastewater bioreactor microbial communities from Cape Town, South Africa - Thiocy_inoc_plan (SPAdes) | ecosystem: Engineered > Bioremediation > Thiocyanate > Unclassified | place: South... | reverse complement strand
TTTGGTTTAGGTGGTCGTCAACCTGCAGAACGTTTGCTTGGCGATTTACTGGATAAAGCAAAAAATGAAGCAAAACAACCGAATCCTTTACATAAGAAGGAGGTTGTAGCAAGTGAAACTGTGAATCCAACAGCACCGACTGCGACCAATCCGGTGAATCCAACTCCACCAACACCACCGTATTCGGATGAATAGAAAAAATAATCTTTGATTTTTTTGATTAATTCGACCACTCTAAGCAGGGTGGTCGTTTTGTTTGTATCAGTATTATTGGGTGTTATTTGGGATTGTAATTGGGTGTTTTAACCGGGTTTAAATGCTTTAATGAAGAAATTTGACCTCAAAAGCAATTCATTTATAGCTCAAGTATCAATAGTCTCTAAATAAAAAGTCGATAGGAGAATGAAATGAAGAGGCCAAATCGAGTATTCGCACCGATTATTATTGCAGGGATTACCGTTGGATTCTTGGCGAGTGCTTATAAGTTTGTTGTTGCTAAATCAAACCCTTCTAAAGAGAAAAGTATTGAAAATACGCAGCACATGACAACTTCTGAAGCGGCAAACTCTTCCGAGCAACGTAACTAAGCGGGTTGCATTCAATCAAGCCCGCAGTATTCCGATGAGATCGTATTAAACGAATTGAGCTGCGGCTTGTGCAGAAGACCACGCCCATTGAAAGTTATAGCCGCCTAAGTGCCCCGTCACATCGAGTACTTCACCGATAAAATAGAGCCCTTTCTGTTTTTTACTTTCCATGGTTTTGGACGATACTTCACTGGTATCCACCCCACCGAGTGTGACCTCGGCAGTACGATAACCTTCAGTGCCTGACGGTTTTACCGTAAAGGCATGCAATTGCGCCGCAATCTGTTCGAGTTGTACATCACTGAGATTGCCAATTGGCGTTTCACTTTGTTCTGCCCAAATCAGTTGCTGTAATTCAAGTACGATACTTTTGGCGGTAAATTCACTGATTAAGGTACGCAGTAGAACTTTAGGCTGTGATTTTTTCTTGTCTTTAAAGAATTGTGCAAAGTCTTGGCTTGGGAAGAAATCAATTTTAAAGCTTTCCCCAACATGCCAGTAGTTCGAAAGTTGTAATGAGCTTGGACCACTGAGACCACGATGGGTAAACAACAAAGCTTCGGTAAATTGATGACGATCATTGACCAAGGTTGCGTCTAATGCATTGCCGCTCAAGCGTGTGGTGACTTCTTTAAACTGATCTGAGAAGGTGAAAGGAACCAGCCCCGCACGGGTTGGGTAAACATGATGACCAAACTGTTGCGCCAGTTCATAACCAAAACCTGAACCACCGAGGGTTGGAATGGATAATCCACCCGTTGCCACGACTAAGGATTCACAGTGATAAGTCCCTTGACTGGTTTCAATCATAAAACTTGAATCTGCCTGAGCCTTCACTTGCTGTACTTCACAGTGGGTTTGAATCTGTACACGTTTGGCTTTGTCACATTCGGAAAGTAACAGTTCCAGAATTTCTTTAGCACCCTTAAGTGTAAATAATTGCCCGTGTTTGCGTTCTTCGTACTCGATGCCATATTCACAGACTAAACTGATAAAGTCCCAGTTGGTATAACGGGTTAAGGCTGAGATGACGAAATGCGGGTTTTCAGATAGGTAATTGGCAGGTTCGACTTCAAGATTGGTAAAGTTACATTTGCCACCACCTGACATCAAAATCTTTTTGCCGACTTTATTGGCTTTTTCCAAGACCACAACTGAGCGCCCACGTTTGCCTGCTTCTGCAGCCAACATCAAGCCCGATGCACCTGCACCTAAAACAACAACATCAACTTGATGAACCATGGGAAAATACTCAAGGGAGGAAAAGCGGGCAATTATAAAAGATTTATGTGGCTTTTAGTATGTTTTCAATTTTCCTTGCAAGCCACCGGTATGGATCGCCAAAATACGTGTATGTTCAGGAAAATACTGCTGCTGAATTAAATCGAATAGCCCCAGCATCATCTTTGCGGTATAGACCTGTTCCAAAGGAATTGCATATTGCTGTTCAAAGTGTTGCATAAATTGCAGCAACTCAGCGGTGGTTTTGGCATAACCTCCACAACAATAGGCATCGGTTAAAGACCAATTGCTTTTATTGGTCCACTGCTGAATATCCCGTTTTAGGAAGTCGCCCTTCAATGCAGAAAAGCCTAAAATCTGTTGTTGTGCAGAGCTGCTTTCAATCAGTCCAGCAATGGTGCCACCTGTTCCAACTGCACAACAAATCACATCATAATTTTCTCGATCATCTTCGTTCAGAATTTCCTGTGTTCCTTGCAACGCAAGTGCATTGCTGCCACCTTCAGGAACCATAAAGGCTTGAGGATATTGCTGTTGAAGTTGTTGTAAATATTCCGTCTCATAGCGCAGTCGATACTCAGCCCGGCTGACAAAATGCAATTGCATGCCAAAATCTTGCGCTGTCTGTAGGGTAGGGTTTAAGTCTTGAGTTGCAAGTTCTTCACCACGAATTATCCCAATGCTTTGCAAGCCAAAGCGCTGTGCAGCATAGGCGGTTGCAGCAATATGATTTGAGAATGCACCCCCAAAAGTCAGGATTTGGGTCAAACCTTGTTGTTGTGCTGCAAGCAGGTTGTATTTCAGCTTATAAAATTTATTACCTGAAATATGAGGATGAATTAGGTCTAGACGCTTAATGGTCAGTTGCACTGAACTGGGAGGCGTTAATGTTTGATAGGGTGTGGGAAAAGCAATGTGATCAAACATTTTCGAACAAGAGAAATAGATTTGATCACATTGTAAATGGATTTGATTGAGAATGTCAGTGTTGCATTAGGAGTCAGTATCCACCGAGGTAATTACCGACATCCCAGGACGTAAGTTTTCGATGCCTTTTTGATTTGGATCTATGGCGATGCGGACTGAAATACGTTGTACCACCTTGGTGAAGTTACCTGTTGCATTGTCGGGTTTGAGCACGCTGAACTCTGAACCTGCCGCAGGGGAAATCTGTTCAACATGTCCTGTAAATTTCTGATGATTCATCGCATCGACGGTGAAATAGGCTTTTTGCCCAATTTTCATATTGGCAATTTGAGTTTCTTTAAAGTTGGCAATCACCCACGTTTGTGTCGGAATCAGATAAAGCAGTTGTGTTCCCGCTGCGACATATTGACCGACCCGTGGATTGACCTCACCCAATTGTCCATCCAATGGGGCAACAATGGTGCTGTAGTCCTTGGTGGTATTGGCTTGGTCGAGTTGTGCCTGTGCACTATTCACTTGTGCTTTTAAGCCAGATTGTGCCACTTGCGCTGTTTTTAAAGCTTCTTGCGCCACCAAGATATTGGCTTCGGCCTGTTTCAATAAGGCGTGATTATTCTGCGCATCTGCCGCGGCTTTATCTTGTTCAGATTTAGACGCCGCACCGCTATCACCCAATTGCTGGTAGCGTTTTAGCTGTGCTACAGATAAATCATATTGTGCCTTGACCTGATCCAGTTTGGCCTGTGCGGCCACAACATCAGCCTGACGTTGTGCTATGGCTTGGGTTTGGTTGGCAAGGCTGTTTTCAGCCTGTTCTACTCCAGATGCTGCCTGTGTGACTTTTTGATCATAGGTGGTGGCATCAATATGCATCAATACCTGACCTTGTTTAACTTGATCAAAGTCTTTGACCAAGACATCTTTAATATAGCCATTGATCTGCGAAGACAGGATGGTGGTTTTACCTTTCACATAGCTATTGTCAGTTTGTTCAACTGCTGTATGGAAGGGGCCAATGCGCCATGCCCATAAAATAATGGTGATTCCGACCAATAGCACCAGCAGCATCCACCACAGGGTAGAACGTTTGGTTTTAATGAGTTTACTGGTCGGCGGTGGAGGGGGTGGTGGCATTTGGACGACAGTCTCAGGCACCTTTGCTGCTTGAGTTGTCTCATTTTGCTCAGTGTTTTGAGCATTATTATTTTCAGGTTTCTCTTGTTCGGACATAAGCTTTTCTCAATCAAAAAGGACTAACTGGCTGCTTGCAGATTCTTTCGGGTTTTGTATTTATCCCGTGCATATTTAAATAAGCCCCACAGCAATAACACCACTGCAAAAATACCGTTCAATACAATCACATCGTTATAGGCACGCACCTGCGCCTCACGGGTGACCACTTTATTTAGGTTCTGCAAGGCTTGGTTATTTTGCAAAACAGGGTCATTGCTACTGACCATGGCACTATGCTGATAGGCTTGTAAACGCTGTGCCACAATTGGATTTGTCGGATCAAGATTGCTATTGATTTCGACTTTATAATCATAGGTATGGCGTTGCTGATAGGTGTTGAAAAAGGAGGAGCCGACCAAACCACCAAAATTCTGTGTGGCTGAAAACAGTACAATGAAGGTCACCACATATTGCGGGCCGCGTTGTAGGGTACGCATAAAGCCCATCAGCAGCAGTGGGCCGATAAACACGCCACCTGCAAAGCTGACGAGAAATTGACTGCGGTAAAAGTTGGCAGGACGCACATCACTGGTCAGGTGATAATCCAGCGCACAAGCAATCAAAATCAGGATTTCGGCAAGGAATAAATTCAGAATCACCCGTTCGCGGTGAAAGGTCAGCGCACTAAATACAGAACCTGCAATGGTGCCGCAGAAGATCACCACATACAGTGGTACAAACTGGTCGGGTCCCATGCCCATGGTTTTCAAAAAATTGACTGCGGCATAGCTTTGTTCTGACATCAGTAAACGTAGGGCGAAGGCACTGACCACAAAACTGAGCAGATCACCAGCCGCCAACCAACGGGTCATAATCAGTGGATTACTGCGATAATGTTCGTAAGTCAGTCCGAATACAATCAAACAAAAACCCACAATTAAGGTATAAGCCAGCCAAGGGCTATTGAACCACCATAGAATTGGCCCTTGGGTCAGTACGATACACAGGCAGGCAAAACCGGGCGCAAGCAAGGCAAAGGTAAAGAAGTCCTGCTTCTCAAACACCTCCATACGTAAGCTACGGGGCAGTTTTAATGCCACCACCATGGCAAAACAACAAATTGCCAAGCCCAATTCAAAGGTATAGATCACATCCCACTGGTTGGCGCTAAGCAGAAAAGGCGAGATGATCCATGCCAAAGGCAGACCAAGTTGCTGAAAGCCGAAGGCCAGATAAATTCCTTTGGCCATATCCGCCTTTCCAAAGGCCTGCATGGTGTAATACATCCCCAGTGAACTGAGTGGTGCCGCGGCCAGACCTGCAATAAATCGTACAAATAAGGCCATTTCATAGGTTTTGACAAAGATATGTAGAATCAGTACACCAATAAAAACCAGCAAACCGATTTCAGAAAACAAGCGTAAGCCATATTGCTGCCGTGCTTTGAAGAGGATCAGGTTAGAACTGACATTGGCCATTACATAAGCTGCGGGTAGCCATGCTGCCTGCGATGGAGTGAGGCCATATTCACCTTGGAAAATCGGCAAATTCGCAACAATAAAACCATTACTTAAACTGGCTGCAATACAAATAAACAGGCCAATCACGAAGTAAGCAAAACGTTTCGGTCTGGCATGGGCAATTGCAGCAGGCGAACCGGGTAAGGTTGGGCGCTCATCAGCAGACCAATCTGGAGGAGTCTCAAGATAGCGAGGGCTTTTATCCATGTTATTTCCCGAACTAAACTTTAATGCCGTTTAATAATAATTCTATTGCACGTTTGGCTAAGCGAACTTGATCTGAGGTGTTATGCCCTTGAAATGAAGATCCCAAAATCGCCGTGATCATACCGAAATCTTGCGGGGTGAGATCAGAACGGCAGAGTTGATGCTGTATGGCTTGATCAATCAATGGCTGTAACGCTTTATCACGCCGTTCATAAATGTTTAGCATGATTGGGTCTTGCCGATCAATAATGCGCCAGTAATCAATAAGAACCACCAGATGGGGGAGCTGTTGGATATGACCTTCAATCAACCGAATAAAACCATCATTAAATTCTTGTAGTGCCTGTGCTCGTTGTTCTAAACGTGTAATCGCTCGTTCCAGCAAGGCCGCAATTAGTGCTTTACGATCGGCAAAATTACGATAAAAGGTTGCACGTCCCACACCTGCATGATCAATGATGGCTTGCAAAGGCACATGAACCCCTTGTTTGCGAAAGATTTCTTCGGCTGCATTCAGGAGTTCATCACGATTATGCGCTGCCAATTGCTGACGTTTTGCCATGACCTAAATTTCTTGGGAGATATAGAGTGAATTAAACGGACATCTTTGTCCGAAGTAAATATACTGAGAAACTTTATTTTGTTTAATTTCGGTAAAATCGCCGTTCAGAGGGATTTTCTTAGACAATACAGTGTTAAAAAATAAGAGTAAATTACGCATGCATAAAAAATACAAATAGGTGAAAAATGCAAGGATTCATTCCGCGGTTGCTGCAAGGAATAAAATATCGGCCATATTTGTCTGCAACTTTCTCTTTGGGACTGGTGATTTATGGGGCTTTGCATCTGCTTACCCAATGGCATTGGGCAACCTGCTTGCAGCTTGGTTGGAATATTGCGATTTGGCTGTATTTATTTCTGACCTTGAAAATGATGTGGCATTTGGATGCCACCCATATTTTACAACGCGCCAAGCAGCAGGATGAAGGCAAGTGGATGATCTTGACCGTTGTTCTTGTTGCCATTGTAATCTGCTTTATTTCGATTGTGGTGCAATTGGGACACGTCCCCAAAGATCAGCCGATTTTAAAAAGTGCCCTGATTTTACTCACCATCGGGACGATTTTTTCAACTTGGTTATTACTGCATACGTTATTTGCGATTCATTACGCGCATGACTATTACCTTGCCAAAAGTCGTCATCAAGATGCAGGTCTAGATTTTCCAAAAACCGATCAACCGGATTATCTGGATTTTATTTATTTCAGTTATATCATTGGTACCTCCGCACAAACCGCCGATGTCTCGATTACCAGTTCAGAGCTGAGACATCTGAATATTTTTCACTGTGTCTTGGCTTTTATTTTTAATACCGTGATCTTGGCTGTCGCGATCAATGTTGCAGCCAGTTTGATTGGCTTATAATTGATAACTTATTTTTATTAATTAATACAAAATTGATCATTTTTATTTTTGATTGAGATTGGCTATTTTGAATCTAAACCCACAGCGCAAGGCTAAGAAGATGAATACCCAGCATCAAGTCAATCAACAGCAATATCAAGATAAATCGCAAGCCTATTTAAACAGCACGGTGCATGCGCAAGGTGTTGAGTTTGCAAAAATGCAGCACTTGATCCAGTCACATCAATTTAAAACTGTGTTGGACCTCGGCTGTGGCGGTGGCCATGTCAGCTATCAGATTGCACCATTCACGGATCAAGTGACGGCTTATGATTTAACGCCGTCAATGGTGGAATTGGTGGCTCAACAAGCCAAGCAAAAAGGCTTTGATCATGTCAAGGCTGTGCAAGGTGCTGCCGAAAGTTTACCTTTTGCCGATCAAAGCTTTGATTGTGTAATTACACGCTATTCAGCACATCATTGGCAAAACGTGGCGCAGGCGATGGCTGAAATTCGCCGTGTATTGGCGCCACAAGGCAAGGTGATTATTGTCGATATTTTAGGGCACTCAAATCCCGTGATGGATACTTTCTTTCAGAGTATTGAAAGCATTCGAGACCCAAGTCATGTACGCAATTATAGTTTGCAGGAATGGATGCGCTTTGCAGAATGTGCAGGTTTTAGGGTAGAGAGCGTTGAAAAGCAATATTTAGATTTAGAGTTCAACAGTTGGACGGAACGGATGCAGACCCCGGACTATGCGATTCAGACCATCCGTAATTTACAGAACAAGGCATCTGATCAAACCCAGCAATATTATCGCATTCAAGCAGATGGTTCATTCAGCAGTGAAGTGTTGTATTTGGTACTTTCAACCTCATGTGGATGAGGCCAGCAATAAAACATTGAATTCCCAATCTATTCTAAGCAGAATAAGCGGTCTATTTTGTGGCATATAGACCACGGCTTAAATCAATTGGGTATATTATAAAATGACAAATAGATTAATTTTAGCGATCAGTTTGCTCTGTTGCAGTACCGTGCTATGGGCTAAAACCGAAGTTTTGGCTCAAGCGGGTGAGGTCAAAATTATTAAACGAAACTGCAATGTAAAAACCGATGCCTGTGACTATATCAAAATCTATAAAGGTCAAGAAAAGGTCTTGATATCGCAATGGAATAAGACGGCAAGAGCCTATCAATTCACCCCAAAACTGATTGGTTTTCAGTTGGGTGCCACTGGCAGTGCGCATATCCTCACGGTGTATGATCAAGATAACAAGCAGCAGGAATTCTTTGAATTATTAAAAATGTCACCCGATCAAAAGTGCTTTGTGACCAAACAGCAATTGGACAAAGAACATGACAAAGTGGTGTTTTACCGTTTGCCTGAACTCAAGCCTTATTTAAGCATCAGTAAAAAAGATCCAAAGTTTAGCGAGATGGGACAGATTGGCTATTCCACATTCTTTGATGAGAGCGATGCATCGTTTAATTTTGGCTATGATGCAGAAGAAGACGGAGAGAAATACTTTCAGGAGATCAAAGTTGAAAATCCATGTAGTTTAAAACCGAAAATCATTAAACAAGGTGATGAGTAAAATCACAATGACTAAGCAAAATAAGATGTTGAAATGGGTACTTGCTGCCACGCTATTGGTTGCTACACAGACTGCTTTTGCTGCGGAAAGCGTCAAGAAAACGCGTTATGGGCAAGTGCAAATTAAAGTCAGTCCGGAGACTGGACAAGAAACGCTATATTTTAATCATAAGATGGTACTGCCAAAAATTGAGGGCAACAACGGTCTGTCAATTGAAGGCATTTATCAATTACACATGGATGATGTGGTTTTGGTGCAAGACATTGGCGGCAGTGGTTGTCCGATCCAACTGAATTTTGTGAAAATTAGTCCGAATCAGAAAGTGACAGTTTCACCTGTTTTTGGTTCATGTTCAGATCTCATTAAAGTTTCAGCGAAGCCGAATCAAATTATCGTGACCATGCCTGACTTTATGGGTGCGCCAGAAAGTGAGGAGCAAGAACGCAAAGTTGCTCAGAAGAAAATGATTTATAGTTATGATGGAAAACTACTGAAAGAAAATGGCAAGCTGCTGCTTCAAGAATGAGTAAGCTATTCAGCAAATTCGAGTGAATTTTGCTTATAGATCTATGGACTAATCATGTGGATGAAGTAGATCATCAAGATCTACTTCATGTTTCGTATTTCACGATGGTTTAGTGAAATACGGTTTCCAAGGCTTTTAAGCCGACTTTAGGGGCGAGCAGACCGTTGTAGATTTCAGGAACTTCACGATCTACGCCTAAGAGTTGGTAAATGGCGAGCATAGCGCCACGGATGGAATATTCCACGGTAAACACCACATCATCTTCCAGTTCCACAAATTGACCCAAGAAAGCAAAATTAACGGCATTCTCTGGAATCAGTAAGGGACGATCGCCTGTTTTACGACAAGCAAACAGCGCAGAGGCGTACGGCATCATTACCGTGCTAATGTCACTATGTGCCAGTACATGATCTAGGATATCGTCGAATCCGAGTTGATGAATTAACTCAATCACAATCTCTTGCCCAGTGACTTCACTCATTGGTTTTTTGATGTAGTCACCGATGTGATCAATTTCAAAGCCATAGCCCCATAGGGTAAATTTGCCTTCTGGTAGGTCAGCAAAATGTGGCTGTGCAGGCACCACGATGGATAAATGCCAGCCTGATTCAAACCAAGTCATCAGTGCACCCGTTCCCGGTTCATTGTCTGTGTATTCAATGATGCGTTTCAGCAGCACATCATCATGCAGGGTCAGGGTAAAAGACTTCCATTTATGTTCGTCGATATTGCCATTAAAGGTCATTGGGCGACCAAAATCAGGTGCTTTTTGTGCAAGGGTTTCCCATAGGCGCCAGCCATGATCCTGTCGATCACGAATTAAGGCTGGCACATCATTTTGACCGCCATAACGTGAATCGGCTGTAATCGAACCTAAGGTAAATAATGCGAGATCATGTTCACCTAAGATAATCTGTTCAGTCCCTTCTGGGAGATTCAGATAAAGCTTGCTTGCCTTACGTTGTTTGCTCTGCTCATCTTCAATAAAATCAGCATCGGTGACATACGTGCCAAAACGGACATCCACACCTTGTTCGACTAACCAACGTTGTAATGGATGAATCATCGAATCATATTGATTGTATTTGGTACGCTTAACCCCAGCCAAGGTATGAATACGGGGTAATTCTTGAATAAAGCGTAGAAAATAGCGACGTAATTCCGCTGCACTATGCCATTTCTGAAAGGCAAAGGTGGTGCGCCACATCCGCCAGAAATTGCTTTGAAAAAATGCATCATCAAAAAATTCATCAATACGACGACTGCCAATCCGTTCTTCTTTGAGTGCCAACAGGCGTAGCATTTGTGCTCGATTCAAGGTGGATAAGCCAAGCTTTTCAGCTTCTGCAATGACATGATTCGCATCAATTAAACGGGCTTGGGCATGGGTTTTAATTTTTTCATTAAATTCGCGGCATTCCTCACGGACAGAAATATTGGGGTCTTCTAGGGAGGGGATGCTAGAGAATAGATCCCATGTGCAGAGATAGGTTTCATCAGTCAACATTCTTCCGCCACGCGTCACCCAAGCATGATTGGGATTGAGTGGATTATGTCCACCATCCATTGAACCACCTGAAACCTCAAGCTCTTCTAAAATATGAATGTTTTGGGCGGGTACTTTGGCGTCACGAATAGCAAATGCTGCCGCCGCCATACCTGCAATACCGCCGCCAATGATCCAGAGATGTGATTGTGAAGGGTCTAAAGTTTTCAGTTTTTTAGTTTGCATCTGATGTGCCTCGGTTATCGTTATTGATGAAAATGAATTTAATTCCATAAATTTATTATGGAATTTAAGTCGCTAAAAATAAATGAAAGTTACACTAAAATGGATGACAAATTTTGATCATAAAATTAGTTTTATAGAAAAATCGGATACTTGATTTATGACGGAAATGAATATGCTATTTTTAAGTGTTTGATATTCATTGTAAATTGAGTCTTTGCTCTAGTTTGTTGCTTTCTAATCAGATGACATCGACTGAAGCTCTCAAAAATTGCTGAGATTAGTCAAAATTTTTATATCTTCTGGCGATACTTTTTCAGTAAAATTAATATTTGAAAATTATTCTAATCTAGAGGTTTCACTTGGAATCGTTATTGATTTTAGGCTCAATTGCTTTGGCGTTAATGTTGGGTGCAATCAGCCCGGGTCCTACATTTATTTATGTGGCTAAAAACTCAATTGCGATTTCGCGTAAGCATGGCCTATTTACCGCCTTGGGAACAGGCACAGGTGCAGCCTTATTTGGTTTGCTTGCTGTTATGGGTTTGCAGGCAATTTTATTGGCGGTACCTTCTGCTTATATTGCACTAAAAATATTTGGTGGTCTGTACTTGCTTTGGCTGGCCTATAAAATTATCAAACATGCCAAAGAGCCAATGGAAGCAGTCAATAGCACTGTGAATCGCATGAGCTATGCACAAGCCTTTCGTTTGGGGCTGATTACTCAACTCAGTAATCCGAAGATTGCCATTATCCTTGCCAGTATTTTTACCGCCTTATTACCGAAAGACATTCCAAGTTATTACTATGTGGTGTTGCCAATGCTGTGCTTCTTTATTGATGCAGGTTGGTATTCGTTGGTTGCGGTGGCATTGTCAGCCGAAGTCCCACGTAAAGTTTATCTAAAATCTAAATCGTTATTTGATCGCATTGCGGGTGGGGTGATGACCTTGCTCGGATTAAAACTGATCTTTGGTATGAAATAATAGCGCAGAAAAAGCGACCAAGAAGGTCGCTTTTTTATTGCCTAGCATCAGCTCATTGGTCTTAATCTTTAAAATGTACTGGAATCCATTGATAGATCTTTCCATCAGCAGAATAAATATGCCCAATGCCTGGGAATGGTAAATGAGGCGCTGCAATGGTTTGTCCATTCTTGGCGAAATCAGCAAACTGTTTTAGGCGTGTAGCGACGGCTTTTTTCGGGTCAATATCGTATTCAATCGCAGTTTCGGGTTGTTCAAATTGCACGGTATGTGAATGCACGATATCTCCAATAAACACCACGCTTTCACCTTTGGTTTTTAGTTCATAACTAAAATGACCGGGCGTATGTCCTGCCGTGTTAATGACTTTAAAGCCTTGAATCTCATCACCAAGTTTATAGGTCTTAAAGCGTTGTTGGGCTTGGTATGGGGCAATCGCCTGTTTAATGTGCTTAACCGTTCCTTCATAACCTGCTTGTTTGTCTTTCGGAAGCTTAGCTGCCTGTTTTGGATCTAACCAATAATTGGCTTCATCACTGGAAACATAAACGGTTGCATTGGGGAAGTTGGCAACGCCATCTTTACTAATGCCGCAAACATGGTCAGGGTGTAAATGTGTGAGTAAAATGGTATCGACCTGTTCAGGTTTATAACCTGAAGCCTCTAGGTTTTTTAGAATCGAGCCTAAATGCGTACCAAAACAACTGGCTGCACCACTATCCACTAAAACCAGTGATTTTCCTGTATTGACGAGGAAAGCATTGATGGAGGTCTGTACGCCTTTATCCTGATCTGCATAGTACTTCTTTAAGATTTGCTGCACTTGTTGCTGAGAAATATCTTTAAACAAGCTTGGCGACATAAAGTTAGTGCCATCGAGTAGGGCTGTAATTTGTACATCACCGACTTGGTGTTGATAGTAGCCCGCAACTTGTTTTTGCTGTTCAATGATTGGCAGGATCTTGCTTGTTTCTGCATGGCTAAGTAAAGGGAAGCTGCTCAAGAATGAGACGGAAAGGAGGAGGGCTGTTTTTTTCATAGAATCATTAAATTTATTAGAGAAAAACTTTTTTACCATGAATTCAAATAAAATTGGGTATTTGAGCGCAGAAAAAAATCCACTTTTGTAAGCGGATTTTATGAGAGGTTCTCGTCTTAGCGTATGGCTTTACTGCTGGGTTAGCTTGGAAAAGTCTACCATTTCAAATTCTTCAAGATCACAATTTGCCAGTGCACATTTCTGCTCGGTATAGGCCGCTTCACCTAAATTTTGTTTGGCCTTATTTGCCCAAAACGCAGCTTTTTTGGCATCTTGCTGTTCAACCGGCAGTCGAAAACCATATTCATCTGCAAGTGTCATTTGTGCAGCAACAGAACCTTGCTGCCCTGCTTTTTCGAGTAAGGGGATGTATTGCTCAGTAGTTGAATAGTATTGCGCCAGCAAATAACTTGCATAAGCATCCTTTTGATTGGAAAGCTTTTGAACTGGCTTAAGGTCGATTTGTTCTTTTAACGCTGAATCTTGTGAGAATAGAGCAAATTCTAAAAGTGCAACAGATGCAGTTGGGTCTCCTTGTTTGATATAGCGATTCATTTGCTTTAAAAATAAGTTTTGCTGTTGATCGATATATTCTTTTGCCTTCACCTCCTTATTCTCTGAAAGTAGCTGTTTTAATGTAGGATCAACTTTTATATTTTGATTCTCATCATCCGATTGGAATAAAGTATTGAATATTAGTTGAACTTGATCTTTGGCTTGTTGTACTTGAGGGCTAAATTGATAATCCGGTGCTTGAGCAACCGCACTATGCAAACAAAAAATGCTTAAAAAAAGAAAGGCGATTATTTTTTGGAACATGTTTTACCTGATGTATTTATCGTTCATTTAATATTTTGGTTGAATTATAGAAATAAAAAAAGGGCTTCCGAAGAAACCCTTACATCAGTTTTATATATTAAGACACTTTATCGCCTGGTTTTGCGCCAGATTCAGGTGAAATCACCCAAACACCTTCGCCATTACCTGCGGCAAGTACCATACCATTTGAGATACCAAAACGCATTTTACGCGGTGCAAGATTAGCGACCATCACCACCAACTTGTCTTTAAGCTGTTCTGGTTGATAAAACTCACGAATGCCACTAAACACATTACGTGGTTCAGCTTCACCTACATCCAAAGTCAATTGCAACAATTTATCAGAACCTTCAACAGTCGCAGCTTCCAATACTTTTGCTACACGAAGATCAATTTTCATGAAATCTTCAATACCAATGATTTCAGCTTCACCTACTTTTGGTTCAGGCTTTTTCTCGGCTTTCTTTTCTTTTTTCTTCTCTGCTTTTGGCGCTTCTGCCGCAGCAGCTAAAGAATCTTTAGATGCATCCACCATGGCCGCAACAGCTTTGGCATCAACACGTTGCATCAATGGCTGGAATTGAGCAATTTCATGACCAAGCAAGATGTGCTGACGTGATACAAAGTCGAAGCTTTCAAGTTGTAAGAAGGCTTGAACTTGAGCTGCAAGTGTTGGCAACACAGGCGCCAAGTAAATCGCAAGTTGACGGAATAAGTTAATACCCACCGAGCACACATCATGAACTTGTTGTTCCTGACCTTCTTGCTTCGCAAGTGCCCACGGTTTTTTCTCATCAATATATTGATTTGCGCGGTCAGCCAAAGCCATGATTTCACGGATTGCTGCTGAGAATTCACGCGCTTCATAGGCTTGTGCGATTGAATCACCCGCATCAATAAAGCTTTGCACCAGCTCAGATTCTGCACATGTATCCGACAAGGTATTATTGAAGTTGCTGTTAATGAATTTTGCACAACGGCTGGCAATATTTACCACTTTACCCACAAGGTCAGAATTCACTTTCTGAACAAAGTCATCTAGATTCAAATCTGAATCTTCAACTTTGTCAGACAGCTTAGATGCAAAGTAGTAACGTAAATATTCAGGATTCAAATGCTCTAAATAGGTTTCAGCTTTAATGAAAGTCCCGCGAGACTTCGACATCTTCTGACCATTCACGGTTAAGAAACCATTCACAAATAAACCTGATGGGGTACGGTAGTTGGCACCTTCAAGCATTGCAGGCCAGAACAGCGCATGGAAGTAAACAATGTCTTTACCAATGAAGTGATAGACTTCTTTATCGCTGTCTTTTTTCCAAAAATCATCAAAGCTTAGATCAGGACGTTTAGTTTTGATGTAGTTTTCAAAACTCGACATATAACCAATTGGTGCATCGACCCAAACATAGAAATATTTGTTTGGCGCATCTGGAATTTCAAAACCAAAATAAGGCGCATCACGCGAAATATCCCAATCCGATAAACCTGCTTCAAACCATTCGTCTAATTTATTGGCAATCGAAACAGGCAAACGACCTTGATCACGGGTCCATTTCTGTAAGTATTCTGAGAAATTCGGCAATTTAAAGAAGTAGTGATCTGATGATTTCTCAACAGGGGTCGCACCGCTTAGTGTTGAGCGTGGATTTTCTAATTCGGTGGCGTTATAGGTTGTACCGCACACTTCACAAGCGTCGCCGTATTGATCTTCCGCTTTACATTTTGGGCATATACCTTTAATGAAACGGTCAGACAGGAACATGCCTTTTTCAGGATCGAACAACTGGGTAACAGGACGGATTGCAATATTGCCTGCTTCACGGTTTTTGATATAGATTTCTTCTGAACGTGCTTTGTTCTCGTCACTATTGGTTGAATCATAGTGATCGAAATGTACGCCAAAACCATCAAAGTCACGGATATGTTCTTTCTGAACATTGGCAATTTGTTGTTCCGGACTAATGCCATTGGCTTCAGCACGCAACATGATTGCTGTACCGTGAGCATCATCCGCACATACATAAGTCACATCATGGCCCATTGCACGCATCGCACGAACCCAAATATCTGCTTGGATATAACCGAGTAAGTGACCCATATGGATAGGACCATTGGCATAAGGTAGGGCATTGGTGACTAAAATTTTACGCACGGATATTGTTCTCTCATTCGTATTTGCAAGGCAGATGATTTTACATGACTTGACCCCGACTTGCACAAGGGATTCAGTGAAATCTTTTCAAGCTGCGTTATGGGGCTATTTTCACGACTTCATGCAAGCTTCACTTGTACTTCAATCAAAACACATTTCCTTTACTGATAATGGCTGCATGGTCAATAAATAAAGGAAACAACCATGAGATCTTGGCATTTGCTTTGTGCATCTTTTTGCGCAAGTGTGGCATCGGTTTTTAGTTTTGTGATTCCGTATTGTTTGTTCTTAAATTTTCAGCAAAACCATTTATTGCACGTAGTCAGCAATGCGATGCAGGTGATGCTGTATCTCACTCCATTTCTCGTCGTGCTTGCTTTTATCTTCTACGTCATCGTTCTATCAGTATTGAAATTACCCAGCAAAATTTTTGATTTGCTACAATTTTTTAAAGTCAGTCTGGTCTTTCTTACAGGGTGGATGTGCTTAGTATTGATAATTTTATTTGAAGATCAGGTCAATGGCTTTGATTTTGAAACATTGGCCGTGAGTCTTTTTATTTTTGTTGCGGTTTTACCTGTGCTTGCGGTGGGCTGTATCAGTGCCAATAGTTGTTATGTATTGATGTGCAAGAAACAGTATAAAAGTGCTTTTAGTTAAGTACTTTTAATTAACTGGAGCTTTTTTGTGTCATGGTAGAAATAAACACTGTAGCTTTTGAGTTTAGTTTGATGTCCACTCATGCTGAAATAACCTGAACAGGGTACTTGCCATTGCTTCTCTGTATTCTCAGTAAAGCCGATCCAAGCTTGGCCACTAAATGTAAACGTAAGATCATCTTTCATTGTAAATTCATCAAAATAGATTGCATCGCACCAGAATGTATTTTGACCAAAATTTAATTTAGAAAATTTCCAGCAACTTAAAAAAGCAATTAAGGTTTCTAAGTCTTCGCTTTGTTGATATGTTTTGAATTGAAGAATAGTGTGGGCAATATCACGCTCTATAGCCAAGACTCTACGTTGAATTCTTCTTTTGTTGGAGTAAACATATTTTGACCACTTTTTATACCTTTCATCTTCTTGTTTTTGCAGTATAAGTTCTTCTTTATTCATATTCGATTTTGAGTCATTTTATCTATGAATTTTTGATTATTGAGTTGAGAAAAAAGTATGCATCCCGAAGGATTACATACTCTGCATTTGTTTTACAGTGACGCTGTGCTTAGAGTTCTTTCTTAAAGAGATAATCTTGCCTTTCGATAAGAAATGGATGTGGTAGCTCTTTAAACGATCTGTTTTAGGATCAAGGGTAATTTCAGCAAACATCGGCGTTTGCCAAAGTTCATCACTACCCAAAATACCTAACCAAGCCTGTGCTTTTAGTGCCACCGTAAATTCATCTCTGATTTCAAGCTCAGTAATGCTGAGTTCACTGCACCAATGTTCAGTTTTAGGAAACTCGGCTTTAGAAAATTTCCAGCAAATGGTTAGCGCCAGACTACTTTCAACAGGTGCTTTATCGTCACTCTGTTGATCAATCACTGGAATTAACTGTTCAGCAAGATCTTTTTCAAACGAAAGAAGCATTTTCTGGATTCTTCTTTTACTGGAAAGAATGTACTTCAAGCGTTTTTCTTGGGCCTGAAGTTCATGCTGAATTTCTAAAAGTTCATTTTCATTCATATTAGGCAATTCTGCTATCTAGGTCTATGATTGAGATATTGCGGAAGTATATCCGAACTATCTCCTTATATTGTTAATAGTTTTTAATACAAATTTATTGGATGTAAAAATGATCGAAACTGCACGATTACGCTTAAGACAATGGCAAGCAGAGGACTATGCATCCTTTGCCGCAATGGGTACTCATCCACAGGTGATGGAATATTTCCCTAAACTCCTGATTCGAGCAGAAAGCGATGCATTGATTGATCGAATGAAATCAATTATCGATGCAAAAGGTTGGGGTTTTTGGGCGGTTGAATTAAAACACAACCAGCAATTTATTGGTTTTACCGGTTTACATGATCAACCGACACAATTTTCATTTTCGCCGTGTGTGGAAATTGGATGGCGACTCGATCAAGCCTATTGGGGACAAGGTTATGCACCAGAAGCGGCTCAAGCTGCGCTCGCATTTGCTTTTGATCAATTGAAATTGGAGAAAGTGGTTGCCTTTACCACTTTGGGAAATGCCAAATCACAAGCCGTGATGCGAAAATTAAACATGCAAAAAGTGTCTGAGTTTCAGCATCCCGCTTTAGCCTCAGAGCATCCTTTAAGCTGGCATGTGCTGTATGAGATTCTACGATCTGATTTTGTTGAATAAATGGGAGGTTATTCATTTATATGATTTTTATATCTAAAAATTAAAAGCTTTATCAATCCGCAATCATTTGAATCTTCCTGTATTTCATTTGTTTCAATTTGCAGCAATGGACAAAAAGATCCTCCAAACACGGTATAACTAAGACTGATCCAAACAATATGTTTTTACCTATAGTGAGGAAATACCATGACAAATGAAAAACTTGATGAATTAAAAGACCAAGCCGCAGAATTGGGTAATGACTTAAAATACAAAGCGAAAGAAGCTCAGCTACAAGGTGAAAAAGCAGTGGATGACTTAAAACATTCCGCAGAGGAATTAAAGTTAAAAGGTGAAAAAGCCCTTGATGATTTAAAGAAAGATGTCTCTGAGCAAAATGCAGAGGGTAAAGAAGCGGTTTCATCTAAAGTGGATGATCTTAAAGCCAAACTTGAAGATACCCAACATGCGGTTCAAGATAAATTTGATCACTTTAAAGAAGAAGCTAGCCATAAACTGGATGATGCCAAAGCCAAAGCCTCTGAGTTGAAAGATGAAGCTGCTGCAAAGTTTGATGATCTAAAAGCTCAAGCAAGCCATAAGCTGGATGATTTAAAGAAAGCTGCAACGGATACCATCAATAAATTCAAAGGTTAAGCTTGCTAATCTCGTGATCGACTGAAGATGTTCCTCAAACATAGGCAAACTATGTTTGAGGATTTTTATTTGAATATTTTTTAAATGGGTTTCGATCAGGCCGTACAAATAAATCGTACTGGCTGATTAATGGGCATATCAATGTAGTGTTGGCGTTCGAGATCGAAAATCTTATAAAAGGGCTGAGTACGTTTTTGATAAGGAAAAAGCTGATTCATTAATGCTGTTTCTAAGGGTGGTTGAGTTTCTTGGTGGTGTATTTTGCCTTCTTTATCGATGTAGAGTTTGACATTCAATCTGAATGATTCACCTTCTAATGGAACACTTTTTTGTAAAAGCAAACAGGCCATTTCAGTTAAGGACGACGGTGCGGAAACCCGTCGAATACGTTGTATAACAGCTTGATCTTGCATGGAAATAAAATAATAAACTTGCTCATAGTTTGAGAATAGGCGTTTATTATTGTGATCACGCTGTTCTGCCGAAGTCTCCTGAGTGGGTAAATCCTCTGGCTTTATCTGTTGTGCAAGCGCTAAAGCATGCCGATTAAGTCGCTCTGAGTTACTTGCTTTGAATAATTGAACCTTTAATCCGTTTTTTTCTGGACTGATTCTAATTGATATCTTAATTTCAGACGATGGAGTTTGCTCTTTTTGCTTATTTACCACGATTTCTGTTTGTGGTGGCAATTGATAAACAGCACGATTCATCGATTCTTGGGCGAGTAGCGGGAAGCAAGCAAATAAACTACATATCGCCAAATAATATCGTGTCATTGAACACCCTCCTAAGCATAAACATCATGTGGCTCAGCATATGATGAAAGCGTCATCCTATATTTTTATCGTCTATATGATCAGCTTAACAAGATATCCCGTTCCTGTGAAAAGTATCAGTCGTTGAAGATTGAAATTTAAAGCAGAAAAGTTGCTATAAAAAATGAGCAATTATCTGTTTTGATATGAGCGTCAATTCTTCAATACTGCTAAACTAACCAAACTCAGTGAAATGTGATCTGTTTTTGGAGTAAACAAAATGTCGTGGCTTTCTTCCTTAAAATCTGTTTTTTCACCAGCACAAGAAGTGAAGGAAGACGAGATTCAAACAGTTCTACAAAATTATGTACTGCCACATTCTGACAATGCGTTAAAAGAACGCATTAGCCAAGTGAATGTACAAGGTCGAATTTTACAACTTACAGTGAATACCTTTCCTGAAGAAAAAGATCACTTACAGCAAATCCATGATGAGCTGGCTGAAGCTTTGGAAAAATGCGGTATCCAAGAATTAAACTTACATATTATCCAACAAAAACATGCGGCGCATGGTGAAGCAGGGCATAGTTGCTCATCGAAGCCAAAAGCAGAAAATAGCAATTTACCTCCTGTGATGGATGCATCACCTCAAGTAGAAGCCGATCCGAATAATCCTCCGATTCAAAAAGCTGCACCACAACAACGTGATGTGGCTGCGCATCCACGCATTCAAAATGTGATTCTGGTTTCCTCAGGGAAGGGCGGCGTAGGTAAATCAACGACTACGGTGAATCTGGCACTTGCATTGCAACAACTTGGTCTAAAAGTTGGTGTGTTGGATGCCGATATTTACGGACCAAGTATCCCAACCATGTTGGGCAATGCGGGTAAAACCCCACAGATTGAAAATGAACACTTCGTACCTTTAGATGCTTATGGCATGGCGGTACTGTCGATTGGGCATTTAATTGGTGCGCACAATACGCCTGTGGCTTGGCGTGGTCCGAAAGCGACTGGTGCCTTGATGCAGTTGTTCAATCAGACTTTATGGCCTGATCTAGATGTGCTGGTGATTGATATGCCACCTGGTACTGGCGATATCCAACTGACTTTGGCACAGCGTATTCCTGTGACAGGTGCAGTGATTGTGACGACGCCGCAAAATGTTGCGTTGATGGATGCAACCAAGGGTATTGAGCTATTTAATAAAGTGAATATTCCAGTACTCGGCGTCATTGAAAATATGTCGACGCATATCTGTTCAAATTGCGGTCATGAAGAGCAAATTTTTGGTACAGGCGGCGGTGATCAGCTATCTGAGCAATATCATATTCCTTTACTCGGTCATTTACCTTTAGATGTCAAAATTCGTGAACATGCAGATCAAGGCACACCAAGTGTGATCGCAAAAGATGCAGCCGCAGACAATTATCTCAATATTGCACAAGCCGTGTTGCAACAAATGGAGAAGTTACCCAAACGTCAGAAAGATGATAAGCGTATCTTCTAAAATGCTTAAAAACCCAGCATATCCTGCTGGGTTTTTACTGTTTGATTAAAATAAGTTTTTATTTTTACGCTTTAAAAATAAATTAAAAAAATAAAAAATGGTATGTTGCTTGCTTATCACTTGTTTTGATTTTTGAGTATAGATCAATGATGCAATTTAAAAGCCTGATGGGTATTGTCAGTGTTTGTGCAGCTTTAGTTTTAAGTGGCTGTAATGGAGATGGTTCTTCAGATCGTAATAACCAAGTACAGGAAAAGCCAAAATTACAACCGATTGTGATCCAAGGCGCATTGCCTGTTGAATCAGAGCGAATGGCATCAAAACTAGAAAATGTGAGTGTAGAAACCATTGGCGGTTGGAAATTCTGGAAAA
>Ga0209958_1001250_pt1 | contig 21555 bp, 12 predicted proteins | sample ThiBio_inoc_plan_FD_183942 | JGI IMG/M metagenome (GOLD analysis project Ga0209958, IMG submission 183942) | Wastewater bioreactor microbial communities from Cape Town, South Africa - Thiocy_inoc_plan (SPAdes) | ecosystem: Engineered > Bioremediation > Thiocyanate > Unclassified | place: South... | reverse complement strand
TTGGGGGGGAGCGGGGCGTCGATCTGGAGCGACCCCGTGCCGATGTTGTGCGTGATCGGCTCGCCGTCCTGCATCACCACCACCTGGCAGAAGAGGCTCGCGTGCTTGCCCACGGGCGAGGCCGCGTCCGTCTTGATGTGGAAGGTCAGGTCGGTCGAGTCCTTGGTGATCGTCTTGGCGTCGGTGGTCGCCTTGTTCGGCAGGCCGATGAGCGTGACGCTGGCCTCGCCGGGGAAGTCGACGTTCTTGGTGACGGCCACGGCCATGTCCGTCTCTTTCCCCTGCTCGACGCTCGCGGCCTGGAAGCCGAGGCCGAGGTAGGGGGCGGCGATGGTCAGGTCGGCGAGCTGCGAGGAGACGGTGATCGGGCCCGTGGGGCCGCCCGCGGTGCCGTTGACGACGATCTTCCACGTCCGAAGCTCGGCGTTGCCGTCGGCGTTCACGGGGATGACGGCCTCGTCCTGGCCCTCGGGGATCGCGACGCCGCCGCCGGAGCCGACGCCCGGCGGGTTCCAGGGGAGCGAGACGGCGATGGCCGCCTTGAAGTCGGGCTTGCGGGTCGCCTTCACCTTCAGCCCCATCTGGCCGCTGCGGACGAGCGGGACCTTGGGCTGCACGACCTCGATCGAGAACGGAGCCTCCTCGGTCGCGGCCACGGCCAGGCGGTCGACGGTGCGCGACCACATGATGACGCCCGCGTTGTTCGGCGCCAGCACGAACGACGAGAGGGCGCCGAACTCCGACTTCACGTTCACGTTCGGGTCGGTCGACTTCCCCGCCACCGCGGCCAGCGCGCCGGCGGGGGCGGCGTCGGGCTTGGCCTTGAACAGGATCGGCACCAGCGCCTGGCTGGCGGCCAGGACGGGGATCTCGACCTCGACGCCGGGGGGAAGGTTCGAGACGTCGAACTGAACCTCGCCGCCGAAGTCGGAGCGGCTCCCCTGGAGGAGGATCGCCTGGCGGTTCCCCTTGGGGACGGCCACGGCCATGATCGGCGTCCCCAGCATGATCTGCTCGGCCGGGGTGGCGATCGCCAGCTTCGGCTCGGGGGCCGTCACCTCGATCCGGTAGACGTAGTCCGGGCCCCCCTTCTTGAGCTGGTCGACGATCGAGACGACGTACTCGCCGTCCTCGGGGAGGGCCTGGCGGAACGCGCTGTCGGGGCCGGTCGTGTCGTCGCTGCCGGCCATCGCCCCCGCGCCCTTCTTGGCGAGGTACAGGACCGAGTCGATCGGCGAGCGGATCTGGCGTCCATAGACCTTGAAGTCGAAGACCTGCCCCTTCTTCCCCGTGAAGACGAAGTGGTCCGTATCGCCCGCCTTGCCGAGCACGCCGTTCAGGGCCGCCGGCGCCGTGAACGGGGTCGCCGTGTTCTGGTCGTCGTTGGGCTCGGCCTCCATCACGTTGTCCAGCTCGACCAGCCGGAAGGCGTTGGGGTAGGGCGAGAGGCCCTTGTCGTCCTGGCGTTGGAGGCCCCACCCGGCGCGGGACTCGGCCGGCAGGACGACCTCGGACGACGCCTCGCCGGTCGCGTCGCCGATCCAGCGCACCGCGAGCGACTGGCCGGGCCGGCCGCCGGGGGGCATGACGCCCGTCGCCCGGGGGAAGTCGCCGACGTGCAGCCGATAGAGGCACGCGCCGTTGCCGGCGTAGGCGCTCTCCCGGACGGCGATGATGTACTTGCCGTCCTCGGGCGCGATGATCGACGTGAACGCATCCTGCCACAGCAGGGCGGCGTCGTCGCTGGAGGCCAGCTCGAACCGCTTGGTGTTCAGGATCGCGACGTGAGGGTCGAACAGGGTGATCCCCAGCCGCCAGCCCTCGACCTCGGCGGCGATCCGGTCCCCCTTCTTCGCCTCGACGACGAAGTAGTCGATGTCCTCGTTCTCGGCGACGCCGTTGACGACCACGTTCATCGCGATCGCCTGGGGGGCCTCGAAGTCGTTGTTGGGCTCCGCCTCCTTGACCTCGGGCATCGCGCCGACGCTGAACCCGCGCAGCTCGCTGACGCCCGTCGCCGTGCGGACCCGCAGGTCGTGGAAGCCCAGCGGCGAGTCGGCCGCGATCTTCACCTTGGCCTTGAAGCTGTTGTCGTCGACCTTGGCGATCTCGGTCGCCGTCACGCCGGGCTGGTAGAAGAGGACTTCCTGGGCGTCGCCCAGCCGCGCGCCGGAGAAGACGACCTCCACGTCGGTCCCCCGCTGGCCGCCCATCGGCCGGACGGCCGAGAGGCTGGGCGTGGAGGCCGTGGCGGCGGTCGCCAGCGTCAGGAGCGTCGCCAGGGAGGCGAGGAGGCGGAGGGAGGGGCGGGCTCGTCGCATGGTGTGGGTCTCAAGGGGCTCCGGCGGGGCGGGGTCCGGAGGAAGGCGGGGCGATCCAAATCACCAGGCCGTGAGGCGCTCGACGTCCCCTCTCCCGCCGGGAGAGGGTCGTCGGACCTAGTCGATGTAATCTCGGTTCAGGCCCGGCGCGGCCGCCCTCTCCCGCCGGGAGAGGGCGGCCAACTTCGCAGCCGCGACTTCAAATCAGGCCAGCAGCTCCTTCACGACCTTGCCGCCGTCGACGATCTCGATGGGGCGGTCGCCGGGGGCCATCAGCTCCTTGTCGGCGACGATGCCCATCATGTGATAGACGGTGGTCGCCAGGTCCTCGGGGCCCATCGGGTCGCGCTCGGGCTCGGTGGCCGTGGCGTTGGAGGAGCCGTGGATGTAGCCCCCCTTCACGCCGCCGCCGGCCAGCACGACGCTGAACACCTTCGGCCAGTGGTCGCGGCCGGCGTCCTTGTTGATCTTCGGCGTCCGGCCGAACTCGCTGGAGACCATGACCAGCGTCCGGGCCAGCAGGCCCTGGCGGTCCAGGTCGCGGATCAGCGCGGCGAACGCCTGGTCGAACGGCGGCATCTGGCCCTTCATGCCGGGGACGATGTTGAAGTGGAGGTCCCAGCTCCCGTATTCCAGCGTCACCATCCGGACGCCCGCGGCGACCAGCCGGCGGGCCATCAGCATCCGCTGGCCGGCCGGGTGGCGGCCGTACTCGTCGCGGATCGCGGCCGGCTCGGCGTCGATGTTGAACGCCTCCCGCGCCTGCTGCGAGCTGATCAGGCTGTACGCCCGGTCGTAGAACGTGTCCATCGCCGCGATGTTGTCGGCCTTCTCGCGCTCGTGGAAATAGGTGTTCACGGCGTCGAGGGCGTTGCGGCGGGAGGTGAACCGGCCGTCGTCGATCCCCGCGGGGAGGTTCAGGTCCTGGACCTTGAACCCCTTCGCGGCCGGGTCGCTCCCCAGGCTGAACGGCGAGAACGCCGAGCTGAGGTACCCCGTGCCGGCGTAGACGTTGGGCTGGCGGGGGATGCAGACGTAGGGCGGGAGGTTGTTCTTCGGCCCGTACTCGTGCGAGATCACGCTGCCGAAGCTGGGATACTGGAGCGCCGGGCTGGGCCGATACCCCGTGAACATGTTGTGCGTGCCGCGCTCGTGGGCCGCCTCGCCGTGGGTCATCGACCGGATGACGCACAGCTTGTCGGCGAGCTGGGCGGTCTGCGGGAGGGTCTCGCTGAACCGCTCGCCCTCGATCTTGCACGCGATCGAGCCCATGTCGCCGCGGTACTCGACCGGGGCGAACGGCTTGGGGTCGAACGTCTCCTGGTGGGCGATGCCGCCCGGCAGGAAGATGTGGATGACCGAGTCGGCCGTCGCCTTGATGGCGTCGTACGTCTTCAGGTCGGCGCGGGCGCGGCTGCGGAGCAGGTCCGGCAGGGTCAGGCTGCCCAGGCCGAGGGCCCCCACGGTCAGGAATCCTCGACGGCTCATCGGGCCTCGACATTCGGCCATGGAAATTCCTCCGAGGGAACCTAAGCGGTTATGGGGCGGGACGTTCAGACCGGGCGCATGGCCCGACGGCGGGGGCGGGGGGACGGCGATCGGTCGGATCCGCCGGCCCCTCCGGAGGCTGCGCCCGCCCGCGTGGTCGGCGGAATGGGCGCGTTGATGCTCCGGTGCGGGTAGAATTATTATCAAACACGTCGGCCGATCTGCAAGATGTTACGCCGGCGAATCGGTCGCCGTTGGCGCAGATTTCGAAATCCGCGAACGGCGGCATGGATGATCCCTGGAGAAAAAATCGGAAAACCTGGAATCGCCCGGGAGAGATCGCGGATCATCCCCGCGGACAGGCGCGTTCCTTGACATGTCGATCGGATTGAGAAGCACAGGATGGGGGACCGACCTTCGTCCGGCCGATGGCACATCATCTCTCATAACTTCAGATAGCGGGCCTTCTCGTAGGCTAGGTCGTGACCCAGCCCGGAGGAGCCGCGGCCTGCGTGAGCTGGGTCACGACCCAGCCTACCGGGCTATTTGGATAGACGGCCTTCTTGTAGGCCGGGTCGCAGCCCATCCCGGCAAGGCCGAGGCTTGCGGGCGCTTGTTCGCGACGCAGCCGACCAGGCTGGCCGAAACGGATGGGGTCGGACTTCGCCGAAATCTCTTCGAACTTCGACGATCAAAGCCAATTTCGGGGCCGAAATCCCATCCTCATTGCATTTCCAACAAACGAGTTAGGTCGAACCGCCCCCGAAAGCCGCCGTGACGAACGAGGCCGAACGGACCCGAGGTCACCCGGGCTTGCGGCCGACGTAGACCTGGGCCAGGTCGTCGTCCGAGACGGGGCCGAAGCGGACTTCGGTCTGGAAGCCGGCGCGTTCCAGGACCTCGGGGAAGTCCCGGCCCAGCTCGGTGAAGACGTGATAGCCGACGTCGCCGCCGGGGTGCTTGATCGGGGGGGCGAGGTCTTCGACGGAGCCGTCGCCGTCGCCGGCGACGCGGGCGCGCGGGAACGTCCGGGCGACGTCCGGCGAGACGGGGGCCGTGAAGACGTGCCGGCCGCCGGGGACCAGGACGCGACGGATCTCGGCCAGGGCGACGGCCAGGTCGGGGACGTGTTCCAGGGTCTCGGAGGTCAGCACCAGGTCGAAACGGTCGTCCTCGTAGGTCAGCCCCATCAGGCTCTCGTGGCGGACGCCCGCGACGTGCGTGCCGGGGCGGACGTTGGAGACGTACTCGGAGGGATGGAACCGCGCCAGGTCTTCCAGGGCCTCGTGGACGCCGTCGATGCGGTTGATCTCGGCGATCCTCAGGTCGCCGGCCTCGGGGCTGCGGGCCCACGACCGGAGGTCGTCGGCGCGGCGGCCGGCGACCGGGTAGAGGTCGAGCAGGACGTCGGCCAGCCGTCGGGCCCGGAGCTTGGAGCCGCAGCCGGAGCAGTCGCAGGATTCCTTCCGCGCCAGGGCCTCGGCCTGCCGCTCGGACAGCCCCCACAGCTCGACCAGACGCGGGGGGATGACCCGGCGACGGTAGAGCATCAGCCGCCGCTCGCCGCAGACGGAACAGCGCTCGACCCTTCGGTGCACCAGCGCCGAGGCGAGGTCGCGCAGGATCCACCCGAGGCGGTGGGCCTCGTTCCAGGCCAGGACGAGGGGACGCTTGACGACGCCGGGGAGGGGGATTTTGCTCATGTTTCGATACGTGAAGGGGGGCCGCTCCGGCTTGACCGGGGGGGCCGACGTCGATTACGATCGGCTCATGCGTCCGCGAGGATGGCGCACGCGTTAAGCTCGGATTTGACGACAAATTAGGGCGAGGATCAATGGCCTACGCGACGACCGTCCAGCGGCACAGGACGAAGGAGATCGGCATCGGCGACGCGCCGGTCGGGGGGGACAACCCGATCCTGGTGCAGTCGATGACGACGACGAACACCTTCGACGCCGAGGCCACCCTGGCCCAGATCCGCCGCCTCGAAGAGGCCGGCTGCGAGGTCGTCCGCGTCACCGTCCCCAAGAAGGAGGACGTGGAGGGGGTCAAGGCGATCCGCGATCACATCAAGATCCCGCTGATCGCCGACATCCACTTCGACTACCGCATGGCCCTGGCGTGCCTGGAGGCGAAGACCCCCTCGGGTCGCCGCGCCGTCGACAAGATCCGGATCAACCCCGGGAACATCGGCGGCGAGGAGCGGTTCAAGGAGGTCGTCCGCAAAGCGCGCGACGCCGGCGTGCCGATGCGGATCGGCGTGAACTCCGGCAGCCTGGAGAAGGACCTCGTCGAGAAGTACGGCTTCCCCTGCCCGGAGGCCATGGTCGAGAGCGCCCTGCGGCACATCGAGACGGCCGAGGCGCTGGGCTACAAGCAGATGATCGTCAGCCTGAAGGCCAGCCACGTCCCGACGGCCGTCGCCTGCTACGCCGAGTACGCCGCCAAGGCCGACTACCCCACCCACGTCGGCATCACCGAGGCCGGCTCCCGCGAGTACGGCACCCTCAAGAGCGCCGCGGGGATCGGCTCGATCCTGCTGCGGGGGATCGGCGACACCATCCGGGTCTCGCTGCTGGGCGACCCGGTGCCGGAGATCGCCGCCGGCTTCGACATCCTCCGCGCCTGCGACCGCCGCGTCACCAAGCCCGAGGTCGTCGCCTGCCCGACCTGCGGCCGGCTCGACATCGACCTGGAGCGGATCGTCGCCGAGGTCGAGGAGAAGATGAAGAACCTCCCCAACCCGCTGCGGATCAGCATCCTCGGCTGCCTGGTCAACGGCTTCGGCGAGGCGAAGGAGGCCGACATCGGCATCGCCGCCGGCTCGGGCAAGGGGATCATCTTCAAGCGCGGGGTCCCCATCCGGCACGTCAAGGAATCCGAGATGGTCGAGGCCCTGCTCGAAGAAGTCCACCGCTTCGACGAGGAGGTCCAGCCCCTCGCCTCCTTCGTCGAGAAGGAGAAGAAGAAGCAGGCCAAGGCGGCCGGGCTGACCGTCCTGAATTGACGCCTCCGCCGCGATCAGCCGCCGGCCGCGGGGCTTCCCGCCCGGGCGCGGCGGCCTTTCTCAAGCCTGCGGCGGCATTTCTATGGTCTTGACGTTCTTCGCGCGGATCAGGGTCCGGCGGCCGTCGGGATGCTCGACGACGAGCATGGCCCGCAGATCGTAAGGTACACCCGCACCCTTCTCGACCTCGTCGCCCAGGCTCCCGAGGAGGCGGACGTCCTTCAAGACGGAACCGTCCAGTAGATGGATCGCGATGGGGGTTCGGGGGTCGAGGACGCCGCGAAGCTCGTAGCGTCTCAGCGATTCCGGCACCCCCGTCCGGCTCGCCCAGGTGAGCAACCTGAAAAAGAGCGTGAGCGCCACGACCACCAGGATGATCGAGACGGACAGTCCCAAGAAGAATGCGAAGATCTCGTACATGAGGCGCACTCGCGGTACGGGGCGACGCGAAGGCGATGGGCGCATGAAAGGAGGGGGGCCGGGGCCCCCCTCGGATCGACGTTCGTGCTGCGGACCGGCCGGGAGTCCGTTCAGGCGTCGCCGACGGCGGCCAGCTCGGGGCCCTTGGCCTCCTCGCCCTTCTTGGTGGCGCTGAACTTGAGCTTCCGGGTTTCGTTCTCGCCCTCGACGTCGACCGTGATGAGGTCCTTGCCGGCGAAGGTCCCGCGCAGGATCTCCTCCGACATGGGGTTCTCGATCATGTTCTCGATGGCGCGGCGGAGCGGGCGGGCACCGTAGTCGGGATTGTAGCCCTTGAGGATGATGAGGTCCTTGGCGGCGTCGGTGAGGGCCAGCTCCAGGCCGCGGTCGGCCATGCGGCCGCGGATCTTGGCCAGCTCGATGTCGACGATCCGCTTGAGGTCGGCCTGGGTCAGCGGGTGGAAGACGATGACGTCGTCCAGCCGGTTGAGGAACTCGGGCCGGAAGTACTTCTCGATGGCGACCTTCAGGCGCTCCTTCATCTCTTCATAACTGCCCGCCTCGTCGCGGCCCCGGTCGAACCCGAAGATGTTCGTGCTCGACGTCACCTCCGCGCCGGCGTTGGTGGTCATGATGATGATGGTGTTCTTGAAGTCGACGTTGCGGCCGAAGCTGTCGGTGAGCCGGCCTTCCTCCATGATCTGGAGGAGCATGTTGTAGACGTCGGGGTGGGCCTTCTCGATCTCGTCGAGGAGGACGACGGCGTAGGGCCGCCGGCGGATCTTCTCGGTGAGCTGGCCCCCCTCCTCGTAGCCGACGTAGCCCGGCGGGGCACCGATCAGCCGCGAGACGTTGTGCTTCTCCATGTACTCGGACATGTCGATCTGGATCAGCGCGTCGGCGTCGCCGAACATGAACTCGGCGAGGGCCTTGGCCAGGTGCGTCTTGCCGACGCCCGTGGGGCCCGCGAAGATGAAGCTGCCGATCGGCCGCTTGGGGTCCTTGAGCCCGGCGCGGCTGCGGCGGACGGCCTCGCTGATCCGCTTGACGGCCTCGACCTGGGAGATGACCTTCTTCTGGATCTCCTCCTCCATGCGGAGCAGGCGGGCGGTCTCCTCGGTCTCCAGCCGCGTCAGCGGGATGCCGGTCATCTTGGAGACGACCTCGGCGATCACCTCCTCGTCGACCGTGCCGTCGATCTCCTTGGAGCGCTCGCGCCACTCGCGGGTGATCGTCTCCTTCTTCTTCTTGAGCTTGTCGGCCTGGTCGCGGAGGGCGGCGGCGCGTTCGAAGTCCTGGTTGGCGACCGCCTCCTCCTTATCCTGGTTCAGCCGCTCGATCTGCTCGTCCAGCTCCTTGAGGTCCGGGGGCCGGGTCATGGCCTTGAGCCGCACGCGGGCGCCGGCCTCGTCGACGACGTCGATGGCCTTGTCGGGCAGGCAGCGGCCGGTGATGTAGCGGTCGGACAGCTCGACCGACGCCTCAAGCGCGTCGTCGGTGATCTGGACGCGGTGGTGGGCCTCGTAGCGGTCGCGGAGCCCGCGGAGGATCTCAAGCGCCTCGTTGCGGCTCGGCGGCTCGACCACGATGGTCTGGAACCGACGCTCCAGCGCGCCGTCCTTCTCGATGTACTTGCGGTACTCGTCGAGCGTCGTGGCGCCGATGCACTGGACCTCGCCGCGGGCGAGCGCCGGCTTCAGGACGTTGGAGGCGTCGATCGCCCCCTCGGCCCCGCCGGCGCCGACGAGGGTGTGCAGCTCGTCGATGAAGAGGATGGTGTTCTTGGCGCGGCGGACCTCGTTCATGACCGCCTTGATCCGCTCCTCGAACTGGCCGCGATACTTCGTACCGGCGACCATCATCGCCAGGTCGAGCACGACGATGCGGCGGTCGCGGAGCAGCTCGGGGACGCTGCCGTCGACGATCAACTGGGCCAGCCCTTCGACGATGGCCGTCTTGCCGACGCCCGCCTCGCCGAGCAGGACCGGGTTGTTCTTGGTGCGGCGCGAGAGCACCTGGATCACGCGCTCGATTTCATTCTGGCGGCCGATGACCGGATCGAGCTTGGTCTGCCGAGCCAGATCGGTCAGGTCGCGTCCGAACGAGTCCAAGGCGGGGGTCTTGGACTTGTTCCCCTTTTGCGTGGCGCCTCGCTCCCCCCCCTCGCCGCCAGCGTCCATCCCGTGACCGAGCAAGTTCAGCACCTCCTCGCGCACTTCTTCCAACTTCAGGTTCAGGTTCATCAGAACCTGGGCGGCCACCCCTTCCTGCTCGCGCAACAGGCCGAGCAGGAGGTGTTCGGTGCCGACGTAATTGTGGTTCAGATTGCGGGCTTCCTCGATCGCGTACTCGATGACCTTCTTGGCCCGGGGCGTCTGGGGGAGCTTCCCCATCGTCACCATCTCGGGGCCGGCCTGGACGATCTTCTCGACCTCGTTGCGGATCTTACGCAGGTCCACGTCCAGGTTCCGCAGGACGTTGGCGGCGACCCCGCTCCCCTCCTTGATGAGCCCCAGCAAGACGTGTTCCGTGCCGACGTACTCGTGATTGAAGCGCTGGGCCTCTTGGTTGGCCAGTTGCATCACCTTGCGAGCACGATCGGTGAAGCGTTCAAACATGCGGTCTTCTCCGATCCGACGTTCTGGGCGGCGACGGGCCGATCTCCCCGTCGAGGCGACGAGCCTTCTTCGCCTTGCATTGTACACCCGCGGGCCGCGATCCGTTCAAGAGGGGGAGGCCCGCCGCGAGTCCGGGGCCGTCGGATCGGCGATGAGACGAAAGGGCCCGCGTCCCGGCACGCCGGGCGGGCGCGAGCCCCGCGACGCGACCTGTCAAAGAGCCGGGGCCGATCAAGCGACGGGCCGGTCGAGCGCGGCCAGGGCCCGCTCGACCTCCCAGCGCCACTTGGCCCCGCCGTCCTGGTCCAGGCACTGACGATACGCCTTCCGCGCCAGGTCGGGCCGGTGCGTCCGGGCGTGGATCGCGCCCAGCTGCATCAGCGCGTCGGCGTCGCCGTCGTCCATCGCCAGGATCCGCTCGATCCGCTTCCGGGCGTCGTTCCACCGGCCCTGGAGGTAGGCGTCGACGGCCTCCCTGTAGAGACGGTCGATCTCCTGGCGGTGACGGTCGGGGTGGCAGAGCCAGACCCACCAGGCGGTGTAGGCGAACGCGGCCCACCAGGTCAGCAGGGCGGCGACCGCGAAGAAATCGGCCGAGCCGGGGGCGAAGGCGTCCGCCCAGATCCAGCGCGACGCGAACGCCAGGTTCATCGTCCCCGCGAAGAATCCGGCGAGGAGCAGCCCGAAGACCTCCTGCCCCGTCCAGATCTGCGGCAGGCCCGGCCAGAAACACAGCAGCCCGATCCAAGCGCGCCTCGGCACGGTCGGCTCCTCCGTGGTTTCTCGCGCCTCGGTGGCGAGGCCCGAACGTCCTGATTGTATGTTCCGTTAGGCCCGGAATCAAGAAAGCGGGCCACGCATGCAATCCGCCGGACGGCCCTCGGGCACGTCGGCCGGCGGTCGCGTTTCGATGGGATCGGGCCGCGGGTCGTCGGGCTATCAGGCGAATCGGGGCGAGCGAGCCCGAGCCGGTGAGGCGACCGGCGCGATCGGCAGGGTCAGCGCAGCAGGTTGTCGCGGATCTCGCGGCCGAGGAGCTTCAGCTTCTGCTTGTCGGGCATCGAGCCGGCACCCGGCGTCCGGCCCAGGACGCTGACCTGGAGGTCGTCGACGGTGCCGTGGAGTTGCAGGCTGCTGAGGGCGGCGACGTCGAGGTCCAGCTCGGCGAGGAGTTGGCGGGCCCTGGCCGGGACCTTCTCCGCGAGACCGTCCAGGCTCATACGGTAGTCGAGATTCCCGTCGAAGTCGGTCCAGCCGGCGATGACGAGGGGGGCCCTGGCGATGTTCAGCGCGAGCTTCTTGGTGAGGATCTTCCCATCCTTCACCGCGACGTCCGTGCGGAGGGAGCCCACGCGGCTTCGGGTCGGCAGGGTGACCGACTTCTCAACCTCGGACAGCAACTCGGTCCCGTCGAGCTGGATGGGGTCGATGAGGATGCGGCCGTTGCCGACGAGCGTCTGACGGAGGAGTTCCCGCGTCTCGCCGTCGCCCCGGAGGTACATCTCCATCGTGACGTCACCCCGGACCTTGGGGGTCGCCCCGGCCATCACCGGGACCAGATAGCGCAGGAAGGCCATGCCGTCGTCCAGGACCACGCCGTCCGCCCAGAGTCGGCCTTCGAAGGCCGGCCGGCCAGGGATGCGGAGGAGCGAGCCCGAGAACTGGAACGCCCCCTGGTTGACGTCGCCGCTCATCGAGCCGGTGATCGTCCGGCCTTCTTCCCAGGTCCCCTCGCCCGCGACGTTCTCTAGCACGACGTCGGTCCGGGTGGGCTCGTCGACGACGCGGATCCGCGCCCGCTTGACGACGATCTGCAGGTTGGTAGGCCCGGTGGGGCCCGGGTCGCCGTCCGTGGGCCGCGTCGGTCCGCCGGAGTGGACGAGGTCGGCCAGCTCGAACGTCCCGTCGGCGCGGCGGCGGACGCGCAGGTCGAGGCCGTCGACGTCGAGGGCGGTGGCGTCGAGCCGCCCGCAGAGGATCTGGAACACGCCGACGTCGAGGTGGACCTGGTCGGCGACGAGCCAGGGGTCGGCGGGCGCGTCGGGGGCCCCGATGCGGAGGTTCTTCAGGTCGATCCCGCCGCCGAAGCAGACCCGGAGCGAGTCCAGGCCCACGGACCGGCCGCTCGACCGCTCCAGCGCCGCGACGACGTGCTTGCGGGCCCAGTTCGTCGGGGCGACGAGGACGACCAGGCACCAGAGCAGCGCCGGGGCCACGGCGACCCCGATCGGGATCAGCATGAGCCGGCGGAACCAGCGGCATTTCATCGGAATCCCTCCCGAGCACCCGAAGGGCCCGGCCCTTCCCCGGCCGTCCTGGCCGGCGCGACGGTCGCGTCGACGACCGACGGCCGTCGCCGCCGATCGACGGCGAACCATAAGCGAATCGCCCCCGCGCCGCAAGAAGACTTCGCCCGCATCAGCCGCCGGGGCCCGTCGGGCCGAAGACGGTCTCCGAGAGGTCCCGCGTGCGTCCCCCCGGCCCCGGCGGGGACGAGACCAGGATCCCGATCAGGTCGACGTCCCCGGCCTGAAGGTTGCCGACCGCATGGACCTCGCCGGAGCGGGCGACCGAGACGGTCCCCTCCGGGACGGCGTACGACCGCATCGGCACCAGCTTCCCGCAAGGGGTGTCTTCGAAGATGATCTCCGCGGCCGTCCCCTCGACCACGAGCAGGCCGCAAGCGGATCCGCCATGGTCCCGGATCGGCCCGAGCTGGCCCGAACGCCAGCAGAGGACGTCGACGGCGAAGTGTTCGGATTCGTAGAGGCGGGTCTCGCGGCATCCGGCCTCGGCGAAACGGACGGCCTCGCCCAGCGCCCCGCGATCGATGCGGATCGCGGCCAGCCCGCGACGGATCAACTCCTCGGGGAGTGGGGACTTAAGTCGCGCCCAGCGTTCGAAGGTGCCGCGGAGCCGGTCGACCTCGTCCCGGTCCGAGCGGCCCGCGTCGGGGATATCGATGTGGGGAGCCCGGCCCTTCGCGGGGTCGGGTTTCCGGATGCCGCCCCGGAAGAGACGTCGCAAGTGACCCGTCTGGAATCCGCGCTGGCGCTTCACGCGATCGGCCCTCCCTGGCCCGTGTCATGGCGTCGTACGTCGCCGGCACGATAGCCCCCCGCGGGCGTCCGTACAAGTCGGCCTCGGCGACTCCGAGACCGCCCCGATCGCCCGAGAGTTGCGGCCCGGCTCGGGATGCGACAGAATCGACCGCGTCGGGCCTATCCGGGAATCCCCACGCCACCATCGGGCCAGCCGACCATGATGTTACGCGCCAGCCGCCCCGTACGCGTCGTCGCCGCGATGATCGGCCTGCTGTCGGCCGCCCCCGCGGGGCGGGCCGACGACCTGCCGGTGTACAAGGACGTCGAGTTCCAGCCGCTCGCCGCGCAGGCTCGCCGCGTCGGCCAGGCCCTGGAGATCCTGGGCCGGCCGCTGACGGTCCGTGAGCAGTCCAGGCTCGAAGCCGCGATCGAGGCGGCGGACCCGGACTCGGGCGTGAGGGCGATCCAGGAGGTGCTGGACGCCCGCTGCCTCGTGGGCGTGGAGATCAACCCGGAGAGCCGCGTGAAGGCGGCCCCGGGCCCGGCGGCTCCGATGCTGGTGCAGGGGGGCTGGACGGTTTTCCTCGTCAAGGTCCGCAACGAGGCCGGGGTCACGGCCCGCCTGAGGGTCGACTGCCCCAACGCGGGGCCGATCTATACGTCGTCGACGGGCTCGGCCGAGCCCGCGAAGTCGATCGAGCCGGCCGACATCGTCGATCGCTGGTGCGACGTCGCCCTGTACGACGACCGGCCCATGCTCCGGCGGCTCTCCGGCCTGACGGTGGAGTATCGCATCCTCCAGGTCGCCAGCCGCGACGCCGGCCATCGCGAGGCCAAGCTGATGTTCAACGCGGGGCAGGGGAGCCAGGATCTCGGGTTCCGCAGCGACGTCGACGTCCTGTTCACGATCGAGCCGGCCGTCGCCGTGACGCTCGGGGTGCAGGACCCCGACGGTCGGCCGACGACGGCCTCGTTCGTCATCCGCGACAAGCTCGGCCGCGTCTACCCTTCGACGAGCCGCCGCCTCGCCCCCGATTTCTTCTTCCACCCCCAGATCTACCGGGCCGACGGCGAGACGGTCCTCCTCCCGGCCGGAGAGTTCGAGGTCGAGTACACCCGCGGCCCCGAGTACCGCGTCCTCAAGAGGACCGTGACCGTGCCCAAGGGGGCGGCCCATCGCGAGGACTTCAAGCTGGAGCGTTGGATCCACCTGGCGGCGATGAAGTGGTACTCGGGCGATCACCACGTCCACGCGGCCGGCTGCGCCCACTACGAGAGCCCGACCGAGGGCGTCAAGCCCGACGACATGTGGCGGCACATCCTGGGAGAGGACCTGGACGTCGGCTGCGTCCTGAGCTGGGGGCCGTGCTGGTACGCCCAGAAGGAGTTCTTCGATGGTTCGGTCCACAAGCTCTCCACGGCCGAGAACCTGATGCGGTACGACGTGGAGGTCTCCGGATTCCCCTCGTCGCACGCCGGCCACCTCTGCCTGCTCCGCCTGAAAGAAGACGACTACCCGGGCACCACCGAGATCGAGGAATGGCCGAGTTGGGACCTCCCCGTGCTGAAGTGGGGCAAGGAGCAGGGGGGCGTCGTGGGGTTCTCGCACACCGGGTGGGGGCTCAGGACCGAGTCCAATGCGATCCCCAACGACGAGATCCCGCCGTTCGACGGCATCGGCGGCAACGAATACATCGTCGACGTCGTCCACGACGCGGTCGATTTCCTCTCGGCCGTCGACACGCCGATCCCCTGGGAGTTGAACATCTGGTATCACACGCTGAACTGCGGCTACCGCACCCGGATCAGCGGCGAGACCGACTTCCCCTGCATCTACGGCGAGCGCGTCGGCCTGGGCCGGGCCTATGTCAAACTCGACGGCAAGCTCGACTTCGACGCCTGGGTCCAGGGGATCAAGGAGGGCCGGTCCTACGTCTCCGACGGCCACAGCCACCTGATCGACTTCCAGGTCGGCGACCGCAACGTCGGCGAATCGGGGAGCGAGCTGAAGCTCCCCGCCGCCGGCCCGGTCAAGGTCCGCCTGAAGGCGTCCGCCCTCCTGGCCGAGAAGCCGTCGATCGAGACCGAGAAGATCCGATCGAAGCCGCTCGACGTCCAGCCCTACTGGCACGTCGAGCGCGCCCGGGTGGGGGCCTCGCGGAAGGTCCCCGTCGAGATCGTCGTGAACGGCGTCGCGGTCGACCGCCGAGAGGTCGAGGCGGACGGGTCGATCCAGGACCTCGAATTCGACGTCCCGATCGCGAAGTCGAGCTGGGTCGCCGCGCGCGTCTTCCCCTCGTCGCACACCAACCCCGTCTTCGTGCTGGTGGGCGAGAAGCCCATCCGGGCCTCGAAGAAGTCGGCCGAGTGGTGCCTCAAGTCGGTCGACCAGTGCTGGGAGCGGAAGGAGCAGGCGATCCGCGGCGATGAGAAGGCGGCCGCCCGCGACGCCTATGAGGCCGCGCGGGCCGCCTATCGCAAGATCCTGTCGGAGTGCGAGGAGGCCCCGCAAGCCCCCGCGACCGGAGCCGAGCCATGAGCCACGCCCACGACCGAGAACTGGCCGGCGCGTTCGACGACCAGGCCCCGAAATTCGAGAAGGCGCCGGTCCAGAGCGACCCCGCGGCCCTCGAACGCCTGGTGCGCGAGGCCGGCTTCCCGCCCGGCTCCCGCCTGCTCGACGCCGGCTGCGGGCCGGGCCTGGTGGCCGAGGCGTTCCTCCGGGCCGGCTTCCGCGTCGTCGGGGCCGACCTCTCCCCCGGCATGATCGAGCGGGCCCGCGCCCGCTGCGACTTCGCGGGAGACGCGGCCGAGTTCGTGCAGGCGTCGGTCCACTCGGCCGAGGTCGCGGCCCTGGGGCCTTTCGACGGGGCCTATTCCCGCTACGTCCTCCACCACGTCCTGGATCCGCGCGCGTTCCTCGCGCGGCAGGTGGAATTGGTCCGCCCCGGCGGGCGGATCGTGCTGTGCGACCACTTGACCAGCCCCGACCCCGCCGCCGCGCGGAGGCACCAGGATCTGGAGGTCGCGCGGGACCGGACCCACACCCGCAACCTGACCGGCGGCGAGCTGGTCGACCTCTTCGCGGCCGCCGGGCTCGAAGGAATCCGACTCGTCGAGGAAGGATTCGAACTTGACTTCGACGAGTGGTTCGACCGCGGCACGCCGGGCGAGTCCAAGGCGAGCGTGCGCGACGTCCTGCTCCGCGGGGTCGACGCCCGCGGCTTCAAGGTCGCGCCCGGGCGGGGGGCGTCGATCCGGATCGAGTGCGTCCGGGCGATCGTCGTCGGCCGGCGGGGTTGATTCGGCCCCGCCGGCCGGCCGTGCGCCGGCTCAGGTGATGGGGGTGATCGCCCGAGAGGCCGGTATGTTCGACCCCCGACGGCGGTAGGTGTTGCCCAGGATCGTGAAGTTGGGGTATCCCAACTCCTGATACGGCGACCCGCCGCCGTGGTTGCGATTGATGAAGAGGTAATCGCGGAAGCCGTCGAAGATATTGGCGTCGCCCCCCGCCCCGCCGATGGTGGCGATCACCCGGCTGCCGATGCCGGCCACGCCGAAGCTGTCGACGGCGAGGTCCGCCGGCGTCGCGAAGTAGTTGCCGACGATCCGGGCGAGCACGTTCCGGGGCTGCGAGCCGAACATCGTCACGCCCGACCAGTTCCCGCTGAAGGTGTTGCCGACGATCGTGATCTGATTCGGCGCGCTGCCGATGTACATCCCGCTGGCGGTGTTCCTGAGGAACTGATTCCCCTGGACGAACGCGTAGCCCGTGAAGTCGTCGTAGATCTCGAGGCCGTTGAGCCCGCTCGACGCGCCGAAGGTCGTCCCGTTGTCGGCGAAGGTGTTGCCGACGAAAATGCCGGTCGACCCGCCGAACAGCAGGGCGCCGTTGCCCAACCGGCTGCCGGCCGAGTACGAGTTCGACATCTCCAGGCGGGCCGTCGAGTTGACGATCAGGCCCGAGTGCCTGTTGCCGACGATGACCGAGCGGTCCACCTTCGCGTAGGACGTCCCGGCGACGACGATCCCGCCGCCGTCGGGCCGATAGTCGTCCCCCATGCCATTCTGGGACGCGGAGATCGCGTAGAGCGTGGCGTTCGCCCCGTTCTGGAGGTAGACGCCGGTGCCGGTCGTCACCTGGTCGAAGACGCTGTACCGCGCGTTGATCGTCGCCGGGGTCCCCCCCTCGTTGACGCCAAGGATCCCGATCCAGCGCGTCAGGTTGGTGCGGATCAGGCCCGTGTCGACCGACGAGGCGACGACGACGACCCCGCGGCCCTCCGCCCCCACCGACGCCACCCAGAGGTCGTCCAGGGAGATGCCGGCGGAGCGCAGGATATAGATCGCGTCCTGGCTGGCGGGGTAGATGATCGTCGACCGCATGCCGGTCCCGACGATCTTGAGGTTGCTCTTGCTCACGACCCGGACGTTCTCGCGATACACGCCCGAGGCCAGCCGGATCGTCGACCCGGCCGGGGCGGCGGCCAGGGCGGCGTTGATCGTCCTGTACGGGGTCGCGTAGGTCCCGGCTCCGGCCGCGTCCCGGCCCGTGGCGGGGTTGACGTAGATCGAGCTGGACGTCGGGAAATACCCGCTGAAGGGGGTGCAGCCCTGGGCCCCGTAGAGGTAATACCCGATGGTCCGGCCGTCGCGGTTGGGGTTGATCGCCCAGAGGAGCTGGCCGTCGGAACGGGGGTAGGCCACGGCGAGGGCCGGGTCGTGCGTCCCGTAGATGTCGAAGGCCAGCGGCGTCCCGCCGGTCCCCCCGCCCATGTGATACACCTGGTCCGGGAGCCGGTCGGAGTTCGTGTCGACGAGCCACTGGCCGTTGTTGTAGATGACGGGGTCGTCGATCCCGTCGTGGTTGAAGTCGGCCATGAGCGGGACGTCGCCCTTCGTCCCGCCGTAGACGAACGCCACGGAGACGCGCCCGGTCAGGTCGGTGGTGAAGCCCCAGACGCCGTTCGAAGGATTATAGACCCCGGCGTCGGTGACGCCGTCGCCGTTGACGTCGCCGGTCACGGGGATCCAACCCGGCCCGCCGAAGTAGAACGAACGCCCGACGGTGCCGTCGTTCGCCGTATCGAGGGCCCACAAGCCGGTCGAGGGCCGATAGATCCCGATGTTGGTGACCGTCGTGCCCAGGAAGTCGCCGAAGACGGGGGTGTCCGTCGCGGCGCCGAAGTTCCGCGTGATCTCGGTCCGACCGGTGATCGTATTGTCGACGAAGAAGGTCAAGGTGCCGTTGTTGGGGTAGGCGACGCCGAGGCCCGGGGTCATGCCGGTCGGGCAGATCCGTTCCTCCACTCGCTCCAGCCTCGGCGCGGCCGGCCTCCGGCGGCGCCCCGCCCCGCCATCCCCGGCGAATCGCGATCTCACGATGTCTCGCACGACGTCCCCCCATGGCTGTCGATTCGAATGAAGCGGTCGTGAAGTGTATCAAGATTCTAGGGCGCCGTGGTCGGCCGTGCACGTCGCAATCGCGAAAACCTCGCGCGACGCGAACGCCGGCCCGATGCTTGCGAAGTCGATCCGGTTCGAAATACGACCGGCCGCCCTGATGGGCGGCCGGGACCGTCGATCGAGGGCGCGTCAGCGGACGATCGCAGACCTGATGCGGGCGGCCAGTCGACGCAGGCCGCGGGCGGCCGGCTCGGGAGTCCAGGACCTCCGAGGGGCCGCAGGCTTCTCGGTCCGCGCCAGGACGGCGATGACCTCGGTCTGATTCAGGGCGAACTCGCGGACCTCGAACGAGCCGCCCAGGTGGATGCACGCCCGGTCCAGGAAATCGGCGAAGGAGTTCGCATCCCAGACGTGGAAATGGATGCTGTAGTTCGCCTCCGCCAGCCGGCGCGCCTGGGCTTCGATGGCCTGCGGGTCGTCGATGCGTTCGACGTACCGGGCCCACTCGCGGAAATGGTCGAACCGGGACCATGCCGGGCCCTCGACGTCGTCGCGGACGAGGTGATCGAACGGCGTCAGGGCCCGCTCGCGATCGAAGCTATGGTCCCGGTTGGGGATGGCGAAGTAGGCGACCCCGTCGACCTTCACCTTGCTGAGGTGGTTGCGGATCGTGCCGAGTGGGTTCTCGGTGTGCTCCAGGAAGTGGTTCGCCACCACGAAGTCGAGCGAGCCGTCGGGCAGCGTCCCCAGCTTCTCGCCGTCGTCGACGACGTCCACCGGGACGAGGTCGTAGGCGCGAAGCTCGGGATAATGGGCCCGGAGGCCCTCCACGTCCATCCGATCCACGTAGCGGACCCGCGCCCGCTCGCCGAGCTCCATCGGGTGGTGCAGCGCGCCGACCTCGACCCCCTCGCCGACCAGGTGCTTGCGACTCAGTCTCCGGCGCTCCGCCAGCATATCAGCCGGGATCTCGCTCATCGGAATCTCCTCGAAGGGGTGCGGCTCGTCGCCGCTTCAGGGAGCGGACGTCTCGACTCCCGTACCGAGCGCCGCGGCGTCGACCGGGGGCTCGCCGATCCTCGTCCGGAATAAATGGGGGCCTGCGAAGGCCGACGCGGCGGGGGTCCGGGCCCCGGCCACCGCCCCGGAGGCGCTCTCGGCGGCGGCGCGGAACAGGCGGCCGTACTGCGCAATCATGTCGGCATGGCTGGGGAGGGCCTTGAGGATCCAGGACGACGCCGCGGCCATCGCCGCCCTGCCGGCCGGGTCGCGGGCCAGGGCGTCCAGGTGCCGCGCCAGGAGGCGGACGTCGCCGGGCTCGTAGAAGAGGGCGTTGAGGTCGCGCCGGACCTGCTCGGGGATGCCGAAGACGGGCGTCGTGACGATCGGGAGCCCGCGCCCCAGCGCCTCCAGGACGACGTGGGGATAGCTCTCCACGCGGGAGGAGCAGCAGAAGACGTCGGCCGCCTGCCAGTAGGCCGCGGTCGCGCCGGTCTCGTCGACGATCCGGAATCGTTCGCGCCGGTCCGGCGGCAGGTCGGACGCCAGCCGCCGCAGCTCGCGGCTGTACTCCAGGCTGTCGCGCGCCCCGACCACGACGCAGCGCAGCCGCCGGGCCGCCTCCGGCGGCATGGCCCGGAAAGCGTGAACGAGGTCGTGCTGCCCCTTCCGCTCGCAGACGGTCCCCAGGAGCAGGACGCAGACCTCGTCCTCGCCGATCCCCAGCCCCGCCCGCGCGACGTCGCGCGGGCAGGCCGCCAGCTCGTCGCGGAAGCGGTCGACGTTCAGGGCGTAGCGGATGAGCCCGAAGTTCCCCCGCGTCTCCAGATCCTTCCAGATCTCGGACGAGCTGCGGGCGGTGAAGACCACCCGATAGGGCGACTCCATGCAGCTCAGCGCGATCCGGGCGATATCGCTCGGGAACTGGTCGAAATAGGACCGCCAGGGCTCGCTCTCGTGGACGCTCCAGATGGACGGGAGACCGGCCGCACGCGCCGCGTCGACCGCCCAGAAGCCCTGGAGCGTGTTGGCGTGCAGGGCGTGGAAGCCCCCCTCCTTCAGCAGCTCGACCGTCCTGCCGCGCGCCTCGGCGTAGGCGACGGCCCCGCCGAAGATCGAGACGAGCGAGGGATCGACCCGGATGTCGATCCCGGCCCTCTCATACTCCTCGCGGAGCGGGCCGTCCACCGGGCTGACCACCGCGGGCTCGAAGCCGCCGACGGTCTTCAGGCCCGTCATCAGCTCCAACTCGAATCGCGAGGCCCCCTCCCAGTTGAGGTTGTGGCTGACGGCCAGCAGGCGGACCGGCGCGCGGTCGGACGTCGGAACGACGGTCGGCTGGACGACGAAGGCCTCGCTGCGGGGGTCGAGGTGGGGGCTGAAATACGGGTCGCGACGATGGCCGTGGACGCGGCGATAGTTCGCCTCCTCCCGGGGGGCGTCGCCGAAGCCGCGGGTGGCGCCCTCGTGGTGGAACAACTCGGCCTCGGCGCAGACGACGCTGCGGTATCCGGCGTCGTGGAGGCGATAGCCGTAGTCGGCGTCGTTGTAGGCCACGCCGAAGTCCCGCTCGTCGAACCCCCCCATCGCCAGGAACAGCTCGCGAGGCGTGAGCATGCAGGCGGCCGTCACGGCGTAGGCGTCGCGGCTGACGCGCGCCAGGCCCATCGCGCCGCCGTCCCACCAGGGCAGCAGCTTGAAGGCGTGCCCGGCCAGCCCCTCGTGCAGGCCGTGGACGATCCCCGCGTGCTGGAGCCGCCGGTCCGAATACAGCAGCCTCGCCCCCACCGCGCCGACGCCCGGCAGCCTCGACCAGCCGACCATCTGGCTCAGCCAACGCGGCTCGATGACCTCGACGTCGTTGTTGAGGAAGACGATCAGGTCCTCGTCGAGCCGCCGGACGGCCTCGTTGTGGATCGCCGCGTAATTGAACGCGCCGTCGGCGTTCGGGATGCGGAAGACGGTCGCCGGCGCGGTCGACAGGAACGCCAGCGTCTCCGGGTCGTCGCTCTCGTTGTCGATGATGTAGACGCGGTAATGGCGGTAGGTGGTCTTCTCCAGGGATTTCAGGAGGTCGCGGAGTAGCTTCCCCTGATTCTTCGTCGGGATCACCACGGCGACGGACGGGCCGTCGTCCGGCATGACGGGGCGGAAGACGCCGCAGCCGGCCGCCAGCGCCCAGTCGGGCTGCTCGACCCGGCAGGGGACGCCGCGGCGGGCGAACGCCTCCTCGACGGCGCGCCGGCCGGCCT
>Ga0209958_1001249_pt1 | contig 21555 bp, 20 predicted proteins | sample ThiBio_inoc_plan_FD_183942 | JGI IMG/M metagenome (GOLD analysis project Ga0209958, IMG submission 183942) | Wastewater bioreactor microbial communities from Cape Town, South Africa - Thiocy_inoc_plan (SPAdes) | ecosystem: Engineered > Bioremediation > Thiocyanate > Unclassified | place: South... | reverse complement strand
CCGCCGGCGTTCGCGCGGGTCAGCCCGCGCTTCTTCACGCCCGGCTTCGCCACGATCGTGTCGGCAGTGGTCGCCTCCGCGTTCTACGCGGTCATGCGCGTCGTGAGTGAGAACACCCTCTGGGACACGATCCTCACGCTCGGCATGATGATCTGCTTCTACTACGGCATCACGGCCTTCGCGTGCGTCTGGTACTTCCGCAAGCAGTGGTTCGACTCGGTGCGCAACGTCTTCTTCACGTTCCTGTTCCCGCTCGTGGGCGGCGTGATCCTCGGCATCCTGTTCTTCACGACGCTCATCGACTCCATGGATCCCGACTACGGCTCCGGCGCCAACGTCGGCGGCGTCGGGATCGTCTTCATCCTCGGCATGCTCATCATCGTGGTGGGTATCGCCCTCATGATCTGGCAGTCGGTGACACGTCCCGCGTTCTTCCGCGGCGAGACCCTCGCCACGGACGCCCCTGCCAGCACCCGTCGCCTGAAGGAGGCCGCACGTTGATCACGCAAAGCGCACTGCTCGAGAAGGTTCCCCGCGGACTGTTCATCGGCGGCGAGTGGGTCGCCGGCTCGGCCGGGACCTTCCCCGTCGTCGATCCCGCGACCGGTGAGACCCTGGTCGAGATCGCCGACGCGTCGCCCGAAGACGGCATCCGCGCCCTGGACGCGGCGGTCGCGGCTCAGGAGGAGTGGGCGGCGACCGCGCCGCGGCGCCGCAGCGACATCCTCCGCCGGGCATTCGACCTGCTGATGGAGCGCGCCGACGAGATCGCGCTGCTGATGACCCTCGAGATGGGCAAGCCGCTCGCGGAGGCGCGCGGCGAGATCACCTACGGCGGCGAGTTCCTGCGCTGGTTCAGCGAGGAGGCGGTGCGCATCTCGGGCCGGTTCGGCTCGAACCCCGAGGGCACGGGACGCATGATCGTCAGCCAGCGCCCCGTCGGACCGTGCTTCTTCATCACCCCGTGGAACTTCCCGCTCGCGATGGCCACCCGCAAGATCGCCCCGGCGCTCGCCGCCGGCTGCACGGTGGTCATCAAGCCGGCCGAGCTCACCCCGCTGACGACGCTCGCCTTCGTCGGACTGCTCGTCGAGGCGGGGCTGCCCGCCGGAGTCGTCAACGTCGTGACCACGACGCACTCCGGCGCCCTGTCGGCGCCGATCATCGCCGACCCGCGCCTGCGCAAGCTCTCGTTCACGGGCTCGACGCCGGTGGGCAAGAAGCTCATCGCCCAGGCGGCCGAAGGCGTCCTGCGCGTGTCCATGGAACTCGGCGGCAATGCGCCGTTCGTCGTGTTCGACGACGCCGACCTCGACAAGGCCGTCGACGGCGCGATGCTCGCGAAGTTCCGCAACATCGGCCAGGCCTGCACCGCCGCCAACCGCTTCATCGTGCACACTTCGGTCGCCGACGAGTTCGCGCGCCGGGTGACCGAACGCGTGAACGCGATGCGCGTGGGACGGGGAACCGAGGAGGGCGTGCAGATCGGTCCGCTCATCGACCGCAAGGCCGTCGAGGGCGCCGAGGCGCTCGTCTCGGATGCCGTCGCGCGCGGTGCACGCCTGCTCGCCGGCGGATCGGCCATCGATGGCCCGGGGACGTTCTTCGAGCCCACCGTGATCACGGACGTGGCCGGCGGCAGCGACATCCTCCGCGAGGAGATCTTCGGCCCGGTGCTGGCGATCGCCACGTTCAGCGACGAGGAGGAGGCCGTGCGCCTCGCCAACGACACGGAGTACGGTCTGGTGTCCTACGTCTTCACCGAGGATCTCGCGCGCGGCATGCGGATGATCGACCGTCTGGAAACCGGCATGATGGGCCTGAACGCGGGCGTCGTCTCCAACGCGGCGGCGCCGTTCGGCGGTGTCAAGCAGTCCGGAGTGGGCCGTGAGGGGGGCCTCGAAGGCATCCACGAGTTCCTCTCGACCAAGTACACGCTGATCCCCGCCTGATCCCTGCCCCTGACGCCACCCGACCCTCGGTCGACACGAACGGAGAACGACGATGACGTATGCGGTTGTGAACCCCGCCACCGGCGAGACGCTCGCCACCTACCCCGACTTCACGGCCGCCGAGGTCGAGGCCGCCGTCGCGGCCGCGCACGAGGCGGCCCAGACGTGGGGGCGCACCTCGACGCCGGCGGATCGTGCGGCGCTGCTGCGCCGCGTCGCCGAACTGCATCGCGAGCGCCGCGACGAGCTGGCCGCGATCATCGTGCGGGAGATGGGCAAACCGCTCGCTGCGGCCGAGGGTGAGGTCGACTTCGCCGCCGACATCACGGAGTTCTACGCCGATCACATCGACGAGATCACCGGCGACCGGCCCATCGACATCCTCGGGGAGGGCACCGCGGTGATCCGCCGCTCGCCTCTGGGCGTGCTTCTGGGCATCATGCCGTGGAACTTCCCGTACTACCAGGTCGCGCGCTTCGCGGCGCCGAACCTGGCGATCGGCAACACCATCCTGCTCAAGCATGCGCCGCAGTGCCCCCAGTCGGCCGCCGCGATCGCCCAGATCTACGCCGATGCGGGCTTCCCCGTCGGCGCGTACGTCGATGTCCGTCTGACCAACGATCAGGCCGCCGAGGTCATCGCCGATCGGCGTGTGCACGGCGTCTCGGTGACCGGCAGCGAGCGCGCGGGAGCCGCCGTCGCCGAGATCGCGGGGCGCAACCTCAAGAAGGTCGTTCTGGAGCTGGGCGGCTCCGACCCGTTCATCCTGCTGTCGACCGACGACCTCGACGCGGCGGTGCAGGCCGCCGTCGATGCGCGCCTGGACAACAACGGACAGTCCTGCAACGGCGCCAAGCGCTTCCTCGTCGCCGACGAGCTCCACGACGCTTTCGTCGAGAAGTTCGCGGCCGCGCTGGAGGGGGCCAAGGTCGGCGATCCCTTCGCCGAGGACACGGTCCTGGGGCCGCTCTCCTCGCTCGCCGCCGCCGAGCGGCTTCAGGACCAGGTCGACCGCGCCGTCGCGCAGGGCGCGACCGTCGTCACGGGGGGCTCGCGCGACGGGGCGTTCTTCCCCGGCACGGTGATCACGGGTGTGACGGCGGACATGGACGCGTATCGCGAGGAGTTCTTCGGACCCGTCGGTGTCGTCTATCGGGTCAGCGGCGAGGACGAGGCGATCGAGATCGCCAACGGCACCGAGTTCGGTCTGGGCTCCTACGTCTTCACCACCGACGAGGAGCAGGCGGCACGCATCGCCGATCGCATCGACGCCGGCATGGTCTACGTCAACATCGTCCTCGCCGACTCGCCCGAGCTGCCCTTCGGCGGCATCAAGCGCAGCGGCACCGGACGGGAGATGGGGCTGCTGGCCGCCGAGGAATTCGTCAACAAGAAGCTCATCCGCATCGCCGGCTGACGCGCCGGTGCTGCCGGCCGGCTCAGGCCGGCAGCACCGCGCGGACGTCGGCGGCCTCGCCGTGGCGCCCGAGGGCCTCGAGCAGGTCGCCGAGCTCGAGCGCGACGGCCTGCCGCAGCGGCTCCGCGTCGCTCGCGTGCTCGAACGCCGCGCGGTAGAGCGCGACGGCGTCGTCGGCGCGCTCGGCTTCGCGCAGCACCCGTGCCGCCAGCAGCTCGGACCCTCCCGCGGATGCCGGGTCGCCGGCATCCGCGAACGTGTCCGCGGCCTGCAGCGCAGTCGCCACGGCGGCATCCGTCCGTCCCTGACCGACGAGCAGCCGGGCGCGCGTGTCGAGGACGTCGGCCACGAACCACGTCGCCTCGTGCCGACGGCCGAGCTCCAGCGCTTCGTCGATGAGCGTCACCGCCTCCTCGTCGCCGCGCTGCTGATGCGCCTGCGCGAGCACGTGCAGGCCGTCGGCGAGCAGCCCCACTTCGTCCTCGTTGCCGCGGACGAGATCGACGGCCTCGGTGAGAACCTCGATGGCGTCGTCCGTGGCCCCGAAGCGACCGAGCAGGCGACCCTGCTGCACGAGCGCGTACGCGCGTCCGACGGCGTCCTCGGCCTCTTCTCGGAGGTCGGCCGCGTAGGCCCAGGCCCCGACCGCGTTTCCGTACTCCTCGGCGGCATGCAGCGCCTGAGCGAGCAGCACCGCGGTCAGAGCCCGCGATCCCGGCTCCACGCCGTTCTCGCTCTCTTCGCGCAGCACCTCGTTGAGCGTGTCCACCGCTTCGGCGGCGTAACCGGCCGCCAGCATCGCGCGGCCCTGGCGGAAGCGCACGTCGACGCTGGGCAGACCCACCGCGTCGCGCCGCTCCGCCGCGACCCGGTAGCGGCTCACCGCGGCGGCCGGCTGTCCGTCGTCCTCGTGCAGCATGGCCGCCAGCAGGAACATCTCCGAGACCATCGCATCGTCCACACCGATCGACACCGCGACCCGCGCCGCCTCATCGGCCGCCGCCGCGCCCTCGGCGAACGCCTCGGCGACGCCGTGGAGCCGGGCCCGCGTCGCGAGCACGCGCACGCGACGGCCGTCCTCGAGCTCCTCGTCGTGCAGCAGCGCGTCCAGCAGGCCGGCGCTGCCAGCCGTGTCGCCGTCGGCAGCGACGGCGTCGGCCTCCAGCAGCCGCATGCCGTGGGCTCGGCGGGCGTCGCCGGACTGGGCGAACAGGGCTGCGGCGGCGCGGGCGGGCTCCACCGCGTCGGCGTGGGCGCCCGCCCACATCCGGCCGATCGCGAGCGTCGACAGCAGATCGGCGCGTTCGAGGGGATGATCGTCGCCGAGCGCGTCGAGCTCGCCCTGAAGCCGCGGCAGCGACTCGACGAGGTCGACGCCGAAGAGCACGAGACCGAGGCGTTCCTCGAGCCCTGCCTGCACATCGCGGCCCTCTTCCCGCAGCGCCGCGAGGCGTGCCGGCAGCTCCGCCGCCGCCTCATCCGTACGGCCGTAGGAGCACAGGGCCGACAGCAGGTGCGAGCTCAGAGCGATGCGGTCCTCACCGACGGCATCGGGGAGTGCCGCACGGATCGCGTCGATCGCTGCGCTCGATCCGGCTCCGGTCAGCACGAGGGCGTGCGTCACGCGCTCCTCGGGCGTCTGCGGCGAGGGTGTCGGGGAGACGGCGAGCGCGGAGAACTCGTGCGAATGGATCGGCACGTCGTAGCGCTCGCTCGCGGCGTCCCGCAGGCGGGTGAGGGCGAGCCGGTGCGCGTCGGTGCCGTTGCGCGCGTCGAACGCGTCGGCGATCGCGTCGGCGAGTTCCCACGCGCGGGAGGAGAGCGCGGCCGCCGTCCACGCTCCGTCGTGCGCGCCGAACAGCGTGCTGAGCTCGTCGGCGTCGGAGCCGCGCACCGGGGTGTCGGGATGGCCCGCGGCGGCCACCGCGTCCAGGCCCACGGCGAACGATGCGAGAGCGGTCTCGTGCGCCGCGGCATCCAACCCGTCGTCGACGAGCCAGGGGAGGTGCTTCTCCACCAGAGCCAGGGCGCGGGCCTCGTTGCCCGTCACCGCGCAGAAGACGACGTTGTCGGCGATGATCGCGAGGTTGGCGGCGTTGTCCTTGGCGAGCCGGTAGCTGCGCAGATGCGCGGCGCGCGCCTGGTCGAGCATGCCGGCGCGCAGGGAGGGCAGAAGGATGCGGGCGAGGGCGTGCTCGGGCTCCTCGCCGCACGAGAACCCGCCGTCGATCATCTCCTGCACCAGACGGATGGCGTCGTCCTCGCGTCCCGTCTCGGCGAAGAAGCCGGCGAACTGGCTGCGCACGCACGCGTCGCAGTGGCTGTAGTCGTCACGCGGCGTCGCCTCCAGCGTGCGCTGCAGCGCGGTCGCCTCCTCGACGCGTCCTGCCGACCAGGCGTCTTCGAAGCGCGCCATCAGCACGCCCGATTCTCCGACCCCCGCGCGGCGATAGTGCTCGTGCATGTCGTCGAGCACTGCGGCGATCTGCGCAGGGGCGAACTCGGGGGAGTTGGACAACGCGCCCGCCATCCACTTGTACTGCCAGAGCAGATCACCGGCGGGCTCCAGCACCGCGGGAAAGCGCTCGGGGTCGCCGTCGTGGTGAGCCAGGCACCACGCGAACGAGGTCAGCATGAGGTCGGTGTCGCCCGCCATGTTCGCGCTCGAAGTCTGGCGCAGCCGCGCTTCGTACTCGAGGCGCTCGTCACCGCTCTCCTGCGCCAACGCGACCGCCTCGGCGACCAGAGCCGGCTCCTCGGGGCCCCAGGGTGTGCGGTCGATGTCGTCGAAGAGGGCGCGGATGCGGGTGGCGTAGCTCGTCATGATTCTCCTTGTTCTTCGTCGTTGCCCGCGCGCAGGGCGTGACCGAGCAGCTCCGACAGCGATGCGGTCATGAGCGCGCGGTCCGCCGCGCCGAGGGGGTGGTGTCCGGCCAGCAGCGACTGCACGTAGAGCAGTCGCACGCTCAGGGCGAAGACCCGGTCGCCCGCGTCGGCGGGCGTTGCGGCCAGCCGCCGCACGAGGTCGTTGTTCCAGTTCAGGCACAGCCGCGACGCGGGGGCCGCCGCGCGATCGCCGACTCCGGCGACCGTGGCGGCACGGTCGAGCACGCCTGCCCACAGGGCACCGCCGGCGCTGCGGGCGCGCCCGCGGTCGAGGGCGCGCAGCACGGCCGGGTCCGAGACGAACAGCCCCGGCAGCTCGGTGCGCTCGAACACGCGCACGATGACCTCGACGTCGGCCAGCGTCGCCGCCGCGCGCCGTTCGAGGGCGACCGCCGCGTCGCGATGGTCGAGCGGGGGAAGATCGAGACGGTCGATCTCATCGACGACGTCGACACGCTCGACGGTGATCTCGGGGAACAGCCTCGGCAGCAGGCGCACGAGATCGGCGTCGTAGACATAGCCGCCGTCCACCAGCACACCGCTCGTGTCGGCGACGCTCGCGACCTGACGGAACTCATCGACCGTCTCCGTGTAGCGCACGTGCGGATAGCGCCGCACCAACTCTTCGATGCGCTGCCGTCCCTGCGTGGTCTCCACCGACAGCCATCGCACGATGAAGCGGGCGAGCTCGTCGTCGTGGCGCACGAGCGACTTCAGCGCCACCTCGTGGATCGCCACGAACTGCGCCAGGCGTGCCGGGTCGTGCAGCGCCAGTTCGAGGATCCACCGGCGGATGCCGTCGCCGAGCTCTCGCCGCGTCTGCTCGAGGGCATCGTCATCGACGAGCGATTCCCGGCTGGCGGTGGGGTGCAGGCCCTCCGAATCGATCACGGCCCGAGCGAAGAACGCCCAGTCGGGGAGGATGTCGTCGGCCCGCTCGGTCAGCAGCATCCGGTGCAGGTATACCCGCGTGCTCTGCCGGGCCGTCGGGGGAGGGGCATAGGGCAGCACGTAGGCGACCCCGCGGGTCAGGGTGGCCGGCACCGACAGCGCGATGGCGTCCAGAGGTTCGGCGCCGATGAGGTCACGGCCGTAGGCGAGACGGGCGTCGCGGTCGTCGGCGAGGAACGGCGGCTCGGTCGTGATCGTCATCTCGCCGCCGGCGGGCAGGTCCACCACGATCGTCACCGGCAGATAGGCCGCGAACGTCTCGGCCAGCTCGCGCACCGTGGCGGTCTCGACCAGCGTCCGTGTCTCCGCGCGGGGGGACAGGTGCACGCTCGTGCCGACGGGAATGTCCTGCGTGCACGGACCGACGCGGAAGGTGCCGTCGGAGTGACCCACCCACTCCACGGCTTCGCCGGTGACCGCGCTGCGGGAGCGGATGACGATGGTGTCGCAGACCATGAAGCACGACAGCATCCCGATGCCGAACTGCCCGAGGTAGTCCCCGCGCGGCAGATCGAAGATGTCGCGCTTGGAGCTGCGGCCGACGGTGGCGAGCAGGTCGGCGACCTCGGCGGCCGTCAGGCCCACGCCGTCGTCGCGGAGGACGAACTCGTCGGATGCTGCGCTGACGGGCGTGATCCGCACACGCCCGCCCCCTCCGTCGACGCCTCGACGGGCACTGATCGCGTCGACAGCGTTCTGCAGCAGCTCCCGCAGGTACACCCGGGGGCCGGAGTAGATGTGGCGGCTGAGCAGGTCGATGACCCCGCGCAGGTCGACCTGGAACTGATGGGCGGCGGCGTTCTCGTTCAGCGTCATACTTCGGTGTGGAGCGTCGGGGACCTGTCCAGGCTATTCGAGGATTTGCCCGGCGCGCAGGCTGGCGATCCGGCCGCGAGCGGAGAATGATGTGGCCATGGACACCTCGGATGCGGTCAGCTTCCTCGATGACCGGCAGTGCTGGCAGCGCCTCGCGGAACAGGAGCTCGGGCGCCTGGTGACCCACGTCGGCGCCGTGCTGGACATCTTCCCCGTGAACTACATCGTCGACGGCGACAGTGTGGTGTTTCGCACGGCGGAGGGCAGCAAGCTGACCGAGCTGACGATCAACGACGACGTCCTGTTCGAGGTCGACGAGTACAGCGACGCCGACGCGTGGAGCGTCGTGATCCGCGGGCACGCGCAGCGGCTCACGACCGCCGACGAGGTCCGCGCCGCCGACGAGCTGGGACTTCGGCCCTGGATCCCCACGGTGAAGTACAACTACGTCCGGGTACGCGCGGCATCCGTGTCGGGCCGAGACTTCCGCAGGGGACCCGAACCCGACCGCTACGGTGTGCAGCAGTACTGACGGTTCGCGCGTCCAGATGGCATGACGTACACTGGACAGTGCAGTTGAAGTCTGCATTCTTTCGCCGTGCCCGCGCTCCGCGTGACGTTCGGGCGGAGATGTGGTCTTCACCCGGGATCTCATGATCTCTAGGGCGGTAGCTCAATTGGCAGAGCAGCGGTCTCCAAAACCGCAGGTTGCAGGTTCGATTCCTGTCCGCCCTGCGCGTCAGCGATCAGCTGACACCGCAGGTCGCGCCGGTTCGCGCCGGTGTGGAAAGCAAGTCCGAGCACGTCCGAGCACGTCACATGGGTGGGTACATGGTCCAGGAAGAGGCGCACGGCGAGGTCGTCGCAGCAGGCGGCACGCCCCGTGAGAAGAAGCTGAACTTCTTCCAGCGGATCGCGCTCTTCATCCGCCAGGTCTTCGGCGAACTCCGCAAGGTGGTCACGCCGACCCGCCAGGAGCTGCTGAAGTTCACCGGTGTCGTTCTCGGCTTCGTCGTCGTGATGATGGCCGTGGTGTATAGCCTCGACTTGCTCTTCACCTGGGTGGTGCAGGTCGTCTTCGGCGTGCCGAGCTGATCCAGCCGACGCCCGAGCTGTCACCGCACGACCCCCGAGGGAAGAGGACATACGTGTCTGAGAAGTACACCGACGACGTCGACTGGGCCACTGCCGCCGAGCAGTCCAGCGAGGACGACGAGGCGCAGGAAGGCAACATCCTCGCCGCCGAGGAGCTGTCCTCGGAGCCTGCAGAGCACCTCGCCGTGCACGTCGTCGACGATGAAGACGACGCCGAGGGCGAAGACGAAGACATCGACATCGACGACCCGGAGGCAGACGCCATCGTGAACGACGCACTCGAGATCGACGAGGCCGCCGAGGCCGAGGCCGCCGCAGAGGTGCTCACCGACGCGCTCGCCGAGGAGGAGGCCGAGGCCGCCGCCCACGCCGCCGAGGAGATCGCGCCGTACGACGGTCCCGACGTGAACGGCGAGCCCGACGCGGCTCCGGAAGACCCCTACGAGGCCTTCCGCGCCGAACTGCGTTCGCTGCCGGGCAAGTGGTACGTGATCCACTCCTACGCGGGCTTCGAGCGCAAGGTGAAGGCGAACATCGAGCAGCGCAAGAACTCGCTCGAGGTCGAAGAGGACATCTATCAGGTCGAGGTCCCGATGGAGGACGTCGTCGAGATCAAGAACGGCCAGCGCAAGATGGTCAACCGGGTGCGCATCCCGGGCTACGTCCTCGTGCGGATGGAGCTGAACGAAGACACCTGGTCGGTCGTGCGTCACACGCCCGGCGTCACCGGCTTCGTCGGCAACGCGCACAACCCGACGCCGCTGCGGTTCGAAGAAGCCTTCAACATGCTGAAGTCGCTCGTGCAGGTCACCGAGACGGCCCCCGTCAAGGGCGGCGCCGGCAAGGGGGCGTCGGCTCCCGCGCGCAGCGTCATCACCGAGGTCGACTTCGAGATCGGCGAGACCATCACGATCAAGGAAGGCTCGTTCGCGGGCCTGCCGGGTTCGATCAGCGAGATCAAGCCCGAGAGCGGCAAGCTCACCGTGCTCGTCTCCCTCTTCGAGCGCGAGACGCCGGTCGAGCTGTCGTTCGACCAGGTCACCAAGCAGTGATCCATACCGGATGCCGCGGCATCCGGTAGAATCATCAGGTTGCGCGCGCGTCGCGCGACATCCCCACCACCTTTCGGGTCCGCCGATCGTGTGGAAGCGCGCCCCGAGGCTCCGGCCGACGTGCGCTCGACAGAAGGAAAGAGAATGGCACCGAAGAAGAAGGTGACCGGCCTGATCAAGCTTCAGATCAACGCCGGTGCCGCCAACCCGGCGCCGCCGATCGGCCCCGCGCTCGGTCAGCATGGCGTCAACATCATGGAGTTCTGCAAGGCGTACAACGCCGCGACGGAGTCGCAGCGCGGCAACGTCATCCCCGTGGAGATCACTGTCTACGAGGACCGCAGCTTCACGTTCATCCTGAAGACCCCGCCCGCCGCGGAGCTCATCAAGAAGGCCGCCGGCGTGCAGAAGGGCTCCAAGACCCCGCATACCGTCAAGGTCGCGAAGCTCACCAAGGACCAGGTCCGTCAGATCGCCGAGACGAAGATGCCCGACCTGAACGCGAACGACATCGAGGCCGCCTCGCTGATCATCGCCGGCACCGCCCGCTCCATGGGCATCACGGTCGAGGACTGAGGGGGAACGCACAATGGCTAAGTCCAAGGTTTACGAAGCAGCCGCGGCGAAGATCGACCGCGACAAGTTCTACACGTCCAGCGAGGCCGTGAAGCTGGCGAAGGAGACGGGGTCGAAGAAGTTCGACTCGACCGTCGAGGTCGCCCTCAAGCTCGCGGTCGACCCGCGCAAGGCGGACCAGATGGTCCGTGGCACGGTCATCCTCCCGCACGGCACGGGCAAGACCGCCCGCGTCATCGTGTTCGCGACGGGCCCGGCCGCCGAGGCCGCCATCGCCGCGGGCGCGGACGAGGTCGGCGGCGCCGAGCTCATCGAGAAGGTCGCCGGCGGCTGGACCGCGTTCGACGCGGCCGTCTCCACGCCCGAGCTCATGGGCCAGGTCGGTCGACTCGGTAAGGTCCTCGGTCCCCGCGGCCTGATGCCGAACCCCAAGACCGGCACCGTGACCCCTAACCCGGCCAAGGCCGTGGAGGAGATCAAGGGCGGCAAGATCGAGTTCCGCGTCGACAAGCACGCCAACGTGCACTTCGTCGTCGGCAAGGCCTCGTTCACGGCCGAGCAGCTGGAGGAGAACTTCACCGCTGCGGTCGAGGAGATCGTGCGTCTGAAGCCCTCGAGCTCGAAGGGCCGCTACATCCAGAAGGGCGCCGTGTCGACCACCTTCGGTCCCGGCATCCCGCTGGACGTCAACTCCCTCGTCTGATCCTCGGATCGACGTCACGATGGGGCTCCACCTTCGGGTGGGGCCCCATCGTCGTCGTGCGATCACCCGTCGCGGCGGATCTCGAAGACGCTCGAGCCCTCCTCGGCTCTCTCCGTGACGCGCAGCTGATCGACCCACCCTCCGCGCGGTCCCGTTCGCGCCCACGCCACGACGGCGGCGACCGCCTCGGGCGGGCCCTCGACTTCGGCCTCGACCGTGCCGTCGGCGCGGTTGCGCACCCATCCCGTCGCGCCCGCCCGGGTCGCCACCGCCTGCAGGGTGAAACGGTAGCCGACACCCTGCACGCCGCCCGAGGCGATCAGATGAACCCGTGTCATCGGTCCATTCTGCCCGTGCCCCGGCGCACGGCCGGTTCGCGCGACTGCAGCCGCTGTCAATGGGGCAGGACGAGGCTGACCGCCAGCGCCAGCATGACGACGGCGATCGCGCCGTCCAGCACCCGCCAGGCGCGCGGTGTCGACAGGCGTCGGCCCAGGTGGCGCGCTCCGAAGCCGAGCGCGCTGAACCAGGCGACCGAGGCCGTGACGGCGCCGGCGGCGAAGGCCCACCGCATCGACCCGTGGGTGTTGGCGACCGTGCCGAGGAGGAACACCGTATCGAGATAGACGTGCGGGTTGAGCCAGGTGAGGGCCAGACAGGTCAGCACGACCGCCGCGCGGCGGGAGACCTCGGATGGCGCGCTCTCGCCCGTCAGGCCGGTCGGTGATCCGCGCAGAGCTCGACGCGCTGCCAGGAGGGCGTAGCCCGCGAGGAAGAGCGCACCGGCCCAGCGAACGACGTCGATGACGCCCGGCAGCGTCTGCAGGAGCGCACCGACGCCGGAGACGCCCAGCACGATCAGCAGCGCATCGGAGAGCGTGCAGACGACCACCACCGCGGTGACGTGCTGGCGGCGGATCCCCTGGCGCAGCACGAAGAGGTTCTGAGCGCCGATGGCGACGATGAGGGACAGTCCGAGGCCGAGGCCGGCCAGCGCAGAGGGGAGCACGCACGCGAGCGTAGACCGGCACACGGCGAAAGCCCAGTTCATGATTCTGAAGCGCCATAAGCTGAGCTGATGATTCGGATTCCGGCCGAGCTCGCCCACACGCTCGTGACGGTGCTCGACGAGGGCACTCTGGACGGCGCCGCGCGTCGCCTGCACGTGACCCCGTCTGCGATCAGCCAGCGCATCAAAGCGCTGGAGGAGATCCTCGGACGCGTCCTGCTCGTGCGCACCAAGCCGGTGCAGGCGACCGAGGCCGCGCACCCCGTCGTGCGGTACGCGCGTCAGCTCGCGCTGCTGGAAGCCGATGCGGCGCGGGCGCTGGGCGACGACGCCGAGCCGGTTCGGATGCCGCTCGCCGTCAACGCCGACTCGCTTTCCACGTGGTTCCTGCCACCGCTGGCCCGGCTCGCCGAGCGGCATCCGGTCGTCTTCGACCTGCACCGCGACGATCAGGACTTCACCGCGGCGCTCCTCGAGTCCGGTACGGTGACGGGCGCGGTGACCTCGCGTGCGCACCCCGTCGCCGGATGCCGCGTCGTTCCCCTCGGCGAGCTGGTCTACGAGGCCGTCGCCACTCCCGCCTTCCGCGATCGGTGGCTCGACACGGCGGCATCCGATGCTGCCGCGCGCCTGCGTGACGCGCCGCTCATCGACTTCGATCGACGCGATGACCTGCAGACGAGGTGGCTGCGCGCACGCGGCATCGATCCGGCGGCGCCACCGCGGCACCGCGTGCCGGCCTCGCACGACTTCGCCACGGCGGTGCAGCTGGGTCTCGGATGGGCGCTGCTGCCGCGGCTGCAGTCGCAGCAGGCGCTGGATGACGGCACGCTCGTCGCGCTGGAGGGCGAGCCGGTTCGCGTGCCGCTGTACTGGCAGCAGTGGAATCTGCGCTCCGAGATGTTGGATGCCGTGGCGGAGGAGCTCGTCGCGGAGGGTCGTCGGGTTCTCGCCCCGGCGGATCCCTCCGGTCGGATCAGCAATCGCTGACGGAGAGCACGATCTTTCCCCTCGTGTGGCCGCGCTCGATCTCGCGATGGGCGGCCTCGGCCTCGGCGAGGTCGTAGACGCGATCCACGAAGACCCGGATCGCCCCCGAATCGAGCAGTCGGGCCAGGGTCGCCAGCACGCTGCCGTCGGGCACGACCTTGTACGACGTGGCCCGCACGCCGGCCGCCTCCGCGGCATCCGCGTAGCCGGGCCACGCGCCGGTCGGCACCAGGACGTACAGCCCGCCGGGGCGCAGCACCGACAGCGATCGGGTTCCGGTGTCATCGTGGACGTTGCCGATGAGGTCGATCACCACGTCGACCGTTCCGACGACGTCTTCGAAGCGGGTCGAGGCGTAATCGATGACGACCGAGGCGCCGAGCTCGCGCAGCCAGGGCAGATTGGCGGCCGATCCGGTCGCGATCACCTGCGCGCCGAAGTACGAGGCCAGCTGCACGGCGAAGTGGCCCACCCCGCCGCCACCGGCGTGGATGAGCACCCGCTGCCCCTCGTGGGCGTGCGCGGTCTCGACCACCAGCCCCCATGCCGTCAGAGCCGCCAAGGGAACGGCGGCCGCCTCGACGTGAGAGAGGGCGGCGGGCTTGCGGGCGACGGCGAGGGTGGGAACGACGGCGTAGTCGGCGTACGAGCCGGGTGAGCGCGGGAAGGCCGTCATGCCGAACACCTCCGTTCCGGGAGGCAGCGGGTGCGACTCGTACGGGGTCGACACGACGACGCCGCTGAAATCGAAGCCGAGACTGTGAGGGTGATCGGAGAGGGCGCCGTACACGCCGGCGCCGGAGCGGGTCTTGGCGTCGATCGGATTCACGCCGGCCGCGATCACGCGCACCAGCAGTTCGCTCAGCACCGGTGTCGGCACCGGGACGGTGTCTTCGCGCAGCACGTCGGCCGCGCCGGGCTCGTCGAAGACGATCGCGCGCATCTGCGCCGGGGGTTCGGGAACGGAGGCCTGTCCGGCGGCATCCTTCGTGGATGCCGATCGCAGCGGCCGGAATCTGGTGAGACGGTGAGAGACCATCTGGTCGCTCCTTCCCGTGCGTGTCGGCGTTGGCTGCACGTGCTGCCGCGGCGGCGCGGTGCCCCCGTGAATATAGTCAACCCCGGAGATGTCTCGACCGTGTTACGCGAGTGCTACCGGGCGACGAATCTCCTCGGCTCATCTCCTCGGCGCCGAGCGGCATCGCCGTCAGCGCCGGGTCACGCTGTCGCCGAGCGCCCGCAGCAGCCGGGTGAGGGCGTTGATGTCGTCCAGCGGCCAGTCCACGATCGCGTCGAGCAGCAGTCCCTGCTGGGGCGCGCGGGCCGCCTCGAGACGGGCAAGACCCTCCGGCGTCGGGGCGAGGAGGCTCGAGCGGCCATCGGCCGGGTCGGGGGAACGGGAGATGAGGCCGAGCGACTCGAGTTCGCGGATGGTCCGGCTCAGCTGGCCCTTGTCCATCATCAGCAGATCGGACAGGGACGACAGCGTCACGCCGTCGCGGCGCGCGATCGTCGTGAACACCTTGTAGGCGCCGGGGAGAAGGCCGGGGCTCACCCGGTTCGCGATCTCGCTGATCACCCGCTGGAAGCGGGTGATCAGCTCACCGAACTCGGACTCCAGTTCCCGCACCGCGGCGGTGCGGGAACCGGAGTCTTCGGCCGTCTCAGCCATCGTTTCGGGATCCGGCAGGCACGGTGCGCACGGCGCCGGTGGCGGTGAGCGTCTCCATCGCCTCCGGCACCGAGACCGTCGCGAGGTCGGCCTCGCTGGCCTGCATGCGCTCGACGGTGGTCATCGTCGTGAGCGGCTTGTTGGGCAGGAACACGATGGCGACGAGCGAGAGCACCGCGAAGGGCACGGCGATCAAGAACGAGTGGGAGATGCCGTTGGCGTAGATGTCCTCGAACACGACTCGAAGCGTATCGGGCATGGCCGACACCTTCGGCAGCGAGCCTGTCTGCAGCTGCTGCGCCCAGTACTGCGCCTGGTCGCCGAGCCCCATGATCGCGGCGGTGATGTCCTCCTTGCGCTGGGCGACGAGATCGACCACACGCGCCGCGAGAGCGGCGCCCATCACCGAGACGCCGATCGTGCCGCCGAGGCTGCGGAAGAAGGTGACGCCGGAGCTCGCCACGCCGATCTCCTCGGGACGGGTGGTGTTCTGCACGACGAGAACGAGGTTCTGCATCGTCATGCCGACGCCGGCGCCGAGCAGGAACATGTACACCGAGACGATCGCGAAGTTCGTGTCGTAGTGGATCGTCGACAGCAGGTACGAGCCGGCGATCAGCAGCACCGCGCCGACGATGAGGTAGGGCTTCCACCTGCCGTAGCGGGTGACGAGGGTTCCCACGCCGACGGAGGCGACCAGCAGGCCGGCGATCATCGGGATGGTCATGAGGCCCGCCTCGGTGGGCGTCGCGCCGCGGGCCAGCTGCATGTACTGGCTGAGGAAGACCGATGCGCCGAACATCGCGATGCCGGTGGCGATCGAGGCGATGACCGACAGGGTGAAGGTGCGGTTGCGGAACAGCGTCAGCGGGACGAGCGGCTCGCGCGAGCGCAGTTCGACGATCACGAACAGCAGGGCCGCGAGGATCGCTCCGCCGACCATCAGCACGGTGGTCAGGCTCCACCAGTCGTTGTTGCCGAGATCCCACCAGTCGCCGGTCGTGGTCGTGCCGGCGTTGGTCACCCAGATCAGCAGCAGCGAGACGGCCGCCGACAGCAGCACGATCCCGAGGTAGTCGATGGTCGTCTTCTTACGGCGTCGTGCGGGCACGTGCAGAGTCGCCTGCACCAGGACCAGCGCCACGACGGCGACGGGAAGCGACACGAAGAAGTTCCAGCGCCAGCCCCACGCGTCGGTGATGACACCGCCCAGCAGCGGGCCGCCGATCGTCGCGAGCGCCATGACCGCGCCGAACAGGCCCATGTACCGACCGCGCTCGCGGGGGCTGATGATGTCGGCCATGAGCACCTGGCTGAGGGCCGCGAGGCCGCCGGCGCCGATTCCCTGCACGGCGCGGAAGGCGATCAGCATCTCCGGCGACTGCGAGAAGCCGGCCGCGGCCGTCGCGAGGACGAAGATCACGATCGCGAGCTGGTAGAGCACCTTGCGATTCGTCAGGTCGGCGAGCTTGCCCCAGACGGGGGTGGAGATCGCGGTCGTGAGCAGAGTCGCGGTGACGACCCACGTGAAGGCGGCCTGGTTGCCGTCGAGGTCGTGGATGATGACGGGCAGGGAGCTGGAGACGACCGTGGAGGCGAGCATGGACACGAACATGCCCAGCAGCAGCCCCGACAGGGCTTCGAGGACCTGCCGATGGTTCATGCGCGGCGCGGTGCCGGCGGCGAGCGTTTCTGACATAGAGGGATTTCCTAAAGGTGCTGCGTTGCGGAGGTGACGCCGAGAGCGGCGAAGTGGTTGACGTTAGTCAACGGTTGAGCTTGGTCAACTATATGGTCAACGTTGACCTACGTCAACTATTCCCAGGTGGGGGATGTCGCCCGGATCAGTCGCTCAGAGCCAGAGCGCGGTACGGCTCGCGCGGGCGGGATGCGACGGCATCCACCGCCGTCTCCACGCCCGTCCGGCGCCGCATCGTGCGGCGGTAGAGCTCGTCGATCAGCTCGGTCGCCAAGCGCACGAGGTTGCCGATCTCGCGCTCGTCGCGATCGACCCAGGCGCACCGGGGCTCGTCGCCGACGGGCACGAATCCGTCGTGCTCCTCCCAGACGACGAGCGTGCGCTCCGCGCCCAGCACGTGCTGCTGCCACCAGACCTGTCGAAGGTAGGTGCGCGGGATCGACTTCCACGTCTTGTTGGTGGTCTTGATCTCGGCGAGGATCACACGCCCGTCCGCGTCGACGGTGATGCCGTCGGGGGTGGCGAGATGGCGCTTCTCCACGACGGCGTGGAAGAGCGCGGAAGACGGGTGGATGCCGTGGGTCGCCGCGACCCACGCCGCGATCTCCGGTTCGCGGCGGCGCCCGTGGTCGGTGTAGGCGTTGCCGGAGAAGCCGCGGCCTGCTCCGAGCTTGGCATCGGCAGCGCGGGCGATGGCGGCGGGGCTCGTCAGCTGTGCGACGTCCGTGGCGGTGATGCCGCGCGAGCGTGCCCGCATCCAGCCGACGCGGTCGCGGGAGTCGGCGACGATCCGCTCTGCCAGCTCCGGCGCGACGCGCGCGAGAGCTTCCGGAGTCATGTCATCGAGGCTAACCCGCGCCGTCGACGTGGACGGACGCGACACCCGAGCCGCCGCCGATTTGGCGCGTCCGGTGGGCTCACGTATGCTGGACGAAGCCAAAGACCGCTGGTCTCGTTGTCCGCAACGGCGGACGCCGACGAAGCTCTGCATCGCAGGGGCCCGCGCAGGTGTCACAGACAGTCTCCGGGAAACCGATTCGAAGCTCCGTGCGCTTGCGCCGGAGCTTTTTCGCGTTGTGGGCGTCGCTCGCGAGAGCGGCGATCACGGCCGATGCTCCGCCACCGCGGAGTGTCACATTCACATCAAGGAGTGACCATGGCGCAGAAGGATGCATCGGTCGCCGAGCTCACGAAGAACTTCGAGGACTCGACTGCCGTACTGCTGACCGAGTACCGCGGTCTGACGGTCGCCCAGCTCAAGCAGCTGCGCAACAGCATCCGTCAGGACGCGAGCTACGCCGTGGTGAAGAACACGCTGACCAAGATCGCCGCGAACAACGCGGGGATCACGGCGCTGGACGAGGACCTGAAGGGTCCCTCGGCCGTCGCGTTCGTGCACGGTGACTTCGTCGCCACCGCCAAGGCTCTGCGTGACTTCGCCAAGGCCAACCCGCTTCTGGTGATCAAGGGCGGCATCTTCGAGGGCAACGCCCTGAGTGCCGACGAGATCAACAAGTACGCCTCCCTGGAGAGCCGCGAGGTTCTGCTGGCGAAGGCGGCGGGCATGATGAAGGCGACGATGGGCAAGGCTGCGGCCACCATCGACGCGCTTCGCGAAAAGCTGGAGACCGCCGAAGCCGCGTAAGCGACCGGCGAGCTCTTTCCCCACACCCCACCTATCTAGGAGATACATCATGGCGAAGCTCACCACTGAGGAGCTGCTCGAGCAGTTTGCCGGCCTGACCCTCGTCGAGCTCAGCGAGTTCGTGAAGGCGTTCGAGGAGAAGTTCGACGTCACCGCTGCTGCCCCCGTCGCCGTTGCCGGCGCTGCGGGTGGCGCGGGTGGCGCGGAAGAGGTCGAGGAGAAGGACTCCTTCGACGTCATCCTCGAGGCCGCTGGCGACAAGAAGATCCAGGTCATCAAGACGGTCCGCGAGCTCACCTCGCTGGGCCTCGGCGAGGCCAAGGCCGTCGTCGACGGTGCCCCCAAGGCCGTGCTCGAGGGCGCGAACAAGGAGACCGCCGAGAAGGCGAAGGCTGCCCTCGAGGAGGCCGGCGCGACGGTGACTCTGAAGTAATCAGCTCTTCTCGAAGAACTGCAGCGAAGGCCCCCGGGATCTCCCGGGGGCCTTCCGCGTTCTCTGCGTTCAGACGCCGCTCTCGACCGGAGCGATGCCTGCGGTGGAGCTGCGGACGATCAGGCGCGCCGGAATGCGCAGCTCGGTGCGGGCGCGGCCGGGCTCCGCGATCTCGGCGAGCAAGACGCTCACCGCAGCCCGCCCCTGCTCCCGCGGCACCTGCTGCAGGGTGGTGAGGGAGAACATCTCGGCGAACTCGTGATCGTCGATGCCCGCGACACTGAGCGCGGCCGGCACCTGGATGCCGAGACGGCGTGCGGCGATGATGGCGCCGATCGCCACTTCGTCGCACACCCCGACGATGGCGGTGGGACGCCTGCGCGTATCGCTCAGCAGGTCGGCGGCGGCGGCGTAGCCGCCGGGCAGGGTCACTTCGGAGTGCGCGTGGCGGATGAAGCTCGCCAGCCCGGCTTCGGTCATCGCGTGCTGGTAGCCCGACAGCCGCTCCTGGTCGACGTGGGCCCAGTGGCTCTGCGGTGCACCGCCGACGAACGCGATGTCGCGGTGGCCGAGGGCGATCAGATGCTCGGTCGCCCGCCGTGCCGCGTAGTCGTCGTCGACCGCGACGACGCTCGTCAGCTCGCTGGAGCCGACGACGCTGACGATGGGGCGGTCGATGCGGGTCAGTCGCTCCAACTCGTGATCGACCGGTTCCAGACCGACGGCGATCAAGCCGTCGAATCTCTTGCGTGCGAGGAAATCGTCGAAGATGCGGACACGGCCCTCGGTGCCCGGCTTTGCGTCGTAGAGGGTGAGATCGAGACCTCGTTCCAGCAGCGCCTGCTGGATGCCTTCGAGCACCTCCGCGAAGAACCACCGGTTGACGTACGGCATGACGACACCGATGTTCTGGGTGCGCCCGGTCGCAAGGCCCACCGCACCGGCCGACGGCACGTACCCCAGTTCTGCGGCGGCGGCCTGGACGCGCGACTTGGTCGCTTCCGACACGTATCCGGCGCCGCTGAGAGCGCGGCTGGCCGTCGCTTTCGATACGCCGGCGTGGGCGGCGACTTCGGCGATGCCGGCCATCGGTGCTCCTCCTCGAGCGCTGTTCGCTGACTATCTCACGGCTCAGTATGGAACCGGTTGCTCTCATCTTCGTGTCGCGGGATGCCGCGCGGTAGTGGTTGTTATCGGGTTGTGACAATCGTCGGGTTGCGTCGTGGGAGCGGGTCCAATAGCTTGGCCTGGAATCGGTTCCGGAACGGGGCCGTGTGCACCAGGAATCATCCGAGCACTCAATGAGGAGGAATCACATGGGGATGTCACGGCGGCGCTGGATTGCGCCTCTGGCTGTCATGGGCGTGGCGGCGTTCGCACTCGCGGGCTGCGCCGAGGGCGGCAGTAGCGGCGGCAGCGCCAGCGGAACGGGGGCGGCCGGGGGGACGGTTCGCATCTCGGGCGGTATCACCGGCTCCGAGGCCGACGCCCTCCAGAAGGTCTTCGACGGCTGGAGCAAGACGAGCGGGATCACCGTGCAGTACACCGGTGACAAGAGCTTCGAGGCGAACATCGTCACCAAGGTCACCGGTGGCGACGCGCCCGACATCGCGATCGTGCCGCAGCCGGGTCTGCTGAAGACCCTGGTCGGTACGGGCGACGTCAAGAAGGCGCCGCAGGCGGTGGAGGACAACGTCAACGCCAACTGGTCGCCGGACTGGAAGAAGTACGGCACGATCGACGGCACGTTCTACTCCGCGCCGATGCTCGCCAACATCAAGGGCTACGTCTGGTACTCCCCGGCGAAGTTCAAGGAATGGGGCGTCGAGGTTCCGAAGACGTGGGACGAGCTGCTCACGCTGACCAAGACGATCCAGGAGAAGACGGGGGCTGCGCCCTGGTGCGCCGGCTTCGAGTCGGGCGGCGCCTCCGGCTGGCCGGGCACCGACTGGGTCGAGGACCTCGTCCTGCGCCAGTCCGGCCCCGACGTCTACGACCAGTGGGTCGACGGCTCGGTGAAGTTCACCGACAAGCCGATCGCCGACGCCTTCACCGCGGTGGGCGACATCCTGCTGAACCCGTCGTACGTCAACGCCGGCTTCGGTGATGTCAAGAGCATCAACAGCACGGCATTCGGTGACGTCGCGGCGAAGGTCGCCGACGGTTCGTGCCCGATGACCCACCAGGCGTCGTTCCTGACGGCCAACTTCCTGACGGTGAAGACGGCGTCGGGTCAGGCGCCCAAGGTCGCGCCCGACGGCGATGTCTACGCCTTCGTGCTCCCGGGCTACAAGGAGGGCGCGGCCACGATCGAGGTCGGCGGCGAGTTCGTGGCGGGCTTCTCCGACAACGAGGCGACGCAGAAGGTGCTCGAGTTCATGTCGAGCGCCGACTTCGCCAACGCGCGAGTCAGCGAGGGCGGCGCGATCTCGGCCAACCTCAAGGCGGACCCGAGCAAGGCCTCGAGCGAGTTCCTGACCGAGGCGATGAAGCTGCTGCAGGACCCGAACACCACGGTCCGCTTCGACGCCTCGGACCTCATGCCCGCCACGGTCGGCTCCGGCTCGTTCTGGAAGGGCATGGTCGACTGGATCGACGGCAAGGACCAGGCCAAGGTCCTCAGCGACATCCAGGCCGGCTACAACAACTAGTCACACCA
>Ga0209958_1001247_pt1 | contig 21621 bp, 7 predicted proteins | sample ThiBio_inoc_plan_FD_183942 | JGI IMG/M metagenome (GOLD analysis project Ga0209958, IMG submission 183942) | Wastewater bioreactor microbial communities from Cape Town, South Africa - Thiocy_inoc_plan (SPAdes) | ecosystem: Engineered > Bioremediation > Thiocyanate > Unclassified | place: South... | reverse complement strand
AACGCCTACTACGACCTCTACGTCCTGGGCGCGGCGCTGCTGCTGGTCTTCATGACGTCGGCCGTCCGGACGAACCACCCGTCGCTCTGGTCGCACCTGAGGATGGGCCGGGAGATTGTCGCGCAGAAGTCGCCGCTGCTGGCCGATTCGTTCTCGTACACCGAGGAGGGGAAGACCTGGGTGAACGTCCCCTGGCTGTACCAGGCGGCCTCGGCCGGGCTGTACGACCTGGCCTACGGGCTGGTCCCCGTCGCCCCGGACGACCCGACGGCGAATCGGGCGTCGGCCGAGCAGGTCGCGGTCGGGACGCTGGTGGCGCTGACGGCGCTGATCCGCCTGGCGACGGCCTTCGTTCTCATCCGGATCCGCCACAAGGGACCGGGGCTCTGGTGGGCGGCCCTCTGCACCGCGCTGGCGTTCGGGGCGGTGGTCGGGCCCGCCGGGCTGATGCTGGGGGGCGTCGCGCAGCCGGCGATCGTCGACCCCTCCACCTGGGGCGTCCTCCTCCTCGCGATCGAGGCGCTTCTGCTGTTCCGCGGGCTCGGCCAGGATCGTCCCGGCGCGCTGTACGCGCTGGTGCCGCTGTTCCTGCTCTGGGCCAACGTCGACGAGTCGTTCCTGTTCGGGCTGTTCGTCCTGGCCGCCGCCGCGATCGGCAAGCTGCTGGACGGCCGCAAGGCCGCGGCCGTCGCGCCGGGCGAGGAGGCCCGCCCGCCGGTCTCGGCCGGGCTGGCCGGGGGGGTGCTCCTGGCCTGCGGCCTGGCCGTGCTGGCGAACCCCTCGCACGTCCGGATCTACCCGGCCGCCCTGGAGCCGATCACCAGCTTCTTCGTCGGCGGCGAGGCCCCGACGACGATGAACGAGCTTTCCTACTTCGGGAAGACGCTCCGCTCCCTCTACGGCGACCTGGCCACCTGGCTGCTCCTCTTCTACGTCGCCACAGTGACGGTCGGCGCGGCGACGTTCGTCCTGAACAAGGCCGGGTTCCGCTGGTCGCGGTTCCTGCCGTTCGCGTTCGCGGCGCTCGCCTGGGGCGTCTACATTCGCTACAGCGCCGAGTTCGCCGCGATCCTGGCGGCCGTGGCGACGCTCAACGGGCAGGAGTGGTATCAGCGCAAGTTCGGCGTCGCGGGGCGGACGGGGACGAACTGGACGGCCTTCTCGACGGGCGGCCGGCTGGCGACGCTCGCCGCCTGCTTCTCGTGCGCGGCCCTGGCGATCACCGGCTACGGCAAGGCCCGCGGCGAGGCCCGCTTCGGCTTCGGCTTCGACCGCGACGACTTCGCCTTCAAGGCGGCCGACTTCCTCGCCTCCCGCGAGGACCTGAAGGGGAACGTCTTCAACTGGACCGCCGGCCAGGGCGACGCGATCGTCTGGCGCGCCGGGCCCGGCCGCAAGACCTTCATCGACTCCCGCTCCCACCTCTTCCCGGACGCCCTGCTCGGGCAGCACCGGCGGCTCCTGGACGGCCTCCGCGACGACGACCCGTCGGCCTGGCGCGAGGTGTTCGACCGGTACAAGATCTCCGCGGTCATGATCGACGCGGAGTCGGCCCGCAACACCTACCGCCGGCTGTTCCAGAGCCCGAACTGGCTCCCGTTCTACGACGACGGCAAGGTCGTGATGTTCGGCCGCTCCGACGCGCCCGATCCCGACCTGACAATGTTCCGCTCGAACCGGCTCGACCCCGACCAGCGGGCCTACAAGGTCGCCGCCACCTTCCCCGCGGCCGACCGGCCGCCGACGCCCGTCGGCCTGCTCGACGACTTCTCGCAGTCCCGCGCCCTGACGCCGCCGCGGTCGGCGATCAACGCCGCCCGCCGCTGGCTGACCGGCGGCGTCGGCCCGGACGGCACGCCCGCCCCGCCCGACCCGGCCCGCTGCCTGCTCGCCATCCGTGACGCCCGCTCGGCCCTGGCCGAGAACCCGGACGACACGGACGCCTACCGCGTGCTGGCCCTGGCCTACCGCGCCCTGGCCCAGCAGGAGGCGGCCCTCATCTCCAAGGTGGAGCTGACCCCCGAGAACCGCGACCGGATCGCCGCCATCCGGCCCGGCGGGCCGCTCATGGCCGAACGCCTCAAGCAGATCGTCACGGCGCTGAACTACGCGATCCAGACCACACCGCCGCCGCGCACCGTCGAGGATCGCCGCGAGCTGATCTCGCTGCGGTTCGAGCTGTTCGAGCTGTTCGGCCAGCTCGGCTTCGTCGACCTCGCCCGCGACCAGCTCCGCGCGGCGCTCGACCTGGCGAAGCCGGGCGACATGGCCGCGGAGGCCCGCCTCCAGTACCAGACGCAGCTCCAGCAGCTCGACGAGCAGGTGTCGCAGGTCGAGAAGGCCGCCAGCGACCTGCGCATCGAGCGCCAGGCCGGGCCGGTCGAGCTGGGCCAATTCGCGCTGGCCCAAGGGGCGGCCGGGCTGGCGATCACCGAGTTCGAGGACGCCCACCGCAGCAACCTCAGCCCGACGCTGGTGAAGCCGCAGCTCCTGGACCTCTATTGCAGCACCGGCCAGCCGGAGCGGGCCCTGGAGGTCATCGCCCCCACCGGCGCGACCGATCCCAGCCTGGGCGACCCGGCGACCGCCGCGTTCCGCCAGGGCCTGGTCTACAAGCTGATGGGGAACTACTCCTACGCCGTGATGCTCTGGCAGAACCAGGCCCTCCCCCGCCTGGCCTACGACCGGACGTCCAAGGCCCTCGACGTCGCCGGCCGCATGAAGCAGGGCGACCTGATCTCCGCGGCCAACGACGGGGCGACCGTACCCGGCATGCTCTCCCGGGAGGCGAGCTGGAGCTTCGACCTGGGCCAGTGCCTCCTCGAATCGGGCGACCCCGAGAAGGCGGCCGACGCCTTCACGAAGGCGCTGACGCTGGTCCCCGACCTGGCCCTGCACCCGCTCATCGCCTACTACCTCGAAAAGCTCGGCAAGCCCGTCCCCCCGGAGAAGCCCGCCGAGGCCGCCCCGCCCGCGTCCTTCAAGCCCGAGCCGCCGCCGGCCCCGGCCGAGGAGCCGAAGCCGGCCGAGGGCGAGAAGAAGCCCTGATCGCGACGACCCGCAACCGGAGGCGAGGATGACCGACGCGGCCCCCAAGGTCCCAAGGCGGCGGTTCACCCTCCGCGTCCGTTGGCTCCTGATCGCGACGGCCCTAATGGCCGTCGCGCTCGGCCTGCTGGCCAACGGGGCCGCCGGCCGGCGTCGGGCGATCGAGGTCGTCCGACGTCACGGCGGCGTCGTCTTGACCGTGCCGACCCCCCTGGACGAATGGGTGCCGGAGCGCGTCCGACGCTCCCTCGGCCCCGGCTGGTTCGAACGCATCGACAAGGTCACGTTCCAGAACGGCGTCGAGCTCGGAGCCGAGCCGATCCGGGCCCTGGCCGCCGCCGGAGGCTTGCGAGACCTGGACGTCGGCGGGGCGGAGGTGGCGGAGGAGGCGATCGAGGCCCTCGGCGCCCTGGATGGGCTCGAAAGCCTCAGCCTGACGGGGTGCCGCTTCGATCCGTCGAGCCTCGGCGCCCTAGCGAGCCTGGACGGGTTGCAGTCGCTCGCTCTGATCCGTTCCGACGTCGACGACGCGGGGCTGGCTGGCCTGGCCGCGTTGAAGGGGGTGCAGATCCTCTACATTGATGACACGGCCGTCGGCGACGCCGGCCTGAAGGCTCTATCCGGCTGGACAAGCCTCCATACCCTTTACGCCTCGCGGACGCAAGTGACGGGGGCGGGCCTCAAGGGACTAACCGGCCTGACCTCGCTCACCCTCGAAGCCTCCTCGGCGGACGACGCCGGCATGGCCGGGCTCGCCGGCCTGACGAACCTGATCGAGCTCGACCTGGAAGCCACGGCGGTCGGCGACGTAGGACTGGCCCAACTGGCCGGATTGGTGCGGCTGTCGGACTTGAACCTCGCCACCACCTGCGTCACGGGGGCGGGGATGAAACATCTCGGCCGCCTGGCCGGCCTCGCCACCCTGGACCTATCCTGGACCGCGGTCGACGACGGCGTCGCGGACCTCGCGGGCCTGAAGAACCTGACGACACTCCGGCTGGTCAGGACCCGCGTCGGCGACGTCGGCCTGGCCGCGCTGAAGGATCTCGGCTCGTTGCAGGAACTCGCCCTGGACGACACACGCGTCGGCGACGCGGGCCTCGCCGGCCTGACGTCGGGCACAACGCCGCCGCCCTTGATCTACCTGTCGCTCAACAGGACCGCCGTGGGCGACGCGGGCCTCGCCCACCTGGCGAAGCTCCGCACCCTGACCCACTTGAAACTGAAGGCGACCCGCGTGACCGACGCCGGCCTCCCCAACCTCGCCGGCGCGACGGCGCTCGCGGAGCTAGACCTGGCCGCGACCGAGGTCGGGGACGCCGGCCTCGCGGGCCTCGTCGGCCTCGCGTCCTTGCGCTATCTCAACCTCTCGGGAACGAAGGCGGGCGAGGATGGTGCGGAGATGCTGCGGCAGTCCCTCCCCTCGGTCCAGATCGCGCTCCCTTACAAAGCGAGGAGGCGGGAGGAGTGATTCAACCCGAAAGCGATGCGTGGCGATATCGAAGGGTGGTCCGGGCGGCCCGCCCGGACATCGACGGCCTCCGGGATGAGGACGTCCGGGCGGGCCGCCCGGACCACCCTTCGGATTCTCTTCGCTGCTCTTGAGGTCCCGCGCCCCTCACCCGCCGCTGAGGGGTCGCCCTCTCCCGGCGGGAGTCGGGAGCGCGAGGTCGTCGCCGTTCACTTCGAAGCGTCGGGCCCCGCGGGGGCGGCGGCTTCGACCTCGTCGTTGTCGGGGCGGATCAGCTCGAAGTAGCGGCGAATGGTCTGGCGGTGGCCCAGAGGGATGGGCTCGCTGTTGAGGGCGGCCTCGGTGCGCTTGCGGGCCTTGGCGTAATTCTCGCGATAGTCGCGCGAGGCGAGCTGGCGGCCTTCGGGGGAGTGGGTCGTCTCGGTCTCGGACGGTCCCTCTCCGGCCTGGCCCTTGAGCTGGTCGCGGCTGCGGGCGGAGTCGAGCTTGGTGCGCTCGCCGTCGGTGTTGCCGCTGATCGCGCGGCCCCAGGAGTTGGAAGGCTTGTCGGACTTCTTGCGGTTCACGAGCTTCTGGCCGCCGTTCTTCTGGCAGTTCCCCTTGCACTCCGACAGGTTGTTGCAGAGCGTGTTGAGCAGGTTGGCGATCTGCTTGCGACGCCCCTGGCCGCGGGCCAGCTTGGAGAGCTTGCGGGCGGACTCGGAGAACGCCTCGGGCTCCTCCAGAGAGTCGGCCATCTGCTGGGTCGTCTCGCTCAGCTCGCCCATGCCGGCCTCGCCCTGGGCGAGCGACGCCTTCTTGAGGTCCTCCTTCAGGGTCTTGGCCTCCTTGCGATCGAACTTGGCCTCGGCCTGTTCGAGCGCCTCGGCGGCCTTGTCGTACTTCTGCTGCTGGAGGGCCTTGCCGGCCGACTCGGTGGCCTGGGCGGCGGCCAGGGCCTCGCCCAGCGAGTTCATCTGGGCGTCGACCGCGCCGACGTTATACAGCGCCTGCTGGGCGGCGACCGTCGCCTGCATCTCGGAGAGCTTCGCGAGCGCCTCCTTCACGTCGACGCCCGGCTGCTTCATCTCGTCGACCTTCTCGGCGAGCTTCCGGACCATCTCGCGCAGCTTCTCGTCGCCGAGCTTCTCCGACTCCTCCTCCAGTTCCTCCAGGCCGGCCTCGGCGTCGGCGGCGACGCCCAGGATGGCCTCGTCGGGGGCGGGCGGGCCGGCCTTCACCTCGACGGTCGTCGGCCACAGGGCGACGACCAGGGCGAGGCCCGCGGCGGCCACCGCCCAGGGGAACGCGCGGGGGAGGCGGATCGGGGCGACCTTGCGGGGGTCGACGTCGCGGACGTGGTCCTCGGCGTCGGCGACCTGGAGGGCGTGCAGCGGCGATTCATCGACGCGATGCGCGAAGTCGATGGCCGTCAGCGCCCGGTCCTTCAGCCCATACCCGCCGTCGACCGCCGAGGCGGCCCCGGCCCAGCCCCCGCGCCGGAGGGCGGCGATCGCGGCCCCGGCGATCGGGCCCAGGACCAGCAGCGTCAGCGACGCCGGCCGGGCGACCTCGCCCGCGGCGTGCCACGACCACGCGGCCGTCGCGACGCTGGCAGCCGAGCCGGCCAGCAGCCCCAGCACCGCGCCGCGGATCATCGCCATCGTCCGCTGCCTGCGGCGGACGGGCTCCAGCATCTCGAAGATCGGCTCCGACATCGTCACCGCTCCTGTCGCGAGGCTACCGAACACCCGTCGCGCGGACGCGACGACGAAACATATCATGACCTTAGCGTCTCAGGCGGCCCCGGTCGACCGCGAAAATCGCCGGACCGGTCGGAAGATGAGCGTCAGGTCGACCCGGCGGAGCGCCACGTCGAGGACGAAGAGGAGCCCGGCCAGGCCCAGCAGGTACGGCCAGAGGGCCGTCGTCCGCGGAGCCGTGCGGTCGGGCGGGGCGAAGACGTCCTCGGCCTTCAGGTCGTGCCGGCCCGCGGTCGTCTCGGCGATCGACCGCAGCAGGTCGGCGTTGGCGGGCCGCAGCCGCAGCTCGTCCGGGTAGCCCACGGCCAGCCCTCGCGACTGCCGGCCGAGCGCCTGGCCGTCCCTCGACTGGCTGAACTGGAGCTGGTACTGCCCGGCGCGGGGGGCGTCGAACTGGGCTTGGTAGCGGCCGGGGGCGGTCTGGGCCATCTCCAGCGTCCTCGTCCCGAGGCCCGGGTCGATCAGGGTCAGCTCGGTCTCGGCCCGGTTCAGGAACTTGCCGGAGGGCTCGATGGCGTCGAGCGTGACGGTCGTCCGGGCCCCCTTGCGGTCGACCTGGACGACGGTCCCCTTGGCCTCGGCCTTGCGCAGGGTGTGGCGGGCGACCTGGGCCCAGAACTGGCCGAACTGCGGCCAGGAGAGCCATTCGGCGCCCCAGCGGGCCTTGGCGTCCGAGGTGAACGCCACGCTCATCCCCAGGCCGTACCGCCACCAGGCCAGCAGCGGGTCGCCGTTCTCGGTCGCCAGGATGACCTCGGCGGTCGGCTTGGGGCGGGTGATGACGTAGCCCAGCAGGAACGGCGCCTCCTCCACGCCGACGTCCGCCAGCACCTGCGACGGCCGGACGACCGTGGGCGTGAACGGCTGCTCGTTGATGGCCGACTTGCTGGCCGTCACCGTCTCCTTGGCGAAGATCTGCGGCACCTGCCCCGGGTCGTCCGCGAGGTAGTACCGGCCGCCGCCCACCTGCGCGATCTCCTCCAGCAACGACTGATCGGCGTCGGAGCCCATCGCGACGGTCGTGACCGTGATCCGCTCCGAGGCCATCGCCTCGGCGATGCCCTGGAAGTCGCCCGGCTCGGAGACGCCGTCGGTCAGGATGATGACGTGCTTGAGCTTGGCCACGGCCGATCGCAGGGTCTCGAACGCCTCCTCCATCGCCGGGGCCATGCTGGTGCCGCCCCCCGCCTCCAGGCCGGCGATGCGGTCGAGGACGTAGCCCTTGTCGTTGCAGGGGTGCAGCTCGGAGATCCAGAAGTTGTCGCCGTCGAACGCCAGGACGCCCACCTGGTCGCTGGGCCCCAGCAGCTCCACGGCGGCCCGCGCGGCCTCCTTGGCCATCTCGATCTTCTCGCCCCCCATCGAGCCCGACTTGTCGACGACCAGCATCATCGCCAGGCTGGGCTTCTCCTTCTCCTTCTCGAAGTCGCTGCGGACCGGGAGGATCTCCTCCAGGGTCGTCTTGTAGTAGCCCCCCAGGCCGAACGACTGGTCGCCCCCCAGCATGACCAGGCCGCCGCCGAGGTCCTGGACGTAGCTCCGGACCGACTGCATCTGCCGGCCCGTCAGCGCGGTGGCGGGGACGTTGGAGAGGATGATGAGGTCGTAGTTCTGCAACTCCGCCAGCGTCTCCGGGATCCCCTGCGGCGGCCGGACGTCGACCTGGAGCTCCTGCTCCTCCAGCGCCCACGAGAGCGGCCGGGCCTGCTCGACGTCGGAGTCGGCCAGGAGGACGCGGGGCTTGCCGGCGGTGAAGACCAGGCCGAAGTCGCTGTTGTTGTCCAGCAGGGTGTCGCGGCAGCCGACGACGCGGGCGGTGATCGGCGTGAGGCCCCCCTGCTCGATCGTCTGCGAGAGCGTCAGGCGGTTCTCGCCCTTCTTGAGCTTCACCGGCTGGTCGGCCGCCTTGACGTCGCCGCGGTAGACCTCGACCTTGCCGGCGTCGTCGTCGTGGTTGCTGTCGACGACCACCTCGACGCGGAAGCCTTCGTTCTGCTGGACCTGCGCCGGGACGTTCACGGCGGAGATCTGGACCTCCGGGTCGTCGCGGACCGGCAGCGGGACGGTGGAGACCTCGACGCGGCCCCGCAGGCCGGCGGCGGCGTGCAGGGCGTCGCCGGCCGTGGCGTTGCCGTCGGAGAGGACGACGATCTTCGGGACGTAGAACGGCGGGACGGCGGCCGACGCCACCTCCAGCGCCGCGGCCAGGTCGGTCCCCAGGCGGTCGATCGGCCGGTCGGCGTCGGGCTCGGCCGACGACGCCGGCAGCTTCGCCGCGTCGCCCGTCCGGAGCTTCCCCGGCGTCGCGGCGAACGGGAGCACGGCGTAGCGGTCGGAGCCGGCGCGGGCGATCGCCTTCGATACATATTCGTCGGCCGCCTTCTTCGCGTCGTCCCCCAGGCTCTGGCTCTGGTCGACGGCGAAGACGACGAACTGCTCGCGCGTCGGGCGCAGGACGTTGAGCCCGGCCATCGCCAGCACCAGGAGCGCCACGACGGCCGCGCGCACGCCCAGCGAGATCCGCCGCTGCCAGCGCGCGAGGTCGACGAGGCTGCGGCGGTAGAACCACGCCAGGACCGGCAGGGCGAGCAGGGCCAGCAGCCACCAGGGGCGCGACAGTTCGAACTGGATCGACGGCCAGATCATCAGTCGATCCACCTCCGTTGATGGAGGAACCATTCCCAGGACGTCAGCGCCCACGCGCAGGCGACCAGGTAGAACCAGAGCGGGCGGCGGAAGAACCCGGCCAGCGCCGGCTCGACGCGAGGCTCCAGCCCCTCGGGGGCTCGGAGGTCGGTCTCGCGGCGGTCGGCCACGTTGCAGGCCAGCTCCATCAGCGTCTCCTCGGCCGCCCCGTCGTCCGTCGTCGCCTTCGACCCCTTCGGCGCCGGCGTGCGGCGGACGACCTTCCAGATCCCCGCCAGGTCCAGCGGGCCGAGGCCCACCTTGCCGGTCGCGGCGGGGAGGGGACGGTCCGGGCCCGAGGGGGGCCGGAGCACGCGGACGGCCTCCGGGACGGTCTCGACGGGGAGGGCCGCCTCGGTCGTGGAGCCGGTCGCCAGCGCCTCGCGCAGCTCGCCTTGCGTGCCGGACAGCCAGCTCAGGAGGTTGGTGGCCATGATCGGGAACGCGGTCTGGAGCGGGAGGTCGCTCTTGTCCAGGTCGACGGCCAGCACGACGACGCGGCCTTCGGGCCGTTCGAGAGCGGCGTAGATGGGGTCGCCGCCGCCGGCCTCGACGAGCACGCGGGGCTTCGCGGCGGGGTCGAGCGTCAGCTTGCGGGCCTCGGGGATCAGGACGTTGTCGAGCCGGATGTGGGTCATCAGCGGCGAGTCGCCGTCCTGCTTCGCCACCACCGGGTTCTGGATCGATTCGCCGAGCTTCCACAGGGCGTTCGACGCCCGAGGCGCGACGACCAGCACCGGGCCGGGCGGCAGGACGTCGGGCGTCCGGCCGTCGAACACGGTGAGCGCGGGAGGGGTCGCGGGGGGCTTCGCCTCGGGGTCCTTCACGACTTCCAGGTCGACGAGCGGCATGGCCTCGAAGACCTTTTCAAGAAACAGGTCGCCGGCGGTCTCCAGGCGGACCTTCTGGCGGCTGCGCTTCGGCAGCAGCGCGACGGCGGTGTCGTCGGCCGCCAGCGCGCCGCCGCGGTCGAGCTTCGCGCGGAGCAGGCCGCCGTCGGCCGAGGTCTTCTCGAACACCTGCACCGACCGCTCGCCAGGCTTCAGTTGCAGCGGCACCACGTCCACCGGCTCGTCGTCCAGGTCGAGTTCCAGGCGGCATTCGGCCGGCCCGTCGGAGGCGTTGGAGACCTCGACGAGGATCTCGTAGCCGACGGGGTCGAGCAGGCTGCGGCGGGCCTGGAGCCGGGTGACGCCGACGTTCGCCGTCTTGCCGCCGATCGCGACCATCTCGACGTCCGCCTGCTTCAACAGCGCGGCCGCGCCGTCGAATCCGCCGTCGCTGACGACCACGACCCCGCGCCCGGGTGGGCCGCCGGAGAGGAGCCGGCGGGCCAGGGCGACGGCCTCGTCCACGCGGGTCGGGCCGTCGGTGGGGGTCGCGGCGTCGATCGCCTCGCGGAGCGTGCGCTGGTGGTCGGTCAGGCCGCAGAGGACGCGAGGCGGCGTGCCGGCGGCGATCACGGCCGTCTCGTCCCCCAGCCGCATGCCGTCGACGATCCGGCGGCACTCGGCCCGCGCGGCCTCGAACCGGCTCGGCGCGACGTCGGTCGCGTTCATGCTGGCGGAGTCGTCCAGGACCAGCACGCGACGCCTCCCCTGCCCTTGCTGCCAGCGGAAGATGGGGTCGGCCAGCGCCCCGGTCAACAGCAAGAGGAACAGCAGTTGGAGCGCCAGCGAGACCCAGTGCCGCAGCCGCTGCCAGATCGACCGCGGCTTCTTCTCCTCGAACACCCGACGCCAGAACTGGATCGTCGAGACCGGCTCGCGGCGCAGGCGGATCTTGAGGATGTACAGGCCGATGATGGGCGCCGCCAGCGCGGCCAGCCAGAGGCCCGCGGGGTTGACGAGGTTCATGCCACGGCCCCCGTCTGCCGCATCATCTTCAGGATCAGGTCGTCGAATGGCACCTGGGTCGGCGAGCAGGTGCCGCCGATGCCGTACGCCTTGCAGTATCGCTGCACCGACTCCAGGAATTCGGCGAAGATCGCGCGGTATTGCTGGAGGTTCCGCTCCGCCACCGTGACCTTCTCGATCGCCCCGGACTCCACATCGAACAGCTCCAGGTCCCCCTTCACCTCGGGCTCGGCCTCGCGGCGGTCGTACACCTGGACGACGTGGGGCTCGTGGCGGTTGTGGCGGATCACGTCGAGCCCGCGTTCGAAGCCCTCGGGGTCGAACAGGTCGCTGACGACGATCACCAGGCCGCGCCGCCGCGACCGCAGCGCGAAGTCGCGCGCCGCGCGGGCGAGGTCGGTCGGCCCGTCCTGGACCGGCAGCCCTTCGAGAAACTGGAGCAGCGAGAGGATCCGCGCCTTGCCGCGGGTCAGCGGGAAGTCGGCGAAGATGCCGCCGGCGAACGCCGAGACCGCCACGCGGTCCAGCTCGGCCAGGGCGATGTAGGCCATCGCGGCGGCGATGCGGCGGGCGTAGTCGAACTTGGACGGGTCGCCGAACGCCATGCTCCGCGAACAGTCCAGAAGAATGTAGACGTGCAGATCCTCTTCTTCCTGGAACCGCTTCAGCAGCAGCTCGTCGTGGCGGGCGAAGAGGTTCCAGTCGAGGTGGCGGAAGTCGTCGCCGGGCGTGTACTCGCGATGGTCGGCGAACTCCACGCCGCCGCCGAGCTGGGTCGTCCGGCGCTGGGCCATCAGCCGGCCGCGGAAGACCCGGCGCGAGACCAGCGACAGGTATTCGAGCTTCTGGATGAAGTCGGCGTCGAAGAGGGGCGCCGCGGCGCGGGGGCGGGTCGTCTGGGCCATGCCGTCCTCGTCTCCGGGGGGTCCGATCCCGTCAGCCGACCAGGGCGGGCGAGCCCAGCTTCTCCAGCACGTCGTCGAGCACCTCGTCGGCCTGGACGTTCTCGGCCTGGCCCTCGAAGTTGAGGATCATGCGGTGCCGCAGCGCCGGGCGGACGACGTCGTGCAGGTCCTCGCGGGCGACGTGGTAGCGATGGTCCAGGATCGCCCGGATCTTGGCGCCCAGGATCAGCGCCTGCGCGCCGCGGGGGCTGGACCCATACCGGACGTAGCGGCGGACGGCGTCGGTGGCCAGGGCGTTGTCCGGATGGGTGGCCAGGACGATCGCGACGGCGTGCTTCTTCAGCTCGTCGGCGATCGGGATCTGACGGGCGAGCGCCGAAAGCTCGGCGATCCGACGGCCGTCGAAGATGGGCTCGGCGCGGGGCTCGACGGCCTCGGTGGTCCGGTCGAGGATCGACTCCAGCTCGTCGGCCGAGGGGAACTTCACCAGGAGCTTGAAGAAGAAGCGGTCGAGCTGCGCCTCGGGGAGCGGGTACGTCCCCTCCATCTCCAGCGGGTTCTGGGTGGCGAGGACGAAGAACGGCCGGCCCAGGTCGTGGGTCTTGCCGCCGATCGTCACCGATTTCTCCTGCATCGCCTCCAGCAAGGCCGACTGCGTCTTGGGCGTGGCGCGGTTGATCTCGTCGGCCAGGACCAGGTTCGAGAAGACCGGCCCCGGCTGGAACTCGAACCGCCGGCCCCCCTCGGGGTTCTCCAGCACGACGTTCGTGCCGATCAGGTCGGCGGGCATCAGGTCGGGCGTGAACTGGATGCGGCTGAACTTCAGGTGGAGCGCATCGGAGAGCGTCCGCACCAGCAGGGTCTTGCCCAGGCCGGGGACCCCCTCCAGCAGGACGTGGCCGCCGGCGATCAGGGCCAGCAGCGTGCCGTCGACGATCTCGCGATTGCCGACGATCACCTTGCCGATCTCGGCCCGCAGGGCGTCGAAGTCGGCGCGGAAGGCGTCGAGCTGGCCCTTGATCCCTTCGAGGTCGCTCGTCATGCCGCTCGGCTCCCGGGGTCGCGGAGTGTCGTTTCGGACAGACGTCGGAAATCGTAGCGGCGGGGCGACGGCTCCGCAACGAGAATCCGGGGACTCCCGAGCACATTCGTCTTCGCCTCGTCGACGCGGAGGGATCATCCCATCCTCCGCCGCACCTCGTGCCGACGGGCCGCGAGGACAACGATCCGCCGCGGCCGGATGTTTTTTGCGCGCCACGCACCGCGCCGGCACGCCGCGTCGTTAATCACTCACGCGCAATCGATTAGGCCATATCACGATATTGGCCCTCCGATTGCTCTGGGCTCCGTCGCCCGCCCCGCGACCGTCAGCCGGGGCGCGCAATCCGCATCCGCCGGCCGCCGGCGCGGGGCTCGCCGGTCGCGGAGCCGCTCGGCGAGGCGGAAGGCCCGCCGACGCGATAGCAGTCGTCACGCCGCCGCGACTCGCCGCCGGTCCAGGTTCGGCAGGAAGGCGGCGAGCAGGCCGACGAGCGGGAGGAACGAGCAGACCTTGTAGACGTACTCGATGCTCGTGTGGTCGGCGAGCACGCCCAGCACGGCCGCGCCCAGGCCGCCCATGCCGAAGGCGAAGCCGAAGAACAGGCCGGCGACCGTCCCCACGCGGCTCGGCAGAAGCTCCTGCGCGTAGACGATGATCGCCGAGAAGGCCGACGCCAGCACGACGCCGATCGGCACCGTGAGGGCGACCGTCCAGAACAGGTTCGCATAGGGCAGGACCAGCGTGAACGGCAGGACGCCCAGGATGGACGCCCAGATGACTGCCTTGAACCCGATCCGGTCGCCGACCGGCCCGCCGGCCAGCGTGCCGGCCGCCACCGCGCCGAGGAAGACGAACAGGTCGATCTGCGCCGCCTCGATCGACACGCCGAACCGCTCGATCAGATAGAACGTGTAATAGCTGCTCAGGCTCGCCATGTAGAAATACTTCGAGAAGACCAGCAGCAGCAGGATGCCGATCGAGGCCGACACCCGGGCCTTCGAGACGTCGGACCGGGCCGCGCGGGCCGCGGGCCTCGGGTTCGCCCGCAGGGCCGAGAGGTGGTCGGCGTACCATCGGCCGACGGCGAACAGGACGCCCATCGCGGCCAGCGCGGCGATCGAGAACCACGCGATGCTCGCCTGGCCCCGGCGCACGACGACGAACGCGGCCAGGAGCGGCCCCAGCGCCGAGCCCGCGTTGCCGCCGACCTGGAACAGCGACTGCGCGAACCCGTGCCGCCCCCCCGACGCCAGCCGCGCCACCCGCGACGCCTCGGGATGGAAGATCGACGAGCCCATCCCCACCAGCGCCGCCGCCGCCAGGATCGTCGCGAAGCCGTCGGCCGCCGCGAGCAGGAGCAGCCCCAGGAGCGTGAGGACCATCCCCGAGGCCAGCGAATAAGGCCGCGGGCGACGATCCGTGGCGAGGCCGACCAGCGGTTGCAGCAGCGAGGCCGTCGCCTGGAAGGTGAACGTGATCAGGCCGACCTGCGTGAAGTCGAGCGCGTACTTCTCCTTCAAGACCGGGTAGACCGCCGGCAGCAGCGATTGCATCGTGTCGTTCAGCAGGTGCGACACGCTGAGGGCCGCCAGCACCGCGAACACGGCGTCGTCCGCGGAAGCCAGGGCCTTCGGCCGCTCCAGGGCGCCTTCGCTCGAATCCACCTTCATCGTCCGCCATCTCCCCGGCCCATCCGTCGCGTCGCCCGAGCCGTCCGGGCCCCGCACCACGACTCATTATGAACGAGAGTCAATGACACGGCGGCCGGCGGCCGGGTTCGGCGGCGCTCCCCGACCATTGACGTGCGTAAGAGGGCGCGGCTATCCTGCGCCCGGATCGGTCACGGACGGCCCGCGTCCTCCCCGTCGCCTCAGAGGGCTGCACCATGTCGACGAGCCTCTCGCTCCGGCTCCGCTTCCTCCTCGCGATCCTGGCCGCGACGGCCGCCGGGCCGGCCACCGCTCAGCAGGCCTCGCGACGACCCGCCGCCACGGCGGAGGACCCGTCCGCCGCCGAGGAGAAGCGCCAGGAGGAGACCGCGAAGCGGTTCCTCGCCCTGCTGGAGAAAACCCCCCGCAAGGGAACGGCCCTGGACCGGGTCTACGGCTATCACGTTGAGCGCGGGACGCTCGACGCCTTCGCGAAGACCTACGCCGACCGCGCCGCGGCCGACCCTAAGGACGGCGTCGCCTGGATGGTCCTCGGGCTCGTCGAGGGCCAGCGCGGGCGCGACGCGGCGTCCGTCGAGGCGCTCCGCAAGGCCGAGGAGGCGCGGCCCGAGGACCCCCTGCCCTCGTACTACCTCGGCCAGGCGCTCGTCCTCGTCGGCCAGCCCGAGGAGGCCGCCGCGGCGTTCGAACGCGCCCTGGAGCGAAAGCCGGCGCGCAACGACCTGCTGGAGGTCTTCCAGGCCCTCGGCCGCGTCTACCAGCGGACCCAGAAGACCGAGGAGGCGCTGGGCGTCTGGAAGCGCCTGGAGGCCCTCTTCCCGAACGACCAGCGCGTGCAGGAGCAGATCGCCGCCGCGCTCGCCGAGGAGGGCCAGAACGAGGCGGCCCTCGGCCGCTACGAGGCCCTGGCGCAGAAGGCCGCCGACCCCTTCCGCCGCGTCCAGTTCGGCATGCAGGCCGCCGACCTCAAGGTCCGCCTGGGCCGATCGCCCGACGCCCTCGCCGACTTCGAAAAGCTGCTGGGCCAGCTCCGCCCCGACTCCTGGCTCTACCGCGAGGCCCGCCAGAAGATCGAGGAGGTGTTCCTCCGCAGCGACGACCGCGCCGGGCTCGCCGACTACTACCAGAAGTGGATCGACAAGCACCCCGACGACGTCGACGCCCTCGTCCGCCTCGGCCGCTCGCTGGCCGCGCAGGGCCGGGCGTCGGCCTCGCAGGAGTGGTTCCAGAAGGCCGTGAAGCTCGCCCCGTCGCGCAAGGACCTGCGGCTGGCGCTCGTCGGCCAGCTCCTCGCCGACCAGAAGTTCGCCGAGGCCGCCGACCAGTACAAAGCCATGGACGAGGCGAGCCCGAACGACCCCGACGTCCTCCGCGAATGGGGCGGGATCCTCCTCCGCGACGTCGCCAGGCCCGAGGCCCAACGGAAGGCCGACGCCGGTGCCGTCTGGCGACGCATGCTGGAGGCCCGGCCGAAGGACCCCGTCGTCGCCGCCCAGGTCGCCGACCTGTTCCGCCAGGCCGACCTCCAGGACGACGCCCTGGCCCTCTACCGCAAGGCCGTCGAGCTGGCCCCGGGCGACGCCCAGTATTACGAATACCTGGGCGAATATCTGCACACCCTGAAACGACCCGAGGAGGCGAAGGCCGCGTGGGCGAAGATCGCCGAGCCCCCCCGCCGCGACGCCAAGAACCTGACGCGACTGGGCGAAGTCCTCGCCGGCTTCGGCTACCTCGCCGAGGCCGTCGGCCCGCTCGACGAGGCCGTGAAGCTCGCCCCCGACGAGTTCACCCTGCGGCTGAAGCTCGCGGACCTGCTGCACAAGGCGTCCCGCCACGACGAGGCCGGCGCGCAGCTCGACGCCGCCGAGCGCCTGGCCGAGAAGGACGAGGAGAAGGCTGCGGCCGTCGACGCCCTGGTGAAGAACGACCTGGCCGCCGGCCGCATCGCCGCGAAGTCGGAGGCGATCCGCAAGGGGATCGAGGAGCTGGAGGCCGCCAAGGCCCCGGCGCCGCAGGTCTCCGAGCGCTGGGCCCGCCTGGCCCGCTACCTGGAGGCCGAGGCGAAGGTCAACGAGGCCGTCCGCGCCGCCGAGAAGGCCGCGGAGGTCGACCCGAAGTCGATCCCGGCCTGGACGCTCGCCGCCCGCCTGCGCGAGTCGTCCGGCGACCTTGGCGCCGCCGCCGACGCCTACCGCCGGCTGGCCGAGGTCGACCGCCGCAACCGCGGCGAGTACCTGACCGGCGTCGCCAAGCTGGAGGCCCGCCTGGGCCGCGCCGAGGAGGCGTTGAAGGCCGGCCGAGACCTCATCGCCGCCGCCCCCGGCAACCCGGAGAGCTACCAGTTCTACTCCGACCTCTGCTTCCAGCTCGGCCGCAACGACGAGGGCCTGGACGCCCTCCGCCGCGCCGTGCGCATCGACCCCAACGACGTCAAGACGGCCCTGGCCCTGGCCGAGAACCTCGCCGGCCAGTACCGCACGGACGAGGCCGTGGAGATCTTCTGGAAGGCGTTCGAGAAGGCCGACGACCTCGACGCCAAGGTCGGCATGGTCGCCCGCCTCGCGGACCTCTACCTCCAGCGCAACCAGTTCGACCGCCTCCTGGCCCGGCTCCAGGGGGACGCCCAGGACAACCGCCGCCAGGACCAGCAGCGCGAGCTGGCCGTCTGCATGGCCCAGGCCTACGCCTCCTCGGGCGATCTGGGACAGGCCCGCGCCGAGCTGGAGAAGGTCCTCTCGGCCGACGCCCGCGACCCGCGCCTGATCCAGCAGGTCGTGAAGCTCTCCGAGGAGGAGGGGGACTTCGAAGGCGCGGTGAAATACCAGAAGCAGCTCGTCGAGCTGGCCCCCGCCGACGACGCCCTGGCGAAGCTGGCGAACCTCCACGTCCGGATGGGCGAGATCGAGGAGGCGCAGGCCATCTGGTCGAAGCTGGCCGCCGGCAAGGCCCAGCCCGACAAGGTCTTCGCGGCCCTCGACAGCCTGCTGTCCAACGACCGGGCGAAGGCCGCGCTGGAGGTCGCCGAGGGCCTGGTCCGCAAGGATCCGGGCGACTGGGAGGCGGTCTACCGCCAAGGCGTCGCCCTGATGGCCCTGAAGCGCCCCGAGGAGGCCGCCGCCCGCTTCCGCGCCCTACTCGACCTGCGCGGCGCCGTGGCCGACGACGCGAAATCGGCCCAGGTCAAGGCCCGCACCCGCGACCCCAAGCTGGCCGGCTCGGCCGCGCGGACCTCCGCCACGCAGCGTCTCGAAGCGCCCCCGATCCAGGGTCGCGTCAACGCGGTCTATCAGGTCCGCATCGCCACGGGCATCGAGGCCCGCGACGCCTACGTCCGGTCGCAGTCCGCGACGTGGTCGCCGCAGGACTTCGGCCAGGCGCGGATCGCGGCCCTGGCCTGGCTGTTCTCCGCGGCGATGAAGGAGCACAAGGAGGACCAGGCCCTCGCCGCCTTCCGCGAGGCCAAGGACCGCAAGCCGGCCGACCCCAACGCCCTGTGGGATTGGTACTGGCTCTGTCAGCTCCGGTTCGACTACCCGGACGTCTACCGCGCCGCCCTGGATCTGAGCAAGGCCGCCCCCACCGACCCCTCGGCGCTCTGGGCCGTCCTCACCGCGGTCGGCAACCGCCGCGCGGGGACCGGCCAGAGGGTCTACACCCGGGCCGGGCAGGAGAACGTCGACCGCACGCCGCCGCTCCCCCCGGAGGAGCTTGAGCACCTGCTCACCTGCTATAACGACCTCCGCCGCCGTCGCCCCGAACTGGTCCGGGAGGCCGTCCTCCAGAACGTCCAGACGGAGCTGAAACGGGCCAAGCGCGAGGCCGACGGCGACCGCCTCTTCGCCGAGGCCGTCGCCTCGGCGGATCAGATCGACGCGGTGACGGCCGCCCTGGCCCTGGCCGGCCAGCGCGGCGAGGTCGACCCCATCCGGACCCTCTCGGACAAGCTGGAACGGCTCCAGCCGTCGACCAACCCGGCGCAGTACAGCTACGTCCCCTCGCGGGCCCGCGCCCAGGCGGCCGGGCTGCGGCTCCTGGAGAAGAAGCCCGAGGACGCCCTGCGGCTGCTGGACGACCAGCTCGCCGCGAACCGCCGCGCGATCCAGCGACGGCCCCCCGGCCGCTCGCGCCCGGCCTCGTCCCCGTCCTCATCCTACGTCCAGATCTGGAAGGGCCGCACGACCAACTCGATCCAGCTCTCCTTCCCGACCGCCAACGAGTGGCTCGACGCCCAGTCCATCAGCCTGCTGCGCACCGTGTACGAGGGCTACAAGAAGCTCGACCTCTCCAGCGACCTGACCGCCCACCTGCGCAAGCTCGCCGACGCGGCCGAGTCGGACGTCGACGCCGTCATCGCGCGGCTGGCCCTCAGCTCCGTCCTCTGGTGGGACGACGACAGGGACGCGGCCGTCGCCGAGTTCACGAAGGCCGTCGACCGCACCAAGGCCGACTCCGACCTCCGCCTGGTCCTGGCCGAGCTGCTGGAGCAGCGCGGGGATGCGGCCGAGGCCCTGGCCGTCGTCGACGCCGTCAAGCCGCTGGACAACGCCACCACCCAGCGCCGCGAGGACCAGGCCCTCCGCCTGGCGATCCTCACCGGCGACCTCGACCGCGCCCGCAAGGCCGCCGAGCGCCTGTTCGGCCTGCGGCTCGACACCGACACCCAGGTCCGCCTGGCCGGACAGATGGGCCGGCTCGGCCTGAACGAGCTGGGCGAGGCGGTCCTCAGCCGCGCCCGCCGCCGCGCCGGCAACAAGGCGGCGTCGCTCGTCGGCCTGATGCTCCAGTATCAGCAGCAGCAGAAGACCGACGCCGCCGTGCAGGTCGCCCAGCAGATCCTGCGCACGTCTTCGCCGGCGAAGACGAACAACGCCATGTACGGCACGGTCGTCATGTCGTCCTCGTCCGCGGCGAGCAACCCCGAGCAGGCCCGCGCCGCGGCGATCCAGGTCCTGGCCCGCTCGGGCAAGCTCGACGAGCTGATCCAGCGGGCGAAGGACCAGATCGCGGCCACGCCCAACTCGGTGCAGCTCCACCAGACGCTCGCCGACTACTACAAGGCCGCGAACCGCCGCGACGAGGCCCGCGCCGAGCTGATGAAGATCCTGGAACTTCGGCCCGACGACGCCTCGCTCCGCTATCAGGTCGCCGTCCAGTTCGCCCAGGAGGGGAAGAACGACGCCGCCGTCGAGCAGTACACGGCGGCGATCCAGAAAGACCCCGCGCTCCTGGGCCGGAACTACTACCAGATCATGAATGCGTTCCAGGCTGCGGGCAAGTCCGACGCGCTGTCGAAGATGATGGAGGAGGCCGACCTCCGCTCGATGGGCAACTACAGCGGGATCATGAACATGATCCAGAACATGTCGTACGACGAGACCCAGAAGTCCCGCGTCGTCCCGCTGTTCCGCAGGGCCTGGGCCGCCTTCCCCGCCGAGCGGGCGAACCTCCTGAACTACATCCATCAGGACGAGATCTGGAAGCTCCCCGAGATGTACGACTACGCCGTCGAGGTCGCCGTCCCCGACCCGGGCGTCGGCTCGAACGACGGCGAATGGGCCGCCTTCGAGACCGGCGTCTCCTTCAGGGGCAACGGCCAGGTCACGGGCCTGGTCTCGCGCCTGCTGGAGATCGCCACCGCCCAGAACCGGGCCGAAGACCTGTCGAAGAAGATCGAGGCCGGCCTGGCGAAGGCCCCCGACTGGAACGCCGGCAAGGCGCTGCTCGCCCTCGTCGACTGCCGGGCCGGCAAGTTCGACGAGGCCCGCAAGAGGATGGAGGAGGTCCTGGCGAAGGCCAAGGACGAGCCCCTGCCCGGCTACGCCCCGCACGTCCTGGGCTGCGAGCTGGAGAAGTACGGCCCGACGCGCGACCTGGCCGTCCGCGTCTACGAGTCCGGCCTGGCCGACCTGGAGACGGGCTCGGGGGGGATCATCGACCAGTACGAGTACAGCCCGCTCAAGCGGCTGGTGGCCCTGTACGCCCGCGAAGGCCGCAAGGACGACGCCAGGCGGATCCTCCTCGACCTCGCGAAGCCCCGCGACATGCCCGGCTACGACGACGATTATCAGCAGCAGATGCGGGTCGGGACCCAGACGAGCGTCGGCCGCGAGCTGCTGGCCCTGGGGTTCGCCTCCGACGCCGCCCCGATCCTGAACGAGGCCCGCGCCGGGGCCGAGGCCGTCGCCCCGGACGCCCCCAACTACTACGCGGACCGCGAGACCCTGCTGCGGACCGCGCGGGAGTCGCTCGACGAGGCGCTGAAGGGCCTGAAGGGGGACGACCTGGCCCGCGCCGCGTCGACCTTCCTGGCCGCCCCCAAGGCCGAGGGCGAGGCCGGCGGAAAGCCGCGCGTCGACCTGGTCCTGATGGTCTACCCGCGCGAGCTGGACCGGGCGGCGGTCCGCAGCCTGTTCGCCGAGTCGATCGAATCGGCCGCGGCCTCGCCAGACGACCTGCGGGCGTTCGACGCCCCGCTGGAGGAGGCCCTCAAGGCCGCGCCCGGCGACGTGACGACGGCCGTCGCCGCCGCGCTCGCGGCCCTGGCCGGCGGCAAGGCCGAGGCGATCCGGCCGGCCCTGGACCGGCTGGGCGACGCCCTGGCGAAGTCCCCGATGGAGCCGCTCGCGCCGGGGGCGCGGGCCAACGCCCGCCAGCGCGACGAGGCGATGCGGCGCGTGCCGCTCTGGCTGGTCGCCCGGGCCTGCCGCAAGTCGCCCGCATTCGCGGCCGACGGCGACAAGCTGGCCGAGGCCGCCTTGGAGGCCGCGCGACGGCAGTCCGACCCGCTCTGGTCCCTGGCCATGCTCCGCGAGCAGGGCGAGCAGGCGCTCGGCCGCGGCGACCGCGCGGCGGCCGAGGCCGCCTGGGGCCGCATGCTCGACTCGATCCTCGTCGGCGACGCGAAGAAGAAGCCCGAGGCCGCGAAGCCCAACCCCGCCGCGGCCCCGGCCGTCGCCCCGCCCGCGGCCTCCGTCCGCCCCATCTCGTTCCGCCCGCAGGACGCCCTCGTCCCGGCCCCCCCCTCGGCCCCGCCCCCGGTCGGCTTCGTCCCGGCGCGGCCGGCGGGCGCCGGCGTCCCGCTGCTGACGATCGATCGGTTCGAACAGGCCATGCAGGTGGCGAAGCTCGCCGCAGAGAACGGCATGTTCGACCTCAGCGCGCGGGCCGTCCGCGAGTCGCTCAAGGGGGGGCCGCCCGCGGTC
>Ga0209958_1001246_pt1 | contig 21728 bp, 17 predicted proteins | sample ThiBio_inoc_plan_FD_183942 | JGI IMG/M metagenome (GOLD analysis project Ga0209958, IMG submission 183942) | Wastewater bioreactor microbial communities from Cape Town, South Africa - Thiocy_inoc_plan (SPAdes) | ecosystem: Engineered > Bioremediation > Thiocyanate > Unclassified | place: South... | reverse complement strand
CTGGCGCGTCAGTCGCAGCATGCAGACGGACTTCGTGCTTGATGCCCTGGAGCAGGCTCTGTACGAACGCCAGCCAGCGGCCCATGTCTTGACGCACCATTCCGACAGGGGCAGTCAGTACGTCAGCATCCGCTACACCGAACGCTTGGACCAGGCGGGCATACAACCTTCGGTGGGCAGCAGGGGAGACAGCTATGACAACGCGCTGGCCGAGACCATCAACGGTCTGTACAAGGCCGAGTTGATTCACCGCCGGGGACCTTGGAAGACCAGGGAATCCGTGGAACTGGCCACCCTGCAATGGGTGCACTGGTTCAACCACGTCCGACTGCTCACGCCGATTGGGGGCATCCCTCCGGCAGAAGCTGAGGCAAACTACTGGAGGCAACTCGCCGCCAGCGACACCTCGACAAAGGTGTCAACTTAAACCAACCGGCCTCCTCGATACCCGGGGCGGTTCACGATGACCGGAACGGTGCTTTCGGGCCTGGGGCTGGTGACCTCGGTCGCTGGTTTTACGTACCTTCGGCATAGGCTGAACCAGCTGGAAAGGAACTTGGCTGATATGGCCAAGGACGTCAAGAAGATCAAGCTGTCACAGGAAGGCTTGCACAAGTCCGAGTTGCAAACGGCAGTTGACGGTGCGCGTCACGCTGAGCATGCAACCGATGAGTCCGTGCGCAGGGGCTTGTTGATCGACAGCAAGCGCGAGTTCAACAAGCTGATGCACCACTACAAGCAAGAGTGGGCCCGCAGCGAGACTGTGCCGGAAATCCAAACCGTCAACGAGTTGTACACCTTGGCCATCTTGGGCTACGCGATGGTGTCCAGCGAATTGGGACTGCAAGACGCCGCAGCGCTGGATCTCAGGAACAACTGCCAGGACTGGACGACGCTGGCTCGCGGGCATGCAAAATCGATCGTGCTTGGCGCGCATCCAGAGCGGTTCATTGGCGGCGACTATGTCGAGCAGCTTCCCGCCAAGGTGCTGGTGGATCTATTGGATTTTGCGCACGACGAGCATCGCGGAATTGAGTGGTTCGACGAGCTCCGCCTGCAAGCTTCAAAGCACAGCACCCTGTTCGGGAGCCTGGCATCTTCGGCCCCCGATTCGCTGCGAAAGCGGTTGATCAAAGGAGAACCCGAAGGATCAATCGAACTGGCCAAGGGGCTCTATGCCCGCGCCAGCGTGTTGGACGCCAACGTGGCGCACTTCGAGTTCCTCCAGGACAAGCAGATCTCTGCCAGTGCGTTTCAGCAACAACTCGAGGACGCGCGCAAGGATTCCGGGGGTGAGGCTATTTGCGTCTACCCCGTTGAGATGGCGCAGGCGTACCCAGTTGAGATGTTGCAGACGTAAATCGGGCTCCTCTGCAGGTTGAACTTGGCAGAGGCCAATGCCATTGAGCTTGGCTTGGCGCCTTGATCCGATCGTGAGGCTTGTCTATCGCCTCAAGGGTCCTGCGCACATTCAGACCCGGTTGAACACGCTGAGCGCAGTGGCCACCAGGGGCGTGTGCGAGGGATGTCGCATGTGCGAAGTGGGGCGTCTTGGGCCCGCTGCCGCTCTGGCCATTGGAAGCCTGACTGACACGCGGAGTCCGCATCCGCATGGCGCTTTGACAGCGGGACTCACTTGAGATCATCCTCAAATCCGGGGCGGTTCAATGGCCGAGTACCCGCTATTACGCTTGAAGCGGTCCCACGCAGGGCCGACAGTCGAATGACTGGTCACGGCCGCCGCTGTCGAACAAGCGGGCAGCAGCGGACGACTCAGTTCAGCCTGGAGCTGTCTGCTGGCAGGTAGCCCCGGCAGGCCGCTCCTGGCCACTTGAGCCGCTGGACTATTCAATGAACACTCCCCGCTAAACACCCTCCGGTAGCTTCGCGGCCATCATCTTCCTCCGGTCGATCTTGCGCCCGTCGACGATGAAGGTTCCATCGCCTACTGCGTGCACCATGCGCCTTTCCTTGCGGGCGGTATCGATGTAGGCGGCCACCGCCTGCAGCACCACGATGTGGTGCCTGTCAAGGATGTCGATGACCTTGCACTCCAGGTTGGCGAGGCACTCCTGAATCAAGGGGGGCCGGACATGCTGGGCCTGCACGGGGGTGAGCCCGAACTTGGCGAACTTGTCTGTATCGGCGCCCGAGCACGTCCCTATGCCCACCACCTTGTCCAGCAGGTCGACGGTGGGGATGGCAATGACGCATTCCCGGTGTTTCCGCAAGGCCGCGAAGGAGTGATTCCACGCACCCGTGGTGATGGCAAACAGCGGGGTGAAATCCAGCACCATGGTCCAGGAGATGGTCATGATGTTGTCCTTCGCACCATCCCGGGTGGTCACGAGGACCACAGGCCCGGGTTCCATCAGGGTAAAAGCCTTGTTCAGAGCCAAGGGTTGCATGGAGCCACCTCCGGTAATCCTGCCAGGCAAGCGCGCTGGGCCGCACCCGCAAGGTTCAATATACGCCTGCGGGCGCCAAGCCACCGGCGCGGCGCCGTGGCTGCGACAATCCGGCCATTGCACCCACAAGAGAGAAAGACCCTGCCATGCTGCTTGACGCCTCCGAATCCCAGCTCGTGCTGGTGGACTTCCAGGAAAAGCTCATGCCCGCCATCCACGATGGCGCGGCCGTGCTGGCCAATGCGCGGCGCCTGGCGCAGGCCGCGCGCCTGCTGGAGGTGCCCGTGTGGGGCACGGAGCAAAACCCCACGCGCCTGGGCCCCAACGATGCCGACTTGCGCGCCCTGTGCCGCAAGACGCTGCCCAAGATGCATTTCAGCGCCGCGCCCGATGGGCTGGCCGCGCTGCTGCGCCCCCCGGCGCGCCCGCCCGCGGGCAATGCGCGCAGCCTGCCCAAGCATTTGCAGAAAACCGCGCAGAGCGAGCCCGAGCGCCCCAGCATCGTGCTGGCCGGGTGCGAGGCCCATGTGTGCCTGCTGCAGACGGCGCTGGAGCTGATCGAGGACGAGTTCGAGGTCTGGGTGGTGACGGACGCCTGCGGCTCGCGCACCGAGCGCAACCGCGACGCCGCCTACGACCGCCTGGCCGGCGCGGGCGCCGAGCTGGTGACCACGGAGATGGTGGTCTTCGAGTGGCTGCGCACCTGCGAGCACCCGGCGTTCAAGGCAGCGTTGGCGCTGGTGAAGTAGGCGCGCGCACGCCAAACAGGCCGGCGAAGCGGCCCCACATCGGCCGACCGCTAGCGCGCCGGGCGCGCACAATGGGCGTGCTGCGCGCCGGGCGGTGTGCGGCGCGTTGTTTTGAAAGGGATGGTGGGGCATGCTGGGTCTGGCAACGGTGCTGACGGAGCGGGGCATGGAGGGCATCACCGCCTTCGTGCCCCCGGCGGCGCCGCGCGCCCCCAAGCTGCAGCCCGAGGCAGCGGCGCCCGCGGCGCAGGTGCCTTGGGTGCCCTGGGCCGCTTGGGACGCCGGCACGCGCCGCAAGATCGGCATTGCCGGCGGCGCGCTGCTGGGCCTGGCCCTGGTGGCGGGCTTGCTGTACGCCCTGGTGCAGACGCTCCTGGAGCCGGGTGCGCCGCGCGCGCCCCGGCAGGACACGGTGGTGCGGCCGGTGCTCGAAGAAGCCGCCGCACCCGCCGCCGCTGCGGCCGACTCGGCATCCGCCGCGCCTGCGGCACCCCCGCAAGCCGCCACGCCGCAGGAAGTCACCACGCCCGAGGAGACGGCGACGCCCCCGGAGGCCGCCACGCCGCCAGCGCCCCCGTCGGCCAGCGCCCGCCCGCCCCGGTCCATGGCGCGCCAGGCGCCACGGCGGCCGGCGAGCGAGAGCGTCTTTGCGCCCCAGCCGGAATGGAGCAGCCAGGTGCGGCGCATCGGCGAGGTGGACGCGCAGACCGAGCGCGCGGCCATGCAAATCCTCGAAGCCATCCACGCCGCACAGGAGCGCGAGCACCCGCCGCGCGCCCCGGCATCGCGGGAGGCCGGGCATGAGTGAGACGGCCGAGCCGCTGCGCTGGACGGTGGTTGAGCCCGTCGACGGCGTGACCGTGCATGCCTTCTTTTTCGTGCCGCATGCCTTTGCCCTGCTCGACGCCGTGCGCAAGGAGCTGCCGGTGTTCGGTCTGCCCCTGCCGGAGCCGGTGCACGTGGGGGGCACGGAGTTTCGCCTCGGCCGGCTGCAGGGCGAGCCCGCGGCGCTGTACCTGCACGGCAATGGCTACCTGAGCGTCACGCGGGCGGCGCCGTCGGACGACCACGACAGCGGCAACTGGCGCGCCCTGCTGCAGCCGGCCGATATCTGGATTGCCCTGGCCAACGCCATGGCCGTGAGCGCCACCATGCGCCAGCCTGCGGCGGCCCTGCTGCGGGCGGGCGGGGCGCTGTATTTCCTGGCGCCTTCGCCGCCGGTCATGCGCAAACTGCTGCAGGCGCTCACGCCCACCGTGCCGGACGAGCCCGTGCTGAGCGCCGCCGACGTGGCGCAACTGTGCCTGGCCGGCGCGCCCTGAAGGCCCCCGGCCCGCGCGGCGGCGCATCGCTTATCCTGTGGCGTTACCCCAGTTTGCAGGAGGCCGCCCTTGACACCACCGATTCGACGCATTGCCCTGAGCACCGGCGGGGGCGACGCCCCGGGCCTGAACGCCGTGATCCGCGCCACCGTCTCGGCCGCGCTGCGCCGCGGCTGGGAATGCGTGGGCATACGCGACGGCTACAACGGCCTGCTCCAGCCCGAGCGCTACCCGCAGGGGGGCCTGGAGCTGCTCACGCACGAGCGCGTGCGCGGCATTGCGCACCTGGGCGGCACCATCCTGGGCACGACCAACAAGGGCAACCCCTTCCACTTCCCCGTGCGCCTGCCCGACGGCCGTATGGGCGAGGCCGACCGCTCCGACGAGCTGCTGGCCGCGTTTGCGCGCGCGGGCATCGACGCGCTGGTCACCGTGGGGGGCGACGGCTCGCTCGCCATCGCGCACGAGCTGGGCCAGAGGGGCCTGCGCGTGGTGGGCGTGCCCAAGACCATAGACAACGATCTGGACCGCACCTTCACCACCTTCGGTTTCGACACCGCCGTCTCCTTCGCCACCGAATGCCTGGACCGCCTGCACAGCACGGCCGAGAGCCACCAGCGCATCATGGTGGTGGAGGTGATGGGGCGCTACGCGGGCTGGATCGCGCTGCACGCCGGCATCGCCGGGGGCGCGCACGCCATTCTGCTGCCCGAGATCCCGTTCGACCTGGAGGGCGTGGTGCAGAAGATCTGCAAGCGCGACACCCACGGCCGCGGCTATTCCATCGTCGTCGTGGCCGAGGGGGCCTTTCCCCGGGCCGGTGCACGCGCACTGGCGGCGCCCGCCGAGGCCGGCCATGCCGAGCGCCTGGGCGGCATGGGCGAGCAGGTGGCGCAGAAGCTGGCCCGGCGCACGGGCAAGGATGCGCGCGCCGTGGTGCTGGGCCATTTGCTGCGCGGCGGCTCGCCCACGGCCTTCGACCGGCTGGCGGCGCTGCGCTTTGGCACGGCGGCCGTGCGCGCGCTGGAGCAGGGCATGGCGGGCGTGATGGTCTCGCTTGCGTTCCCCAACGTGGAATACGTGCCGCTGGCCGAGGTGGCCGGGCGCATGAAAGCCGTGCCGCTGGACGGCGACACCGTGCAGACGGCGCGCGACCTGGGCATTGCCCTGGGCGACTGAGGGACCGGGCGGGAGGGGCGCGGTGCGTCAGGTTTCCGCAAGCCCGTCATGAATAATTATGAATTCAGATTCCGCATCCTGACAGGAACCGAGGCCAAGGAGACCGCCCCATGAGCAGCTATGCCGCGTTTTACCGCCAGTCCATCGACGAGCGCGATGCCTTCTGGGCCGAGCAGGCCCGCCGCATCGACTGGCACACGCCGCCGCAGACCATTTGCGACTACAGCCACCCACCGTTTGCGCGCTGGTTCGCGGGCGGCACGACCAATCTGTGCCACAACGCGGTCGACCGCCACCTGGCGGCGCGCGCGCAGCAGAACGCCCTGGTCGCCATCTCCACCGAGACGGACACCGAGCGCGCCTACACCTACGCCGAGCTGCACGCCGAGGTGCAGCGCATGGCCGCGGTGCTGCAGGCGCTGGGCGTGCGCCAGGGCGACCGCGTGCTGCTCTACATGCCCATGATCGCCGAGGCCGCCTTCGCCATGCTGGCCTGCGCGCGCATCGGCGCCATCCACTCGGTGGTGTTCGGCGGCTTTGCCTCGGGTTCGCTCGCCTCGCGCATCGAGGACGCCGAGCCCCTGGTCGTGGTCAGTGCCGACGCGGGCTCGCGCGGCGGCAAGGTCGTGCCCTACAAGCCGCTGCTGGACGAGGCCATCGAGCTGTCGCGCCACAAGCCCGCCGCCGTGCTCATGGTCGACCGGGGGCTGGCGGGCGCGGCCATGCGCGCCGGGCGCGACCACGACTGGGCGGCGCTGCGCGCCCAGCACCTCGATGCCCAGGTGCCCTGCACCTGGGTGGACGCCACGCACCCGAGCTACACGCTCTACACCAGCGGCACCACGGGCCGGCCCAAGGGCGTGCAGCGCGACACGGGCGGCTACGCCGTGGCGCTGGCGGCCAGCATGCGCCACATCTTCCAGGCCGACCCGGGCGACACCTACCTGTGCACCAGCGACATCGGCTGGGTGGTGGGGCACAGCTACATCATCTACGGCCCGCTGATCGCGGGCATGACGACCATCATGTACGAGGGCCTGCCCATCCGCCCCGACGCGGGCATCTGGTGGAGCCTCGTCGAGAAGTACCGGGTCACGCACATGTTCTCGGCGCCCACGGCGGTGCGCGTGCTCAAGAAGCAGGACCCGTCCTACCTGAGCAAGTACGACTTGCGCAGCCTCAAGGCCCTGTGGCTCGCGGGCGAGCCGCTGGACGAGCCCACGGCGCAGTGGATAGGCAGCGCCCTGGGCGTGCCCATCATCGACAACTACTGGCAGACCGAGACGGGCTGGCCCATCCTCACGCTGTGCAATGGCGTGGAGCCGCAGGCCGCGCGCCTGGGCAGCCCGGGCAAGGCGGTGTTCGGCTACAACGTCAAGCTCATCGACGAGGTCACGGGCGCGGAGCTCACCGCGCCTAACCAGAAGGGCGTGGTCGCCATCGAGGGGCCGCTGCCCCCCGGCTGCCTGCAGACCGTGTGGCGCGACGACGAGCGCTTCGTCAACACCTACTGGAAGAGCATCCCCGGGCGCCTGATCTACAGCACCTTCGACTGGGGCATCCGCGACGCCGACGGCTACTACTTCATCCTCGGCCGCACCGACGACGTGATCAACGTCGCCGGCCACCGCCTGGGCACGCGCGAGATCGAGGAGTGCATCGCCTCGCACCCCAACGTCGCCGAGGTGGCCGTGGTGGGCGTGGCCGACGCGCTCAAGGGCCAGGTGGCGCTGGCCTTTGCCGTGCCCAAGAACGCCACCGGACTGGAAGCGCCCGAGGCGCGCCTGCACCTGGAGGGCGAGGTGATGGAGCTGGTCGATGCCCGGCTCGGCGCCGTGGCGCGGCCGGCGCGCGTGCACTTCGTCACCGCGCTGCCCAAGACGCGCAGCGGCAAGGTGCTGCGCCGCGCCCTGCAGGCGGTGGCCGAGCGGCGCGACCCGGGCGACCTCACGACCATGGAAGACCCGGCCGCGCTGGCCCAGGTCAAGGCCCTGGTGACGGCCTGATTCGCTATTGATTCAGTAGCTTGCAGCGCTTGCCTGGCGGGCGCTGCGACCTTTTTTTATCTAAATTGACGGCACCTCAGCGGCGCCAGTGCGGCGCCACTGCGGCGGGCATTGCCAGGTGCGGCACCAGGCGATGAACTCGGCCAGCGGCATGGGCCGGGCGATGTGGTAGCCCTGGGCGTGGTGGCAGCCCATCTGCACCAGCATCTGGCCCTGGTCCACGGTCTCCACGCCCTCGGCGATCACGCGGTAGCCGAAGGAGCGCGCCAGCCCGATCACGCCCTGCACGATGGCCAGGTCGCCCGCGTCGTCCATCATGCCGTGCACGAAGCTCTGGTCGATCTTGAGCGTGGACAGCGGCAGGCGCCGCAGGTAGGAGAGCGACGAGTAGCCCGTGCCGAAGTCGTCCAGCGCCACGCTCACGCCCTGCTGGCGCAGCTCGGCCAGGGTCTGGGCGACGGGTTCGATGTGGTAGAGCGCTGCAGTCTCGGTGATCTCCAGCTCCAGCAGATCCGCCGGCACGCCCGCGCAGCGGCGCACTTCCTCGCACACCCAGCGCGCAAAGCCGGGCTGCTGCAGGTGCGGCGCCGAGACGTTCACGCTGATGGGCAGGGCCAGGCCCTGCTCCTGCAGGCGGCGCACCAGTTGCAGGCCTTCGCGCAGCGCCCAGGCGCCGAAGGGCACTTCGAGCTCCGAGCCGTCGAGCTGCGGCAGGAAGGCGCCCGGCGCCAGAATGCCCTGCTCGGGGTGGCGCCAGCGCGCCAGGGCCTCGGCGCCGACGATGCTGCCCTGGCGCATGTCCACCTTGGGCTGCAGGAAAAGCTCGAACTCGCCGCTCTCGAGCGCCTGGCGCAGGCGCAGGATGTGCTCGCGCGCCTGGCGCGACTGGCGCTCCTGCGTGAGGTCGAACTCGTGGAAGCGGTTGCGCCCGGCCTGCTTGGCGGCGTACATGGCCTGGTCGGCGTGGCGCAGCAGGGTGTCGGCGTCCGAACCGTCCTGCGGGTAGAGCGTGAAGCCTATGCTCGCCGTCACGCTCACGCGGTGCGTGCCGATCTGGTAGGGCGAGGCCAGGCTTTGCATGGCCTGGGCAAGCAGTTGGCGGCATTCCTGGGCGTGCTCCAGGCCGGGCAGCAGGATGGCGAACTCGTCGCCGCCCAGGCGGGCCACGCAGTCCTGCGGGCGCAGCGCGCGCGCCAGGCGCTGGGCGGCCACCACGAGCAGGCGGTCGCCCGCGTCGTGGCCCAGGCGGTCGTTCACGGGCTTGAAGCCGTCCAGGTCCAGGTAGGCCACGCCCAGCAGGGTGTCGCGTTCCACGGCCTGCTCCATGGCCTCGGCGAGCCGGCGCGCCAGCATCACGCGGTTGGGCAGGCCGGTGAGCGTGTCGTAGTGCGCCAGGCGGCGCAGCAGGCTCTCCTGTTCGTGCTGGGCGGTCACGTCCATGGCGATGCCCAGCATGCGCAGGGGCTGGCCGTCGGCGTCCAGGCTCACCACCTTGCCCAGGTTGCGCACCCAGCGGTCCTTCTCGTGCGGCCTGCGGATGCGGAAGGTCACGTCGAAAGGGGTCTGCGGCTGGTTCACGTGGCGCGTGACCTCGGTGGTCACGCGCAGCACGTCCTCGGGGCCCAGCGGGTCGGTCCAGAGGAAGGGGGGGCTGTCCATGCCGCCCGCGGGCAGTTCCTGCAGGCTGCGCCAGCGCTCGTCGCCAGCGATCATCCCGGTGTGCAGGTTCCAGTCCCAGCGGCCCAGCGAAGCCGTGGCCAGGGTGAGTGAGAGCAGGGCCTCGCGTTCGCGCACATCCTCTTCCTGGCGCTTGCGGTCGGTGATGTCCTGCAGGGCAAACAGCCAGCCGGCCTGGCCGTCGAAGTCGATGGCGCGCATCGACTGCAGGCAGATGCGCTGTTCGCCGCTGCGCAGCACCACGGGCAGCTCGTAGGCCTCCAGCAGCGACGTCTGCCCGGCCGCTTCCACCAGCCGCGCGCGCGTCTGCACGCTCAGCACGCCCAGTTCCGTGGCGCTGCGCCCCAGGGCCTCCTGGCGCGTGTAGCCGAACATGGCCTCCCAGGCGGGGTTGACCTCCAGGTAGGTGCCGTCGGTGCGGCGCGTCACGCCCATGGGGTAGGGCAGCAGCGGGAAGATGCGCGCAAAGCGCTCCTCGGACTGGCGCAGGCGCTGTTCGGCGCGCTTGTACTCGTCGATGTCCTGCATCACGCCGCGGATGCGCACCACGCGGCCGCCCTCCACCACGGGCTCGCCGCGCGCCCGGCCCCAGAGGGTCGAGCCATCGGGCCGCAGGATCTCGACGTCCATGCTCCAGGGCCGGTGGTGCAGCACGCAGTCGCGGATGCGCTGGCGCATGTCCTCGCGCCATGGCGGTGCCACGCAGGTCTCGATGTAGTTGCGGGGCAGGGGGGAGCCGCGCGGCAGGCCGTGGATGTCGTAGCACATGTCCGACCAGTACACCAGGCCCTTGCCGCGCTCGTCCACCCAGTAGCCCAGCCGCGCCATGCGCCCGGCCTGGTCGAGCGCGGCGTTCTTGGCCAGCAGCTCTTCGCGGATGCGCGTTTCCTCGCTGGTGTCGTGGAAGATGAAGACTAGGCAGTCCACGCCGTCGATCTGCACGGGCTGCGCGGACATCTGCCCCGGGATGATGTGCCCGGCGCGCTGGGCCTGCATGGCCAGGCGGTCCACCTTGCCGTCGCGCTGCAGCAGGGCCACCAGCCGGTGGCGCTCGTCCTCGGTGGCCCAGATTTTCAGTTCGGTCGAGGTGCGCCCCAGCACCTGCTCGCGCCGCAGGCCCAGGAGGCGGCAGAACGCGGGGTTGACTTCTAGGTACATGCCATCGCTCAGGCGCGTGATGCCGGCGGCGTCGGGCAGCGCCTGGTAGATGGCGTGGATCTGCTCCTGCGTGGCGCGCAGGGCGCTGCGCATGGCCGCCAGCGGCGCTCCTTCCGTGCCCGGGGCCGGGGGATGGGTGTCCGGCGCAGCCTGTGCAGGCAAGGGTGGGCGTGGCGCGGTGTGCGACATGCCCCCGAGTTTAGGTCCGTTTGGCCGGGTGCGCTGGCAGTGCGGGCCCCCGGATGAGGCCTGTTGACAACACCGTGCCGGCCACGATGACCGCGGCGCAGCCCAGCATCCAGGGCGTCACGCTCTCGCCGAGGAACACCACGCCGTAGAACACGGCGAACACCGGCGCCATGAAGGTGACGGCCAGCGCCCGGCTGGGCCCGGCGTGGGCGATGAGCCGGAAGTACAGGATGTAGGCAATGCCCGTGCACAGGATGGCGATGGCGATGATGGCCGCCCAGGCGCGCGGCCCCGGCATCGTGGCCGGCCAGAACCAGACCATGGGCGCGCACAGCCCCAGCGCCGCCCCCAACTGGCTGCCCGTGGCCGTGGCCAGCGGGGGCACGCCCTGCAGGTAGCGGCGCGCAAAGCTGGCGGCGATGGCGTAGCAGGTCGTCGCGCCCAGGCAGGCGGCGATGGCCCAGGGCGCGTAGGCCGACTTGATGCCCGCGCCGCCCGGTGCGCGCCAGGCCAGCAGCGCCACGCCCACGAAGCCTATGCCCAGCCCCAGCCAGCGCAGGCGCTGGATGCGGTCGCCCAGCCACAGCCAGGCCACCAGCGCGCCGAACAGCGGCACCGTGGCGTTGAGGATGGAGGCCAGCCCCGTGGTGATGTGCAGCACCGCCCAGGAGTACAGGGCGAACGGAATGGCCGAATTCACCAGCCCGGACAGCAGCGCCGGCCGCCAGTGGCGCCGCAGCGCCGGCCACTGCCCCTGGTGCAGCAGGATGGGCCAGAGGAACAGCGTGGCCAGCAGCACGCGCAGCCCGGCCGTGGGCAGCGGGCCGAACTCCGCGGCGCCCAGGCGCATGAACAGGAAGGACGCTCCCCACAGGGCGGACAGCAGCGTGAATTCGCCGATCCAGGCGGGCGCGGGGCGGGTGGCGGGGGCCTGGCTCATGCGGCGGCCCTCTCGCTCCAGCCTTCCAGGTGCAGCAGGGCGGCCTTGCGCTCCAGCCCGCCCGCGTAGCCCGTGAGCGCGCCGCCCTGGCCCAGCACGCGGTGGCAGGGCACGACCACGCTCAGCGGGTTGCGCCCCACGGCCGCGCCCACGGCGCGCACGGCCGCCGGCCGGGCTATGGCGCGCGCCAGCGCGCCGTAGCTGCAGGTCTGGCCGCGCGGGATGCGCAGCAGCGCCTGCCAGACGGCCTGCTGGAAGGCCGTGCCGCGCGCGAGGTCCAGCGGCAGATCGAAGTGCGTGCGCGCGCCCTGCAGGTACTGCTGCACCTGCAGCGCCGCGGCGCGCAGCACGGGGTGCTGCGGCGCCTCGGGCCAGGCCGTGGGGCCGGTGAGCTGGCCGGGCAGGTGGCGCTGGCCGTCGAACCACAGGCCGCACAGGCCGGCGGGCGTGGCGGCGAGCCAGACGGTGCCCAGGGGGGTGTCCGTGCGCGACTGCACGGTGGGAATGGTGTGGGACATGGTGGATATACGATTAGAAGCGATTTTGGCCTTTGGCGCAGAAGAGGCAAGCGCTGCAAGCTACGGTTTTGATAGCGCTGTGGGGTCGGTGCCGCCCCCGGCCCAGGCGCGCAGCACCGCGTAGCCGCGCCAGGGGCGCCAGGCCTCGGCCAGGGCGGTGGCGGCGCGTGCCGGCTGGGGCTGGCCCTGCACGCCCAGGGCCTTGTGCAGGGCCACGTCGCCCGCCGGAAAGGCGTCGGGCCAGCGCAGCGCACGCAGGGCGATGTACTGCGCCGTCCAGTCGCCGATGCCCGGCAACTGGCGCAGCGCTGCCGTGGTGGCGGCCACGTCGGCGCCGGGGTGCAGGGCGAGCTGCCCGCCATCGACCGCGCGCGCCAGCGCCACGATGGCGGCCTGGCGCTGGCGCACGATGCCCAGCCGCCCCAGCGCCTCGCCCTCGGCCCGCGCCAGCACGGCGGGCGCCGGGAACAGGCGCTGCAGTTCGGGCCAGGGCGTGGCGATGGGCTCGCCAAAATGCTCCACCAGGCGCTGGCCCAGCGTGCGCGCCGCCGCGACGGTGATCTGCTGGCCCAGCACGGCGCGCACGGCCAGCTCGAAGCCGTCGAAGGCGCCCGGCACGCGCAGGCCCGCGCCGCCGGGAAAGTGCGCCCCCAGCACGGACTCGATGGCCGCCGGGTCGGCGTCCAGGTCCAGCATGGCGCGCACGCGTGCGATCACCTGTGCCAGCGCCGGCGCCAGGCTCTCGCTGGCCTGCAGCCGCACCTGGCAGCGCGCGGGCTCGAAGCGTGCCTGCACCCAGCCGCTGAGCAGCGCCGGGCCCGCCTGCAGGCGCACGGTGCGTGTGAGCGTGCCGCTCTGCGGGTCGCTGCATTCCACGCCCGTGAACTGCCGCTGGGCAAAGAACGCCAGCAGCGCGGCCACGTCCAGCGGCGGCCGGTAGCCCAGGCGGATGCTGCCGCACAGCCCCTCCTGCGCCCCCGGCGCGCCCGTGCGGCGCAACTGGCTGGGGCTCAGGCCATAGTGCGCGGCAAAGGCGGCGTTGAAGCGGCGCACGCTGCCAAAGCCGCTGGCCAGGGCCACCTGGGTGACGGGCAGGCGCGTGTCCGTCAGCAGGTGCTTGGCCATGAGCAGGCGCCGGGTCTGCAGGTACTGCAGCGGCGAGACGCCCAGCGCCGCCTCGAAGACGCGGCGCAGGTGGCGGTCGCTCACGCCGAGCTGCTGCGCGAGCTGCGCCACGCCCAGGCCCTCGGGGCCGTCCCAGGCCTGCGGCGCATCGAGCAGGCGCAGCGCCTGCTGCGCCAGAATGCTGCGCGCGTCCTGCACCGACCAGGCCAGGGCCTGCGGCGCGACCTCGGGGCGGCAGCGCAGGCAGGGGCGAAAGCCCGCGCTCTCGGCCTGGGCGGCCAGGGTGAAGAAGCGGCAGTGCTCGCGCCGCGGCGTGCGCACGGCGCAGACCGGGCGGCAGTAGATGCCGGTGCTGGTCACGCCCGTGAAGAACTGGCCGTCAAAGCGCGCGTCGCGCGAGCACAGGGCGAGGTAGCGGCCTGCGTCGCAGGCCGGGTCGGCGCCAGGGGAGGGGGTGGGCTCGGGCATGGCGTCGATCATAGGGCGCTGCGGCGCGCCGGCTGGCCGTTTTCGGACATCTACTTCGGGCGCGGGCGGCAGAGCCGGCCCCCCTACAATCGGCGCCGTTGCGTGCTCCGCAGAAAGCCTTCCCGCCGTGCAAGTTTCTCCCGCCATCTTCAAAGCGTATGACATCCGGGGCATCGTCCCCAGCACCCTGGACGAGCACGTCGCCCGCTGCCTGGGGCGCGCCTTTGGCACGGCCGCCCGCATCGAGGGCGAATCCGTCGTCGCCGTGGGGCGCGACGGGCGCCTGTCCGGCCCGCTGCTGGCGCAGGCGCTCATGCTGGGCCTGGCCGAAAGCGGCATGGAGGTCATCGACATCGGCCCCAGCACCACGCCCATGCTGTACTTTGCCGCCAGCACGCTGTGCAAGAGCGGCATCCAGGTCACGGGCAGCCACAACCCCAAGGACTACAACGGCTTCAAGATGGTGCTGGCGGGCCGCGCCATCCATGGCGACGAGATCCAGGCCCTGCGCCGCTGCATCGAGGAGCAGAGCTGGACGCTGGCGCAGGGCGGCTTCATCCGCCAGGCCGACGTGCTGCCCGCCTACCGCGAGCGCATTGTCTCCGACATCCGCCTCGCCCGCCCCATGAAGATCGTCGTGGACAGCGGCAACGGCATTGCCGGGGCCTCGGCGCCCGCCATCCTGCGCGCCATAGGCTGCGAGGTGACGGAGCTGTTCTCCGAGGTGGACGGCAACTTCCCGAACCACCACCCCGACCCGAGCAAGCCCGAGAACCTGCGTGACTTGATTGCCGCGCTGCAGGCGGGCGACGCCGAACTGGGCCTGGCCTTCGACGGCGATGGCGACCGCCTGGGCATCGTCACGCGCAGCGGCGACAACATCTTCCCCGACCGCCAGATGATGCTGTTCGCCCAGGACGTGCTCACGCGCGTGCCTGGCGGCACCATATTGTTCGACGTGAAATGCACCCAGCGCCTGGCGCCCGCCATTGCTGCGGCCGGCGGTGTGCCGCTGATGTACAAGACCGGCCACTCGCTCATCAAGGCGCGCATGAAGGAGCTCGATGCGCCCCTGGGCGGCGAGATGAGCGGGCATATCTTCTTCCAGGAGCGCTGGTTCGGCTTCGACGACGGCACCTACGCCGGCTGCCGCCTGCTTGAAATCCTGAGCCGCCATGCCGACCCCGGCGCCGTGCTGAGCGGCCTGCCCAGCAGCCACAGCACGCCCGAACTCAACGTGCCCTGCGCCGAGGGCGAGCCGCACCGGCTGACGGCCGAGCTGCAGGCCCTGGCGCCCCAGGCCTTTGCCGCCCCGGCGCAGATCAACACCATCGACGGCCTGCGCGTGGACTGGCCCGACGGCTTCGGCCTGATCCGCGCGAGCAACACCACGCCCGTGCTGGTGCTGCGCTTCGAGGGCCACACGCCTGCGGCGCTGGCGCGCATCGAGGCCGCCATGCTGGCCCTGCTGGCGCGCGTCAAGCCCGACGCCCGCGTGGGTGCGGCCGCGCACTGACGGGCCCCCATGGCCGCCACGGAACGCCTCGCGCTCTGGCTGTATTCGGCCCTGATGTGGGCCGTGCAGCCCCTGCTGCGGCGCAAGCTGCGCCGCCGCGCCCTGGCCGAACCGGGCTACGGCGTGGCGGTGGAGGAGCGCTTCGGGCGCTACGCGCCCGCGCTCGACAGCGTGCTGCTGCCCAGCACCGGCATGGGCGCGGCGCCGCTGGTGTGGGTGCACGCCGTCTCGCTGGGCGAGACGCGCGCCGCCGCCATCCTCGTGCGCGCGCTGCGCCGCCAGATTCCCGGCATGCGCCTGCTGCTCACGCACGGCACGGCCACGGGCCGCGCCGAGGGCGCGCAGCTCCTGCAGCCCGGCGACGTGCAGGTCTGGCTGCCCTGGGACACGCCCGGCGCCGTGCAGCGCTTTCTGCGCCGCCTGCGCCCGGCCATAGGCATCCTCATGGAGACCGAGATCTGGCCCAACCTCGTCGCGGGCTGCCGGCGCCACGGCGTGCCGCTGGTGCTGGCCAATGCGCGGCTCAACCCGGCCTCGCTGCGCAAGGCCCTGCGCCTGCCCTGGCTGGCGCGCCCGGCCTATGGCGGGCTCACCGCCGCCTGGGCGCAGACCGAGGCCGACGCCGGGCGCCTGCGCGCGCTGGGCGCGCCGGTGCGCGCGGTGCTGGGCAACCTCAAGTTCGACGCCCGCCCCGACGCCGACCTGCTCGCCCAGGGCCGCGCATGGCGCGCGGCCACGCCGCGCCCCGTGGTGCTGCTGGCCAGCACACGCGCCGGCGAGGAGGCGCTGTGGCTGGAGGAATACCAAAAAAATCTGGCCCGAACGCCCGCCGGTCAAGCGCCAGCAGCTACGGATTCAGGAGCAACAGGGGTGCGCGGTGTGCAGTGGCTCATCGTCCCGCGCCACCCGCAGCGCTTTGACGAGGTCGCCCGGCTGCTGCGCGATGCGGGCCTGTCGGTGTCGCGCCGCAGCACCTGGGCCCAGCCCGTGCCGGATTGCGATGTCTGGCTGGGCGACACGCTGGGCGAGATGCCCCTGTACTACGGCCTGGCCGACGTGGCCCTGCTGGGCGGCAGCTTTGCGCCGCTGGGGGGGCAAAACCTCATCGAGGCCGCCGCCTGCGGCTGCCCCCTGCTGCTGGGGCCGCACACCTTCAACTTCGCCGACGCGGCCGACAAGGCCTGCGCCGCGGGCGCCGCCTGGCGCGTGGACGGCATGGCCCAGGGCGTGCAGGCCGCCCTGGCCCTGGTGCGCGACCCGGAGCAGCAGCAGGCCGCGTGTGCGGCGGCGGCCGCCTTTGCCAGCGCGCACCGCGGCGCCGCCCGCGCCACGGCTGTTGCCGTGCACCGGCTGCTGGCGCGCCCGCCCGCCCGCTCACAGGCATGAAAAAGGCCTCTATGGCTTGATGGGCTTGCGCAAGCAGCTATGGTAATGGGAGCACAATGAGCTGCCATCCCCGCACGCCAGGAGAGAGCCCATGCACCACTTGCGCACCCGCGCCGTCCATGCCGGACAGCGCCCCGACCCCACGACCGGCGCCATCGCCACCCCCATCGCCCAGACCACGGCCTTTGGCTACGGCACGCTGGAGCGCGGCGCGGCCCTGTTCGCCGGCGAGCTGCCCGGCTACCGCTACAGCCGCTTCGCCAACCCCACGGTGGCCGCGCTCGAAGCCAAGCTCGCCGACCTCGAAGGCGCGCCCAGCGCCGTGGCCTTCGCCAGCGGCACGGCGGCCTGCTCGGCGCTGTTGCTGGCGCTGCTGCGCCCGGGGGACGGGCTGGTCTTCCTCGGGCCGCTGTACGGCGGCACCGAGGGCCTGCTGCGCGCCTACAGCGAGCGCTGGGGCATCCAGGTGCGCGACGCCACGGCCAGCGGGCTGGAGGCGGCGCTCACACCCGCCACGCGCATGGTCTGGGTCGAGACGCTGACCAACCCCACGCTGCGCGTGCACGACCTCGCCGCCGTCGCGCGCACGGCCCGCGCACGCGGCATCACCACCGTGGCCGACAACACCTTTTGCACGCCCTGCCTGGTGCGCCCGCTGGAGCTGGGCGTGGACCTGGTGCTGCATTCCATGACCAAGTACCTCGGCGGCCACGGCGACGCCACGGGCGGTGTGGTCGCGGGCAGCGAGGCACTGGTGCGCGAGGTGCGCCGCACCGGCCTGGGCCAGGTGGGCGGCAACCTGGCGCCGCAGGAGGCCTTTCTGTTCCTGCGCGGCGTCAAGACGCTGCCGCTGCGCATGGCTGCGCACTGCGCCGGGGCGCTGGCCGTGGCCCGCTTTCTGGCCACGCACCCGGCCGTGCGCGCGGTGCACTACCCGGGGCTGGAGAGCCACCCGCAGCACGCGCTCGCGCAGCGCCAGTGGCAGGGCGGCTTTGGCGGCATGGTGACGTTCGAGCTGGCCCGCGGCGGGCGCCGCGCCGCGGCCGCAGTGCTCGACCGCCTGCAGCTCTTCACCCAGGCCGTGTCGCTCGGCGACGTGGACAGCCTGGCCTGCCATCCGGCCAGCACCACGCACAGCTTCGTCTCGCCCGAGGCGCGGGCGGCGGCCGGGGTCACCGAGGAGATGATCCGCCTGAGCGTGGGCATAGAGCATCCGGACGACCTGGTGGCGGATCTGGGGCAGGCCCTGGGTGGGTTGGGGTAAGTGGGGTTTTCTGGGCCTGATCTGCTTGGGGGGGCGTGCGGAGGGCGGAGGCCGGGTCTCGGCCCGGCGGCCGACTCACTTTCTTTCGCTTCGCCGAAAGAAAGTAAGCAAAGAAAGGGCGACCCTGAAGCCCGTGGCCCTTCGCTGCGCTACGGGCTGCCCTGCGATGCTCGCGCGCGGGGCGTGCCGCATAACTCACTGCGCGCTAGCGCGCTCCGTTCAAACAGATGCGGCAAGCCAGACCACGAAGGCTGGCGTCCTGCGGCGCCAGCCCGCCCCACGTGCTGCGCTTCTCGGCACGGTCTAAGGGCTTGGTGCCATTCGGGCCATCGCTGCGCTCGGCCCCCAACGCGCGGGCGCTGCGCGCCGCGACCGCCAGGCCGAGCGCAGCGCAGGGGTCGCAGACTGAGGGTCGCCTTTCTTTGGGGTACTTTTCTTTGGCGAAGCAAAGAAAAGTGCCTCGGCCGCCGGGCCGAGACCCGGCCTCCGCCCTATGAAGAAAAGAACGAAAAATCGTCATCTGACCCCTATTCAAGGCGACCCGCCCTGCTATTCCACCGGCGGCTGGGGCAGCCAGCGGAAGGCCAGTGCCGCCGCCGCGAGCACCAGGGCGATGCAGGCCATGACGGCGGCGAAGGGGTCGTCGCCGCGGTCCTGGGCCCAGGAGGCGATCCAGCCCGTGAACCATTGCATGGCCGCCACGCCCAGGAACATGGCCATGGTGAAGGCCGCCATCGCCCGGCCGGTGAGGGCCGCGGGGTAGGCGCAGCGCACGTCAGCGTACTGCAGCACGATGAAGCCCGAGAGCAGGCCCACGGCGAGCATGGCCGCCACGTCCAGCCAGGGGTCGTGCAGCACGGCCAGCGCCGCGAACAGCAGCGCCATGGCCACCGTGCACGCCACGATCCAGCGCCGCCGCCGCGCGGCTCCGGGATCGATGCGGCCGAACACCATGGGCCCGCACAGCGCCACCAGCGACAGCGCCAGCGCCACATGCCCGCTTTGCACCAGCGAAAAGCCGTGGCGCTGCATCAGCAGGGGCCCGAGCCACAGCCCGCGCAGCGAGATCAGCGCCGCATAGGTCACAGCGCCCAGCACCACGATGCCCCAGGTGTGGGGCAGGGCGAACAGGCGGGCGAAGCGCCGCACGGCCTCGCCTACCGGCTCGCGCGGTGTGCCCGGCGCCAGCAGGGGGGCGGGCTCGTGCACGCTGCGCCAGATCCAGCCCCAGGCGAGCAGCGAGAGCAGCGCCAGCACGCCAAAGCCGGCGCGCCAGGACCACTGCTCGACCAGCCAGGCCAGCGGCGTGCCGGTGAACAGCATGCCCAGCGTGCCCAGCGCCATCGATACGCCCGAGACCGCGGCAAAGCGCTGCGCCGGGAAATGCCGCGCAATGAACACCGTGCACACCAGAAAGGCGGGCGCGCAGCCCACGCCGATGAGCACCTGGCCCAGCAACAGCAGGCCATAACCCGGCGCCACGGCCGACAGCAGGGCGCCAGCGATGCACAGCGGGAAGGCGGTGAGCACCGTGCGCCGCACGCCGTAGAGGTCTATGCCTATGCCCATGAACAGCTGCATGGCGCCGAAGGCGAAGTGGAAGGACCCGGCAAACACGCCCAGGGCCTGCGGCGAGAGCGCGAAGTCCTGCGCCAGCGGCGCCGCCAGGATGGCCGCGACGGTGCGAAACGCCTGGCTCATGGCAAAGGCCGCGGTCAGCGCCAGCAGCATGGCGACGGCCGTGCCCGGCGCCGCGGGGGCCGGGGTGGCGGTGGCAGGGGGAGGCGTGTCGCGGGGCATGCGCGCAAGGCTACCGCGAAACGCCGGGCCGCGGTGTCCGCGCCATGACAGGCGCGGCGCCGCGGCCGGGGCTTACGGGGCGAGCAGGGTGTTGACGGCGGCCACGTCGTCCAGGGTGAGCGTGCCCGCCGCCTGGCGCAGCTTGAGCTGGCCCACGAGCACGTTGTAGCGCGCCACGGCCAGGTCGCGCTTGGTCTGGTAGAGCTGGCTCTGGGCGTTGAGCACGTCGATGTTGATGCGCACGCCCACCTGGTAGCCCAGCTTGTTGGCGTCCAGCGCGCTCTGGCTCGACGCCTCGGCGGCCTCCAGCGCCTGCACCTGGCCGGCGCCCGACTGCACGCCGAAGAAGGCGCTGCGCGTGGCCTGGGCCACGTTGCGGCGCACGGTCTCCAGGTCGGCGGCGGCCTTTTGTTCCAGCGCCAGGGTTTCCTTCACGCGGTTTTGCACGGCAAAGCCGGCGAACAGCGGCATGTTGAGCGCCACGCCCACGGTGGCGTTGGTGGTGCGCGTGTTGAGCCTGGGCGCCGTGACCGTGCCGTTGGGGTTGTGCTGGATGGCGTAGCTCGCCTGCAGGTCCACGGTGGGCAGGTGGCCGGTTTCGGCCTTGCGCGTTTCCAGGCGTGCCACTTCGAGCGCCAGTTGCGCCTGGCGCACGCCGGGCTGCTGCTCCTGCGCGGTCTGCACCCAGTGGGCCACGTCGGCGGGCTGCACGCCGGGCAGTTGCACGGGCAGGGCCAGCGGGCGCGGCTGGGCGTTGCTGCGGCCCACGAGCTGGTCGAGCGCGAGCTTCTTGACGCGCAGGTCGTTCTCGGCGGCGATCTCCTGGGCGGTCACGAGGTCGAAGCGCGCCTGCGCCTCGCGCGTGTCGGTGATGGTGGCGGTGCCGACCTCGAAGTTGCGCCGCGCTGCGGCGAGCTGCTCGGCCACGGCGGTCTTCTGCGCCTGCACGAAGGTCAGCGTGTCCTGGGCGGCGAGCACGTCGAAGTAGGCCTGGCTCACGCGCACCAGCAGGTCCTGCAGCGCGGCGTCGAGCTGGGCCTGGGCGACGTCCACGCCGCGTTGGCCTTGCTCGTAGCCGATGCGGTTGGCCGGGCGGTAGAGCGGCTGCGCGGCGCTGATGGCGGCGCTGCGCGTGGTGCCGTTGAACTGCACGGGCGGGCGGCTGACCTCGGTGTCGGCACGCGCGACGCCGGCGCTCAGCGCGGCGCTGGGCAGCAGGCCGGCACGGGCCTGGTCGGCGCGCCGCTGCGCGGCCTCGAGCTGGGCCTGGGCCGATTGCCAGGCCGAGTCGTAGGAGCGTGCCGACTCCACGAGCTCGAGCAGGCTTTGCGCCTGGGCGGGCAGGGCCAGGGCGGCGCCCAGGGCCAGGGCGAGGGGGAGCGTGCGGAACAAGGGCATGGTGGGGGCCTTTCGTGGTGAGCCTTGGGGGAAGGGGCGCGCGGGGGCGGTCTCAGTACCGGGGAATGCCGGGGTCGCGCTCGAGCGCCCAGGCGTCGATGCCGCCGGCGATATTGGCCACGTGCGCATAGCCCTGGTGCGCCAGCCATGCGGCGACCTGCATGCTGCGCACCCCGTGGTGGCACAGGCAGGCGATGGGCCGGTCGCGGTCCAGCTCGGCGCAGCGCGCGGGCACGCCGCCCATGGGAATGGCGAGCAGCTCGAAGCCCTGTGCGGGTACAGGGGCCAGCGCCAGCTCCCAGGGTTCGCGCACGTCCAGCACCAGCGGGGCGGCGCCCGGCGTTTCTGCGAACCAGTCCTCAAGCTCACCCGGACGAATCAGATCCACCATGCTGCACCAGGCCGGGCTTCAGAAACGGAACGCCGGGGGTTCGCCGAAGTGCTGCAGGCGCGGGGCGTTCACGTCCCAGGGGTAGGAGACGTCGAAGCGCTCGCCCGTGCGGCGCACCAGCGTGGCGCGCATCACCGGCTCCTGGCCCGTGATGGCCAGCAGGCGGCCGCCGGGGGCGAGCAGGTCGAGCAGGCGCGTGGGCACCTCGGCCACCGAGCCGGAGAGCACGATGGC
>Ga0209958_1001244_pt1 | contig 21804 bp, 19 predicted proteins | sample ThiBio_inoc_plan_FD_183942 | JGI IMG/M metagenome (GOLD analysis project Ga0209958, IMG submission 183942) | Wastewater bioreactor microbial communities from Cape Town, South Africa - Thiocy_inoc_plan (SPAdes) | ecosystem: Engineered > Bioremediation > Thiocyanate > Unclassified | place: South... | reverse complement strand
CCGCCGCTACCGGCTCGAACGGGCCATCGAGGTCGTCGAGCAGGAGAACCCGGACCTGATCTGCCTCCAGGAGGTCGACCGCAACGTCAAGCGGACGCGGCACGACGACCAGCCGCTGCGGTTCGTGGAGAGCTTCCGCCCGGCCGCCCACCTCTACCAGCTCAACGTGAGGCTGAAGGAGGGGGGCTACGGGAACCTCCTCCTCTCGCGATGGCCGCTGCGATCGCATCACCAGATCTCGATCCGCCTCGACCGACGCAAGCCGCGCGGGGCGCAGATGTGCGTGGTGGAGACGCCCGAAGGCCCGCTCCACCTGATCCACTGGCACCTGGGCCTGAACGAGAAGGAGCGGCACTGGCAGGCCGCGCACCTGCTGCAACACGCCCTCTTTCGCAGGTGCTGCGACCTCCCCACCCTGATCGTCGGCGACTTCAACGACTGGCGCAACACCCTGGGCCGCAGGGGCGCCCTGGGCGTCGAGGGCTTCCGCCAGGTCACCGCCCCGCTCTCGCGGTTCCGCTCGTTCCCCGCCTACCTGCCGATGACCGCGCTCGACAAGGCGTACGCCCGCGGCCCCATCGCCGTCCGACACGCCCGCATCGCCCGCTCCCGCATCGCCCGCGACGCCTCCGACCACCTCCCCCTGGTCATCGACTTCCACCTGGAGCCGCCCCCCTCGGCCTGAATCGCCCCCGCCCCCTTGCCAATCACTACAGCAGTAGGTACGATCCCCGTGGTCATGGTGTTTCGTCACGGCCGAAATTTCGGATCGACGTTGCAGCCGTTGTAGGCTGGGTCGAGACCCAGCCCTGAGAAGGCCGCAGCTCGCTCGGGCTGGGTCTCGACCCAGCCTACGGGAACCAACCGAAAACGAGCCGTGATGCAGCGATAGACGCCCCGGGGGACGATCGCGCATGGCGAAAGAGCCCAAGCCCCCTCCGCTCGCGGAGGGGCAGTTGGAGATCATGAACATCGTCTGGGACCGGGGCGAGGTCACGGTCGGCGAGGCGTGGAAGATCCTCTCCGAGCGCCGGCCGGTGGCCCGGAACACGGTGCAGACGATGATCACGCGGCTGGCCGAGAAGGGATGGCTCCGCGCCCGCGACGACGGCCAGGCCGCCCGCTATTCGGCCGCGCAGCCGAGGGGGCGGGCGATGGGGTCGATGGTCAGCCGGATCGTGGAGACCGCGTTCCGGGGCTCGGCCGAGGGCCTGGTGATGGCCCTGGTCGAGGGCCGGGGGGTTTCGAAAGAGGAAGCGGACCGGATCCGGGCGATCCTCAAGAAGGCGGAGGAGGGCCGGCCATGACGACGCTCCTGTCGCTCGACCCCGGCGACCTCGCGATGGGGATCGCCGGCCTGGCCGTGCTGCAATCGACGGCCGTGATCGCCCTGGCCTGGCTCCTGGCGCGGGCCGCGGCCCGACGCCGTCCCGCACTTCGCCACGCGATCTGGCTCGGGGCCCTCGTCAGCCTGGCGCTCGGGCCGATCGCCGCGATCCTGGCCGATCGGGCCGGCCTGTCGCTCGTCGAGCTGCCGACCCTCCGCACCGCGGCCTCGGCGCTCGCGCCCGCCCCGGCGGCCTCGGCCGTCGGCGACGCGGCGACGCCCGCGGCCTCTCCCCGACCCGCGTGGATGTCGCAATTGCCGATCGGCGAGGCGGGCGAGGCCGTCGCGAGGGAAAAGCCGCGGCCGGCCGTCGACCGCAAGTCCGGCGATCGGCTCCGGGCGACGTGCGGGCTGGCGTTCGCCGCGTGGGCCGTCGTCGCGGCGGCCCTGGCGATCCGCCTGGCCGCCGGGGTGTTCCACCTGGAGCGGCTGAAGCGCCGCGCGAGGCCGCTCGACCCGGGGCCCCTGGGCGACGTGCTCGACGACGTCCGCGCGACGCTCGGCCTGCGCGACCTCCCCCGCATCCTGGTCTCGGACGAGCTCGACCGCCCGGTGGCGGCCGGCGCCTGGCGCGCCGCGGTCGTCCTGCCGGCGGCGCTGTTCAAGGCGATGGGGACGCGACGGCTGCGCGACGTGCTCGTCCACGAGTGCGCCCACGTCGCGCGCCGGGACCACCTGATCGGCCTGCTCCAGCGCGCGGCGGAGGTCGTCTACTGGCCCCAGCCCATGATCCGGCTCCTCGATCGCGAGTTGTCTCGCGCCCGCGAGGAGCTTTGCGACAACCACGTCCTGCACGGGGGCGATCGGCTCGCCTACTCGTGGACGCTGCTCGAAGTGGCCGAGTTCGCCGACGGCCCGGCACGCTTTTCGACCGCGTCCGGCCTCCTCTCCTCCTCCTGGAGGCTGGAGGACCGGATCGCGGGAATCCTGGACGACGGGAGGGATCTGATGACGCGATCGAACCGCAGGGCCTCGCTCCTCGTGGCCGCCGGCTTCGTGGCCGCCACCGCCGGCTTCGCGACCCTCGCCCCCGCGGGGGACGGGCCGGCCGACAAGACGGAAGTCTCGGGCGCGGTCGACCGCATGGCCGACAAGCTCCGGCAAGGGCCGCTCGATCGGCCGGCCGATGATGAGGAGCGGGCCGGCCTCTACCTGCTCGACCTGGCCGACGGCAAGTCGACCCTCATCACCGCCGAACCCGAGCCGGGCCTGCGCAACTGCGGCTCGCCGCGGTGGTCGCCCGACGGCCGCCGCATCCTCTTCGACGCCTCGCCGGGCAAGAACTGGCGCGAGACCCACCTGAAGTCGATCGACCTCGGCGACGACCGCCTAAAGGTCGCCGACCTCGGGCCCGGCAACTGCCCGTCCTTCGCCCCGGACGGCGGGCGGGTCGCGTTCCTCTCGAACTCGCGACAGCCGGGCCGGCCCCTGGGCATCTGGATCATGCGGGCCGACGGCTCCGAGCGTCGGCCGCTGAACGTCTACGGGGCCCCGCAATGGTCGCCGGACGGCCGCAAGATCCTGGTCGTCCACTTCGGCAGCCCGGTCTCGGCGGGCGTCCTGGACGTCGAGACGGGGGTCGAGCGGCCCCTCGTGTTCCCCGGCTACCGGATCCACCCCTCGCCGCGCTGGGCCGGGCCGGACACGGTCGTCGCGGCGGCGACCTCCGAGGAAGGGACCGCCATCGCCCTGTTCGACGTCGCGAACCCGGACGACTGCAAGGTCAAGGAAGTCCTCTGGAAGAAGGGGGACCGGCTGGACGCCGCCCCGACCTACCCGGCGTTCTCGCCCGCCACCGGGCGCTGCGCCTTCGTCGCCAAGACGCCCGAGGGCCTGGCCCTCTATTTCGTGCAGCGGGGGAGCTTCGGCCCGCCCCGGCGGCTGGAAGACCGGGCCCCCGACCGCAAGCTCGCCGGCCTGGATTTCTCGCCCGACGGCCGCTTCCTCCTCTATTGCAGCGACCGCGCCTCGCACGACCCCGGCGGGCGGCAGACCCATTGAGCCCTCACCGTTCGCCGAGGACGCCGTCCATCGCCCGGCGGCACGAGTCGAGGGCCGCGGCGGCGGCCGGGTCGTCGCGGCGGTCGGCGCGCTGGCCCGGGTCGGAGGCCAGTTCGTACAGGGATTCTCGGCCGTCGCCGCGGCGGATGTACGACCAGCCGGCGACGACGACCGACTTCCACGAGCCGGGCGGGTCGTCGGCGCCGTCGAGGTCGGGGCGGGCGTAGCGATCGTCGACCGGGCCGCGCAGCTCGGAGAAGGCGGTCGAGGCCGCGGCGGGCGCGTCGTCCCAGAGCCGGGCCAGCGACCGGCCGGGGAGCGGCGGGGCCGCCGCGGCCGAGAGATGCAGGGCCGTCGCGGCGAGGTCGCGCAGGCCGACGTCCTCGGCGACGACCCGGCCGGCGGGGGCCAGGCCCGGGGCCCGGATCAGCAGCGGGACGCGAGCCTCCTCGTCGAACAGGCTCAGGCCGTGGCCGAACGAGCCGTGCTCGCCGAACTGCTCGCCGTGGTCGGCCGTGACGATCAGCACCGTGCGGTCCAGGACGCCCCGCGACCGCAGCGCCTCGACCAGCGCCCCGAGCTGCGCGTCGAGCGCGACGAGGCAGTCGTCGTAGGCGTCGCGGGCGTGCCGCGCGTCGCGCGGGGTGAGCTTCGCCTTGTCCACGCGCTGCCAGTCGCGGAGCAGGTGGGGCGTGTCCGGCGGCGAGCCGTCCGCGAAGCGCGACGGGAACCCCGCGGGCGGGATGTACGGGTCGTGGGCGTCGAAGAGGTTGAGGAACGCGAAGAACGGCCGGCCCCCGCGGCGGTCCAGCCAGCCCAGGAACTCGCGACCGACCGTCGCGGCGTCCTTCCGCGAGAAGTCCAGGTCCACGTCCCGCATCGAGCCGGCCGTGTCCCGGGCCGTGAGCGCCGCGGCCAGCCGCAGCCCCGAGCGGGCGAGCAGCCAGCCCAGGGCCGACGAGCGGAAGACCTCGCCGGGCGTGATCGGGTAGTCGGCGTACACCTGGAAGCCCCGCCCCAGGCCCGACTCCCGGCCGCAGAAGAACGGGTTGGCGACGAACCCCGCCGTGTCGACCCCGGCGTCGCGGAGCCGCTCCGCCAGCGTGGGGGCGACGTCGTCGAGCCAGCCCCGGCGCTCCACGTCCAGCTCGCCGGGCCATCGCCCGGTGAACATCGTCGCGTGCGACGGCAGCGTCCACGACGCCCCCGCCCGCGCCTGCGCGAAGACCGTCGACTCCCCGGCCAGCCGCTTCAGATGGGGCGTGGTGTCGCGGTCATACCCGTGCAGGCTCAGCCGGTCGGCCCGCACGGTGTCCAGCACGATCAGCAGGACGTTGCGGGCGGCGGGCGGCGGCACCGGCCCCACCCGCCGCCAGGCGGCCTCGCGGGCGTCGCGGAGGAAGCTAGCCGCGACGAGGCACGCCATGGCGACGGCGAGGGCCGGTAGGCCCCGATCCGCCCATCGCCCCAGCCCCTCGCGACGGGCGCCGAGCCAAGGCGCGGCCCGCCAGGCGACCCCCAGGGCGATCAGCCCGCAGGCGACCGCCTCCAGCCCGCGCACGAGCAAGGACCAGCCCAACACCGCCGTGAAGACGTAAGATCCCAAAACCAACCGTCGCGCCCGGTCGCCGCCGCGCGCCGCGACCGCGCCGACGGCCCCCAGCCCGGCGAAGATCGCCGCGACCGACGCCGGGACCATCCAGACGAAGTGGCGGCTCCGCAGGAAGAACCCGCCCTCTTGCAGCTCCACCCGCGCGACCAGGAGCAGCATCTCCACGAACCCGGCCGCCAGGCCCATCGCCAGCGCCGTGCGGAACGCCGGCCACGCGTGGCCGGTCGCGGGCCCGCCGCCGCGCCCGGCGTCAATCACGCGCGTCGCGTCGCAGGGCGATCGTCCCCACGCGACCCCACAGCCGTCGGACGAGCCGCACCGGCGCGGCCCCCGCGATCATCAGCAGCCCCATCATCGACGCCAGCAGCGATGCGAGCGGCATCTGCACTTCAGGGCCGAAATAAGCAAATAATGGCTCCATGTTCACACCCTTTTCCGCTAAGTTATTCAAACACTCTCCAACCTTCATCAATGAATGCACGACCACACCGCCCGGGGTCGACTGACCGGGTGCATGGACGGATCGAAAGATGAGGCCACGCCCCTCGCAAGGGGCGGACGGAAGGCCCGAGGGTCGGCGTCGGGGTCAAGTGCGGACGCGAAGTCCTAATCGACTCAAGCGACGCGGGGGCGCGCGACGTCCCCGATTTTCTTCGGGACGCCGAATAATCTCGGCCGTCGATTCACGACGGCCGCGCCGGGCGTCGCGACCGGCCGGGGAGGTCCCAGAGGGCGAGCAGCGCGACCAGGGCGACGACCGGGGCCAGGCCGGCCAGCGCGTTGGGGGCGGCGTAGGAGCCGGTCCGGTCGATCCATCGGCCGATCATCGGGTGCATGGCCCCGGTGACGACCCAGGCGGCGAAGCTGAACACGCCCGTCACGCGCCCCATCCACCGCGTGGAGATCTCCTGCGTGAAGGCGTAGTAGAGCGGGAACTGCCCCAGCGAGCCGAAGCCGATCGCCAGCAGCAGCGCCAGGAGCAGGGGGGACGCGGGCAGGTACGCCGCGGCCAGGCTCAAGGACGTCAGCCCGACGCACGCGGCGAAGGTCGCCAGCCGGGCCCGGTGGACCGTCCGGCCCCCGCCCGCCAGCCGCCGCGAGAGGACGCCCGCCGCCAGGCAGCCGACGCCGGCCGCGACGTAATACGCCGACGAGAACCACTGCACGGCCGCCTTGCCGTAGCCATGCTCCCTCTCCAGCATCTTCGGCATCCACGCCCGGAAGTACTGCCAGCAGAGGTTGATCGCGATCACCACCAGGATCAGCGCCGCGATCCGTCGGATCGTCGTCGCCCGGTCGACGACCTCCACGTCGCCGGCCTTCCCGGCCTCGGCGGGCGTCTCGGGGGCGTCCAGGTCGCGGGGGCGGATCATCAGCAGCCAGGCGACGACCCACGCGACCCCCAGCGCCCCGATCACGCGGAAGGGCGTCCGCCAGCCCCCCATCCCGCCCGTGTTCAGGGCCAGCACGACCAGGGGCGTGAGGATCGCCCCCAGCGACGCGCCGCTCTGGAGGATGCTGTTCCCCATCGCCCGGTTCCCGCGCGACAGCAGCCGCTGCGACGCCGCCACGGCGCACGGCCACTGGCCCGCTTCGAAGAACCCGAGGAGGACCCGATACGTCAACAGCTCCCGATACGACGTCGCCCCGCCGGTGAGGAATCCGACCGCCGACCACCCCAGCAGGATCGCCGGATACAGCCAGCGCAGGCTGAACCCGTCGACCAAGAACCCGGTGGCGACCCCGCCGACGGCGAAGGCGATGCCGAACCAGAATTCCAGGTTGCCGTAGTCCTCGTTGGTCAGCTTCAGCTCGGCCTGGACGTCGCTGGCCTGCTGCGCGAGCGCCTGGCGGTCCATGTAGTTCAGCGCCGTCGCCAGCAGCATCAGCCCGCAAGCCGCCCAGGTGCGCCACGAGACGGCCGCGCCCTCCTCGGCGGGGGCGTCGAAGTCGGGATCGACGGCGACGCTCATGCCAGGCCCCCGTCCCACGAGCGGCCGTCCCATGCGACGACCTTTTCGAGGAACGTGACGACCTCGCCGGCGAAGTGCCGGAACAGACGCTCGCCCTTCTCGGCCGAGGCGTGGCGGGGCTGGCCGATGTGGCCCGGCTCGCTGCGGTCCTTGGTGGTCCACCCGTGCGCCGCGGGAGTGAACGGGTCGGCCCCGGAGACGGGCTCCAGCGACTCGATCGGCCCGACGAGGTTGGGTGCGAGCCGGAGGATCATGGACGTCTCCCACTCGCAGGCGTGTTCCATGTGGTCCTGCACGAACCCCGGCCCCAGGTCGGGCGGCTGCGGCCCGGTCGACCAGTAGGTGGCCGACAGCAGCAGCAGGTCCGCGCGATCGCGATATCGCTGACGGGCCTCGAAGACGGCCTGGCTCGACGGCACGATGTTGCCGCCGTGGCCGTTGAGGAAGACGATCCGCCGGAAGCCGTGGGCCAGGAAGTTGTCGATCAGCCCGTTGAGCAGGTCGAGATAGACCCGGGGCTCGGCCGAGACCGTCCCGGGGAAGTCCATGTGATGGTGCGAGTTGCCGAGCCAGAGCAGGGGGGCCCAGACGACGCGATCCCCCATCGCCTCCTCGGCCCGGCGGGCGACCTCGCCCAGCAGCATGCTGTCGGTGAAGACGGGGAGGTGATGCCCATGCTGCTCGACCGCCGCGATCGGCGCGACGATCGGCGTGTCCTTGGACAGCGCCTCGACCTCGGTCCACTTCAGGTCCTGCAACCGCATCGCGGGGCCCCCTCGCCCGTATCCGGATCCCGCCGCCGTCGCGGCGCCACGGCGACCAGTGTAGTCGACCCGCAAGGGCGATCAAAGCGTCGAGTTGGCCGGGGATGTCCCACGTCTCCGAGGATACCCCTAAGATCCGGCCGAGCAGTCAATTTGGGTCGGCCCGAGGCGGCCGGCACCTCAACGGCGACGACGACAGGCCCTGAACGTCGCGAATTTCGGGGGACGAGGATCATCCTCGGCGACGGCTCAGGGTACGATCATGCGGGCGCATGGCCTCCGGATGTGGCCTGGCGTCCCAAGGCCCATGGCCCGAAAGGGCCTCGCGCCCATCGCCCGGTTCTCCGGCCTCAACCACCCGATCCGAGAACGACCGAGATTGCAGAGGGATGCAGGAAGCCATGCCCGACCCTAACTCCGCGGAGATTCGACAGATCCTCGGCGAGCCGCCGTCCCGCTTCGCGTTCCGCCTCTTATGCACCCTGATCGACGACTGCCACGACCCCGTCGACCAGTTCCGGGCGATCGACGAGGCGCAGAGGGTCCTGGATCGGTGGCCGGCGTGGACTCGCCACGTCTCGATCCAGAATTGCGGACAGATGACTTCGCTGCTCCGCCGACCATCCTGGCCCCTCGTCCGATCGCTGTACTGGACGGCCATCGCCGAGTCGGGAGACCTGAGTATTGGCCAGGTGACGGCGGAACTCGCCTCCGACCTCAACGCCGTCCGCCTGAGAAGGCTCGACCTGGATATCCCCGACGACGAAGTCCTCTTGGGGATCGACCTGCCCGCGAGGTTTCCCGACCTGCGTCGGCTTTCGATCGAACTCAGTTGCGACAACCGACGCGACATCCTGCTTCGATTCCTCGCCTCAGACCTGCCTCGTCGCCTTAGAAGTTTGACGATTAAGGGCATAGGAAACCTCGACGACGACCCCAGAGGGGATGCGTTCGACATCGTCGACGCCATCGATTCCGCTTCCGTAAGTCGTCGTCTCAGGACCATACGACTCCCATATGTTTCGGATGCCACATTCGCCCACTTCCTGGATCGATTTCGCAGGCCGTTATCGGACATCGGCCCTCAAAATTGGACCACGGAAACTATCGACCTACTATGCAGGCGCGAGGAGTTGACAAGCGGCCTGAAGGCCCTGGACTTTCGCGGCTACAACTTCGACCGCCGTGGACTCGAGTTGATAGCTAAATGCCCTTACCTCGGACGGCTCGAGCAACTTGACTTCGGCGAAAGCACGATAGGTCCCGACGGGGCGACGATACTCGCGGGATCGACATTCATATCCAATCTCAAGCGCCTGATCTTATACCGCAACCCGCTCGGCGATGAAGGCTGGAAGGTTCTGGCGCAAGCGCCGTTCCAAAGACTGCGCAGTCTGGACCTCTCCTGGAACGGCGGGGTCACCATGCATGGCCCCCAAGCTTTGGTGCGGGCCGGAAATCTGGCTGGCCTGCGATCTTTAAGCCTCGACGGCAACCCAATCGGCGACGAGGGCGTGTCTGCGATCCTGGACGCCGACTTCACGGACGGCCTGCACGCCCTTGGCCTCTCGGGCGTCAAGAAGACGCCGGTGACCGCCGACATTCTGGCGCATCGCCCTTTGAAGCGGCTGAGGGCATTGAGGCTCGGCGCTGACGACGTAGGCCCCGAATTCGGGCGGCGATTCGCACGATCCGGCCGCTATCCGCTTCTGACGTATCTGGACCTCATGGCGATGAATCTGGGGGATCAAGGCGTCGGGCATCTGGCCGAAGCGACTGGTTTTCCGGCGCTTAAACGCATCGATCTCAGTAATAACGATTTGTCGGACGTCGGAATTCGCAATCTAGCGGGATCTCCTTTCGTGACTCCAATTCGCGAATTCTGGTTACGAGGCAATCCCGGGATTCAAGATACCGGGGTCGCCGCCTTGGCCGATTCGCCGTTCCTTAGGAACATGGTCGACCTCGGCATGAACTTGAACTTAATAGGCGAAGACACCCGCGACATCCTACGCAAATCCATCAACACCAGGCTTCTTTTCAATCCAAATATTCGCGGACCGATCCTTGACTAGAAGGCGATGGGCCGAGCACCGCGGAGACTGCCGCGGCCGCGTCGCGAGATGAGGCCCTTTGAGAGACGACGACCGAATCCCGCGGCCGTCCGGGTCGCCGCCCCTCGCGACCGTCGAAGCCTGCGGCTCGGCCGTTCCCCGTGTCCGCTCGTCTCCGCCGAGGCATGAACGGTTGCGAGTCGCGAGACGTTCGACGCCGATCGGTCGCCCTTCAGGCCCCGCCCGGTCGCTCGGAGCGCGAGAGCACGGCGGCGAGGTCTTCGGGGCGCTGGGAGCCGATGAGGAGGCGGGAGCCGTCGGAGAGGGTGACGCGGACGCCGCGGTCGCCGCGGGCCGTGAGGATGCGGTCGCCGTCGGGGAGGCGGCGGACGCCCCAGCCGCCGTGGTCGAGGATCGGGCGGAAGCGGACGACCTCGCAGCCTTTCACGTCGGCCAGGGCGATCGTCCGGCGGTAGATCGGCACCCAGCCGTACCAGACCGTCGCCACGTCGGCCGAGGCCCGGGTGGTCATGCGCAGGACCGAGACGATCATCAGGAACGGCAGGCCCAGGCCGAACGCCACCCCGGCGACGAACCGCGGCGACGTCGCGTGCGACGCCAGGTCCGGCAGGTCGGCGCGGTGGGTCCAGCACAGCACGGCCAGGGCGCAGAGGCATTCCAGCGCGGCGATGAGGGCGTAGACCCGCCAGTCGAAGTATTGCTCTTCGTGGTACAGGGCCGCGGCGGGCCGGATCGTCGCCACGCTCGACACGCTCAACGCCCCCCGGGGCCCGAAGGCCCGCCGACGTCACCGGCCTCGCACCAGCGGCCCAGCGCCCGCACGGTCGCCTGATGCCCGAAGTCCGCCACGCGGTCCACCGGGGCGGCCCAGAGCGACGGGTTCAGCACCTCCAGCGAGACCGGCCCGTCGTAGCCGATCGCCCCCAGGTGGTCCAGGATCGGCGCGATCTGGAAGTCCCCCTCGCCGGGGAGGATCCGGTCGGCGTCGCCGGCCAGCTCGCGAGGGGTCGCGGCCAGGTCGCAGAGCTGCACCCAGGCCAGGTTCTCGCGGGTCAGGTACGCCAGGTCCTCGAACTTGCTCGGCCCGGTGTAGTAGTGGAACAGGTCCAGGCAGACGCCGACGTGCGGCGAACCGCACTGCTCGATCAGGGCCAGCGTCGTGTCCAGGCTGGCGCAGAAGCTCGCCCCGCGCTGGAACTCCAGGGCGATCCTCACGCCGTGCCCGCCGGCCAGCGCGCCGGCCTCGGCGAGCGAGGCGGCGGCCAGCGGATAGTCCTCCTCGGTCGGTGCCCGATGGAAGTCGACCGCGACCACCAGGACCGGCGTGCGCAGCTCTTGCAGCAGGGCCAGGCGGCGGCGGAACAGGTCCCAGTGCGCGGCGCGCTCGGCCCCGCGCGCGAGGAGCAGGCCCCCCTGGCCGGCGGCGGCGGCCGGGGACAGGCCGTTCTCGTCCAGCAGGCCGCGGAGGTCGGCGACGGAGTGCTCGCGCAGGTAGTCCTCGACCTTCGTCAGCCACAGCTCCACCAGCGACCAGCCGCCGCGGCCGTAGGCCTTCAGGTCGGCCTCGGTCGCGGCGTCCATGGTCGTGGCCTGGCTGATGCAGGGCTTCATGGGGTTCACTCGGCCGAGGGGACGGGCTTGCCGTCGAGCAGGTCGCGGAGCGCCTGCACGGCGCCGGCGGCCGGCACGCGCCACTGGCGGCAACTGTCGCGGTCGCGGAACGTCACCGTGTCGTCGGCGTTGGTCTGGCTGTCGATCGTGATGCAGAACGGCGTCCCGGCCTCGTCCTGGCGGCGATACCGGCGGCCGACGGCCCCCTTCTCGTCGTAGGCGACGTTGTACGACCTCTTCAGCTCCCGATAGATCGCCTCGGCCTTCTCGGGCATGCCGTCGCGCTTCACCAGCGGGAAGACGGCCGCCTTCACCGGCGCGATCCGGGGGTGGAACTTCAGCACGGTGCGGATCTCGCCGCCGACCTCGTCCTCGGTGTACGCCTCGCACAGGAAGGCCAGCGTGGCGCGGTCGGCGCCCGCGGAGGGCTCGATGACGTGGGGCGTGAACCGCTCCTTCTTCTCCTCGTCGAAGTAGCTTAGGTCCTTGCCGCTGAACTTCATGTGCTGGGTCAGGTCGTAATCGCCGCGGTGGGCGATCCCCTCCAGCTCGCTGACGCCGAACGGGAACGAATACTCGATGTCCGCCGTGGCCGTCGAGTAGAACGCCAACTCCTCGGCGTCGTGGTCGCGGAGCCGCAGCTTCTCCGACTTCAGCCCCAGGCCGGTGTACCAGGCGAACCGGGCGTCGCGCCAGTACTTGTACCAGTCCTTCGCCTCCTCGGGGCGGCAGAAGAACTCGATCTCCATCTGCTCGAACTCGCGCGAGCGGAACGTGAAGTTGCGCGGGTTGATCTCGTTGCGGAAGCTCTTGCCCACTTGCGCGATCCCGAACGGCAGCTTCACTCGCGCCGTGTCGACCACGTTCTTGAAGTTGGCGAAGATCCCCTGCGCCGTCTCGGGCCGCAGGTAGGCGACGTTCGACTCGGACTCCAGCGCCCCGACGTAGGTCTTGAACATCAGGTTGAACGAGCGCGGCTCGGTGAGCGTGCCGGCCTCGTCGGTGCTGGGGCCGATGACCTTGATGCGGTCGTCGGCGGCGACCTCCAGGTACGGCGTCACCACCGGCGGGTCGGCCGGCTTGCCGAACTTCTTGGCGAGCTTGGCGGCCCGCTTCTCGACCGCCTCGGCGGCCTCCCCGGGCGAGCCCCCCAGGCCGGCGAGCCAGGCTTCCGTCGGCTCGCCCTTGGCGTTGGTGGCGGGGAAGAGGTACGCGAAGACGTACATCTGGTCGGCCCGGTAGCGCTCCTTGGTCGCGCGGCAGTCGACCATCGGGTCGCTGAACCCGCCGACGTGGCCGGACGCCTCCCAGACCTTCGGGTTCATGATGATGGAGCAGTCCAGGCCGACCATGTCGTCGCGCATCTGGACGTTGTCGCGCCACCAGGCGTCCTTGATGTTCCGCTTCAGCTCCACGCCCATCGGGCCGTAGTCCCAGAAGCCGTTGATGCCGCCGTAGACCTCGCTCGAAGGGAAGATGAACCCCCGCCGCTTGCAGAGGGAGACCAGCTTGTCCATTTCCAGTTCCATCATCGCTCTCTCTTCCCTGTCGATGGGGCCTGCGCCCGTGGATCCCGAAGCCTAGCTATACCTATAAGACAATCCCGGCCGGCATGGATCTCTGGAGAGCCATCATAACGGCCTTCCCCCCCGGCGGGGGAAGGTGGTTTGGAGGGCCGGATGAGGGGGACGACGCGCGAGAAAGCCCTCGGATTTCGCAGCCGCTCGGCCGGTCGGGCCTTCGGAGCCCGACGGCGCTCATGCTTCGCGTCCCCCTCATCTGACGCCTTCGGCGTCTGTCTTCCCCCGCGAGGGGGGAAGAGCGTCCGTGTCAAGACCTCCCCGAAATCCGCCTCAATCCGAGACCACCAGCCGCAGGGGGTCGCGGGCCAGCTCGACCACCACCTGGCAGTCGGGCCGGTTGATGGCCGCGGCGGCGGCGACGTCGTCGCCCAGTCCCAGCTCCATCACCCGGCGCCCGCCGGCCCCCCGCTTCAGATAGCGGACCAGCGGGGGCTCCTCGCCGGGCCGGCCGCCGTGGTCCTCGTGCGACCAGACGACCTCCTGCACCCGCTCCCACATGGCGCGGACGATCTCGGCCTCGTCGTTCCCCAGGGCGTGCTCCAGGTCGACGAACCGGCTGGCGAGCGCCCCGGCCAGCAGCGAGTCCTCGTAGCTGACGCGCCCCTCGGTCCCGGCGCAGACGACGTGGACGGGGCGGGTCTCGTGGATGAGCCGCTGGACGGTCGCCGCCAGGTTCACGAACGCCCCCACCAGCACGACGTCGGCCTCCAGGCTGGCGAGCAGGGCGCGGGTGCCGTTGGTGGTGGTCATCACCAGCGTCTTGCCGCGGCAGGCGTCGGCCGTGTACTCGCCCGGCGAGTTCCCCAGGTCGAACCCCGGGATCGGCTCGCCCCGGCGCTCGCCCCCCAGGATCGCCGAGCCGCGCGGCAGCCCCTGGGCGACCTTGCGGGCCTCGTCGATCTCGCCGCAGGGGACGACGGCCGTGCAGCCGCGCGCCAGCGCGTGGACGATCGTCGTGGAGGCCCGCAGCACGTCGATCACGACCGCCACGCCCCCGCGCAAGGCCCCCTTGGGGATCAGCGACGGCAACAGATGCACCGAGACCACCATCCCGAACCCCTCCCCGCCCCGGCGTCGGGGCCGCTCGCCCCGCCCCCGGACTCCCCGCGATTATGGCACACCCCGCCCCGCCTGGGGAGCCCTTGCCGGCCGCGGCGGCCATCAACCGGGGGGCCCGTCTCCGTAACTTGCCCGCCACCACGCGGCGGCCCCCAGAGCCCCGATCGCGTACCAGAGCACGTCGCAATGGTCGGCCACGAAGGTCGGCCCGAGCCATCCCGTCCCGGGCAGCAGGACCTCGAACGTCCACGACCACAGGACCAGCGGGACGACGATCTCCACGGCGTCGGGCGGGCCGTCATGCCGCCTCAGCCCGGCCCGACGCTCCATCCAGAGCATGATCGGCACCCAGAACGGGATGCAGATCAGGTCGTTGAAGTGGTCGTGGACGAAACCAGAAGCCCAGACGCGCCTGAGCACCAGCCGGTTGACGAAGTACGCCGCCACGCAGGCCAAGAACAGCCGATCGCGGAGGTAGCGGAAGGGCACGGCTCAATGTCCGTTAGGGACGTGCAAGGCGCTGAGGAAGATCGCCACGAGGATAGCCCCGATGGACGTGGCCACGACGCCCGCCACCATGCCCCGGCCCGCCTCGGGGGCGTGCCGGCGTGGGGCGGTGAAACACGCCAGCGCGGCGATCACCCCGGCGACCTGGCATGTCCTCCGGATCCCCTCGGTCGGGAAATCGAAGTAGAACTGGCGGATGGTCGGCGGCGGGAACGGACGATTCGCCGAACGCGGATAGACGTCGGCATCGCTCCCCTCGCCGCCGGGCCGGCCGTCGCGGCCGAATGAGTGGAGGTCGAAGCGATCGCCCATCGCCCTGTACTGGAACGGACGCCCCCAGGGGTCGAGCGGCCGGCCCTCGACATCGGCTCCAAATCGAGCTTCTTCAACCCGCACGACCTCCGCCAGGCTCGTCGGCAGGCGGCCGTCGGACTTCCGATGCTCCTCGATCTTCCTTTCCAGGTCATCCAGCCTCCACCGGGCCTCGTATTCGTCATAACGAAGTCCGAGCCAACCCTGGAGGTTCCGATAGGCTCCCAGGAAGGCGACTACGGCGACCGCCGCGCCCACCACCGCGGACGCGATCGACCGAACGGCCAGGCCCCGGAGTCGCCCGCCCATGAATGCCGTCCTCCGGCTCGAAAGGAATTCGAAGTCGATGTCGCGCGACTTCTTGAAGGCCGATCCCATACTCCGCGGTGCCCAGGCGATTCCACGAGCACCGCCTTGCAGCCGATTGCTCTATAGGATCGCCGCTTCGACTCCTCAAAGGGAAGGCAGACGATGGCTGTCGCGAAAATTCCCGAATCGTGAAATCGAGACGACCCGATCGGCGACTGTAACAAGATGGAGGGGTCTCGACCCCTCGGATCTTTGGCAAGTCGATGCGCAGTCAAGCCGAGTTCGAGAGGCGCCGCGCCCGGCTCGATCGCGACCACTCCGCGCCGCATGCGTCGCCCGCCCCGCCAAGAAAGGGTCGTCCCCGCCGACATCGACGACGCTTCGAAAATGACGACCGAAGCCAAGACTCCATAGCCGACAAGAATTTACCTGCAAACACTTTACAACCCACATACGAGAAGCCGTCTTCCTCCGAACGAACCCATCTCCGGCCAGTCAAGTCAGCTCCGCGATCGGCTCGCCGTGGGGGAGGAGGGCGATGGGGCGGCCGGTCGTCTTGATCGGTCGAGGCGTGGTCGATCCCCGAGCGGCGACGAGGGCCCCGGATGGCCGAGCCGATCGGATGAGAAAGCGCACGGACGCCCCGGATTCGCCGCCGTGCTCCATCCCCCGGCGAATTCTCCGGCCCCGTGGCTGTATGATGAGGGGGCCCAGGACTCCATCCGCCGTCGTCCGGCGAGCCCGCCAGGCGACCCGTCGCATCCCAGGGGGGTGTTCCCATGACGATCCATATCCCGAAGGACCTGGAATCTTCCATCGAGGCGGCCGTGGATCGCGGCGATTTCGCCTCGGTCGACGACGCCATGGCCGAAGCGGCCCGCTTGCTGGTCCGGGAGTTGGGCCGAAAGCCTTCCCCGCTCCAGGATCGCGAGGGGCCTTCCGACCCGCTCCTGGGCCTGATGCGCGACGATGTCGAACTGATGGACGAGATCGTGGCCGACGCCTACCGGAATCGGCGGGACGACCAGGGACGGGAATTCGACCTTTGAACAAGGCCCTGCTCGACACGGACATCCTGTCGGAGATCACCAAGGGCGTCAATCAGGTCGTCGCCGCCAGGGCGACCGCTTACCGTCGGGCCTTTCCGCGGTACACCATCTCGTCCGTCACCTTCATGGAGGCCGTCCGAGGCTACCAGAAGAAGCAGGCGACGAGGCAACTCCAGTCCTTCCTGGCGGCGATGGCCTCGGAAGAGGTGATCGCCTTCGACCGGCCCGCCGCCGAGTTGGCCGGCCGGATCGCGGGCGAGTTGGAGCGGATCGGCCGACCGATCGGCGTCGCCGATCCGATGATCGCGGCCATCGCCCTCATCCACGGCCTCGACCTGGTGACCGGGAACACCGCCCACTATCGTCGCATCCAGCAGCTCGGCTATCCCCTCGCCCTGGCCGACTGGCGATGACCGACGGGAGCCGCGACTGAAACAGCCCCCTCCCGGCTCACGTCAGCTCCGCGATCGGCTCGCCGTGGGGGAGGAGGGCGATGGGGCGGCCAGTGGTGTCGTGGTAGGTCAGGGTGTGGTCGATCCCCAGGTGGCGATACCAGGTGGCGACGAGGTCGTTGGGGGTGAGGGGGCGGTCGCGGGGCTCCTCGCCGCGGGGGGTGGTGGAGCCGATGACCTGGCCCATCGGCATCCCGCCGCCGGAGAGCAGGACGGACATCGCCTTGCCCCAGTGCTCGCGGCCGGGCTGGCCGTTGAAGTCCGAAAGCTTCGGCGTCCGGCCCATCTCGCCCATGACGACGATGAGCGTCTCGCGGTCCAGGCCGCGGGCGTGGACGTCCGAGATCAGGGCGGAGACGGCCTGGTCGAGGACCGGGAGGCGGATCTCCATCTGTTCGAAGATGTTCCAGACGCTGGCGTGGTCGTCCCACGAGAACGCCTTCTGGCCCGGGACGCAGGGGAAGTCGACCGTCACCAGCCGGACGCCCGCCTCCACCAGCCGCCTCGCCAGCAGGCAGCGCTGGCCGATCACGTTGCGGCCGTAGCGGTCGCGGAGGACGTCGGGCTCGCGGGCCAAGTCGAAGGCGTCTCGCGCCGCGGGGCTGGTCAGCACGTCGAGCGCCCGCCGCTGGAAGGCGTCGAACGACCGAGTCGCCTCGCCGTCCATCGCCCTGCGGGCCGCGTCGAACCCGGCCAGCAGCCGGCTCCGCCCCCCCAGCGAGGCGCGACGGGCCTCGTCGAGCACCAGCTCGGGGACCTTGAAGTCGGGGGAATTCGGGTCGGCCGCCACCTTGAACGGGCCGTAGGAAGAGCCGAGGCCGCCGCCCCCCTCGTAGACCAGGCTGGGCATGGCGACCCACTTCGGCAGGCCGGAGGTCTCGGGCAGGAAGCGGTTCGCCGCGTTGAAGGCGTAAGGGTACTTGGGCGTGTACGGGGGCGTCTCGACGACGTCGCCGGGATAGCCGGTGAGGACGGTGTGCGTGCTGTTGACGTGCCCCGGGCTGTCGTGGCCGATGGACCGGACGATCGCCAGCTTGTCGGCGATGGCCGCCAGCCTCGGCAGCTTCTCGCAGACCTCCAGGCCGGGGACGCTGGTGGCGATCGGCCGGAACAGCCCGCGATACGCCTCCGGGGCGTCCGGCTTCATGTCGAACGTCTCCATGTGGCTGGGCCCGCCCCAGAGCCACACGACGATCATCGACGTCGCCCGCCCGCCGGCCCCCCCCGCCGCCCGGAGCCGGAACAGGTCCGAAGCCCCCAGCGCCGAGAACCCGGTCAGCCCGGCCCGCAGGAACGCCCGCCTCGGCATCGTCCCGATGCAATCACCTTCGGCCACGGCAATCCCCCCATGTCCCGTTCGCGACCGACCCGGAAGAGGTCCGCCCATCGTAGCCGTGCAGCAATTGTTCGACAACCCGGCCGACCCTCGCGACGCGGCCCCGCCTGGCGCGATCGTCGGAAAGCCGGATTGCTTGCCCGCAAGCCCGGCGTTACATTATCTTCCATTGGCCCAGGAGAGGTGACAGAGTGGTCGATTGTGCGGCACTGGAAATGCCGCAAACATCTCGGAAACCCCATAAAATAAAGGCTTTTGTATAGGCGGCTCCCCGGCTAGCCTCCCGTTCCTATACAAAAACCTATACAAGTCACCCCGATTCGGGTATCATCTCCACGACGATCGTGGAGGTGCTATGCCACGCCAGTACGAGATGTCATGGGCGGCGAAGCGGGCGGGCTGGACCAAATGGTTCCGGCTGCCGACCTGGGAGAAGCCCCGGTCGTTCGCCGTCTCGTGCCGGCAGTTGGGGACCGAGCCCACCAAGGAGGCGTCCTGGCGGGCGGCGAACGAGTGGTGGCGGGAGAAGGAGGCCGAACTCCGACGTGATGAGGCGTCGAGGGCCGTCCCCTCTCCCCTCGATCCCTCCTCCGCATCGATCCAGTCCGTGCTGGAAGCGATGGACGTGCGGGAGTTGCGGAACCTCGCCGAGCGGGGCCGGGACGCCGAGCGTCTTCTGGAGATCCTCGGCCGGGCGAGCATCGAGGGGGCCGAGGCCGAGGGCGACCGCACGCCGATGCCAGTCCCCCACGCCACGGCGTCGAGGCTTGCGGCCGGGGAGGGCATCCCCTCCAGCATCATCGACGGAGTGCTCTCGGGCGGGTTCACCACCGAGTTGCCCGCCGACTTCCGGGATCGGGAACTCGGTCGCATCGGCGAGGCCATCCGGCCCGTGGAGGTGCCGCCCGATCGGACGATCGAGGCCCAGGTGGCGGCTTGGGTGAGGAACAAGTACGGGCAGCACGTCGCCGGGAGGATATCGGCGGGCCGCTACGACGCCTACCGGCGCAACATCGCCACCTTCGAGGCGTGGGCCGGGCCGAAGTCGGACGTGTCCGTCCTCACCGCCCAGAAGCTCAGGGACTACTATGGCTGGCTCTGCCGGGAGATCGGGGCCGGGCGGTTCTCGGCGGCGTACTGCCGCTCGCTCTTGAACGCCGCCAAGAACTTCCTCACGACCGTGGCGGAACTCGGGCTGATCCCGCTCCCAGGGAACATACGTTCGAGGGAGTTCGCCTTCGACGACTCCACGGAGGAGATTCCGTCGTTCACGAAGTCGGAGGTCCGCTCCCTGCTCGACGGCTGCGACGGGTACTCGGAGCGGATCAAGCTCTATTTGCTCCTCATGCTCAACTGCGGCATGTACCAGAACGACATCGCCGAGTTGCGGCACGGAGAGGTGGACCTCGAAAGGGGGACGATCGCCCGCAAGCGGAGCAAGCGTAAGAAGGGCGGGCTCAAGGTCACGTACAAGCTCTGGCCCGAGACGCTCGAACTCCTCCGCAGGCATTGCACCGAGGGCGTGGGCAACGACCTCGTGCTGCTCTCCGAGGACGGGAACCCGCTCGTCTCGTACCGGGCGTCGGACGGCGACCTCGATCGGTACGACCTGATCGCCCAAGCGTACAGGAACCTGCGGAAGCGGGTCGGTGTCAAGCTGCCCCTGAAGGTCTTCCGCAAGACCTCGGCCAACACGATCGAGAAGCACAAGGAGTACGGCCGGTTCTACCACTTCTTCCTGGCCCATTCGCCGAAGACCCTCGGCGAGAAGCACTACGTCACCCCGAGCGAAGAGATATTTTTCGAGACGTTGGAATGGCTGCGAGGCGAACTCCTCGGCGAGACGCCGCAGTAGGTCACGGCGACACCGCCGATCGCAAAGGGGAGCGGCGAACGGTCGGCGGTCAGTCGATCGACCGCCAATACTCGACCCAGCGATCGATCTCCCCCGGCCGCTCGTCCGGGTTCTCGCCGAGGTGCTTGTACACTGCCGAGATCAACTCACGGATCGCCCCCGCCCGGCGTTCCCTGGCGATCCTCTCGGCCTCGGCCTCGGCCGTTTCGTCTCGGGCCAGGAGTTCGACCACTTGCTCCACGGCCCAACGCCTCGGCCCCCACAATCGGACGATCTTGTCCCGCAGGTCGTCGATGCCCACGTAGCCCCAGAGGGACTCGACGTTCGACAGGCCGAGCCCCTCGGCAAGATTCCTGAGATCACCCTCCCGCCTGGCGTCCCGCCGCTCCAGACCCTCACGGTAGATCCTCCTGAACCACTTCGCATCGACGCCGAACCGCTCGGGGCCGTCCTTTCGGTCGATCCCCGCATTCTTGAGGAGTTGGACGAGGTTTCTTCGGAAGGTTTCCCGGTTTCGACTCATCGGGGACGCTCACGCTGGCCGTACCGCCCATCTTCTCGGCAAAATGACCATCTTACCCCGAGATGATGGGCGTCGTAATCGGCCTGATCTGACATCGGCCATAGCGGCATTCTCGGGGCACAGGGCCTCGGGAGTCCCTGTGGAGTCGAAGGTCATGGACAAGTCGAAGCTCATCAACGTCACTGTCGGGGACGGCAGCACCCTCGAAGAGATCACGGCGTTCATCACGGAGCGGCACGGGCAACTGGCCTACTTCGCCCGACGCACGGTGGTGGAGGTCTATTGGCTCGGCTATGCCCTCGGGCTGGCGAAGTCGAAGTTCACCAAGGAGGGGGAGTTCCGAAATTACCTCGCTACGCTGCCCTTCTCGCACACCTCGGCCTACCAGGCGATCGCCCTGCACCGGGCCTACGCATCGGAGGAGGACATCGCCGGGCTGACGATCACGGAGGCGAAGTTGGCGGCGAACATCATCGGCCCGAAGAAGAAGGCGACCCCGGAGGGGGATGCCAAGCTAGCGGGGCCGACCGACCCCACTTCTCCTTCCTCAGAGTCGGGGGACGTTGGACGGTCCATTCAATCAGATGTGGAGGAGCCCTCTATCAAGGACAGGCTGGCCGACATCGCCAACGCCCTCCTGGCCGTCTTGGAGGGTGCGACCGACGACGACCTGGAGGATTGCCAGTCGCTCCTCTTGGAGATCTGCGGGATGGCCTCGAACCGCCTGATCATGGAGGCGGCGTGAACGTCTTCCGGCGTTGCACCGCCCTGGAGGGGATGGCGACCATCCCCTCCGGGTCCATCCCCCTCGCCGTCACGAGCCCCCCCTATGGCTCCGTCCGGGATTACGGGGGCCACACCTTCGACTTCGAGCCGATCGCCCACGAACTCCACCGGGTCATCCGGCCCGGTGGAGTCCTGTGCTGGCACGTCGGCGACACGATCGATGAGGAGGGCTCCGAATCCCTCCAGCCCGAGAGGCAGTCCATCTTCTTCCGCTGCATCGGCTGGACGATCTACCAGAAAATCTACGTCCGCACCAACTGTCCCCGACCGCCGACACGGAGGTATGCCCGGCAGACCTCGATCGTGCTGGTGCTCAGCAAGGGGCGACCGGACACGGTGAACCTCCTCCGTGATCGTGAGAACGCCACGGCGGGCCGGGTCGGGCGGCTCCACTTCCGGGGGCGGGATGGCTCCCCTGCGACTCGCCGTGAGACGGTCACGGCAACCCTGGGCTACCGAGGGGACTGCTGGCATTACCTCGTCGGCGGTCCCCACACGACGGCGGATCGCTATGCCTACGCCCACCCCGCCCTCATGCCCGAAGGGCTGGCCCGTGACCTGATCCTCAGCTACTCGAAGGCATGGGACGTGGTACTCGATCCTATGGCGG
>Ga0209958_1001241_pt1 | contig 21819 bp, 18 predicted proteins | sample ThiBio_inoc_plan_FD_183942 | JGI IMG/M metagenome (GOLD analysis project Ga0209958, IMG submission 183942) | Wastewater bioreactor microbial communities from Cape Town, South Africa - Thiocy_inoc_plan (SPAdes) | ecosystem: Engineered > Bioremediation > Thiocyanate > Unclassified | place: South... | reverse complement strand
CCATCCCGCGGCGGGCGCCACGACGCCCTCCGCCATGACCGGAACCTGAACCTAAACCTGAGCGCCCACGTTCGCGGCTCCATCAGCGGACGGACAACGCGACGGTGACCACACAGATCGCACGCCGCCTGTCGCTTCGAGTGAGGACCAGAAGAATCCTGCGGCCTCGTAGAGATTCCTTGAGACAGCCTCGGGGTGATCGTCGATGCGGCGCACCGCATACGCTAGGAAGGTGATCGAACCTCGAACCACCCACGTGTTCGGCAGAGGGCTATTCGCCATCCACGTCGACGCCGATATTGTCGCAGACGTCCACGCGAGACGTGCCAGTGCCGCGACAGTGTTGCCCACAGCAGCCGCGCCCAGTCGTCCGACCCTGCCGACGTGCTCTCATGTCCACGCGAAGGGCGCCACTCACTGCCGCGCTGACGAGCACCTGTTCGGTGATGGCGGGTTCCGGCGACGCGGCGGCAGTGATCTCGTCTCATGCCGATCACGCTGAGTGTCGTCGTCACTTCGCACGGCGAAGGGCGACTCCTCCGACCAACACTGCGTTCGGTGGCGGCCGCTATTGAGCGGCTGATCGCAGAGGGTGAGTCAGCAGAGTTGGTGATAATCTGCGACAATGCTGACGCACCCACGCGTCACGAGGCCACCCGCTTCGCTGAATCGGCCCCCTCCATGTTCAGTGTTCGAGTCGAGCACGTGTCATTGGGAGAGTCGGGTGCAGCGCGGAATTTTGCCGCCCACAACGCCCTCGGAGAGTTCATCGCCTACGTTGACGGGGACGACCTCGTTTCGTCGAACTACTTCGCCGATTCCGTGGCGCTCCTGCGCGAAAGCGATCACCCGATCGTTCTTCACCCCGAGCTCGTCATGAGTTTCGGCGCCCGGTCCCTTCTATGGCGAACTGAATCCACGCGCACGCACGAGATCGACTACCGAGACCTCATACGCCGCAACCTCTGGCCTGCGTCCTGTGTCACTCTCCGCTCGGTCCTCGTATCGATCCCCTACCGTTCCCTCGCCCCCGAAGCCGGTTATGGCCCGGAGGATTGGCTGTGGAACATAGATACCAGCGCCGCAGGAGTCGTCCACGATGTGGCGCCGAACACAGTCTTCTTCTACCGGGTCCGTGAATCGGGTGGGGTGAACAATCGTCACGCGGCATCACTTCTGCCACCCTTCGATCTCGATGGCCTGAAGCTTGCCCTTCCTCGCGTCGATCGTGCAGAACCCTCGACCGACTCCGCTCCGGCTCCGGTGACCCACCGCCTCTACCGGACAATGTTGCCGTTCGTGAGGCGCGCTACGTGGTGGCTCAGCTGGGAGGCCAAGCACGTCCTCTACCGCGGAGCGCGCGCGATCGCGCGCTCTGTGCCCGGTTGGCGGCGCCCTCGGTTGGCACCGACGATCGAGCGTGTCTCCACAGAGGTCCGCCAAGCTCTTCGTGAGGCGACGCGTCTCGAGCCCGCAATCTCGTGGACCGCGACGGCGCTTCTATCTCTCGAATCCTGGCAAGCCCGTGACGACGGTTATGGAGACATCCTCGTCGGCACGCTCGATCGCCTTCGCGACGCCAACGGGGCCCTCGTCATCGTTCCATGGGTGGGCATCGGGGGCGCCGACACCGTGTCCTTGAACTACGCACAAGCTCTGGCCGCTACGGATCGATTCCAGGGGCGCACGACAATGCTTGGGACGTTCTTGGCAGAGAAGACGGTGCACGAGCGCATTCCCGGCACCATCCAGTATTCGCACCTCGACGAACGATGGCTGACGCTGCTTCCGCACGTACGTGATCGCCTCATCGCGCAGCTCATCGTGTTGCTTCGCCCTGAGTTGGTGGTCTGCGTCAATAGCTTCCACTTCGTGCAGGCGCTTCGAAAGTACGCGCATCAGATCACTGATGGGACTCGAGTCTTCGCGACCCTGTTCTCGTTCGACAAGATCGGTGACGACTATCCGACCAATCCGATCACGGATGACAGCCAGCGGCGGTTCCTCGACGAGATCGATGCCCTTCTCACGGACAATTCGCGCACGGCAGCGACGATCACGGAGACGCTGGCCCTCGACCACCGCTCAGTCATCGTTCACCGGCAGCCCACGTCCCATTCGACCCCTCAACTGCCTCGGGCTACCCGGGCTTACCATGACGAGCACTTCTCCCACGAAAACCCGTTCCGTATCCTGTGGCCACATCGCCTCGACGGGGAGAAACGCCCCGATGTTCTTCCGAAGCTCGCCCACGAATTGAAACGGCGTGGGCTCCCAGTACGTATAGAAGCGTGGGGGTCGATCGTTCTTGGCGGGGCTGGCAACGAGATCATGTCGCAGTTCCGCGAAAGCGGGGTCGTATACCAAGGGAGCTACACGGGTGGACTGCCTACGCTCGACACCTATAGCTATCACGCGCTGCTGCTCACGTCGCAGAACGAGGGCTTGCCCCTCGTTCTCGTCGAGTCCCTGCTGCGGGGGTTGCCCGTCGTTGCGTCGGGAGTAGGAGGAGTCGTGGATATCATCCGCAATGAACAGACGGGCCTGATCACCGCGGGGCCCGACGACATCAACGGGTTCGCGAACGCTGTAGAGCGCCTGATGAAAGACCTCACGCTGCGCAGAAGTCTCATCGAAACCGGCTATAGCTTCGCAGTCGAGCACCATTCCTGGCAGAGCTTCGTAAATGCCGTGGAGCGTGACCTGCTCGGGGGGCTGACATGACTACCGTTGGCGAAAATACCGTCCGTCGTTGCGGAGTTGAGCGTCGAATGCACCATCCGAGAACGATTCTCTGATCACGGCACGCGCGCGCTGGGAACGAACCGCCGACTCGGAGGGATCGGTGATCACCGCGCTGAGGGCGGCCAGGTACGCATCCACATCTTCGAACTGATCCACCGGATATCCGGTCCGTTCAGTCAGAACCTCATCGATGCCACCGACGAGAGGCGCGATAACTGGAATACCTGCCGCCATTGCCTCCAGGATCGTGAGGGGGATTCCCTCCCACTCACTCGTCAAGATGTAGGCGCCGTAGCCGCACTCCGACACGTCATCGAATGTCGCGAACGGAGCGTGTCGAACAGCACCAGCGCGCTCGAGGCGCTTGAGCGTTTCAGCGAGCCCGCTAGCGCCCATAACTTCTAGGCCGTAGAAGTGGAAATCGACGGCGAGGCCCCTCGTCCGCGCAGCCTCAACCACAGCAGCGAAAACATCGAGCCTCTTCGGCGTGTCGAAGCGCCCAGCCCACAACACTCTGAGCGGCGTCGAACGCGGGCCCGACACTATACCTTCGGGCACGCCGACCACGCTTCGTTGAACCCTAAATTTCTCCCTTGAGTAGCCAAGCTCCGAGACGACGCGATCCACGAAGAACTGCGAATCAACGAGGACCGCGCTCACCGGGTCCAGAAACCCCGGCCTGCGCAGAAACAGAACGGAGAGCGCCTCACCGTCGGAACTGCGATCGATCGCGAAGGTCGACAGGAACAAGCGGCTGCGGCCTGCGAGGACGTCGCCGAACTGCTCGACGACGTCAAAGGCGACGGTGGAGTTGAAGGCGTGCACCGTGTGCGGACTGAGCTGCGCGAGAAGCTGCGGCACGATCCACTCGACGAGAGCGTCGCGATGTATGCCACGCTCGAGCATCTCGCTCAACTCGACCACGGCCACGCTGTGGGGAAGATCTGCGAGCCGTGTCGATCGCACCGGCTCTGTCGTGATGAGCGCGACCGACGCTGTCGGGTCCTGACGCTGTATCGATTGGATGTACTGAATGACGACGGTGTCGCCACCGCCCTTACGAAGCCACGGCGCGAACAGCACGTAGTCCGGAGCCGGTCCCAGGCGATCCATGATCCACCAGTACGCATCGATCTCGCTGCGTCGCCGCGCGGCCTGGGCATCCCAATCCTCTGCCCAAACAGCGACATCTCCCCGCGGAAAGGGAACGAGGGCGTCGCACCGGTTGGCCTCGAACCACTGCGCAAGGAGCGGAAGAGAGAAGCGATGAGGCGCGGCTCTGCGCGCTCTGACGGAGGCGGCTGTCTCCTGCCACGGCCGCAGCAAGTGCATGGCTGTGCGCAACACCCGTCGCCCCCGCCCCGAGTGAGACGCGGCTCGGCCGACCTCGCGTGCGTCTGTGGGGGCGAGCGTCGAAGAAGCGAGAAGATCGACCGGGGAGAGAATCGGTCCCGCGTGCACGCGTGGTGCCTCTGCTGTCCAGCAGCGGATGAAAGTGGCAGCACCCGGCACGGGCACGACCCGCACGCCCGCATCGAGGAGGGCCGCGGATGCCGCGACAACTCCAGCGCTCCCGGCCTTTCGGAAAGCGCTGGCTATCACCGCGGGAGTTCCGGCAAGCGTCGACTCCCACACCTTCTCACGGGCAAGTCGGCGTGCGAGGTCGCGAGCGCCCACGGCTTCCGGAGCATATGCCGGCTGCCGGGCCGTGCCTGTGCGAAGTCCGAATGTGATCACCACCTCGGGACACCAGACGCGATGCTCACTCACATCGCCTGCACCCAGAGCAGCAAGGAACGGTGCCGATAGGTGGTTTCCCGCCTCGACGACAGCAACGATGTCGGCTGCGGATGCGGCGCATCCGGCCGCGATCAGCAAGGAAGAGACGTCTGTGGATTCGCTCAGCAGCCGGTGGCCGGCAGCCGCCTCGGGCAGCCGGGCGACGAGCGCATCGCTGACGACGAGGATGATGTCGACCGCCACGGCGTCGCCGACAGCCCGTGCGGCCGCCTCCGTCGACCTGATCGTCGCGGTCACCTCACGCCCATGACGGGACACGGGGATGACGACATCGATTCTGCGCGGGCGCGTATCGTCCTCACTCGTCACCGACACAGCCTATCCGGCTCCCAGGAGCACTCTCGGAGTGGACCATTAGGATGTTGAAGTTGCGTGTCCGATTCGCTCAGGAAGCCCATGACTGCCGACAACAGTGTTGCGATCCTTCGGGAGCCGGGAACCGGCCTCGGACTCATTGACGTCTTCCAGCGACGCCACCTCCTTGCACTGCTTGTGCGCAAGGAGGTTCAGATCCGCTACCGCGGGTCCGTGCTCGGATGGATGTGGTCGTACGTCAAGCCACTCGTTCAGTTCGCCGTGTTCTTCGTTGCACTGGGTCTTTTTCTCGGCCTGAACTCGAGCATCGGCTTCTATCCGATCTACCTGCTGTCCGGCTTCACTGCAGTCACCTTCTTCAGCGAGGCATTCCAGAATGGAACGCGGAGCATCGTCGACAATTCCGCTCTCATTAAGAAGATCTATCTTCCTCGCGAGCTCTTCCCCGTTTCCAGCATGCTCGTCGCGACCGTCAACACGATCCCACAGATCATCGTCGTCTGGGTGCTGGCGATCATCTTTGGATGGAGCTTCTCACCTCTCGCCGTGGGAGCGATCCTGCTTGGGGTGATCATCATCGCCATCTTGTCGACAGGACTAGGTCTGCTGTTCGGCGCAATCAACGTGGCTTTCCGCGATGCGCAGAGCTTCGTCGAGATCATCATCATGTGCGCGATGTGGGCGTCACCAGTCATGTACCAATGGTCGATGGTCGCCCAGCATCTCGGCCCGGTGTGGTTCACCGTGTACCGCCTGAACCCTCTCACGCCGGCCGTCGAGCTTTTCCACTACGGGTTCTGGCTGGACCTGAACCCGACGAGCGGTGAGCCGCTGCCCGACCTGTGGCTGTTCTCTCTCATTGCATTGTTGACTGCTCTGACGGCGCTCGTCGCCGGACAGCTCGTGTTCCGGAAGCTAGAAGGTCGTTTTGCCCAAGAACTCTGACTCCGCGCCGGTGATTGTCGTCGACGACGTCCACAAGGACTTCAAGCTGCGTCACACCCACTCCATCAAGGAGACTTTTCTCGCTGCGATTCGTCGCAAGCCGCTAACTACTGACTTTCATGCCCTCGACGGGATCTCTTTCGAAATCGCTGCCGGGGATGCGGTGGCGCTCCTCGGCTTCAACGGATCGGGCAAGTCCACGCTGCTGAAGCTCATCTCCGGTGTCATCCGTCCCGACCGCGGTCGGATACTGACGCGCGGCCGTATCGCGGGGCTGATCGAGGTCGGCGCCGGCTTCCACCCTGATCTCTCCGGTCGCGAGAATGTCTATCTCAACGCTGCCATCCTCGGAATGTCGAAGAAGGAGACGCAGGCGCGGTTCGACGAAATCGTGGCATTCAGCGAGATCGAGCCGTTCATCGACACGGAGGTGAAGCACTATTCTTCTGGTATGTTCCTCCGGCTTGCCTTCGCGGTCGCGATCCACACGGAGCTCGATATTCTCCTCATCGACGAGATCCTCTCCGTCGGCGACGAGCCGTTCCAGCAGAAGTGCCTGGCACGTATTCGCGAGATGCACGCTGAAGGCAAGACACTCGTTGTCGTGTCACACGACCTCGACATGGTCTCTACGCTGTGTTCGCGCGGGGTCCTGTTGCGAGGGGGCCAAGTCGCCTTCGATGGGCCCAGCAAGGAGGCCGTCGCGCTAATGCGCGCGTGATGGGCGCCTCACCGGCCGAACAAGCGACGCAGACGTCTCCAGACGGGGTGGCGAGCGTAGATCTCGTCGACGATCTCGCGACGCTGACGGTCAAGCTGGATGGTCATCTCGTGAACGAGCCGCTCGCGGATCTGACGCTCCATCTGGGCTAGGTACAGCGGGAGCCCCAGTCCTTGTGTGGCGACCCACTTCCTGAGCTCGCGATCCCTGACGGCGGCATCGTCGCGCACGTGAGCGCCGGCCAGCTCGAACATGCTGTTCGCTGAGCTGCCTGTCACAGCTGGCCGCTGCGTCCAGTAAGCGAGGACGTCTCCGGGAAGGAAACCCAGTGCGAAACGGGCCGTGATCCGAAGGTAGAAATCCCAGTCCTCGACTGTCTCCAGGGCCTCGTCGTACGGGCCGACGGTGTCGTGGACGTCACGTCTGTACAACACCGAAATGGGGACCATACGGTTCACTTCCAGCAAAGCCGTAAAGGAGACCGCGGTCATGCCGTTCCAGAACGGGACCCGGTCGTACTCGACCCACTCCCCCACGACGCGCCGTTCGTACACGATCTCAGTCGGAACCACCACACCGGCGTCGTGCGGGTGGCTATCGAGGTACGCCACTGTGCGGCTCAGGAAGTCGGGGTGCCACAGGTCGTCATCGTCGTGGAGGACGACATACTCGCTCTCCGAGGCGGCGATTCCCGTGTTGGCCGCCGCGCACCGTCCGCCGGGAGCGGCGCTGTCGAGGACGCTCACCCGCTCGGTGAGCGCCGAGGCGAGAACGACTCGCTCCACGTCGGCCCTCAAACCGCCGTCGTTGACCACGACGACGGCGGCATCTGTGAACGACTGCGCCGCGATGTCGCTCAGCGCGCGAACAAGGAAATCGGGACGATCCTTGGTGCGGACCACGACCGTCACCCTATGGCTCATTGCATCAGCCTACTGTCGCCTTCACAGGTCCGCGTGCAGCTGCCACACCCGCTCCGCCGCGCTCATCCAGGAGAACGCCCTGCCGCGATCGGCTGCCAGCACGGCCTGTCGCTCGACCGACGTCGTCGAGCCGAGCAGTCCCGCGAGCGCCTCCGCGAACGCACCGTCGTCGCTCACCGACGCCAGCACTCCCCCGTCCCAGACGACCTCGCGATGTGTTTCGGAGTCCGCGGCGATGACGGGAACACCGACGGCCAACGCCTCCACGACCCGCCACGGAAAACCGCTCAGCGTCGACGGAGCCAGCAACGCCACCGCCCCGCCCAGAACGGCCGCGCGATCCGCGTCCTCCAGGGCGCCGCGCACGTGCACACGCCCTTCCGCCAGACCGGATGCCGCAGCAAGCTCGGCGACGGCGGGCTCGTCGCCCTCCGGCGCGTCCAGCACGACGACGGGCAGATCGGCTCCGGCCGCGGCGACGGCGGCGAAGGCGGCCGTGAGCCCCGCCGACGCCGCCGATGACCCGGGAATGACGAGGCACCCGTCGGGGATGCCGAGCGCCCGCCGCCGCCCGACCTCGTCGGTGGGGACAGCGAAGCCGGCCGGTGCGGCTCCCGCGATCACGCGGATCCGGTCGCCGAGGGGCGCGATCTCCGCGAGATGGTGCGCCATCGCATGGGTGGGCACCACAACGGCATCCGCGTGCTTCACGGCGCGCTTGAGCATCGCCCGGTGCCACGTGACGGCCGTCCGCGGCATCTCTCCCGCCCGCTCCCAGGCTGAGAGATCCCACATCGTCACGACGGTCTGGTCGTTGTCGTGGACGCGATCGTGCTTGATCAGCGGCGCGAGCGAGGTCGGCGAATGGATCATGCCTCCGCCGATGCCCGGTGCCAGCCCGAGCTGCCACGAGGCGGCGAGCTCACGCCTTGCCAGCGAGGCGCGCGTCACGTCGGCGAGTCCGGGCACCGCCCCCTCGAGATCGCCCGCGGCATCGGGCGCTGAGGGAACGATCGCCGCCACCTCGCACCCACCGGGCGTTGTCGCGATCAGCGCCCGCGCCAGCTCACGAGACGCGGTCTCGAGGTCGGCGTCCGTCGGCGCCACGACCTGGTCGAGCACGACGCGCAGTGTGGCGGTCACGGCTCAGCCCTCCGAACTCGGCGTCGGAGACGGCGGATAGAGCGCCTGCCGGATGAGGTCGCGCACGTGCGCGTACTGGTCGGGCGTCGGGTCATCGGTGAGAATCCCGGCGCCCTTGGGGGTGAGCTCGAGCGTCTGCACCGGCTGCTCCTTGGCCTTCACGCCCAGTTGCACGAGGAAGCCGAGCATCGAATCCGGGATGTCCGTCTTCACGAGATCCGATCCCGCCGCCGCGACCGCCTGAAAGCGACTCAGCACGTTCGCCGGGTTCGCCTGCGCGAGGATCGCCTGCTGCAGCTCGCGCTGCCGGCGCATCCGATCCCAGTCGCTCGTCGTGTAGCGCGACCGCGCGTACCACTGCGCCGTGTCGCCATCCATGTGCTGCGGACCCGCCTCGATCCACCCGATGGCCCAGTCCTCGGCCGGCTCCCCTTCATAGGTGGGCCCGCCCCCCTTGGGCAGCCGTTCCTGCACCGTGATGTTGACACCGCCGAGCGCGTCGACGATGTCGGCGAAGCCCTTCATGTCGACGAAGACGTAGTACGGGATCTGGATGCCGAGAATGCCCTCCGCGGCATCCTTCGTCGCCTCGACGGCCGGCGTGGAGCTGTTCGCCGCGGCATCCGGGTAGATCTCCTTGCCGTCATCGGGCTGGCAGATCTCGACGGCGTTCATGAGCTGGTTGATGCCCGGACCCCACCCGCAGGTCTCTGAGGGATGCCCCTGGAAGCCGTCCGGATAACGGTCATGCATGGGTCCGTCGGCGAACGGCGCGTACGCGAGATCGCGAGGGATACCCGTGATGTGCACCGCACCTGTCTCGGCGTTCACCGACACCACGGAGATGCTGTCGAACCGCATCGAGTCTCGCCCCAGGCCGCTGTCGGCGCCGAGGAGCAGGAAGTTGTAGTAGCCGTTGGAAGGGGGAACCGGCGGCGCATTGTTCGTGAAGATCGCGGCGATCGCCTCGCGCGCGGGGGCCAGCAGCTGCTGGGCCGCGTAGACCGCACCGCCGCTACCGACGATGAGACCGACGATCGCCAGGGTCGCCGCGAGCGGACGCGCGCCCGGCCGCAGGTTCACGAGACGGATCAGACGCAGAGTGTCGATCGTCAGCACGACCCACAGCACGGCGTACGCCAGGAGCACCAGCTGCACGGCGAGCAGGGCGGCGGCGTTCGTGCCGAGAGTGAACAGCAGCGTCGGCCACACCAGCGCGGCCACGGCGGCGACGACCACGCCCACCCACATGATCAGCGTCGCCGTCAGACCCACCCGGCCGAGGCGGCGGCTTCCGGCCAGCACCTGCGCCGACCCAGGAACGAGGAAGTTGAGAGCCAGCAGCCACCACGCGCGGCGGGTCATCACGCGCGGCGAACGCGTATCGGGGCGGCGCATCGGCTGCTCGCCGACGATCACCGGCTCCGCCGCGGGCCGCGGTGAGCGCGGTGGGGCAGCCGTGCTCACAGAGACTCCTTCAAGCGCAGGTTCTTCTCCTCGACCTGCGCCTCCAGCGTGCGCGCGTACTGCTCGACACGGTCGGCGATCCGTGCGTCGGACGCACCGAGGATCCGGGCCGCCAGCAGACCGGCGTTCTTGGCGCCGTTGATCGACACGGTCGCCACGGGAATCCCCGCCGGCATCTGCACGATGCTGAGCAACGAGTCGAGCCCATCGAGCGTCGCCAGCTGCACCGGCACACCGATCACCGGCAATGCGGTGACCGACGCGAGCATGCCCGGCAGATGAGCCGCACCACCCGCACCCGCGATGATCACACGCAGGCCACGCTCCCGAGCCTCACGCCCGTATCGCAGCAGCTTGTCGGGCGTGCGGTGCGCGGAGACGACTTCCACTTCGTGCTCGATCGTGAACTCGCTGAGCACCTGAGAGGCATCGCTCATGACGCGCCAGTCCGAGTCCGATCCCATCACGACGCCGACGAGAGGGGATGCCGAGGAATGCAGAGCGCGAGTCACCCGACCAGGCTAGGACGGCACGCTGGAAGAACCCCGCAACGCCACGCATCCCGCCCGCCGTGCACGGCGCTCCGGCCCATTGCTGCGCGCCTCGGCCCGGTCGTTGAGCGAGCGCAGCGAGTCGAAACGCCGCCACTCGCAGAAACCCCGTTTCGGCTCGGTGCTACGCACCTGGCTCAACGACCGGGAGGAACGACTCGCCGCAACTGCAAGGTGGCGCGAGCGACTCGCCGCGGCATCCACCACCACACCGGCGTGTCACCCGCCAACCCTTGCAGTTCGGAACGACGGCGGCGGGCGAGGCCGGTCAGTCGGCGAAGAACGCCGCGGCGGCACGGGCCTCATAGACGACGGCATCCACCTCGTCGCCGAAGGCGTTGACGTGGCCCACCTTCCGTCCGGGGCGCGGCGCCTTGCCGTACGTGTGCACCTTCACCGCGGGGTGCGCGGCGAGCGCGGCCGGAAAGCGGCTCTCCAGCGAATCGGTCGCGGGACCACCGAGGATGTTCACCATGACCGCCCACGGCTGACGCGGAGACGGATCACCCAGCGGCAGATCGAGCACGGCGCGCACGTGCTGCTCGAACTGCCCCGTGACGGCCCCGTCCTGGCTCCAGTGCCCGCTGTTGTGCGGTCGCATGGCGAGCTCGTTGACCAGCAGACGCTCGTCCGTGGTCTCGAACAGCTCGACCGCCAACATTCCGGTCACGCCCAGCCCTTCGGCGATGCCTGCACCGATCGACGCCGCGACCTCGGTCAGACGCGCACCGCCGCGCGGGGCCGGCGCAACCACCTCGGCGCACACGCCGCCACGCTGCACCGTCTCGACGACGGGATACGCACGCAGCTCACCGGAAGGACTCCGCGCGACCTGCTGGGCCAGTTCGCGCGAGAAGTCGACCAGCTCCTCGGCCAGCAGCGCACCGCCGTCGAACCAGTCGGCGACCTCGGCGGGGTCGCTGACGACCCGCACCCCCTTGCCGTCGTAGCCGCCTCGCGGCGTCTTGACGACCACGCGCCCGCCGTTGGCGTCGAGGAAGCGTTGCAGCCCCGCCGCGTCGGTGACGGCCGCCCATTCCGGCTGCGGCATGCCGAGCTCGGCCAGGCGCGCGCGCATCGCGAGCTTGTCCTGCGCGAACTGGAGCGCATCGGGGCCGGGGTGCACGCGGATGCCGTCGGCCACCAGCGCCCGCAGCACGTCCTGCGGAACGTGCTCGTGATCGAAGGTGACGACGTCGACGTCGCGGGCGAACGCCCGCACCGTGTCCAGGTCGCGGTAGTCGCCGGTGGCGGTCGCCGCGAGCGCGGCGGACATCCCCTCTTCTTCGGCGAGCACGCGCACGCGGACGCCGAGCTCCACCGCCGGAGCGATCATCATCCGGGCGAGCTGCCCGCCGCCCACGATGCCGAGGGTGAGTGCCATGGTGCTCCTTTTCGTCGCATCCATCTTCTCAGTTCGCGGGGCACGCGCACCCCGGCGTGCGCCCAGCGTCGATCTCGCCCGGCCGTCAGGATCGCGATCAGCGCGGCAGCGGCGGCGGGTCGCCGATGAGCGGGGCGGTGGAACCGTCCCAGTGCCCGTCGCGATGCGCGAGGATCTGGCTGACTTCCACCTGATCGGACAGGGCCTCGTGCAGCAGGCGCGCCGCGGGGACGTTGACCATACGCAGCGGCTCATCGACACCGTTCGACAGCACGAGCGTGCCGGCGCCCCACAGCCGCTGCAGCGGACCGCGACGCTCCTCGATGGTGTACCCGCGGGCGTGCAGCACTTCCCGGCGTCGACGGCCGAAGACGCCCGACTGCTCGACGACGCGGCGCGTCGTCACGGTGTAGGTGTGCGTCCACCATCGGACGTAGGGAATCACGACCAGCAGCGCGACGACGAGGCCTGCGGCGGCCCACAGCATCCAGTCCTGCAGCGGCTCCGGCAGATTTCCCGTGAAGTAGCCCGTGGCCCCGGCCACGGCGATCAGCACCAGCGCCGACCAGAACAGACCCCGCGCGTGCGCCCGCACGCGCGCGACGCGGCGCTCCGGCGCCGGCGCACCCGGCGCCGGCGCAGCGGGACGCCCGGGGTAGGCGGTGGGCGAGGTCACGAGAACATTGTGCCCGGTGGCCGGGCGAAACCGCGCATGACCGGGCCGTCGTCACGCGATCACGCCGTTGGGCGGCACCCGGGCCCGGCGCTCAGCGTACGTGCACGACGTCACCCGCGCCGACGATGCGCTCCGCACCGTCGACGGTGGCGACCACCAGCCGACCATCGGGATCGAGGCGGAGCGCGCGTCCCACGAGCGCCGTTCCCTCCGGCACGGTCACACTCACCTGAGTCCCGATCGTCGCACACCGCTCGGCGACCGTCGACGCGACGGCGTCGCCTCCGCCGACCGCCAATTCCGCGATCAGGTCCCGCAGGCCGCTGACGTAGTCGGCGAGCAGACGGTCTTCGTCGACGTCGACACCCGAGACCGCGAAAGAGGTCGCCGTCGGCACGGGCAGGTCCGCCTCCGTCATCGCCGTGTTCACCCCGGCGCCGAGAACGACGGTGTGCGGATCGGTGGGCAGGACCTCGGCGAGGATGCCGCAGATCTTGCGGCCATCGACGAGCACGTCGTTCGGCCACTTCAGGGTCACGGTGTGTCCGGGCAGCTGTGCCGCGACCGCGTCCACCATGGCCGCACCAGCGACGAGGGGGATCCAGCCGCGATCGTGCACGGCGACCGCGCCGACGCGCAGCACCACCGAGATCGCGACCGCAGAGCCCGGAGGTGTGACCCAGGTGCGATCGAGGCGCCCCCGTCCAGCTCGTTGGTCTCGGGTCACCAGCAGCGACAGGTGCGGATGACCGTCCGGATCGTCCTCCGCATCGCGGATGAGCTTCGCGTTCGTCGAATCGACGCTCTCGATGACGTGCACGCGCGGCGAGACGGCGGCGGTCAGGGGGTAGCCCTCGGTGGGAATCGACATAGCGCCACCCTACGCGCGGAGCACGCACGAGGGCAGCGGGGCGGCGTACGGCATCCCACAACCGATTCGAGATCTCGTTGTGAGCGTCCCCCAACCGACGCAGGGACGCGGTCGCTAGGGTGGAACACGTGCCAACGCAGCCAGATGCCCCCGCGCAGTCAGAGCATTCCGCGCAGCCCGATCTCTCCACGACCGCCGGCAAGATCGCCGACCTGCGCGCCCGCTACCAAGAGGCCGTCGTCGACGCCGAGGTCGTCGCCCAGCAGAAGCAGCACGCCAAGGGCAAGATGACGGCGCGCGAGCGGATCGAACTGCTCGTCGACCCCGGCACGTTCGTCGAATTCGACGAGTACGTGCGTCACCGCACGACCGCCTTCGGCATGGACCGCTCACGCCCCTACGGCGACTCCGTCGTCACCGGTGTCGGGACGATCCACGGCCGGACCGTCGCCGTCTACGCGCAGGACTTCACGACGTTCGGCGGATCGCTCGGCGAAGTGGCCGGCGACAAGATCATCAAGATCATGGAGTACGCCCTGCGCGGCGGCATGCCGATCATCGGCATCCTCGACTCCGGTGGCGCCCGCATCCAGGAGGGCGTGGTCGCTCTCGGCAAGTACGGCGAGATCTTCCGCCTCAACACCGCCGCCTCCGGTGTGATCCCGCAGATCTCGATCATCATGGGGCCTGCCGCCGGCGGCGCCGTGTACTCCCCCGCCCTCACCGACTTCGTGGTCATGGTCGACAAGACCAGTCAGATGTTCGTCACCGGTCCCGACGTCATCAAGACGGTCACCGGCGAGGACGTCGGCATGGAGGAGCTCGGCGGCGCGTACACCCACAACACGCGCTCCGGAGTCGCGCACTACCTCGCCGAGGACGAGGACGACGCGATCGACTACGTCCGCTCGATGGTGGGCTTCCTGCCCGACAACAACATGGCGGAGATCCCGGTCTACGAGAACGGTTTCGAGTGGGAGACCACCGACGCCGACCGCACCCTCAACGCGGTCGTCCCCGACTCCCCCAACCAGCCGTACGACATCCACCAGGTGATCTCGCACATCGTCGACGGCGGCGACTTCCTCGAGGTGCAGCCGCTGTTCGCGCCGAACATCGTCATCGGCCTCGGCCGCGTCGAGGGCCGCACGGTCGGCATCATCGCGAACCAGCCGTCGCAGATGGCCGGCACCCTCAACATCGAAGCCGGCGAGAAGGCCAGTCGCTTCGTGCGCTTCTGCGACGCGTTCTCCATCCCGATCCTGACCCTCGTCGACGTGCCCGGCTACCTTCCCGGCACCGACCAGGAGTGGACCGGCGTGATCCGCCGCGGTGCGAAGCTGTTGTACGCCTACGCCGAGGCGACCGTGCCGTTGGTCACCGTGATCCTGCGCAAGGCGTACGGCGGCGCGTACATCGTCATGGGCTCCAAGCAGCTGGGCGCCGACGTCAACCTCGCCTGGCCGACGGCGGAGATCGCCGTCATGGGTGGACAGGGCGCCGTCAACATCCTCTACCGCGGCGAGATCCGCAAGGCCGAGGAGGCGGGAGAAGACGTCGCCGCCGTGCGGCAGCGCCTCGCGAACGAGTACACCTACAACGTCGCGTCACCCTTCCTGGCGGCCGAGCGCGGTGAGCTCGATGGCATCATCGAGCCCGCGCAGACCCGCGTCGCGGTCGCGAAGGCGCTCCGCTCCCTGCGCGGGAAGCGGGCCAGCCTGCCCGCGAAGAAGCACGGTAACATCCCGCTATGAGCACGCCCGCGATGCCCGCGCCGGAGGCGGATCCGCCCGGCGCGGATGCCGTGCACATCGACATCCGTCGCGGAAACCCCACCGCGGAGGAGCTCGCCGCCGTCATCGCCGTCGTCACGGAGGCCTACGAGCGCGAGGCCGCGGATGCGGTCGTCGAAGACGCACCGCTGCGGTCGGCCTGGGAGGTCTCGGCGCGCGGCCTCCGGGCACCCCTGCGTCGCGATGTCGCCTGGGGACGATTCGCGGGCTGAGCCACGGTCGGTCGCTTGTCCCCCAAAATACCTACAGACACAGCTTCTTCCACCGGGAAGAATCGATATCGCTGGAACGCTTCTGCGTTCGGCCGATCTGCTTCATGAGTGGGTCGGCCCTTCGCGAGTCGGTTTTCGGGTAACCACTCGCATGGCGAGGGGCGGGCGGCTTCGCCGCCCCTCGCCTCCTCTTCTTCCAACGGTCTCGTCCCACGGCCGGGGCGGATCTTCCGCCCGCGCGCATTCATGGCCGTCGCGGAATCTCGCTCCACAGATCGACCTCGTCCTCGCCGTCATCGTCGGCCGCCGAGCGACCGACGACGGTGACGGCGACGTCGTCGTGGGTGGCGGCTCGCACGTAGACGCGGTCGGAGTCAGCCTCCGCCAGGACAGCCGCCAGCCGCGATCGAACCGCCGCCCGCTCCGCCGGCGAGAGGCCGTCGAGGCCCCCTTCGTCGAGCACGGACACCGTCGTCCCGCGTTCCCGCGCCGCCGCGAGCGCCGCACGCACATCCGCGTCGAGCAGAGCCGAGCCGCGCAGTTCGTCGCGCAGCGCCTCCTCGGCGATGCGCGCCGCGTGACGCTCGCCCTCGCTCAGCCTCCCCGACGCCTCGATCGTGCGGGTGAGCACCGGCCCGGCCAGGGCGAGGGCACGCTGCACCTGCGTGCGACGTTCGCGCCGGATACCCTCTTGGCTTGCGAGCCACTCCGACGCGGCTCGCTGGAGCGCGGCGAGCTCCGCGGTGTCGCGCGCGGCCCGATCGACGAGCCACGTCAGCAACTGAGCCACCCCCACCCAGAGCACCGCGCCGACCACACCGAGCGCCAGCGCGGCGGCCGGGCCGATCCAGAAGGCCGCTTCAGCGGCGAGGATGACGACCCCGCTCCACGCGACCCACGGGCGGCGGCGCACCATCACGATCGTCAGCAGCGCACCGATGGCTCCCAGGCTCCAGGTGCCGGCATCCGCGCCACGCGCCTCGGGTTCGACGGCGAGCCACGTCGCGTTGGGCACCAGCACCGCCGCGGCGAGCGCGAGCACCGCGGCCCCGGCGGGCAGTACCGGACTGCGCCCGAGGTCGCCGGTGATGGGATCGCGCCGCGTCGGCAGGGCGCCGGAGCTCCAGAAGACGCAGATCCACGTCGTCGCCAGATACAACGCCCCCGCGCTGACCACGACCAGCGGCATCTGCGCCGCGGCCGTCCAGACGAGACCGCCGATCGCGAGATAGGTCGTGAACGCGATCGCCAACGCCGACAGGGTGGCATGCACGCGGAAATTCATCGGGGGAACTCCCAGTCGAGCACCACGAGCGTCCCACCCGTCCCCGTCCGCACGCGCGCACGGCCGCCCACAGCCGCCACGCGCGCGACGATCGAACCGCGGATGCCCAGACGATCATCGGGGATGCCCGCTGGATCGAAGCCGGGGCCCCGATCGATCACCTGAACCCGCAGACGCTGCCTGTCGGCCCGTAACCCCACGCGCAGGCCTTCGCCGTGCGCGTGGACGATGGCGTTGGACACCGCCTGAGTGGCGGCGAGCACGACGGCGCGCGCGACGCGCCCCGGAACGGTCGGGGCAGCCGCATCGATATCGGCCGCGACAGCCGCATTCGCGTCCAGATCGGCGACGACTCTCTCGAGGGCTGCGGCGATCGCCGTCACAGCGACCGGCTCGTCGGGCCCCTCCCCGGCGTCCTGATCGGTGTTGGCGAGCCGGGTCAGCGCCTCGCGCGCCATCGCGGTCGCCAGTGCTTCCTCCCGCGGGGTGCGCGCTCGCTCGGCCGCGATCAACGCCGCCAGCACGCTGTCGTGCATGAGCGCGGCGACAGCGACCCGCTCGGTCTCGGCGGCGTTGTTGGCGGCGGCGACGGCGTAGGAGGCGACAGCGTCGCTGCGCGCCTGATCGATACCCACCGCCACGCCACGCAACAGACGTCCCAGGGTGATCACCACGGCTGCCAGGATCGCGGCGAACACCGTGTCGCGTGCGACGTCGACGGCGTCAGAGGACGGCCCGCCGAGCTGGGCCAGCCGGGAGATCGCATACAGGATCGGGATCAGGGCCGCCCACGCGATCTGCAGCGGAAGGCCGAAGGCGAGCACCGCCGCGGAGGTGCCCACGTTGAGCAGATACCAGATCCAGGGCGCACCGTCCGCGGCATCCGCACGAGCGTAGGTGACGAGGGGCCAGCAGAGCAGGACGATCGGGAAGACGACCGCGAAGATCCCGGCGACCGTGCGCACCCCCACGCCGGCGACGGATGCCGCGACCATCATGGCGAGCGGAATGAAGACGACAAGCAGAAGCGGCAGGTGCGCGGGCGGTGCCTCCTGCCGCGAGCCCAGCGCATTGAGAAAGGCCTGCGTGCCCAGCACCGCGCACCCCAGGGCGACGACGATGCGGATGATCCGCTCCACCCTCGCTTGTGTGAACCGCTCCGCACCCGCGGCGATGTCGCCGAGGGGACGGCGAACCGCCGGGTCGACGGCGATCGGCAGGGGCTCAGTCGTCACCGCGGGTCGCTCCGGCGTGGCCGGGCATGAGACCATCCTCCATCGCCCGGCGGAGCAGATCGACCTTCGTGGGGGCGGGGCGGCCGACCTCGACGTACTTCGTACGCACGCGCGTGATGTTCTCCTTCGCCGTGGAGTAGGCGATGCCGAGCCGGTCGGCGACGGCCTTCAACGGCAGGCCCGCGGCATACAGTCGGAGGACATCGCGTTCACGGTTGGACAGCTGCGCGTCGGCGAACGCACGGTCACCGTCGACGGCACTTGCCCACTCGACGTTGTCCAGGGCGTCTCCGCGGGCCACGGTGCGGATGGCGGCGAGGACGTCATCGATGCGAGACGCCTTGCTGATCACACCGGCGGCTCCGGCCGCCAGCGCCTCCCGCACCGCGCCGGGGCGATCGGCGACGCTGTGGATGAGCACCGGCGACCCGTCGGCGATGATGCTGGTGACATTCTCGGTGACCGTCGTGCCGTCGCCGAGCGTGAGGTCGAGCACGACGATGTCGACCGGCGCCGCTCCCGATCGCTGACGCCACTCGAGATAGGCCCTCACGCTACTGCCGGAGAAGACGACCTCTTTGGTCATGGCACGCGCGCACGCCGCCTCGAGCCCGAGGCGCACGGACTCGTGGTCATCGATGAGGGCGACGCGGGTCATGTCTTCAGCCTAACGAGGCCACTCGAAGGCCCACATCCGACGAAGGAGTGAGGTTCGGGCGGCCCCCGGCGTCACGGTTCGCGCTGCAGGAGCGCCACGGCTTCCACGTGGTGCGAGTGCGGAAACAGGTCGAAAGCCTCGATGCGGCGGACGCCATACCCGCGTTCCCGGAACGCTCCGACATCCCGGGCCAGCGCCACCGGATCGCACGCCACATAGACGACGGATGCCGGTGCGAGCGCCGCGACCGCGTCGACGACCTCCCGCCCCGCGCCGGCGCGCGGTGGGTCGAGCAGCGTGACGCCGCGACCGAGGCGCCCGCGCTCCGCCGCGCTCGCCTGGGCGTGCAACCGCGCGAGGAACCGATCGGCGCGGGCGGTCTCGGCGCGCGCTCCCACCCAGTCGGCGAGGTTCTCCCCCGCATGCTCGGTCGCCCGCGGGTCGGATTCGACCGTGGTGATGCGGGTGGCGGGGCCCCCGAGGGTGCCGAGGGTCGCGGCGAACAGGCCGACACCGCCGTACAGGTCGAGGTGCTGCGCCTCGGGATCGACGCCGTCGGCGTCGGCGAGCAGATCGGCCACGGTGCGGGTCAGGGTGTGCGCGGCGAGGCGGTGCACCTGCCAGAACCCACCCGCGTCGAGCCGGAACGAACGCCCGTCCACGTCCTCGGTGATGATCTCGTGCGCCGCGGCATCCCCTCCCGCACGTGGCGGCGTGCCGCGCCGCGGACCGCCGCCACGGCGGCCCGATCCGGCCCGCACGGGGGTCGAGGCCTCGGGGCGGGGCACGATGCGCACACGGCCGTCGGCGGGCTGGACGAGATCGACCCGGCCTGAGGGAGCCGACAGCGCACGCGCCGCGCGCTGGATCTCGGCCGTAGCGAGAGGCAGCTCCTCCACCTCGATCACGCGGTGGCTGCGGGCCGCGTACGGGCCGACCCGACCGTCGCCGTCGACGTGGAGGCTCACGCGTGTTCGCCAACCGGTCGCGTCGGCGGACTCCTCGGCGACGACCTCTCCCTGCTCCGAGAGGAGAGGACGCGCACCGCGAATGGCCACCGACGGGAGCTCGAGACCGCCGAAGCGCTCGAGGGCGTCACGCAGCACCTGGAGCTTCAGCTCGCGCTGGTACGCCAGCGCGATATGGCCGAAGTCCGCCCCGCCGGGGCGCCGATCGGGGTCGATCTGGACATCGGCGGCCGCCCAGACGTGCGAACGCCGATGCGGCGAGGCATCGAGCACCTCGACGACGGCGCCGCGCCAGAACGACGACTTCGCGGTCTCGGTCAGCCGCACCCGGACGCGTTCCCCGGGAACCGCATCGGAGACGAACACGACCCGCCCCTCATGACGTGCGATGAACACGCCACCATGGGCCACATCGGTGATGTCGAGGTCGAGGAGGTCTCCGGGGTTCATCCTTCGATGCTGTCACGGATCGCCGACCCCGCACGCGACGGACCGTACGCTGGACGGCATGCGCGTGTGCCTCGCCTCCACTTCGCCCGCCCGCCTCATGCTCATGCGCCAGGCGGGCATCGAGCCGCTGCTGCGTGCGCCTGACGTCGACGAGGAGGCCGTCATCGACGAGGTGCAGGAGCGGGAGGCGCGCATCCTGCCTCCTGACGAGCACGTTCTGCTGCTCGCGCGACGCAAAGCCGCCGACGTCGCGGTCTCCCTCGTGCGCGATCTGCCCGACTTCGACGGAGTCGTCGTCGGCGGCGACTCCATGTTCGAGATCGACGGTCAGGTGCTCGGCAAGCCGCTGCGACCCGAGATTGCCGTGGCGCGGTGGGAGCAGATGCGAGGCAAGACGGGCGTGCTGCACTCCGGCCACAGCGTCATCCGGGTCCGCCCCGGACAGCCGGCGCGCGAAGAGCACGCCGTGGCCGCCGCCGCGGTCACGTTCGTCTCGGACATCTCGGATGCCGAGATCGCCGCGTATGTCGCGACCGGCGAGCCGTTGCAGGTGGCCGGAGCGTTCACGGTGGACAGCCTGGGCGGGCCCTTCATCGAGCGCGTCGACGGCGATCCGTCCACGGTGGTGGGCATGTCGCTGTCGACGGTGCGCCGCCTGTGCAACGCGCTCGGCATCGCCTGGACCGATCTGTGGAGGTCGGCCCCCTCCCGATCGGGCAGCGCGCCGGACGACGGCGCGTCTTCGTAGGCTCTCACACACGAATCGCCGACGATCTTGTGCGGGTGATCCAAAGGAGCATGCTCTCCCGTGGGTAGGCTGGCATCCATGCCACGCTCACTGGACCTGACGTCCCCGCGCCCGCAGATCACGAAAGTGCTCGTCGCGAACCGCGGAGAGATCGCGGTCCGAGTGATCCGCGCCGCCCGCGACTCGGGGAAGGCGTCGGTGGCGGTCTACGCCGACCAGGACCGCGACGCCATGCACGCCAAGCTCGCCGACGAGGCGTACGCGCTCGAGGGCGCCACGAGCGCCGACACCTACCTGTCGATCGAGAAGATCCTCTCGGTCGCCCGCCGCTCCGGCGCCGACGCGGTGCACCCCGGTTACGGCTTTCTCGCGGAGAATGCGGAGTTCGCTCGCGCCGTCACCGCCGCCGGCATGATCTGGATCGGCCCGTCGCCCGAGGCGATCGAGGCTCTGGGCGACAAGGTCACGGCCCGCCACGTCGCCGAGAAGGTGGGCGCTCCCCTGGCCCCGGGCACCCCGGGGCCGGTCGCCGGGGCCGATGAGGTCGTCGCCTTCGCCGAGCAGGTGGGCCTTCCCATCGCGATCAAGGCCGCCTACGGCGGCGGCGGACGCGGTCTCAAGGTCGCCCGCGAGCTCGACGAGGTCGCCGAGCTGTTCGAGTCGGCCACCCGCGAGGCGGTCGCGGCCTTCGGTCGCGGCGAGTGCTTCGTGGAGAAGTACCTCGACAAGCCGCGCCACGTCGAGACGCAGTGCCTCGCGGATGCCGAGGGCAACGTCGTCGTCGTGTCGACGCGCGACTGCTCGCTGCAGCGACGCCATCAGAAGCTCGTCGAGGAGGCGCCCGCGCCGTTTTTGACCGATGCGCAGAAGGAGACGCTCTACGCATCGTCGAAGGCGATCCTCCGCGAGGTCGGGTACGTCGGGGCGGG
>Ga0209958_1001230_pt1 | contig 22147 bp, 26 predicted proteins | sample ThiBio_inoc_plan_FD_183942 | JGI IMG/M metagenome (GOLD analysis project Ga0209958, IMG submission 183942) | Wastewater bioreactor microbial communities from Cape Town, South Africa - Thiocy_inoc_plan (SPAdes) | ecosystem: Engineered > Bioremediation > Thiocyanate > Unclassified | place: South... | reverse complement strand
CAACTCGGGGTACAACGGCGAAGCCAGCCCGCTCATCTCGCACGCCACGTTCACCGGCAACGTGTCGGGCGGCTCCGGCGGCGCCATCTACAACAGTGTTTCCGGCACGGGCAGCAGTAGCCCCCGCGTCGAACAATCCACCTTCAGCGTCAACCGGGCTACCGGGGGTGGCGGGGCAGGCGGCGGCGCCATCCTCAACACCAGCCCGGCCCAGCTCGACGTCGCGTTCTCCACGTTCCACGGCAACACGGCCACCAACCGGGGGGGCGCGATCGCCAACATCGGCAGCGCCCACGCCACCATCACCGCATCGGTCTTCTGGGCCAATACCGCCAACTTGGGGGCGCAGATCTTCCTTGACTGGGACACCGGCACCACCGCCCTCGGCGGCAACCTGGTGCAGGGCGGCTGCGGCAGCGTATACACGGTCCCCAACGCCGTCTGCAGCGGCAACCCGCTGACCGGCGACCCCCTGCTCGGCGCGCTGCAGGACAACGGCGGCCCCACCTGGACGATGCTGCCCGGCGCCACCAGCCCGGCCGAGCCGCCCGGGGGGAGCCTGACCACCTGCAGCGCGGGCGACACCGACCAGCGCGGCGTGGTGCGGCCCACCGGCTTGTGCACCATCGGCGCGGTGGAACGGCAGTACGGCCTCCCCGGCTTCGTGACCAGCATCAGCACCACCAACGACCAAGTGCGCCAAATCACCCTGGATTGGCAGCCCGTCGCATACGCGGTGACCTACGTGGTGGCGACGGTGCCGGGCGGCCAGGAGGTCTGCCGCACCTCGGCCACCGCCTGCGTGGTGGCGGGGCTGGGCAACGGCCAGACTTACAACTTCGCGCTGAACGCGCTCAATGAGAGTGGCAGTGGTGGAGCCACCGGGTTCTCCGGCAGCACCCTGGCCCTGCCCGGCACGCCCACCGGCTTCACCACGCCCGGCGCCGAAGTGCGCCAGGCCACGCTGTCATGGACGGCGCCCGGCACGGGCGGCGCGGTGGAGCGCTACATCGTCACCGACACCGCCACCAGCACCGTGGTGTGCAACGTGCCCGCGTCCAGCACCGGCTGCGTGGTGGGTAGCCTGGCCAACGGCACGGCCTACGACTTCGCCCTGCTGGCGCGCAACGCCGCGGGCGACGGCACCACCGCCAGCACCAGCGCCACCACCCTGGCCCTGCCCGCCACGCCCGCCGGCTTCACCGCCACCCCCGGCGTACGCCAGTTCACCCTGGCCTGGAGCGCCGCCGCCGGCGCCACCGGCTACGTGGTGACCGACGTGACCGGTGCCCCCGCCCAGGTCTGCAGCACCAGTGCCACCACCTGCACCGTGACCGGCCTGGGCAACGGCGACACCCGCGCCTACCGCCTGCTGGCGCGCAGCGCTGCGGGCGACAGCGCCACCGCCGCCAGCACCAGCGCCACCACCCTGGCCCTGCCGGACGCCCCCGCGCACGTCACCGCCGCGGCGGGCAACGGCCAGGCCACGGTGGCCTGGGCCGCCCCGGCCCACGACGGCGGCAGCGCCATCACCGGCTACACCGTCACCGCCACGCCCGACGGCAACACCTGCGCCACGGCCGCCACGCCGCCCGCCGCCCCGGCCACGGCCTGCGACGTGACCGGCCTGGCCAACGGGCAAAGCTACAGCTTCGCCGTCACCGCCACCAACGCCGTGGGCACCGGGCCCGCCGCCACCTCGGACAGCGCGGCGCCCACGCAGCGCAGCTTCTCGGCCACCGGGCCCAAGGGCACCGTCACGGCCAGCTTCACCGGCGGCGGCACCACCTGCACCTTCGACAGCGCCAGCCTGCTGCCGGCCCCCGCCAGGGACTCCGGCGTGCCCACGTTCGCCCATGGCGTGCTCGACTTCGCGCTGGCCGGCTGCACCGGCCCCGTGGCCATGACCGTGGCCTACCCCGCGCCGCTGGCCGCCGGCACCCAGTACTGGAAGCTGAACGGCACCCGCTGGCAGACGTACCCCGCGACCCTGGACCTGGCCGCAGGCACGGCCACCTTCGCCCTGGAAGACGGCGGCCCGGGCGACGACGGCCCGGCGGGCGACGGCCGCATCGTGGACCCCTCCGGCGCGGGGCTGCTGGCGGCGCCAGCCTCCATCCCCACGCTGTCGCAGTGGGGCGTGCTGCTGCTGTCCGGCCTGCTGGCGCTGCTGGCGCTGCGGCGCGGCTCCGGATACAAGGCAAATCGGCCCTGAGCCCTTGCTAGGCAAGCGCGAGCAGCTACCCAATGCATAGCACCCACGGAACACCAGAGGCCCCGCCATGCGCATCCATGCCCTGATCGCCGCCGCCGCGCTGCTGGCCAGCGCCAGCGCGCAGGCGGCGCCCTACGCCACCACCTACCACGGCACCATCGCCAGCTCCCAGATCCCCGCCGACGCGCCCGATGGCGCGGCCTTCACCCTCACCCTGGTGTTCGACAACGGCGGCAGCAGCGCCGCCAGCCAGCACTGGAACATCGGCGACCTGGCCTGCGGCTTCTGGCGCTGGCGCGTGGACGGCACGCGCAGCGTGGCGGTGGCGCTGGACTTGCGCGGCAGCGTGGCCCAGGGCCTGGGCAGCGCCCGCACCGACGCGGCGGGCGCGCTGACGCAGGTGTTCTCCTCGGTCAACACCGGCGGCCCGATGGCCTGGGCCGACTACGGCGTGAGCGGCCTGGCCCCGGGCACGGCCATCGGCTGGTTTGCCGATGGCACGCCCCAGGTCTTCGGCCTGATGGCGGGCGGGGGCGGCGGCAGCTTCGACGACGGCGCGGGCACCGCCGCCGGGGGCGTGGACATGGCCCCGGCGCGCTGGAGCGCGCCGCTGCCTTTCACCGGCGCCTGCGACGCCAGCGCCGAGCCGCCCGTGACCCACGCCATCGCCACCAGCGCCACGCCCACAGGCGGCGGCACGCTGGACTGCCCGGCCACGGCCCTGCACGGCAGCAGCGCGCACTGCACGGCCGAGCCGGCGCCGGGCTACACCACCGAATCCATCGACGGCTGCGGCGGCACCGCCACGGGCGCGGGCGTGAACGGTTACGACACTGGCGCCATCACCGGCGCCTGCACGGTGGCGGCGCGCTTCACGCGCAATGTCTACGCCATCGCCACCAGCGCCACGCCCACGAACGGCGGCACGCTGGACTGCCCGGCCACGGTGGCGCATGGCGGCGATGCCGTCTGCCACGCGGCGGCGGCCACGGGCTTCGGCTTCAGCCACTTCACAGGTTGCGACAGCGCCAGCGGCAGCACCTGCACGCTGGCCAACGTGCAGGGCCCGCGCAGCGTGGCCGCCGTCTTCACGCCCATCACGCCCGCCGGGGTGGCGATTCCGGTGCTGGCACCGTGGGGGGTGTGGCTGCTGGCGGGGCTGCTGGGGGTGCTGGGGCTGCGGCGCAGGGGCGGGTAATTCCAGTTCCAGATCAATCGATTACTTTGTCGGCTTCGCTTGCCGTGCGTCAGCACTGTCTGCGCTTCGCCTTCGCGTACTCGATCGATCTGGAAATGGAATAAGGCTCACACCCCCAGGTACTGCGCCCGCGCCGCCGCGTCGCGCGCCAGTTCGGCCATGGGGGCGCTGTGCACGATGCGGCCTTTTTCGAGCACGCAGGCGCGGTCGGCCACGGCCTGGGCGAAGGGCAGGTTCTGCTCGCACAGCAGGATGCCCACGCCCTGCGCCTTGAGCGCGCGGATGGCCTGGGCCATCTGCTCGACGATGACCGGGGCCACGCCTTCCGAGGGTTCGTCGAGCAGCACCACGAGCGGCTGGCCCATGAGCGTGCGCGCCACGGTGAGCATCTGCTGCTCGCCGCCGCTCATGCGCGCGCCCAGGCGCTGCGGCATGGCGCCCAGGTTGGGAAAGAGCTGGAACAGGCGCTCGGGCGTCCAGCGCGGCGCGGGCGTGCCGTCGGGCCAGGCGCGCGGCGGCTGGCGGCCGGTTTCGAGGTTTTCCAGCACCGTCAGGCCGGTGAAGATGCGCCGCTCCTCGGGCACGTAGCCCAGGCCCAGGCGCGCGATCTGGTGCGGCGCGCGGCCCCGCAGGGGCTGGCCCATGAAGCCGATGCGGCCCTCGGCGCGTGCCAGCAGCCCGGCGATGGCCTTGAGCGTGGTGCTCTTGCCCGCGCCGTTGCGCCCCATCAGCGCCACGACTTCGCCGCGCGCGACGTGCAGCGAGACGCCGTGCAGGATGTGCGCGGCGCCATGCCAGGCGTTCAGGTCCTCGACGGTGAGCAAGGGGTTTTCTGGCGCCAAACCGTTGTCTGGCAAGCGCGGGTAGCTCTCGTTTTCAGAGCATTCCAGGCCCGTGCCGAGGTACGCGGCCTGCACGCGCGCATCGTGGCGGATGGCCTGCGGCGCGCCCTCGGCGAGCAACTGGCCGCGCACCAGCACGGCCACGCGGTCGGCGTGGCCGAACACCACGTCCATGCTGTGCTCGGTGAACAGCACGCCCATGCGGCGCGCGCGCGCCAGGCGCTGCACCAGCTGCATCAGCGCGCCGCGCTCGGCCGGGGCCATGCCGGCGGTGGGTTCGTCCATGAGCAGCAGGCGCGGGTTGCCCGCCAGGGCCAGCGCCAGCTCCACGCGCTTGACGTCGCCGTAGGCCAGGGCGCTGCAGGGCTGCGCGGCCTGGCCCTCCATGCCCACCTGGGCCAGCAGCGCCAGCGCGTCCTGCGGGCGGTGGCCGCTGGCGCGGCGCCACCAGCGCGCGGTGGCGCGGTCGTGCGCCAGCAGGGCCAGCTGCACGTTCTCCAGCACGGTGAAGCTGGCGAAGGTTTCGGCCACCTGGAAGGTGCGGCCCACGCCCAGGCGCGCCAGGCGGCGCGGCGGCAGGCCGGTGATGTCCTGGCCGCCCAGCAGCACGCGCCCGGCATCCGGCGCGAGCTGGCCGCCGAGCATGTTGAAGGTGGTGGACTTGCCCGCGCCGTTGGGACCGATGAGCGCCAGCAGCTCGCCCGCCGCGAGCCGCAGCGACACGCCCTGCACCGCCTGCACGCCGCCGAACGACTTGCGCAGCCCCTGCACTTCCAGCAGGCTCATGGCGCACTCCCCGCCGCTCTGTTTTTAAGAGCTGCCAGCGCTTGCCAGTAGTGGCCCAGGCCGGAAATTCCTTGTGGAAACAGCAGCACCAGCAGCAGGATCACGCCGCCCAGCAGGGCGCGCCAGTATTCGGTGCCGCGCGCCAGGCTGTCGTGCAGCCAGGTGAAGGCGGCCGCGCCCACCACCGGCCCGGCGAGCTGCTGCAGCCCGCCCAGCAGCACCATGGCCAGGCCATCGACCGAGCGCGCCACGGCCAGCGCATCGGGCGCCACGCTGCCCTTGGAGAAGGCGTACAGCCCCCCGGCCAGCCCGGCCAGCGCGCCGGCCACGGCGAAGGCCGACCACTGCACGTGGCGCACGGCGATGCCCAGCGCCTCGGCGCGCGCGCCGGCGTCGCGCGCGGCGCGCAGCGCGTAGCCCCAGGGCGACAGCAGCATGCGCCGCAGCAGGTAGATGCCCGCCGCGCACAGCGCCAGCGCCAGCAGGTAGAAGCCCGCGCCCTGCGCCGCCCATTCGGGCGGCCAGACGCCGGTGATGCCGTTGCTGCCGCCGGTGAAGCCGTCCCACTGGTAGGCCACGGCCCAGGTGAGCTGCGCGAAGGCCAGCGTGAGCATGGCCAGGTAGATGCCCGACAGGCGCACGCACAGCCAGCCGTACACCAGCCCGCCCGCCGCCGCCGCCAGCGGCGCGGCCGCCAGGGCCGCGCCCATGGGCCAGCCGGCCCAGCGCACCAGCAGCGCCGCGCCGTAGGCGCCCAGGCCGAAGTAGGCGGCGTGGCCGAAGGAGTGCAGCCCGCCCGGCCCGGCCAGCAGGTGCAGGCTGGCGGCGAACAGCGCGGCAATCGCCACGTCGGCGGCCAGCACGGTGGCGTAGCTCTGCGTCCCGGCGAGCCAGGGCAGCAGCGCCAGCGCCGCCAGCAGCGCGCACCAGGCCAGCGTGGCGGCGCGCCCGGCGGGGCGCAGCGGCGCCTCGGGCGCGCCCAGGGCGCGGGCCGGGGCGGGCGCGCGCCCGAGCAGCCCCCAGGGCCGCCACAGCAGCACGGCGGCCATGACCAGGAACTCGGCCACCAGCGTGAGCTGGGGAAAGGCGATCTCGACCCCGCCCAGCGTGGCCACGCCGAGCCAGATGCACACGGCCTTCAGCTCGGCGATGAGCAGCGCCGCCACGAAGGCACCGGGCAGCGAGCCCATGCCGCCCACCACCACCACGACGAAGGCGGCGCCGATGGTGAGCATGTCCAGCTCCAGGCTGGCGGGCTCGCGCGACAGTTGCAGCGCGCCGCCCAGCCCGGCCAGGAAGGCGCCGAGCGCGAACACGCTGGTGAACAGCCAAGCCTGGTTGACGCCCAGCGCGCCGAGCATCTCGCGGTCGTGCGTGGCGGCGCGCACCAGCGTGCCCCAGCGCGTGCGCGCCAGCAGCAGCGTGAGCGCCAGCAGCACCAGCGGCCCGACGGCGATGAGGAACAGGTCGTAGGCCGGAAAGCGCCGCCCGAGCAGCGCCACCGCGCCCTCCAGGCCCGGCGCGCGCGGGCCGAACAGCTCCTCGGGGCCCCAGAGCCACAGGGCGGCGTCCTTGAACACCAGCACCAGCGCGAAGGTGGCGAGCAGTTGCAGCAGCTCGGGCGCGCGGTAGATGCGGCGCAGCAGCAGCACCTCCACCGCCGCGCCGAGCAGGCCCACGGCCAGCGGCGCGAGCAGCAGCGCGGGCCAGAAGCCGAGCGCGCCGCCCAGTTGCTCGACGCAGGTATAGGCGCCGTACAGCCCCAGCATGTACAGCGAGCCGTGGGCGAAGTTGACGATGCGCAGGACGCCGAAGATCAGCGACAGCCCGGCCGCCACCAGGAACAGCGTGGAGGCGCCCGCCAGGCCGTTCAGGAGCTGTACGAGCAGGCCGGAGAAGTCCATCGGCCCGTCACGGCGCGGCGGGGCGCAGCGCCTTCACCTCGGCGTCGGAGGGCTGGAACTTGCCGCCGTCCTGGTAGCTGAAGTCCACCATCACGCCCTTGCCCTGGCGCAGCGCGGTCTTGCCGACGTAGGCGCCCATGGTGGACTGGTGGTCCTGCGCGCGGTAGGTGATGGGGCCGAACGGCGTCTTGACCTCCAGGCCGCGGAAGGCGGCGATGAGCTTCTCGGTGTCGGCGCTGCCGCCGGTCTTCTTCAGCCCCTCGGCGATCGACAGGATGGCGTTGTAGCCGACGATGGAGCCGGCGCGCGGGTAGTCCTTGAAGCGCTTCTGGTAGGCGTCCAGAAACGCCTGGTGCGCGGGCGTCTGGATGGCGTACCAGGGGTAGCCGGTGACGACCCAGCCCTCGGGCGTCTCGCCCTTGAGGGTGTCGAGGTACTCGGGCTCGCCCGACAGCAGGCTGACCACGCCGCGCCCCTGGAACAGGCCGCGCGTGTTGCCCTCGCGCACGAACTTGGCGAGGTCGGCGGCGAACAGCACGTTGAAGATGGCGTCGGGCCGGGCGTCCTGCAGCGCCTGCACCACGCTGCCGGCATCGACCTTGCCCAGCGGCGTGGCCTGCTCGGCGACGAATTCCACGCCGGGCTGGGCCTGCTGCAGCAGCTTCTTGAAGGTGGCCACGGCCGACTGGCCGTATTCGTAGTTGGGGTAGACGATGGCCCAGCGCTGCTTCTTCATCGCCGCGGCCTCGGGCACCAGCATGGCCACCTGCATGTAGGTCGAGGGGCGCAGGCGGAAGGTGTAGCGGTTGCCCTGTTCCCAGACGATCTTGTCGGTGAGCGGCTCGGCGGCGAGGAAGAAGCGCTTTTTCTGCTGCGCGAAATCGGTCAGCGCCAGGCCGATGTGCGAGAGGAAGCTGCCCATGAGCACGTCGGCCTTCTCGCGCGCCAGCAGCTCCTCGGCGGCGCGCACGGCGTCGCCGGGGCTGGCGTTGTCGTCGCGCGTGACCAGCTGCAGCTGCTTGCCGGCGATGCCGCCCGCCGCGTTGACCTGCGCCACGGCCAGCTCCATGCCCTTCTTGTAGGGCTCCAGGAAGGCGGGCTGGGCCTTGTAGCTGTTGATTTCGCCGATCTTGATCGTTCCCTGGGCGTGGGCCGCGCCCCAGCACAAGGCGAGCGCGGCGACGACGGTGGAAAGGGGCGAAGTCATGGGCATTCCTTGTCCGATATCAGTTCAGGGGCACAGCACTGTACCCGCACCACGGGTTTGTCCGACAATGGACGGGTTTTCCCGCAAAGCCCCTGCGGACACCGGGCTGGGCCTTCTGGGCTCATGGCGACACTGAACAAGTCGCCTTATGCCCATGCCGAATAAAAAATCGATGAAACTCCGCCGCATTCTTCATTAACCCATCCTGTCGATCTTTTCATGAGCGCATTCCTCGAAGAGCGAGTTCTCTCCGTACACCACTGGACCGACCGCCTGTTCTCCTTCACCACCACGCGCGACCCTGCCCTGCGCTTCTCCAACGGCCACTTCACCATGATCGGCCTGAAGGTGGACGGCAAGCCGCTGCTGCGCGCCTACTCCATCGCCAGCCCGAACTGGGAGGAGCACCTGGAGTTCCTCTCGATCAAGGTGCCGGACGGCCCGCTGACCTCGAAGCTGCAGAACATCCAGGTGGGCGACACCATCATCGTCGGCAAGAAGCCCACGGGCACGCTGCTCATCGACTACCTGCTGCCCGGCAAGAACCTGTACCTGATCGGCACCGGCACGGGCCTGGCGCCCTGGCTGTCGATCGTGCGCGACCCCGACACCTACGAGCGCTTCGAGAAGGTGGTGGTGGTGCACGGTGTGCGCGAGGTCAAGGAACTGGCCTACCAGGCGCTGTTCGAGAAGGAACTGCCCAACCACGAGCTGCTGGGCGAGATCGTGCGCGACAAGCTGATCTACTACCCGACGGTGACGCGCGAGCCCTTCCGCAACCAGGGCCGCATCACCGACCTGATCGCCAGCGGCGCCTTCCCCGCCAGCATCGGCCTGCCGCCGCTGGACCCGCTGACGGACCGCGTGATGCTCTGCGGCAGCCCCGCGATGCTGGCCGACCTCAAGGTGATGCTGGAAAAGCGCGACTTCGAGGAAGGCAACACGAGCACCCCGGGCGATTTCGTGATCGAACGCGCATTTGTAGAGAAATAAGCCTCCAGCCCTTATCCAGCAAGCGCCAGAAGCTATTGAATCAATAGCTGCTGGCGCTTTTTTCCTGGGCCACCGCCGGGGCTTCCATGGCCTGGGCCGGGTCGTCCGATTCGAGCACCTGCTGCGCCCAGGGCACGAGCTTGCGCGTGTCGGCGCGCAGCAGCTCCTGCTTCACCGCCAGGATCTGCGCCGGGTGCATGGAGAAGCTGCGCAGCCCCAGGCCGAGCAGCAGCCGCGTCATGGCCACGTCGCCCGCCACCTCGCCGCACACGCTCACGCTCTTGCCCTGCTCGGCGCCGGCGGCAATCACATCCGCCACCAGGCGCAGCACGGCAGGGTGCAGCGGGTCGTACAGGTGCGCCACCGATTCGTCCGCGCGGTCGATGGCCAGGGCGTACTGGATCAGGTCGTTGGTGCCGATCGACAGGTAGTCGAAATAGCGCAGAAAGCGCCGCGCCAGCAGCGCCGCGGCGGGCACCTCGATCATCGCGCCCAGGCGCACCGGGCCGTAGGCCACGCCGCGCGTATCCAGCTCGGCGCGCGCCAGATCGACCTGCGCCAGCGCCTGGTGGATCTCGCTGACGTGCGCGATCATGGGGAACAGCAGGTTCACCCGGCCATACGCCGCCGCGCGCAGCACGGCGCGCAGCTGGGTGCGGAACATCACCGGGTCGGCCAGGCTCCAGCGGATGGCGCGCAGGCCCAGCGCCGGGTTCAGGTGGTCGTCCTTGTGGCCCTTCTCCAGCGGCTTGTCGGCGCCCACGTCGATGGTGCGGATGGTCACCGGCAGGCCCTGCATGCCCTCGATGACCTGGCGGTAGGCCTGGTACTGTTCCTCTTCGCCGGGCAGGTGGCTGCCCTTGCCCATGAACAGGAATTCGGTGCGGAACAGCCCCACGCCCACGGCCCCGGCGCGCACGGCGGCAGCGGTGTCGGCGGGCTGCTCGATGTTGGCCAGCAGCTCGACCTTGTGCCCGTCGATGGTGACGGCGGGCGTATGGCGCAGGCGGATCAGGCGCTCGCGCTCCAGCTCGATCTGGCGCTGGCGGAAGCCGTACTCGGCCAGGATGATGGGCGAGGGATCGACGATGAGCACGCCCGCATCGCCGTCGATGATGACCCAGTCGTCCTGGCGCACGAGCTGGCTGGCGGCGCGCGCGCCCACCACGGCCGGGATGTCCATGCTGCGCGCGACGATGGCCGTGTGGCTGGTCTTGCCGCCCACGTCGGTGACGAAGCCGGCGAACACGCTCTGCTTGAACTGCAGCAGGTCGGCCGGCGCCAGGTCGTTGGCCACGAGCACCAGCGGCACGTCGGTGCCGTCGCCCGGCAGCAGCTCCTGCTGGCCGGCCGCCGGGGGCGCGGGCGGCGCGGGCGCGGCCACGGGGCTGGCCACGCCCTTCATGTAGCGCAGGATGCGCTCGACCACCTGCTCCAGGTCGGCCTTGCGCTCGCGCAGGTAGTCGTCCTCCATCTCGTCGAACTGGCGCGAGATGACTTCGAGCTGCGTCACCAGCGCCCATTCGGCGTTGTACAGGCGCTCGCTGATCCAGTGCTTGATGCCGGCCACCAGGGTCTCGTCCTGCAGCAGCATCAGGTGCACGTCGAGCAGCGCGGTCAGCTCGGCCGGCGCGTCGGCCGGCATCTCTACCTGCAGGCGCTGCAGCTCGTGCACCACGGCGTTGCGGCCACGGCGCACGCGCTCGATCTCGTCCGGCACCTGCTCGGGCTGGATGAAGTAGTGCGCCACGTCCAGGTGGCTGGCCGCCAGCAGCACAGCACGCCCGATGGCGATGCCCCGGGCGACGGCCAGTCCATGGATGGCGAAGGTCATATGCGGGGCTCCCGGATCACTGGCCTTCGCCGAACTTGTCGGCAATCAAGGCCAGCAGCGCGTCCATGGCCTCGCGCTCCTGCGGGCCATCGGTCTCGATGTCCACCACGCTGCCCAGGCCCGCGGCCAGCATCATCACGCCCATGATGCTCTTGGCGTTGATGCGGCGCTCGCCCCGGCTCATGAACACCTCGCAGGGAAAGCTGCCCGCCATCTTGGTCAGCTTGGCGGACGCGCGGGCATGCAGCCCGAGCTTGTTGATGATGGTCGTGGTTTCTTTAATCATGGGAATTGCATGAGATCGGCTGGGGCGACACGCTGGCCGCCACCTGCATGACACCGGCCTTGCCGCCATCGACGGCGCGCGAGACCAGGCCGTCCACGTCCTCGTGGCGGTAGCACAGCGCACGCAGCAGCATGGGCAGGTTGACGCCGCTGACCAGGCGCTGGCAGGGCATGCCGTCCACCAGGCGCTGGGCCACGTTGCAGGGCGTGGCGCCGAGCATGTCGGACAGCACCAGCGTGGGCGCCTGGGCGCCGCCGCCCTGCGCCAGCAGCGCGCGCGCGTGCGCCAGGGTGTCCTCGGGCGGCTCCTGGGGCGGCACGTCCAGCACCAGCAGGTCGCCGGCGCAGTCGGGGAATACGTGCAGCGCGCAGGCGCGCAGCGCCTCGGCCAGGGGGGCATGGGTGATGAGAAGAATGCGCGTGCTCATGGGATGGGTGTTTGCCCGGCAATTATGCGGGTTCGGGGACAATGCGAACTTCCCTGGCGCAGGGCAATCCCACGGACTCTCCCACGGCAAACACGTTGAAAACAGCAGTCATGGCCATCAAACATTGGATTACCGGCGTGGCACTCGCCGCCTTCGCGGGCATCGGCGCCTACGTCTACCTGGGCGCAGGCCAGCAGGCGGCGCCGTCCTCGACCTTCGTGCTGCTCGACGGCTCGCAGCAGACCACCGCCGACCTGCGCGGCAAGGTGACCCTGGTGAATTTCTGGGCCACGAGCTGCACCACCTGCGTGGCCGAGATGCCCGACATCGTGCGCACCTACGACAAGTACCGCGCCCAGGGCTTCGAGACCCTGGCCGTGGCCATGAGCTACGACCCGCCAAGCTACGTGGTGAACTTCGCCGAGTCGCGCAAGCTGCCGTTCAAGGTGGCCATCGACAACACCGGCGCCGTGGCGCGCGCCTGGGGCGACATCAAGATCACCCCCACCACCTATATCGTCAACAAGCGCGGCGAGATCGTGAAGAGCTACGTGGGCGCGCCCGACTTCGCCGAGCTGCACCGCCTCATCGAGAAGCTGCTGGCCGAGACCTGACGCCAGGCGCCAGACAAAAGGGCCTGTTTCAAGCATGAAACAGGCCCCAAACGCTTTCTGCACAAGCGCTAGCAGCTACTTATTCAATAGCATATGTCACTTGTTGCGGTAGGCGTCGTGGCAGGCCTTGCAGGTGCCGGCGGCGTCGCCAAAGGCCGCCTTCAGGTTGTCCAGGTTGCCGGTCTTGGCGGCGGCGGCCAGCTTCACCGCCTCGGCCTCGAACTTGTCGGAGTGTTCCTTGTACTTGGCCTGCTCCTTCCAGATGGCGGGCTTGGCCTTGCCGCCCTCGGTGCCGGCACCGAAGCCCGCCCAGGGCAGCTTGGACATGTTCAGCACCACGTCGGCGTTGTCCTGCGCGGCTTTGGCATCGAAGGGGATCTTGCCCTGCGCCATGGCGCCGAGGCGGCCAAAGTGCTGGCCGATCACGAACAGCGCGCCCTGGCGGTACTTGATGGCGTCCTCCGCCTTGGCGAACTGGGCGGCGGCGGGTGCCGACAGCGTGGCGGCCACGGCGGCCAGGGCAAGTGCTGCAATCGTCTTCATCGGGAACTTCCTTTCTGGTGGGGGTCAAAAAACCTTTTTGGCAATAGGGAGTATCGCCGTGGCGCGGAGTTCCCTTGCGCCGCTCCACGCCCTTTTCTGAAAGCACCGCCATGGCCCACACCGTCCGCATCTGGGATCTGCCCACCCGCCTCTTCCACTGGAGCCTGGCCGCCTGCGTGATCGGCCTGTTCGTCAGCGCCAAGATGGGAGGCAACGCCATGGTCTGGCACCTGCGCCTGGGCTACGCGGTGCTGGCGCTGCTGCTGTTCCGCCTGTGCTGGGGCTTCATCGGCGGGCGCTGGTCGCGCTTCTCGGCCTTCCTGTACTCGCCCGCCAGCGTGCTGCGCCACCTGCGCGGCCAGGGCGGCGCGCACGACAGCGTGGGCCACAACCCGCTGGGCGCGCTCTCGGTATTCGGCCTGCTGGGCGTGCTGGCGCTGCAGGTGGGCAGCGGGCTGCTCAGCGACGATGAAATCGCCTTCTCCGGCCCGCTCACGCGCTTCGTTTCGGGCGACACCGTGAGCCAGGCCACGGGCTACCATGCTGGCTGGGGCCAGGGGCTGCTGATCGCGCTGGTGCTGCTGCACATCGCCGCCATCGTCTTCTACACCGTGGCCAAGCGCCAGGCCATGGTCGGCCCGATGCTCGGGGGCGACAAGCAATTGCCCACGCCCGTGCCCGCCTCGCGCGACGATGCGCTGAGCCGTCTGGCCGCCGCCGCGGTGCTGGCCCTGGCCGGCGGGGCGGCCTGGTGGGTAGTGCAGCTCGGGGCCTTCTGACCGGGGCCGCACACGCAGCCGCTACACTGGGCTTTTCGCTTCTGCATTCCGCCAGTGGAACAAGCCGCCGTCACTTTGTCCGTACCGACGCAGGCCGCCGAGATCGACGCCGTCCGCGAAATCTTCCGTGAATACGCCGAGAGCCTGGGCGTGGACCTGGGCTTCCAGGATTTCGAGGCCGAGCTGGCCAGCCTGCCCGGCGACTACGCCGCGCCGCGCGGCCAGCTGCTGCTGGCCACCGTCGACGGCGCCATCGCCGGCTGCTGCGCGCTGCGCCCGCTCGACGCCAGCGACTACCCCAACGCCGCCGAAATGAAGCGCCTGTACGTGCGCAAGGCATTCCGGGGCTTCGGCCTGGGACGGCAACTGGCCGAAGCCATTCTGGACGTGGCGCGCCAAGCCGGCTATGCCTGCGTGCTGCTCGACACGCTCGACGACATGGAGGCCGCCCGGGCGCTCTACACCGAGCTGGGCTTTCAGGAAATACCGCCGTATTACCACAACCCCGTGGCGGGCGCGCATTACCTCAAGGCCGACATCCACTACTGACCGTAGAATCGCCGACGGCCTGGCGCCAAGCATTCCGAGCCTGTCAGGGTTCGGGCCGTGGGGCAGCCCCACGGTATTCCTCGCAAGCGCACATCGGGGCGCGCGAACCGCACGCCACCCGTGGCGACCCGTTCGCGCACGACCTGCCGGTTGGCGCCGGGCCACCTTCCACACCATGCATGTCCATGTTCATGCCCGCGTGCTGGCCAAGGCCATCGCCCTGGCCGTACTGGCCGACGCCCAGGCACCGCAGCGCCGCACCGTCGAGGCCCTGCGCGCGCGGGTGCAGGTCTGCCTGGGCCACGCCCCGGGCGAGGAACAGCGCCCGCTCCCGGCACCACTGCAAGAACAGCTGCGCCGCCTGGCCACGCTGCCCACGCGCGAATGGGCGCGGCTGGGGGCGGAAGACATCGGCACCTGGTTGCGCGAGGGTTTCTGGCGCCGCATGGCCGGTGTGCGCACCGGCGCGCCCTCTGCCCGTGGTGCGCGGGTGCCTGACGATGGTTTCGACGAAGAAGACAACGACACCGATGACGACGGCATGCCCGCCGCCCCGCCCCGCCAATGGACGGCGAGGGCATTGGCCGAAGCGTTCCGCCAATGGGCCTCGCATGTCACCCCCAAACGCTGGCTGCTGCGCTCCGCAACCACTGGCCCGCTGCCCGCATGGCGCGATAGCGATGGCGCCCGCGCCGGGCCACTGCTTGCGACCGCTGCCGATCTCGCCGGAGCCTTGGCCATTTCGCTCGAAGACCTGCTGTGGCTCGCGCCGGAACACGCCCATTGGCGCGAGCGGCAGCCGGACGGCGGCCACGCCATGGCGCCGTCGCACTACCGCTACCGGCTGCTGCCCAAGCCCAGTGGCGGCTTGCGCCTGCTGGAAGCGCCGCGCCCACGGCTGGCGCAGGCGCAGCGGCGGATTCTCGATCTGCTGCTGGCCCCAATTCCCGTGCACGAGGCAGCGCATGGCTTCGTGCGCGGATGCGGCGTGTCAAGTCCCGACTGGTGTCAAGTCCCGACTGGTTATAGACCCGTTTCTTGAATAGTTCAGGCTTCTTGGAATACCAATCCTTGAGTGCCTGAACAGGAGCGAGATGATCGAGCGCGCGTTGCGGTATCTGGTGGTTGTAGGTCTTCATGTAGCTCACCAGCGCCAGTACGTAACGGGTCTGGTGGTCAACCACCGCGTCAACTGGAGCCGTGCACAATTCGACACGCTGAAGGCGCGGCTGCATCGCCTGGCGCGGCAAGCCTGCGTGGACCCCGGGGAACGCGCGCGGCTGGCGGGCGAAATCCAATGGGCTCGCCAATGGCTGGCCCCCACGCGCAGCGCCAAGCTGCAACGGCTGTTCGAGGCCATTCGCTTCGCCGATAGCGGCACGCGGGACGGATGAAAAAAAGAAAGGGCACGCGGTCTTGCGTGCCCTTGCCGGGGTGCGAAGGGGAGAAACTCAACCCTTGGCTTGCGCGAGCAGCGTGGCCGCGTCGCTGACCTCGAACTTGCCGGGGGCCTCGACATTCAGCGCCGCCACCTTGCCATCCTTGACCAGCATGGAGTAGCGGTTGCTGCGCAGGCCCAGGCCCTTGCCGTGCAGGTCCAGCGTCAAGCCGGTGGCCTTGGCGAAGACCGCGTCGCCATCGGCCAGCATGCGCACCTTGCCGGCCGTCTTCTGGTCGCGCGCCCAGGCGCCCATGACGAAGGCGTCGTTGACGGCCAGGCACCAGATTTCATCAACGCCGGCGGCCTTGAAAGCCTCGGCCTGCGCCACGTAGCCCGGCACGTGCTGGGCCGAGCAGGTGGGGGTGAACGCGCCCGGCACGGCGAACAGGGCGATGGTCTTGCCTGCAGTGGCCTTTTGCACGTCCACGGGGTTCGGGCCCAGACTGCAGCCGTTGCCTTCGACCTCGACGAATTCCATCAGCGTAGCTGCGGGCAGCGCGTCTCCGACCTTGATCATGTATGACTCCTAGGGATGAAAAAAAACGACCCACATTGTGGGTCGTTTCGCGGGGCATTGCTGCCCGGGTGCCGATAGGGCTTAGACCAGTGCGGCCTTTTGCACCAAGCGGGTGGCTACCCAGTTCTTGGTCTTGGACAGCGGGCGGCTTTCCGTGATCTCGATCACGTCACCCGTGTGGTACTCGTTGTTTTCGTCGTGCGCGTGGTACTTGCTCGACTTGGCAACGATCTTGCCGTACAGCTCGTGCTTGACGCGGCGCTCGACGAGCACGGTCACGGTCTTGGCACGCTTGTCGCTGACCACCTTGCCAACCAAGGTGCGCTTGAGGGAGGGTTTGGCTTCCGTCATGTTCGCTCCTGGATTACTTGGCGGCTTGCTTTTCAGCAAGAATGGTCTTGGCACGGGCAATGTCACGGCGCGTGGCGCGCAGCGTGTTCGTGTTGCCCAGCTGTTGCGTGGCCTTCTGCATGCGCAGACCGAAATGGGCCTTTTGCAGGGCCTTCACTTCGGCTTCCAGCGCGGCCACGTCTTTTTGGCGGAGTTCAGCAGCTTTCGTCATGTCGATCTCCTTAAGCGCCAATTTGACGGGACACGAAGGTCGTGCGCAGCGGCAGCTTGGCAGCCGCCAGGCGGAACGCCTCGCGTGCCAGCTCTTCGGGCACACCCACGATCTCGTAGAGCATCTTGCCGGGCTGGATCTCAGCCACGTAGTACTCGGGGTTGCCCTTGCCGTTACCCATACGGACTTCGGCGGGCTTGGTCGAGATCGGCTTGTCGGGGAAGACACGGATCCAGATACGACCACCGCGCTTGACGTGGCGCGAAATGGCGCGGCGAGCCGCTTCGATCTGGCGGGCCGTCAGGCGGCCACGGTCCGTGGACTTCAGGCCAAAGTCGCCGAACGACACGGCATTGCCACGGGTGGCGATGCCGGTGTTGCGACCTTTTTGTTCCTTGCGGAACTTGCGGCGTGCGGGTTGCAGCATGTTTATTCTCCTTTACCGTCCGCTGCTGTAGCGGGCGCGTCATGGCGAACGCGCTTAACGGAATCTGCGCCAGCGCCGGCGGGCTTGTCGCTTCCGTCGGCAGGCGCGGCATTGGTGCCGGCAGGACGGCGGCCACCACGGCCAGCGCCATCACGGCGGCCATCGCCACGGCCATCACGGCGCGGACCGCGCGGACGACGCTCTTCTTCAGGGCGCGGCGTCTCTGCGGCGGGCAGGTCGTTGCGGCCCAGCGTGTCGCCCTTATAGACCCAGACCTTCACGCCGATCACACCGTAGGTGGTCTTGGCTTCGGAGGTGCCGTAGTCGATGTCGGCGCGCAGGGTGTGCAGCGGCACGCGGCCTTCGCGGTACCACTCGGTACGTGCGATTTCGATGCCGTTCAGGCGGCCCGACGACATGATCTTGATGCCCTGGGCACCCAGGCGCATGGCGTTCTGCATGGCGCGCTTCATGGCGCGGCGGAACATGATGCGCTTTTCGAGCTGCTGGGTGATGCTGTCGGCGATCAGCTTGGCATCGATTTCGGGCTTGCGCACTTCCTCGATGTTCACTGCGACCGGCACGCCCAGGCGGGTGGCGAGTTCCTTCTTCAGGTTCTCGATGTCCTCGCCCTTCTTGCCGATCACGACGCCCGGACGTGCCGAGTAGATCGTGATGCGGGCGTTCTTGGCGGGACGCTCGATCAGGATGCGCGACACGGCGGCGTTCTTCAGCTTGGCCTTCAGGAACTCGCGCACCTTGATGTCTTCGGCCAGCATGCCGGCGAAGTCACGGTTGCTCGCGTACCAGCGGCTGGCCCAGTTGCGGCTCACAGCAAGGCGGAAGCCGGTAGGATGGATTTTCTGTCCCATATTCTTCCCTATTGGCCTCAGTTACCCACGGTCACGTAGATGTGGCAGGTAGGCTTGCTGATGCGGTTGCCGCGGCCCTTGGCGCGCGCGGTGAAGCGCTTGAGCGTGGCACCTTGCTCGACGTAGATGGTCTTGACCTTCAGCTCGTCGATGTCGGCGCCGTCGTTGTGCTCGGCGTTGGCGATGGCGGACTCCAGCACCTTCTTGACGATGCCAGCAGCTTTTTTCTGCGTGAACGTCAGGATGTTCAGGGCTTGGTCCACTTTTTTGCCGCGGATCAGATCCGCGACCAGGCGACCCTTGTCAACCGACAAACGGACGCCACGCAGGACTGCACGTGTTTCAGACATGGTCATTCCTTACTTCTTGGCCTTCTTGTCGGCGGGGTGACCCTTGAAGGTGCGCGTCAGGGCGAATTCGCCCAGCTTGTGGCCCACCATCTGGTCGGTGACATAGACCGGCACGTGCTGCTTGCCGTTGTGCACGGCAATGGTCAGGCCGATGAAATCGGGCAGCACCATGGAGCGGCGCGACCAGGTCTTGACGGGCTTCTTGTCCTTGGTGGCGATGGCCTTCTCGACCTTGGCCAGCAAGTGATGGTCAACAAACGGACCCTTTTTGACGGAACGAGTCATTTGCTACCTCTTACTTCTTGCGACGCGACACGATCATGGTCTGCGTGCGCTTGTTGTTGCGGGTGCGGTAGCCCTTCGTCAGGTTGCCCCATGGGTCAACTGCGTGACGGCCTTCGCCAGTACGGCCCTCACCACCACCGTGCGGGTGGTCGATCGGGTTCATGGCCACACCACGCACCGTCGGGCGGATACCCATCCAGCGCTTCACACCGGCCTTGCCGAGCTGGCGCAGGCTGTGCTCTTCGTTGGCGACCTCGCCAATGGTGGCGCGGCACTCGATGTGGATCTTGCGCACTTCGCCGGAACGCATGCGCACCTGGGCGTAGATGCCTTCGCGGGCCAGCAGCGTCGCGGAGGTACCAGCCGAGCGGGCGATCTGGGCACCAGCACCGGGCTTGAGCTCGATGCAGTGGATGGTCGAGCCCACCGGGATGTTGCGGATCGGCAGCGTGTTGCCGACGCGGATCGGCGCCTCGGAGCCGCTCACGATGGTCGCACCCACTTCCAGGTTGCGCGGAGCGATGATGTAGCGGCGCTCGCCGTCGGCATAGCACACCAGGGCGATGTGGGCCGTGCGGTTCGGGTCGTACTCGATGCGCTCCACCTTGGCGGTGATGGCGTCCTTGTTGCGACGGAAGTCCACCACGCGGTAGTGGTGCTTGTGGCCACCGCCCTTGTGGCGGGTGGTGATGTGACCGTTGTTGTTACGGCCAGCCTTCTGGAACTGGGGCTCCAGCAGACCGGCGAACGGTGCACCCTTGTGCAGGTGGTCACGCGAGACCTTCACCGCGCCGCGCTGGCCCGGGGAAGTCGGTTTGATCTTGATAACGGCCATGGTTTACGCAGCCTCCCCGGACAGGTTCAGCTCTTGACCTTCCTTGAGCGTCACATAGGCCTTGCGCACGTTGTCGCGGCGGCCAATGGTCTTGCCAAAGCGCTTGGTCTTGCCTTTGGTGTTCACCACAGAAACGCCCTTCACTTCCACCTTGAACAACAGTTCCACGGCGGCCTTGATTTCGGGCTTGGTTGCGTTCTGCAGCACCTTGAACGTCACGGCATTGGACTTCTCGGCAACCATGGTGGCCTTCTCGGACACGATGGGAGCGACCAACACCTGCATCAGACGGCCTTCGTCAAACTTGAGCGTGCTCATGCGAACATCTCCTTGAGTTTGTCGATAGCGCCCTTGGTGACGAGCACTTTCTTGAAATGCACCAGCGACACGGGATCTGCGTAACGCGGTTCAACGACGAACACGTTCTTCAGATTGCGCGAAGCGAGGTACAGGTTTTCATCGACCTCGTCGGCGATCACCATCACCGACTCCAGGTTCATGGCCTTGAACTTGTCGGCCAGCACCTTGGTCTTGGGGGTATCGACCTTGATGGAATCCACCACGGCCAGACGGCCTTCGCGGGCCAGCTGCGACAGGATGGACGCCATGCCGGCGCGGTACATCTTCTTGTTGATCTTCTGCGTGAAGTTTTCTTCAGGCAGGTTCGGGAAGATGCGACCGCCCCCACGCCACAGCGGCGAGGAGGTCATACCGGCACGCGCGTTGCCGGTGCCCTTCTGCTTGAAGGGCTTCTTGGTCGAGTGGCGCACCTGCTCGCGGTCCTTCTGGGCACGGGTGCCCTGGCGGCCGTTGGCGCGGTAGGCGACCACGATCTGGTGGATCAGGTCTTCGTTGTACTGGCGATCGAACACGGTCTCGGGCACGTCGATCTTCGACGCGGCCTGGCCTTGTTCATTCAGGAGTTCGAGCTGCATTAGTTCGCTCCTTTGGAAGCTTTGGCCTTGATGGCGGGACGCACCGTCACGAAGCCGCCCTTGGAGCCCGGAACAGCGCCCTTGATCAAGAGCAGTTGGCGTGCTTCGTCGATGCGAACCACGTCGAGGTTTTGCGTCGTGACGGTGACATCACCGAGGTGGCCCGTCATCTTCTTGCCAGGGAACACGCGGCCCGGATCCTGCGCCATACCGATGGAGCCAGGAACATTGTGCGAGCGGCTGTTACCGTGCGAGGCGCGCTGCGAACCGAAGTTGTGGCGCTTGATGGTGCCGGCGTAGCCCTTGCCGATCGAGGTGCCCTGCACATCGACCTTCTGGCCCACGGCGAACACATCGGCCACGGGCACGGCGGTACCGGCGGCGTACTTGCCGGCGATCTCGGGCGTCACACGGAATTCGCGGATGATTTCACCGGCTTCGACGCCCGCCTTGGCGAGGTGACCGGCTTCAGGCTTGGTCACGCGCGAAACGCGGCGCGAACCGAACGTGACCTGCAGGGACACGTAGCCATCGTTCTCTTGGGTTTTGACCTGGGTGACGCGGTTGTTCGACACATCCACCACCGTGACAGGCACTGCGTCCCCGTCATCGGTGAACAGACGCATCATGCCCACCTTGCGGCCCAGCAGCCCCATGGAGGTGCTCAGACTCATTGGTTTTCTCCAAAACTTCCACCGCCGCAACTTCAATTGGCTGCGCCGTTTGCACCTACAAACCAAAAGGCCCGCGTGCGTGAAAGACGGTTGATAAAGCTTCGCCCACCCGCAAGGGGTGAGCGAAGCCGCAAAGTATAACGCGGACTGCTTTGGCAAGCAAGTCCGCGCCACACCGGGAAGCTACAGGCGGTTTACTGCAGCTTGATCTCGACGTCCACGCCAGCCGGCAGGTCGAGCTTCATCAGGGCGTCCACCGTCTTGTCGGTGGGGTCCACGATGTCCATCAGACGCTGGTGGGTGCGGATCTCGAACTGGTCGCGGCTCGACTTGTTGACGTGCGGCGAACGCAGGATGTCGAAACGCTTCATGCGCGTCGGCAGGGGCACGGGGCCCTTGACGATGGCGCCGGTACGCTTGGCGGTGTCAACGATCTCGGCAGCGGACTGGTCGATCAGCTTGTAATCGAACGCCTTCAGGCGGATGCGGATCTTTTGCTTGGACATTGGGTATTCCTTGTCTGCGAATGGTGAGGATTACTCAATGATCTTGGCCACGACGCCGGCGCCCACGGTGCGGCCGCCTTCACGGATGGCGAAGCGCAGGCCTTCTTCCATGGCGATGGGGTTGATCAGCTTCACGGTGATGGACACGTTGTCGCCGGGCATCACCATTTCCTTGTCGGCGGGCAGCTCAATGGAGCCGGTCACGTCGGTGGTACGGAAGTAGAACTGCGGACGGTAGTTGTTGAAGAACGGGGTGTGGCGGCCGCCTTCGTCCTTGCTCAGCACGTACACCTCGGCGGTGAAGTGCGTGTGCGGCTTGATGGAGCCGGGCTTGCACAGCACCTGGCCGCGTTCCACGTCTTCGCGCTTGGTGCCGCGCAGCAGCAGGCCGACGTTGTCGCCGGCCTGGCCTTGGTCGAGCAGCTTGCGGAACATTTCCACGCCGGTGCAGGTGGTCTTTTGCGTGTCGCGGATACCGACGATTTCGATTTCTTCGCCGACCTTGATGATGCCGCGCTCGACGCGGCCGGTCACCACGGTGCCGCGGCCGGAGATGGAGAACACGT
>Ga0209958_1001226_pt1 | contig 22190 bp, 12 predicted proteins | sample ThiBio_inoc_plan_FD_183942 | JGI IMG/M metagenome (GOLD analysis project Ga0209958, IMG submission 183942) | Wastewater bioreactor microbial communities from Cape Town, South Africa - Thiocy_inoc_plan (SPAdes) | ecosystem: Engineered > Bioremediation > Thiocyanate > Unclassified | place: South... | reverse complement strand
TGAATTAGGATATGAGCATTTGGTAAAATGTTCCGACATACCAGATTCCTACCCTGAATATCAGGAGTTAGAAAAAATTGGAGCAGACAAAATTTATTTTTCAGATAATTTCCCTGCAATTCTCTTTAAAGAAGTAGATTCTTTTGATAAAAATGCTCTTAAACAAATTGCAGAAATTCAGCATAAGGCGTGGAATTATCGAAAAATAATGTTTCTTTTTGTTGTATCAGATACAGAAATAAGGATATATAACTGCTACGAGAAACCTCAATATATAAAAGCAGAATCCAGCTATACACATGAGCTTAAAGAATATGAAATATTCAGTTGTATTAAAACTGATAAAGATAATCTAAAAGTTCTGATTGAATTATTTTCACGAATAGGAGTTGATTGTGGACTACTATGGACAAGTGATTACGATATCCGTGAAAAAATCAATATCCAAAAAAGGATAGATAAATATCTAGTTCAAAGCCTACTTGCGACTTCCAATACATTAAAGAAAGATATCTCGGATATCAATATTATCCATGGGCTCCTCATGCGTTCTCTTTTTATTCTTTATTTAGAAGACAAGGGAGCGGCTGAAGAAGCTGGATTATATACAAAGATAAAAAAGGGAGCAAAAAGTTATTTCGACATTTTAGATGATGTTGATGCAACTTATCGTTTATTTATAGAACTACAAGAGCACTTTAATGGTAATGTATTCCCAATTATAGAGAACGAACAAAATTTTGTCAACAAAGATCATCTTTCCTTGATAAAGAGATGCTTTATTGATGGTGACATTTCAGGTCAGCCTAAATTCTTCGATGATTGGCGAATTTTCAAATTTGATTTTATTCAGATCGAATTATTAAGCGAAGTATATGAAAATTTTTTGGGAGAGTTTGCTTCAAAAAAAGAAAAAGGACAATTCTATACCCCATATACATTAGTTGAACTAATTTTAAACGATAAACTACCAATCAAGAGTGAGGTTAATTATAACATTAAGACGTTAGATATAGCATGTGGTTCGGGGATTTTTTTAGTTGAAAGTTATAAGCGATTAATTCGAAGATGGCAAAATGCAAACCCCGAAAAAGACATCACATTTAAAGAACTTAAGGATATTCTTGTTGATAATATTTTTGGTATAGAAATCGATCCTTTAGCAATTAAAGTTGCTGCATTTAGTTTATATTTGGCACTTGTCGAATATCTCAATCCAAAAACATTATGGATAGACAAAAACAATAAATTTCCTTATCTAATCAATAATCCTAAAGATAAATCACTGAAAGATAAAGGAGGAAATAATCTTTGGTGTAGAGATACTATTGGCGAAGTTAATCCTGATGATTTCACAAAAGTGGATTTAGTTGTGGGCAACCCGCCATTTGGAACTAAAAAACTGTCAAAATCAATAATGGATTATTGTTCCAAATTTGATTTTGGGAAAGAGATGGTTTTGCCATTCATTCATAAATCTGTTGATTTTTGTCCAGCAGGGAGTATTGCTTTAATTTTCAATACAAAAGTTTTAACTAATACAGAAATTCCTTTTCAGAATTTTAGGAAATGGTTGTTTAATGAGAATTATGTAGAAAAAGTTTACAACCTATCTATTTTTAGAAAGGTTCCTAAGAATTTTGGTGGACAATTATTTACTTCTGCCGTTGGCCCCATTTGTATTGCATATTTTCAAAACAAACAACCCCAAAAACCTTCTACCACAATTGAATATTGGGCTCCAAAAACGTATATAAAATCTAACCTAATAGATGGTGTTATAATAGACAGCACAGATGTAAAGTTTCTCCCGCGTACTGAATGCCAAATTCCAAATACAAAGATTTGGAAAATTGCAATGTGGGGAAATATTGGTGATTTCTATTTGATAAATAGATTGTCAAATATGTCGAATAATGTAAAGACTTTCATCAAAACTAATAGTATAGACTTTGGCGTAGGATTACAGCCTCTAAATAAATCAACGATTAAGCCTATCGTAGATAATGAAATCTCAAAGTTGCGATTTATTCGTCCAGAAAGGATTCGAAAATATCTAACATTAGAAACGACATTTACAGAACTTAATTCATTACTAAGAGATAAGGATACAATTAACGAGTATTTAAAATATTACGGTAAAAAAAGCATCATAGAATTACCAACTATAAATGTTTTCAGAAGATTAGGAAACAAAAAGGTATATAAAGGACCTATATTGCTAATTAAAGAAGGATTTAAGGATAATGAGTTTTGCTCTGGAATTGTTAAATCAAAAGTAGCTTTTAACAGTACAGTTCTTGGATTGCATTCTGAAAATATAAATAGTTTACGAGTATTATCAGCTATTTTAAACTCAGATTTTGCAGCTTATTTTTTACTAATGATTTCCGGTTCATGGGGGATAGAGAGAGAACGTATAAAACCTAATGAGGTTTATTTATTACCATTGCAAAATAGAGAATCTGAATATAAAGAATTCATATCTCTACACAAGGAAATAGAAAATATTATTGAGTCAGATACACTGTTCCAAGATAGTTTATTAGAAATAGAGAAAAAAATTAAAACTGTAGTTCTCTCTTCTTTGGATATTTCTGTCAAGGAAAAGTTTATGATAGAGGATTTCCTAAATATTTCAGTAGACCTGTTTTATAAAAAAGAAAAATCAATAGCATTTAATAAGGTCTTTCTTGACGAAAATAAAGCTTATGCTCAAATACTTGCCAATGAGCTAAATGAATTTTATTCTGAAACCAATCATAAGATAAATATAAGTGTTTATGACATACAGCGTTCAGAACCATTAAATTTGATAGTTATACATTTCAGCAAAACACAAAAAGAAATCGAAGTCAGAGAATCAAAGGAACTAGCTCCTTTGCTAAAAGAATTAGATAAATATTCTATCCAAGAAAAGGGTAAAAATATTTACGTACAAAAACAATTTCGTTATTATGACACGGATAAGATTTATTTGATAAAACCTAATCAAAAACGTTTTTGGACACGTTCACAAGCAATAGATGATGCTCTTTCTTTAGTCATGGAAATAGCAAATATGGGAGGACAGAAATGATAGGAAGTTTAAATCCCATATATATAAATACCACGATTCAGGTTTTAGAGAAACGTTGCTTCATTTTATTAAGTGAAGTCTATGGAGACATAAAATCTAAAAAGACTATCTCTGTCAATTGGGTTGAAGAAGATATTTCTAAAGAATTAACAAATTGTCTTCAATCTAATAAAAATCGGATTGCGTGGAAAATTAGAGTTGAACCAGAACATAGATTATACAAAGAAGACAATTTATCAGCAAACAAATCTCCAAGAATTGATTTTTGTTTTTCTACTTGGACAGATACTGAATGGGAGTTTTTTGCAGAAGCTAAAAACTTGATAGAATCAGATTGTGAAACAAATAGAATAGGTAAAAATGGAAAGATAAGTATTAATGCGCATAGCTTATGTAAGCGATATATAGAAACAGGCATTGATAACTTTATCTCTGGGAAATATCCACCGAATGGCTGTTTAATTGGTTACATTCTTCAAGGCAAAGCAGAAAATATTATTTCAGCACTAAACTCATGTTTGTGTAGCCTAAATAGAAAACCTGAAGAATTGAGTCAGCACTCATTTGGACTTATTGATTTTGAATCATGTTATATTTCTACTCACGACAGTCCCCCATTAATGAAACATTTAATGTTTGATTTCACATCGAATACTGTTTCATGACTTTATTTCAATCAGCTATAGAATTATGTATGAAACAGATGAAATCAGTGAACTTTCAAAGAAGAATCAAAGACTGTTCAATAGAATACAAGGGCAAGTAGAGTATTGCTATAATTGTCAACCTTATGACGAAGGGGAGCCTGTATGGATACATGGTGACCGTACAGAAATCAGTGAACTATTGTATGACTATAATGTTCCAGAGAACTTATATGAATTATTTGCTAGAAATTTATCGTGCAGATGCGGAACATCTGATTTTGATCCATTCTCAGAAATTGGTCTAAAAACAAAATATGAAATAGAATTAGATAAACATTTTGAATTCACTAAACGCAAATATGGAAAACCATTAAGTGAATTTAAGAACTTAATAATCAAGCACCCTTTTCTATCATTAGATTGTAAAATAGCGAGAGACATAAAAAAAGAAATTGAAGCAAAAAAACTACCTGTCGAAACTGTATCAGGGGAATTTTATCGTTGTCGCAAAGTCGAAAATGATACCGCCTTTGAGACGAAAGATTTAATGCTTGCTCCTGTAGGAATACCAAAAGAAGGACGCTTCAATCATTCAGGCCAAAGTCATTTATACTTATCTAAAGAAAAAGATACAGCAAAAGCAGAAATTTTAGGAGATACTAAAGAAAGTCGTTTAGTATGGATACAAAAAGTTAATATAAACAAACCAATTGAAAACATACTCGATTTAACTTTCGATTGGACAATGATGACGTTATCTACGCATGCTTTGCTTATTGCACTACATACAGGAGGATATCTATCTTGTATAAAAGATAACGAAGGAAATTGGAGACCTGATTACTTCATTACAAGGTTTATCATGGATTGTGCGAAAAAGGCAGGATATAACGGAATTAAATATGAATCTGCACGTAGTTACATAGGCGACAATATCGTACTGTTTCATTATAATGCAGAAAATATTATTTCAGAAGAACCTCCTGTTATTGAAACTTTTGTTCCTGATTCCAGTGAATATCCGATTTTATATGACGGTGTTTTGTTTGAAGATAAAAGTTTTGGAGATATATAAAAATGGTTGTGAATTATATGTTCACAACCACACTATACTATAACTTAAAAGTTTTACTTTCCTTTCTCTCCACTTTCGGCGGACTACCACCTACCGATGTAATAACAAGCCTATCCCCCATTATTTCTTTAATTCCCTGTAAAGTATCTGGCAATGGTGCATCCTTAACTGTTGTTGTTTCGGATTTTCCCTGCGATTGGCTCCGGTTATTAGTTGAAATCTTATTGTCGGAAATACTCTCCTGTCCCTCACTTTCCTCAATCGGTTTCAACGAAAGTTGGATTTCACGGTCTAACTTAATCAAGTCGTCTTTCAGGACTTTCAGTTCTGGCTCTTTCCGCCATGTGGTTTCGACTACTTCTTTGAGAACGGGAATGTCCTTTTGCAGTTTCTCGTTATCCGATTGGTATTTTTCCAACAGTTTGGGCATAGTATCGAGTGCATTGAGGAAATTCTGTGCCGCCGTCTTCGGATCGGTCGCCATTACCCCGTGATTATAGTTATAGAGAATATCGCCTTCGCCTTTAATAAAGAAGCGGTTTTGTATTACATCGAAGCCGTCTTTAGCTGTGGTTTCTGACTTTACCATTAAATCAAAACCGTAAAGCGTACCGATTTTCTCATGCGCTCCATGCGTTCTGGCGTTGTCAGCAATTTCGTTTAGTTTTAAGCCCACTTCTTTCGGGTTACTGCCTTGCAATCCGTCCAACTGAACAGGATTCAGGCGGGTAACTCCGTCAGGTTGATATTGCACACGGGAATTAAACGCTTCAATATCCTTAGATATACGGTTAATGAATCCGTTATTCTTTTCCACATCAGACATAATACCTTCCAACTTATAGCGGGATGATGATTTCCCTCGCATAAAGGCTTGTCGTTCCGATTCCAACGATGCGATTTTCTTTTCCAGCCGCGCTTTCTCCAACAATTCGGTATTACCACTCAGGATAGCGACATATTCGCTAAAGTTCATACCGCCTTTTTCGTCCATACTGCCCTCGTCGATAGTTCGGCTACCCAGAGAGTTATTCTTCAACTGGCGGATGAATAACTGCTTGTTGTGCAGTAATCCGAACTTGTAGGCATCCAATGATTTTTCAACAGCATAGATAATCACATCTACCTTATTATCAGCATATAATTTTGCTATATCGTTACCTTTACGGATGCCCCTTCCGTCCCGCTGTTCAAGGTCACTTGGCCGCCACGGTGCGTCCAAATGATGAATGGCAACGCAGCGTTTCTGAGCATTTACACCCGTTCCCAACATTTCGGTAGATCCGAATAATACACGTATTTTTCCGGTGTTCATATCGGAAATCATCTGTTTACGAGCCTTGTCTGTTTTGGCTTCCTGAATAAAGCGTATTTCATGCGAGGGGATTCCGTAGTCATCCACTAATTTGCGTTTTATTTCGGAACAGGGATTCCATTCTCCGGGTTTGTAAGTCCCCAAGTCAGAAAAGATAAATTGTGTTGCCTTATGTTCGTCAAACTTTGTGTAGTAGTCCGACACTGTTTTGGCGACATGGGATGCTTTGTTATCTACATTGTCGTCATATTTGATGGGATCAATCAACCGCATATCGAGCGACATCTTACGGGCATAGTCGGTAGCAATCAGCATTTTGGCTTTTTCTTCGCTTTCAGACAACGGGGCACGTCCCAACAGTTCCGCATTACCTGTTTTAGCGAACTCTACCAACTTTTTAATAAATTCCTGTTGGTCGGACGTAGGCGGAATATTATGCAGGATTTCATTCTTTACAGGTCGGTCGATACCTATATCTTCCGCAGAACGATAGTCGGTTATCTCGGCATAGAAAGCCGCTAATTCAGGTACTTTGATAAAATACCGAAAGCGTTCTTTCTGAACAATCTCATTGGTTACTGAAAACTCATAATCTATCGACTTTTTAGCGAAAATGGCTGCCCATGCGTCAAAGGTGGTGATTCCCTGCCGTTCCAATTCATTCGGACGGAGATACTTGAATAACAGGTATAACTCCGTCAGACTATTAGAAACAGTTGTTCCTGAAAGGAAGGTCGCACCCAAATCCTTATCCGTCCTGTCCTGAATGGTACGCAGGGCAAAAAGCATATTCAGGGCACGTTGAGAACCGTCAGCATTGCCCAGACCTGCCACCCGGTCGTGGCGGGTGGTAAAAGTCAGGTTTTTGAAGCGGTGCGATTCATCTACATAGAGATGGTCTATACCCATCAGGCGAAAGTCCACTGTATCATCCGTGCGGGTTTTGATTTGGTGGGCTACATTCTCCAGTTTAGCTTCAAGGTTTAACTGTCTTTTGATTAAGCCCTTCTCCATTGCACGGGAAATTTCCTTGCCTTGTGCCCGTAATACTTCCAGATTTTCTTCAACGCTATCCAGTTCCGCCTGTAATATCCGTTGCTGTATTTCAGGGGATTGGGGTATCATACCGAATTGTTCGTGTGTTAAAATAATAGCATCCCAGTTATTATTTTTCATTTCATTGAAAATCCGCATACGTTTGGCAGGCGTAAAATCTTCTTTGCCCGGATATAAAACCTTTGCATTGGGGTAAGCTGTACAGAAAGTTTGGGCTATCTCATGTACATTGGCTTTAAGTGCCATAATGAGCGGTTTGTTTACCAATCCCAAGCGTTTTTTCTCGTAGGCACTTACGCACATTATCAGGGTTTTACCACCTCCTACTTCATGATCGATTATACCCCCGCCATTGAGTTTATCCATCCAGACGGCATCTTTCTGGCTTTTATACAGGTCGGGAATACCCAACCCTTTCAGATCCAGTCCGGGAAACTCTTGGTGACTTCCGTCGTAATCAGGACGGACAAAACAATTAAAGGTGCGGTTATATTTATCCGCTAACCGGTCTTTGAACTCCTGCGATTGCCCGTTCAGCCAGTCGGTAAAACCATTGCGTATCTCGTCAATTTTAGAGTTGGCGAGTTGGATGGATTCGGAATCACGCACTTTGACTTCTTTAAGTTCTCCGTCAATCATTTTATTGACTTTCTTGGTAATATCGGGAGACGTATTGTGAAGTGCGTGTTTCATCAGGGCTACTCCGTCAAATGTCCTGCTTTGGGTTTTTACAGCATACTGGTCGTAAATATTTACATTTTTACTGTCTGCGTTCAGGTTGTATTCATCACGGCTTTGTGTATAGTGGATTGATACATTTGTGTCAAACAGATGAGTAGCATATTTGCTATAAATACCTGTCGGAATCCACCTCTCCCCGAAGTTGAAATCCAAATCTTCAAAAGGTATCGGGCGGGGTATCGCTTCCCGCAATGTCGTGAGAGATTCTTTTGCTGCTTCGTGGCCGGGGTGGTTTTCCAGATACTTTTCGACGTGTTCTGCTTTGGAAATGACATTGCCGCTGATAAACTTGTCTTTAATTTCATAAGTTCCAATCATCGGATTGAAAAAGACCTGCCCTTTCAGTTCTTCGAGTATCTCATCAGATGTGCCGCCTGTGAGCTTTGCTATATAGTCGAGGTTTACCAGAGCATATTTATTCAAAGAAGCGGTCAGAGCTTCCCGCGCGTTATCGGCATGGGTAATCTCATTCGGATTAAAGGCAACCGGTTGTTGGAATATATCGGCTTTGACGGCTTTTCCGTCGATATAGCGTTCCAAAGAAAGGATTTCCGTTCCTCCGGCATCCATTTTAATCAGGCTCAGGTTTTTCGCGTCGTTTATATTTCCGAAACGCCGGGTAAAATCGTCATAGAGCCTGTTAAGCATATCACGAAGTGCGGGATTGGCTTCCAAGCGTGTGGCTTCGTTGCTGTACAGGTGGTGATAGGTATCCCGTATCTCTATATAAAGGGATGCTTTCGCCTGCTGTGTGCCTGTGAGCTGAAGCGGATGGAACATCGGCTGAAATCCGTTCAAATCACGCAAATAACCGATACGATTATTTTCGTCAGTAACAAGCGAACCTTCACGGTAATGGGACGGTATATCTTCCAATAGAAAAGGAACTGGTTTCATACGTTCCTGTTGTTCCCTTTCGGCTTCTTCTTTCAGCCGTTCCAGTTGTTCTTCCCGTCGGGCATTGAATACGGGATAGGCATTAGCACTTTCTTGTTGCAGTTTTTCCCTTTTCTCATGCGCATTTACTATCATTTCTTCGCGCCAGTCCATAAATGGCAATTCTTTTGATTTGCCTGCCTGCGATTTGGATTTTCTACCCCGCTTTTTAGGTTTGTTTACCTGACTGCGTTCCTCTTGGGTAAAGCCAAAAAGGTCATAAAGGGTTATTAATGGCTCCTGTGTTACGGACTGGGGTTTCGCCTCCGGGGTCGGCTCTTTTTTAATGGCAGGATCATCCATATCGAAAAGGGTACCTGTAAATTGTTTGGGTTGTTCATGTACATTAACAGACAGTTGTTCGTCTGATAAAACATCTTCCCAGCCTAATGAATTTTCCTCCCAATCAAGTTGGGCTGTACTTTTTCTTTCCTGCTTTATTTCCTGTTCCTGTGCTTTTTTCGGAATATCCCGTTCATGCTGCCGATAAAGGCGATGATTGTAATGATTTGCAAAATCTTTGTACAGCATTGTCCGCATGGATTCGGCTAACTCTTTCGTACTGCCTTCGTAGGTAAAGACTATCGCGGGTTTACCGTAAGGGTCGGTGTCTATCTTTGAACTGGTTTGTACCACTCTGTCGAAATCACGGAACAGGTTGTTGATGGAAATCCCATTCGACAGTTTGCGGGATTCGATGAAATCCTGCTGCCGTTGGTCGAGTTCCCTTTTCTCCGTATTCTTTTGCAAAATGATTAAATCGCTGCCGACATCTGTTCCTGCGTTATCGGAAAAGAGATTATTGGGCAAACGGATGGCGGATACCACATCGCAGATATTCATCAGGTATTCCCGTATGGGTTTGTTTTGTTCCGAATTAAGAACACCCTGACTGGTTATGAAAGCGATGATGCCACCTTCTCTGACTGCCTGCACGCTTTTTGCAAAGAAGTAGTTGTGAATAGCCTGTGTCGATTGCTTGACAGCAGATATCTCGTGGGTGGAAAGCTGTGGGTCGAAGACAGCGACATCGCCAAAGGGGATATTGGAAGCGACGACATCGAATTGTCCGTTGTAGCGTCCTTCCATTTTCTCGTAGCCTTCAACCCTCACCTTAACATTATGTGAATGGAGGTGCGAGAGGATTTTACCTGTCAGTAGGTCTTTTTCAAAAGCGGTTATATTTGCCGGCAACATAGTTTCTTTGAACGAAGACAGGAACGTGCCTGTTCCGGCACTCGGCTCCAGAAAGTGAGAGGGTCTGATTCCGCTGGCTTCCAATACATCCATCAGTGCATCTGTAACAGGTTTTGGTGTATAAAATGCGGTCAGGACAGAACTTTTCAGGGAGCTGACATAGCGTTTATAGACTTCCGGCGTAGGTGAATTATCGCGGAGTACCTCGTGAAGTTCCTGTACCAACGGAAACAGTTCAGCATCGGATTTAGTCCAGTACTGAATGTCTTCGGGTTTGGCGGCAGGGTTCAGGATGGCCTTAATACCGCCGAAACCGGAATAGGTGGCGAGTATTTGCCGTTCTTGGTGAGTAGCTTCCCTGTGTTCTTTATCGAGCGTTAATGCTATTTTGATTGCGTCAATATTCTGACGCAGATGGTTTTTCTTATTATATGCCATAGCCTTAAATCAATTATGAATTAAAAATTAAGAATGAAGAGGGTTATGGCTTTCGAGGTAGAGGGCAATAGCTCCGGTCAGTTCAGTGTAGAGCAGTTCGTATTCCGGTTCATCGGAGAAGCTGTCCGACAGGGGATAGCCGGCGAAGACGGATTCGCATTCCGGCAGCAGTCTGAGAGCCAGTTCTTTTGCCTTGTCTTCGGGTACTTCGCCCTGAAACTCGTTCCAGAGGATTTCGACTATTGTATTACAGGGAGAGAAGTGCAAGCCTTTGAACAGGGCTTCGTTGGCAATTTCGGCTGCCTGAATATGGTCTAAGCCGCTTTTGATGGCTTCGCTGTACGCTTCGGCGGCCATATCCCCGCGTCCGGCAATGAATGAAAAGTCGTCTGCCTTGTCGGGGTGGGCATCGCGAAGAAAAGATAACAGGTTGAGCCGGAAATAGGACATTTCCATCGGCTCGGATGTTGATTTGTATTTCATACGTTGGATTTTTTAGTGGGGGTCGCAGACCCATTTGTTATTTTATCGGCAAGTAAAAGGCACCGGGGTATCCCTCCCCAGTGCCACCACTAAAAAAATCCAATAGTACCCGACTTAACAATTTCTCATTACATATCCGGTGCGTATGAACTTTCTTAGCGGTAAAGATACGATTTTTATCTGTGTTTCTTGCTATTACCCGCTTTCGGCGGGAATGAAAATACCATTTTGTAGTCCGCATCGAAAGCTACGGCAGCATCAAAGGGCTTATTTTCTTTGCTCTTAAAGCCTTTGATAATGCCTGTCTTGCCTTTGGCAAGCAGGTCTTTGAGTTGTCCGTCTGTCAGGTCTTTACATGATTTGTTCCGAAATACGGTCAGTCCGCAGGATTCATTGTTGCACTTGGCTACTTTCTGATAGAATACCACTTGACCGCCTTTGCATTTGGGACACGAACAAGTCTCCCGCTGATTACCCCCCTCGATTTTACTATTCAACAATTCAGTGGTAATCTGAGCGGCATACACTTCGATTCCCTTGTGGAAGGTATCCGCATTCATCTCTCCCGTAGCTATCTTGTTCAGGGTGTTTTCCCATTCGCCTGTCATCGAAACATCTGCAATCTTTTTATCACGGACAGCCAGATAGACAACCAAACCTTTATTAGTTGGCACAATTGATTTTTTCTCACGTTGGATGTATTCACGGGAGAACAGCGTTTCGATAATGCTGGCACGGGTGGCAGGTGTCCCAATACCCGATTCTTTAATTGCTTCCCGTTCCGCTTCGTCCGTTACTTCTTTGGCGCAGGTTTCCATAGCAGAAAGCAAACTTGCCTCCGTATGCAATGGGCGGGGCTTGGTTTGTTTCTCCAACAAGTCCGTTCCGTTGATAGGTAGTATGTCGCCATTAGAAAGATTAGGAAGTACCGGAGCATCATTATCTTCTTCGCCCTTTTCTTCGTTAGGGGCATTGAGTACAGCTCGCCAACCCGGAATAAGAATAACACTGCTCCTAACTGTAAACGGAACACCCGAAGCATCCAGTGAAACAGTCATATCCTCTTTGGTACATTTGCCGGAAAAGGCTTCCAGCATACGCCCGGCAATCATATCGTAGATAATGCGCTGGTCAGCCGAAAGTTCGCTTGGCGTATTTTCGGTAATAATCAGGGCGTGGTGGTCGGTTACTTTCTTGTCGTTTACCGAATGCCTGTTCAGTTCTTTCGTTGATAGCATTTTTGCGTAATAGCCGAATGTAGCATGAGCGGATAACTGCCGGATAAGGGCCGGTATTTCGGCAAATACATCATCGGAGATATAACGGCTTCCCGTTCTTGGATAGGAAATGAGCTTGGCTTCATAGAGCGATTGTGCTACCGACAGGGTTTTGTCTGCTGAAAAACTATGGCGGCTATTGGCTTCTTTCTGCAAGGTGGTCAAGTCGTAGAGTAAAGGCGGTTCCTGACTTCCTTGCTTTGTTTCCACGTTTATGACGCTGACGGATTCTGACGAGCGGATACGCTCTAAGATTGTGTCGGCGTCCTGTTTCGTGTTGTAACGTTCTGTTGAAATAGCGGCGAATTGGGTATCGTTCTTTGCCGTATGCAATTTTACCTGAAAATAGGTTTGCGGCTTGAAATCCTTGTTTTCAAGGTAACGGTTGCAAATCATAGCGAGTGTGGGTGTTTGTACCCGTCCTAATGACCATACGCCACTACCCGCCGTAATTGACAGGGCCTGCGAAGCATTGATTCCGACTACCCAATCAGCTTGGCTGCGGGCTTTGGCAGAGAGGTACAGGTTATCGTACTCGCTGCCCGGACAAAGACTCTCCAATCCCTTACGGATAGCCGAATCTGTCAAAGAACTTATCCACAGGCGGTCGAAGGGTTTAGTACATTTCAGATAATCAAAAATGTATCTGAATATCAACTCACCTTCGCGTCCTGCATCGGTAGCAACAACAATGCGGTCGCATTTATCGAACAGTTCTTTGATGATTTTCAGTTGTTTCATTACTCCGGGGTCATTCTTATATTCTTTTCCCTCTTTAATTTGTCGGGGTGTCAGAATAAACTCCTGAGGGAGTATCGGCAGGTTTTCAGGCTGAAATCCTGTGATACCATAATCGGCGGGCATCGCCAATCCGATGAGATGTCCGAATGCCCATGTAACGGCATATCCGTTACCTTCCAGATAACCCTCCTTACGGTTACCTGCACCAACGATAGCCGCTATATCGCGGGCTACGCTTGGTTTTTCTGCAATTATTACTTTCATTTACTATTGGATTTTTTAGTGGTTGATACTACATTTTATGTCCTGTGGATTTTTTCACAGGTTTTCTAATCCCTTGCTGCTGTTTCTGTTCTTGATTCTGCTTTTCAGTGGGGTTCTGCTGCCCTTGTTTGAGGGGTTCCTTTGAGTGTTTGGTCGCTTCGTTGGTTTTACCCTGCGAATTAACCGCTACCTGTGTTTTATTGCCCTCGGCAACTTTCACATCCGCGCCTTGTTTTTTAGCTTTATCGGGATTCCATTTGAAGAAATCCAGTTTGCCTTTTTCCTGATTCACCTTTACATAGGCATTGAATGGCTCCCCTTTTCCGTCTTTCAACATACCCTGAACATAAACGGCTTTTCCTTCCCTGAGAGAGTTCTGCTGTTTATCATCCAAATCTACGCCTAAAAGTTTTTGGGGAATACGAACTTGATTTTGCTGTTCTCCATTCTGGTTTTGGTTCTGTTTATTGTTCTGTTGATATTTATTTCGGTCTAATCCGTCATAATTGAAATCATAACCGCCTTTAGCCGCATTGAACTGAACATAAGCATCGAATTTTTTAGGATTATCAGTACCCATTGTTTTTTTTGAGGTCATCCCCTCTACGAGTACCTTTTTCCCTTCTTTTAGTGCCTGTTGCTGTTCGGGAGATAACTCAACCCCTTTCAGATTTTGAGAAATAGTAAGTTTGTCAAGGGGTACAGCTTCCAATCGGTTGGTTAGCTTGTCAATGGAAATAAGCGAAGGTACTTTCTCACCCGGTGTCGGCTCCAATTCTACAATTTTGCCACTGTTACCCGTTGCCAATAGGTTTTCTTTCACGTCATTGGGAAGCATAATACCCTGAAACGGTTTTTCCAAATCAACCTGTTGCTGATAGGGATGCGGAGTGAATTTCAAACTTCCGTCCGGCTGTTCTTCCAACGACAAGCGGGCTTTCATCGGATAGTCCACACCCTCGATTTTCGGGTTAATATCTACAAGGTGCGGTGATTTATACCCGTAACTCATGGCTTTGAGTTCGCCCTCCAAATTTTCGGGCTTGATACCGTATTTTTGATACTCGCTTTCAGGGATACGGTTGGTGTCGAATTGCTTAAATTCCGTTTTCTGTTCGGTTGTTGTATCCATTTTTTCTTCTTTCTTTTCGGGTTGAACTTGCTTTTTGCTTTCTTTGGTTGATTGCTCCTGATTATTCATGTAATCTTTCGGATTGATACGGTATTTCTCCAAATCTTCTTCCTTGATATGCAGGATTTTGTCAAGCATATCGACCGTTACCGCATAGAATCCTGTATGCGATGGGTTTTTAGCCTGATTAAAGAAGTTTTTGAAAAAGTTTTCGAGAGGATCTGCGTGCTTGTCGATTTTGATAAAATCAGTTTGCTTCGCCTTCATGGGATCAATGGCATCAATGTTTCCTTTTTTGTCGATGCCTTTTACGACTTTGAGTTTGTTGCCTTCTCCTTCATCCCGCATCAGGAGAACCTTGTCTTTCGGATTTAATTTTTCATCCATAATAAAAACTGTTTTTTTGTTCTGCATCACTATTAATGCAGAACGAAAGTAGTCGTAATGAACAGGGTTACAGTCGGTTTTTAGGCAGGTGGCAGTTTGTGGCTCCGATTTGGCAGTGTGTGGCGTTTTTAAGATATATAGAAACGTATTCGTCCGGCACTCAAATATTTGCTAATTTTGCAAATGTATATGCGATCTTATAAAACGGATGGTAGAATATAATGTGAGGAAAAGAATATTGTAAATCATTTTTGTCTTATGCCCATGAAAGAACTCGAATTACAGAAAGCCTTTATGCTCCTCGAGCCGGGGCCGGTAACAATGATAAGCACATCCCATGAAGGGAAACATAACCTGATGACTATCTCATGGACGATGGTTATGGATTTTACGCCGAGGTTCGCACTGCTTACAGGGTCGTGGAACTATTCCTGCGAAGCGTTACTAAAGACGAAAGAGTGCGTCATTGGGATTGCTACAGCTGACCTCGTGGACACCATCCTTGATGTGGGAACTACAACGGGCAGAAAGATAGATAAATTCGCCCAATTTGGCCTTACGCCACTTCCTGCCTCGCATGTCAGTGCCCCGCTCATCAAGGAATGCTATGCGAATATAGAGTGCCGTGTGGTGGATTACATCGAACAGCACAGTATCTTTGTGTTGGACGGGGTGAAAGCTTGGATAGATGAAGACCGCAAGGAAAAGCGCATTTTGCACGCACGTGGCGATGGTATATTTATTGCTGATGGTGAGATATTCGAGCGCAGGGAAAAGATGGGAGACAAATTGCCTCCCGGAGTGTGATTTAAGGAAAACAAAAACAGTATCTTACTTTTATCCGATGGCAAAGAAGAAACGGCAAGGGCATTACTGCAAAATATGTGGGGAGATTAAAGCCAATGAAAAATTCAGTGGCAAAGGACACGCTGAACACATTTGCAAGTCCTGCCAATCAAAACATGCTGATAAACAGGTAGATATAATACGTTTTCCAAATGTGGATGAGCCGTTGGAAAAAGATTACGATGATATCCTTGATTACACGGATATAGATGCACTTCCGATATTTTCCGAGAAAAAGAAGTTTACCGAACTTGACAATTATGAAAAAATGTTGCTTCGGGATTATATCCGTTCAGCAATCATTGAGCATTGGGAGTATTTAAACATATGCCCAAATGAACAGGACTTGATTGAAATAAGAAAACGAATGATGCGTGTGGTGGAAGATGAATGGCATATCCTATTGAAGAATGATGCCATACTAAGAAAATTCTTTCAGGACAATGCGGCGGTTGCAATCAATAAATTAGAAAAGAAAACAGAGGATAGTCCTGAAAAAAATAACTACCCCCTGTCTTCACTTGATTAACTTATCTTTACTCCCCCTGCTGTAACAAATGAGCCAATGCAGGGTCGTCCTTAATACGTTGCAATTCTTCAGCGACAATCTGTTTGGTTTCGGCTTTGATACGGTCGTAATTCGCCTTAATCATCTCTTTCATGTGATTTACACCGTTCTCGTCCGTAAAATCGGTAATTACAGGAATAGATTGATAAGCCTTTGTTTCAGCCGCCACCTTCGCATTATCTACAACTATTTCGCAATGGAAAATCTTCTGCTCGATACGCTCATCGAAATTGTCGGCAATGGCTCCGACGAACATCCCTTGCGTAAGATTTGAGATTTTGGATGCCGGTATCAGGCTATCCATTTGGGTAGATATGGATGTCGATTTGTCGTTGCGGTTGATGGTCATGGATTGGCGTTTCTGCAATACTTTTCCGAACCGGTCGGAAAGTGTTTTGGCTGTTTCGCCGACTACCTGACCGGAAAAGATATTACCAACCGTGTTCATCACGACTTTGGCTTCCTTATCGCCATAGTCCCTTGTTAATTGCGAAAAGTCCTGAAAGCCCAAAAGAACGGCAACTTTGTTGCTTCGGGCGGTGGCAATCAGGTTATCCAATCCTTTGAAATAGATAGTCGGCAGCTCGTCAATAACTACCGAACTTTTGAGTTGTCCTTTTTTGTTAATAAGTTTCACAATACGAGAGTTGTATAATCCCAGAGCAGCACCGTATATATTCTGTCTGTCGGGATTATTACCGACAACCAATACTTTGGGATCATCAGGATTGTTTATGTCCAACGTAAATTCGTCTCCACTCATCACCCAATAGAGTTGTGGTGAAATCATTCTCGATAAAGGAATTTTCGCCGAAGCGATTTGTCCCATCAACTGGTCGGCAGCACCTCCAAGCCATGCATCCATAAAAGGTGAGAGGTAGTTTTCTAATTCGGGATAACTCGTCAAAATCGGGAAAATATCCTCATAGCGTTTGTTCAGGAACTCTATTGCATGAGGGAAGGTGCAATACTTTCCGTCTTTATAGATGCGCAAATACCATATAATAGCGGCAAACAGGATAATCGGAGATTCCACAAAGAAGTCACCTTGCTTTTGCACCCACGTCTTATTGAGGTTGAGCATAATGGTGTAACTCGATTCGTAGGCATCGCTAATGTCTTCCATGAACGAAGGATTAATCGGGTTACACCGGTGGGAACGTGCCGGGTCATCAAAGTTTATCACGTAAAACGTGGGGACTTTTTTATAGCCTGATTGATTGTTTAACAGGTGGTTATAAGCAATAATAGAGAGATCGGGAAACTTGAAATCATACACATACATCGAGAATCCTTTCTCAATTTGCTGTTTGATGTACTGATTAACAACAGCGTATGACTTACCACTACCCGGAGTTCCCAACACGATACTGGCACGGAACGGATTTACAACGTTTATCCAACCTTTCCATTGTTTCTTTTTATACCAGAATTTGGTTGGCAGGTTCACGGAATATTCGCTCTGTAATAGCCGTGTTTCCTGCATAAAACTCTCGTTCTCAAAATTGAACACGTCGTCCATAAGATTGTTCTTCAGCAATCGGCTCATCCATAATCCTCCAACCAACAGGAACAGATAACCTGTTGCCATTGTAAGAACATAAAACCCCGTTATTGCTGCTACGGGTAATGGCAGGTCGAGTATCCACCAGTTCATAAAGAACAGGATAAAACCGATTGTCAGAAAAACATAGATTTTCGACCAAGTGATTTTTTCCTCTTTCACACCTTTAGTTCCCAAACATGATAGGGCAAGGAAAACGACGGCGAATATTTTGGTGTAAATAATACTGCCGAACAGTCCGGCAGTGCGGTCAAAGTTCAGTAGTATCTTATCCACTACCTTTAATATGAATCCCCATTCATGTAGTGCAAAATAACAGAACCAATAAATGTTGATCACTACGAAAATTATGCTGATTGCTCGCATAAATTCCATGACTTTGGCAAGTCCTCTCAAATCGTCTTCTTGTTGCATTTCTATAAAATTTTAAATGTTTGAGAAGCAAAATTATAGGGTATATCCGAGGTTTTGTGCGGTTTTGAAGTAGGTGGCTGCATGTGGCTTCGATTTGGCAGTATGTGGCGTTATATGCCTCGATGTACATTCCAAGTCAAACAAAATAATTATCTTTGCATCTGCAAATTAGAACGATAGCATATGAGTGGATACACAATAATAGATAATCGGAAAATAGAACCGCATATCACATTTTTCCGGGTAAACCCTACTGATATAAAACTGACACTAAAAGAAGTGTTTGTTTCTTTATCCGATTTGTGCTGGATTAGTTCTTTTGATAAGGACTATCATCAAAATGCTTTTCAAGTCAGGGCAGAGGCTACAATTAATTATATTGCGGATAATATTATAAAAGACAATGCCGACAGCGTAACAAGTAGTTCGGGCGAATATGTGGTTTCTGAAATAGCCCGCAAGACAATTATTCAAGAAATGAGTTATTTAGACATACCGTTAGCTGAATTGTTTAAAATTAAAGATGTCGGTAATCATGGATTTGATTTTTACTCTATAAATGGAAGTAAAATAATTCTTTTTGGAGAGGCTAAATATGTTGCAGGACAAAATGCATATGGAAGAGCATTAAAGCAAATTGTAAAATTTGAAAACGAGAAACAAGATCATTCTGATATTGCTGATATAGATTTATTCTGTTGCGATGTATCAAAAACAAATTTTTCTAATAATAAAAAAGGGTTTGTTGCTGCCTTTTCGTCTAAGATAATAACAACAGATATGTTAGTTGAGAATATAAAAAAGAATAAAGATTTCCAAGCGTTAAAGAAGTTTGAAGAAATAATTTGTGTAGCAGTGAATTTATGAACGACTTGATAAAAGATATAATTGCGGGGGAAAATATTGAGGTAATATTCAAAACAGTTCTGAACGATTTGTACAGAATAGGCCCAACATCTACTACCGATATGGAAATATTATCATACTTATTTCTATATCATCCTGTTGAGTTTGAAAAATATAAAACAGCCATTTTGAACTATATGGCAGTTTTTTATAAAAACATTGATAGAGATTCTCTTAAAGATGTCATATTTGGTCAATACAGAAAATATATTAGAGACACCTATAACAAAGAATACACACCAATACAAGCAAGTGTTATTAAAGGAATTGACGCAAATAAATGCTTCAGTTTCTCAGCTCCTACAAGTACAGGAAAGTCATATGTATTCATGAACAAGATACAAGAATGCCAAAATGATGTTGTTGTGGTAGTTCCTTCACGAGCGTTGATTAATGAATACTATTTGAAACTATGCGACCTTATTCAAGACAAAGCCGTTAATATTCTTACTTTTATAGACAAAATAAATACAAAAAAATCTAAACGAAATATTTTTATAGTTACTCCTGAACGTTGCAGAGAGCTTTTTAAACAAAAAGATTTATTTAATGTAGAGTTATTTTTATTCGACGAAGCTCAATTAAGTAATGAAGATTCTAAAAGAGGATTATATTTTGACAGTATTGTTCGAAGATGCTTGAAGGCATATCCAGATGCGACATATGTTTTCGCTCATCCATTTGTGAAAAATCCTGAATCTCAAATAGAAAAAAATCATTTTAATTCCGAAACATCATTTGCGATACGCTACACACAAAAAAATGTAGGGCAAATGTTTTTATGCCGGGACAACAATTGGAAATTTTATCATTTTGGAATTGACACATCAATAATGGGAAGAAAAAAACGAGCTTGCAATTTTGACCCTATTGAAAAAACTATTCTAAACAATGGCTCTGTCTTATTTTACATTTCGAAATCAAAAATATACAACAAGGAGTTTCTGAAACAGTTCGATCGATACATCTCTTTATGTACAGAAATTGAAGATCCAAGAATTAACGATTACATAGAAAAAATAAAATTATATACAGGCAGTGATACCGCAATAAATAAAAACCACTACTCTCAGATGACTGCATTGTTGAAGCGTGGAATTGTAATTCATCATGGTTCATTACCTCTACAAACAAGAATCATCATAGAGCAATTTACTAAGGAAGGTTTTTGTAGAATATGCTTTGCCACATCTACGTTAGAACAAGGAATAAATATGCCATTTGATGTCGTTTATTTAGATAGACTTGAAGCAAGCAAACCATTATCTGTTAAAAATTTAATTGGAAGGGCGGGAAGATCCACTCTTGACAATAAGTTTGACTTTGGATATGTCATCATCAATTCTCTTAATAACAGAACAAAATTCAGAGAAGTTATGACAAATGAAGAAGAATTGGACAATGTTTCAATTTTAGAAAAAGAAGACCAACAAGACGATGACTATACAGAGTTTAAAGAAGCCATTTTGAATGGAACGTTGTCTGATGAATTCAATTTAACAGAAAACGAATTAGCAAAATTATCAACAGACGATATTGAGACAATAGCAAAGAATATTTTAGACTCACTTTTTATCAAAGAAAACTTTATTTCATTAGATGAAATTAGAAATGATGAATATTGTAGATTGTCATTATATTCGCACTTTAAGAGTCTTTATGAAGGATATTTGGGACGAAGTCTTAATGACGGAGAGAGTAATGTTCTAAATACTGCTATTAAAATCATTATCTGGAGAGTCTATGGGAAAACATTCAAAAATATGTGTTGGTATAGGTATTCTCACGCAAGCAAATCTCATGAGAGAGATGCACGGGAAAAATCAGGAAAAGGGACAGACGATTTAATGGCTCATTTTTTCACTGGATATAATGATATTCCTAACAAAAATTTGAATGTATTTTCGTTATTCCCGATGGGAACAAAAGCAAAAGATGTAGATTATGATATTATAATGTACGATACTTATGATTATATTGACAAATTGATAGGTTTCAAACTCAGTGATGTATTCTATGCTACATTCTTCAAATATTTCGAAAAGACCAATGATACGAGAGCACTTAAATTGGCAAAATATATAAAGTATGGCACTGATGAGGAACGATATATTTGGATGCTGCGGTACGGATTGTCTTTCGAAGACATAGAAGTCTTGGACAAACATATTGATAGAATCAATTCAGAAGGGATTCTATTCAAAAAAAGCATAAATGACATTACTGAAGAACAAAAGGTCGCTATTATAAGATATTTATAAAAAGAAAACTATCTACATCTGCCTGCCATACCTACGTTTTTTCTTTTTCTTGCGGCGTGGCAATGGCTGTTCCTCTTTCGGGTGATTCTCCGGCTCCGGCATAAGAACAGAGAAAAGCCCTGCGGTAACACTATTGTCAGAAGAAAAATCTTCCGATTTCTGAGTGTTGTAAACATCGGAAAGCCGGGTATCTTGTATTGGTTCTTGTGCCTGCTCCCGATTACCACCATACAAATCATTAAACACATTAGCAGAATATTCTTTACCCAATCGAGAGCCGTTCAGCACAGTTCGGGTAGTATGGTCGATAAAGGTTGCTCCATAAATCCGTCCTTCATCGTTCCGCCGGAACAATACGTCAATACCCTGCTGCCTTAGCTTCGCCCGGAACTCGCTCTCACTTTGGCATCTCTGTTTGGCTTCGGATACGGCTTTCAGGGTATGCGCTTTGAGGTTTTTAGCCTTGATGCGTTCTGTGGATGTTGCCATACGTTTTTCAAGTCCGTCATAACCGACCGACTTTCCGAAAATGGAAGATTTCAGCGGATTACCGACTTTGTTGCCTTCGCCATCCATTGCCGAATAGAGCAATCCCCGATACGGTTTCCCTTTCACTTCGTCTTGCAGTTCCTCTACATGTATGTTATAGAGGGAAAGTACCGCTTTGTATTCACCCATAGATTGAAAGTGATACATGGATGCCAGCGGTTTGATAACCGAAGCAATCTGTTTTTTCGTAAGCCCCCGATAAACTACACGTTTTGGTATTAAATAATTATCAAGACCTTTGCTGGCAAAGTTAATATTATGATTCCAACCAGCAAAGAAGAATTTAAGGCGATATTAGATCGTCAGCAGCAAAG
>Ga0209958_1001221_pt1 | contig 22280 bp, 23 predicted proteins | sample ThiBio_inoc_plan_FD_183942 | JGI IMG/M metagenome (GOLD analysis project Ga0209958, IMG submission 183942) | Wastewater bioreactor microbial communities from Cape Town, South Africa - Thiocy_inoc_plan (SPAdes) | ecosystem: Engineered > Bioremediation > Thiocyanate > Unclassified | place: South... | reverse complement strand
CGCCGCCGAACTTGCTCGCCAGCACCGTCGTGATCGCCGCCGTCAGCGTCGTCTTGCCGTGGTCCACGTGCCCGATCGTGCCAACGTTCACGTGCGGCTTGGTCCGCTCGAATTTTTCCTTAGCCATGTCGATTCCTTAAAAAGAACAAAGCCCGTGTGAGGGTTTAAGGTCTGCACGCCACTGCTGGATCGTCCCGCACGGGCACAGGACGGCGTGGCGTCGCAGACCGACTGGATCGGCGGGAGGGCGCGCGAAGCACCCACCCCGTCGAACCGACTTACCTTTACTTCGCGCGCGCGGCCACGATGGCCTCGGACACGTTGCGCGGCGCTTCCGAGTAGTGCTTGAACTCCATCGTGTACGTGGCACGACCCTGCGACATCGAGCGCAGCGTGGTGGAGTAGCCGAACATTTCGGACAGCGGCACCTCGGCCTTGATGGCCTTGCCGCCACCGACCATGTCCTCCATGCCCTGCACCATGCCGCGACGCGACGACAGGTCGCCCATCACGTTGCCGGCGTAGTCCTCGGGCGTCTCGACTTCCACGGCCATCATCGGCTCGAGGATGACCGGGTTGGCCTTCTTGCAGCCTTCCTTGAAGCCGAAGATGGCGGCCATCTTGAAAGCCTGTTCGGACGAGTCCACGTCGTGGTACGAACCGAAATGCAGCGTGACCTTGACGTCCACCACCGGGAAGCCCGCCAGCACGCCGGTGTTGAGGGCTTCGATCACGCCCTTTTCCACCGCCGGGATGTACTCGCGCGGCACCACGCCGCCCTTGATGGCGTCCACGAACTCGAAGCCCTTGCCGGCCTCGTTGGGTTCGATCTTGAACACCACGTGACCGTACTGGCCCTTGCCGCCGGACTGGCGCACGAACTTGCCTTCGGCCTCGTCCACGCTCTTACGGATGGTCTCGCGGTAGGCCACCTGGGGCTTGCCCACGTTGGCTTCCACGCCGAATTCACGCTTCATGCGGTCGACGATGATCTCCAGGTGCAGCTCGCCCATGCCGGAGATGATGGTCTGGCCCGATTCCTCGTCGGTCTTGACACGGAACGAGGGGTCTTCCGAGGCCAGGCGCTGCAGCGCGATGCCCATCTTTTCCTGGTCGGCCTTGGTCTTGGGTTCCACGGCCTGCGCAATCACGGGCTCGGGGAAGACCATGCGCTCCAGGGTGATGACGGCATCGGGGTCGCACAGCGTCTCACCCGTGGTCACTTCCTTCAGGCCCACACAGGCGGCGATGTCGCCGGCGCGGATTTCTTCCACTTCCTGGCGGTTGTTGGCGTGCATCTGCACGATACGGCCGATGCGCTCCTTCTTGCCCTTGACCGGGTTGAAGACGGTGTCGCCCTTCTTCAGCACGCCCGAATAGACGCGCACGAAGGTGAGCTGGCCGACGTAGGGGTCGGTCATGAGCTTGAACGCCAGCGCGGACAGCTTCTCGCCGTCGTCGGCCTGGCGGGTCGCGGGCTCTTCCTTCTCGTCGGTACCCGCCACCGGGGGGATGTCCACCGGCGAAGGCAGGAAGTCGATCACGGCGTCGAGCATGCGCTGCACGCCCTTGTTCTTGAAGGCCGTGCCGCACAGCATGGGCTGGATCTCGGTCGAGATGGTGCGCGTGCGCAGGCCCAGCTTGATCTCTTCCTCGGAGAGGTCACCCTCCTCGAGGTACTTGTTCATGAGGTCTTCGCTGGCTTCGGCCGCGGCCTCGACCATCTTCTCGCGCCACTCCTTGGCGGTCTCGACGAGCTCGGCCGGGATGTCGTGGTATTCGAACTTCATGCCCTGCGAAGCCTCGTCCCAGATGATGGCTTTCATCTTGAGCAGGTCGACCACGCCCTTGAAGTTGTCCTCGGCACCGATCGGAATGACGACCGGCACGGGGTTGGCCTTCAGGCGCAGGCGCATCTGGTCATAGACCTTGAAGAAGTTCGCGCCGGTGCGGTCCATCTTGTTGACGAACGCCAGACGCGGCACCTTGTACTTGTTGGCCTGGCGCCAGACGGTTTCCGACTGGGGCTGCACACCACCCACCGCGCAGTACACCATGCACGCGCCGTCGAGCACGCGCATGGAACGCTCCACCTCGATGGTGAAGTCGACGTGGCCGGGGGTGTCGATGATGTTGAAGCGGTGCTCCGGGTAGGACAGGTCCATGCCCTTCCAGAAGCAGGTGGTGGCGGCGGACGTGATCGTGATACCGCGCTCCTGCTCCTGCTCCATCCAGTCCATGGTGGCGGCGCCGTCGTGCACTTCACCGATCTTGTGGTTCACGCCGGTATAGAACAGGATGCGCTCGGTCGTCGTGGTCTTGCCAGCGTCGATGTGCGCGGAAATGCCGATGTTGCGGTAACGCTCAAGGGGCGTGGTGCGGGCCATGGAAATACTCCGGAATGGTTCGAGCCCGCCACCCCTGTAAGGGGCCCGCGGGCTCTCGGGTCAGGTTGATCGGAAAGATAAGGTCCGAATCAGAAGCGGAAATGGCTGAAGGCCTTGTTGGCCTCGGCCATGCGGTGCACTTCGTCGCGGCGCTTCATCGCGCCGCCACGGCCTTCGGTGGCCTCGATCAGTTCGTTGGCCAGGCGCAGGGCCATGGATTTTTCGCTGCGCTTCTTGGCCGCTTCCTTGATCCAGCGCATCGACAGCGCCAGACGGCGCACCGGGCGCACTTCAACGGGCACCTGGTAGTTGGCGCCACCCACGCGGCGGCTCTTCACCTCCACCATGGGCTTGACGTTGTTGATGGCCGTCGAGAAGATTTCGAGCGGGTCCTTGCCCGACTTCTTCTCGATCTGCTCAAACGCACCGTAGATGATGCGCTCGGCCACGGCCTTCTTGCCGCCTTGCATGATCACGTTCATGAACTTGGCGACTTCGACGTTGCCGAACTTCGGGTCCGGCAGGATTTCACGTTTAGGGACTTCGCGACGACGTGGCATGTTTCACCTCTTGCTTCAGTTGATGTCCGGACGTCCTTCTTGATCCAGACACCCCGCAGACCCATCAGGAGCCTGCACTTACTCGGCCTCTGTTCAAGGCCACTACGCCGTTCCGGCTCGTCAAAACCGGGCGGCACCGAATGAGACCGATCAGGCCTTCTTGGGACGCTTGGCGCCGTACTTGGAGCGGGCCTGCTTGCGGTCTTTCACGCCCTGCAGGTCCAGCGAGCCACGCACGATGTGGTAGCGCACACCGGGAAGGTCTTTCACACGGCCGCCGCGAACCAGCACCACGCTGTGTTCCTGGAGGTTGTGGCCTTCACCGCCGATGTAGGAGATGACCTCGAAGCCGTTGGTCAGGCGGACCTTGGCAACTTTGCGAAGCGCCGAGTTCGGCTTCTTCGGGGTCGTGGTGTACACACGGGTGCACACGCCGCGGCGTTGCGGCGAGTTTTCCATGGCCGGGCTCTTGGATTTGGTCTTTTCGACCTCCCGGCCGTGGCGCACGAGTTGGTTGATGGTTGGCATTGAAAACGTCCCTAAACGTTTGAAAACGACAAAGCCTTTCGGAAAATTCCGAAAAGCCTACTAGTGTAGCACTGGCGCGTCAGCCGCGCCAAGCCGCCCCCCGCCCCCGGGGAACGGGTCACTGGATCCAGAGGCGGATCGCGTCCCAGGCGCGGCCGAAAATGCCCGCCTCCTCCACGGTCTCCAGCACCGTCAGTGGCACCTCCACGACGGGCTGACCCGCGGCGGTGGTCACGCGCAGCGTGCCGAGCGGCTGCCCTTTCTGCAGGGGCGCGACGAGGGGATCCGGGCGAACCACCGTCGATTTCAGGCCAGCGCCCTGGCCGGCCGGCACCGACACCACCACGCCTTCGGCGCGGCCGAGTTTGGCGGTGTCGGCCTTGCCCTTCCAGATGCGCGGCTCGGCCGCCGGCTGGTTGGCCGCCAGCAGGCGCACGGTATCGAACGCGGTGTAGCCCCAGTTGAGCAGCTTCTGCGACTCGGCGGCCCGCGCGTTCTCGCTCGACGCGCCCAGCATCACCGACACCAGGCGGCGCTGGCCAGCCGGCCCATCGCCCAGGCCAGGCACCGGCCGGCGCGCGGTGGCCACCAGACAGTAGCCCGCCGCGTCGGTGTGACCGGTTTTCAGCCCGTCGACGGTCGGGTCCCGGAACAGCAGCAGGTTGCGGTTCGTGTCGTTGGTGGCGGGCGTGCCCGGGTAGCGATAGCGCTGGATGGAGTAGTAGCCGACGTATTGGGGGAAGTCGTTCATCAGCCGCGTGGCCAGCGTGGCCAGGTCGCGCGCCGTGGTGGTGTGGCCCGGGGCCGTCAGGCCCTCGACGTTGCGGTAGCTGGTGGCCGTCATGCCCAGCGCCTTGGCCTGCTGGTTCATGAGTTCCACGAAGCGCTCGACAGAGCCCGCCACGCCCTCGGCCAACGCCACCGTGGCGTCGTTGCCCGACTGCACGATCATGCCCTTGATCAGGTCTTCGACCGGCACCTGCATGCGCGGCTCGATGAACATGCGCGAGCCCGGCATCTTCCAGGCGCGCTCGCTCACGCCGAAGGTCTGCGTGAGCGTGATCTTGCCGGCGCGCAGCGCGTCGAACACCAGGTAGGCCGACATGAGCTTGGTGAGCGAGGCCGGCTCCACCGGCGCGTCGGGCTCCTTGCTGGCCAACACCTGGCCGGTGGTCACGTCCAGCAGCAAATAGGAACGCGCCGCGATCTCGGGGGGTTGCGGCATCTGCGCCCAGGCAGGCGCCAGCGCGGCCAGCGACAGCGCCAGGCCGGCGATCAGGGAACGGAAACGGGTCATCAACGCAAAGTCCTCAAAAAAATCGGCGCCACCGCGGCTCAAGGCCGCCAATGGCGCCACACCAGCTCGCGCAGCAAGGGCAGCTGGCCATGGAAGAAGTGGCCGCCGCCCGGCACCACCACCACGGGCAGGGACTGCGGGCGAGCCCAGTCCATGACCGCGCTCAGCGGCACCGTGTCGTCAAGCTCGCCGTGAACGACCAGCGTTCGGGCCTGAAGTTCCTGCGGAATCGGCGCCACTTGAAATCGGCTGGCGGCGGTACCGACCAGGACCAGCTCGCGGACGTCGCGCACGGGATGCAGGCGCTGCAGGGCCTGGCTGGTGACGTAGGAGCCGAAGGAGAAGCCGGCCAGGGCCAGGGGCCCGGAAGGCGCCTCCGACTGCACCACGGCCATCAGGTCGTCGGTCTCGCCGCGCCCCTCGTCGTACTGCCCGCCGGAGCGCCCCACGCCGCGGAAGTTGAAACGCACCGCCACCATGCCCGCCAGCACGGCCGCGCGCGCCAGGGTTTGCACCACTTTGTTGGTGAGCGTGCCACCGTGCAAGGGATGCGGATGGGCGATGACGGCCGTGGCGCGGGCCGCGCCCTCGGGCCGGTCGATGGCGAGCTCGATGGCGCCGGCCGGACCGTCGATCAGACGCGATTCGGTTTGCGCGTTCACCTCAGCGACCCACGTCGGGAGGCGTCAGCAGCCGCTCGACCACGACGCCATCGCGCAGATGCGACTCGACGATTTCATCGATGTCCGCTTGATCGACATAGCTGTACCAGACGGCCTCCGGGTACACCACTGCGATCGGGCCACCCGCGCAACGGTCAAGACAGCCCGCGCGGTTGACGCGCACGCCGCCCGGCCCGAGCAGGCCGAGGGCCTTGGCGCGCGACTTGCAACGGGCAAAAGCGTCTTCGGCCTTGTGGTCGGCGCAGCAGGCTTCGCCACCTTCACGCTGATTGAGGCAGAAAAAAATGTGCCGCTGATAGTAGGAAGCGGGAGGGGTAGCGGTGCCATCGGCCATGACGCGATTCTAGGCCGCTGCCTCCTGGTGTCCTGGCGGACGCGCCACGGCCCGCAGCCCGAACAGAATGGCAGCGAAAGGCCACAGCCACCCCAACCACTGCGACAGGCCGTGAAAGCGGATGAAACGCCCTTGCTCCCAGACCTCGAGCGACTGCACCATGTAGGGCACCTCGGGTGCGCGATTGAGCAGCGAGAGCGCCACGGCCAAGCACAGCAGCATCAGGGCGTGGCACATCCGCCGGGGAAGGGGCAGGCAGGCCAACCCCACCACCAAGGCCGCGAGCATGCCGACCACCGCCACAGGACTGAGCCAGGCCCAGGCATGGACCGGCCCGTGCGTCAGCGCCGACGACAGCCCCGCGACCAGCGTGGCGCCGCCAAAGAACAGCGGCAGGAACAGCACCCGCCGCCACCCGCCCTTCATGTCGCCGAAGGCCATGAGCAGGGGCGCCAGCAGGCTCAGCGCCACGCAGAATGCCTGCGTCAGCAGACTCAGCGGCACCACCGGCTCCGCACGCGTCGGCAACCAGGCAAGGAACGGGGTGTCGCCGAGCCAGTCGGCCAGCGCCAGCATCAGGCGATCGGCCACCTGCCCCAACCCAAAGGGCACCGCAGCCGGGTACAGCAGAGCCAGCGGCCACAGCGCCAGCAGCACGAGCCCGCCGTGCGCCCCGGGCGCGAACCAACCGTCGCGAAAGCGGCCCCAGCGCGCCAGCACGCCCCAGCGGTCCAGCAGGACCATGAGACCGGCGCCCAGCGCGCCCCCGGTCGAATTCAGGCCGAAGTCCACGTTGGAGGGCACGCGCCCCGGCAAGAAGGTCTGCAGGCTCTCGACGAGGCCCGACAGCACCACGGCACCGCCGGCCCCCCACCAGAATGCCCCGCGGCGCCAGCCCAGCCGAAGGGCGGCCCCCACCATCAAGGCGCCCAGCGGCACGTAGCCCACGAAGTTGGTCCAGAGGTCGAAACCCGTCCAGTACTGCGGCCACGGCGCCCACAACCAGGACCAGGGCTCCACGCCCTGGACGCGCCAGCCCGTGAAGGGGTAAAGACTGGCATAAGCGATCAGGCCCGCGTACAGCACGGCCAAAGGCCAGGCCGACGTCCGAGAGCCCGTGACCATGGCGCCGGCGCTCAAAAGGGCTTGACCACCACCAGCACCACCGCTGCCACCAGCAGCAGCACCGGCGCCTCGTTGAACCAGCGGAACCAGACATGGCCGTGCCGCGACGCCCCGCGCTCGAAGCGCCGCAACAAGACGCCGCAGGCGTGGTGGTAGCCCAGCACCAGCACCACCACGAACAGCTTGGCATGCATCCAGCCATTGCCCGGCCCCCGCCCGATGCCATACCCCAGCCACAACCACAGCCCCAGCGCCAGCGCCGGCACCGCCAGCAAGGTGGTGAACCGCAGCAGCTTGCGCGCCATGAGCAGCAGGCGCGCCCGTTCGGCCACGCTTTCGGGCGGCACCATGGCCAGGTTCACAAAGACGCGCGGGAGGTAGAACAGGCCAGCAAACCAGCTGGCCACGAACACGATGTGAAAGGCTTTGACCCAGAGCATCCGGGCAGTGTAGTTCGCGCGATCCAACACCCTCTCAGCAGGCGAATGGACAAAAAAAACCCGGCCAGGGGCCGGGTTGGGAAGCCTTTTTGCTGTCACACACTAAGGCACCCGCTCAGGGAGGAAAAGCGGGAGGCGCCTCTCGGCACCCGCCTCAATTTTACCTCAAAATCTTTGAATCTCCAACTTCACCCCTGTCAAATTTGACAGTCCATGCAACGGAGACATGATCCGACCGTTCGGTCGCACGACCGGTACAACGGTACCACCGATGCAGCGGCCGACGGCCGCGGGCAAGAAGGGAAATGCAAGGGCCCGCTGGGCGGCTCAGGCCGCCAGGGTCCGCAGTTGCTTGATCGCGGCGTCGAAGCCCGACAACTCGTGTACGGGCTGCCGCAAAAAGGCGTTGATGGCCTCGCGGCGTTCGATCGCCACATCGGCCACCCGATCGGCGCCCTTCTTGTACTCGCCGACCTTCAGCAACAGCTCGATCTCGTCGTACTTCGCCAACAGCTCGCGCACCCGGCCGGCCGCGGCCTTGTGCTGAGGGGATACCAGGGCGCCCATCACCCGCGAGGCCGAGGCCAGGACGTCAATGGCTGGGTAGTGGTTAGCCGCCGCCAGTTTGCGCGACAGCACGATGTGCCCATCGAGAATGGACCGGGTCTCGTCGGCCACTGGTTCGGTCATGTCGTCGCCCTCCACCAGCACGGTGTAGACCCCACCGGTTTGGGCGGTCGCCTAGTCCGAATGACGGTCAAAGCCCTGCCACAGCCGACCGGAGCGGTTCTCCCTGGGGTATCCGCACCCGCGGCTGTGGCAAGCCGGCCCATGCCCGGGACTCACATCCGCGAGGGCAGCCAGGTCGCCAGCGCGGGCCAGGTGTGGATGGTCCAGGCCAGCAGCAGGATGAGGATCCAGTAGGGCGCCACGCCGCGGAAGATCTCCTGCACCTTGAGCAGCGGGTCGGGCACCGCCGCCTTCACCACGAAGACGCTGATGCCGAACGGGGGCGTGAGCACGCCGGCCTCGATCACCAGGATGCCGATCAGGGCGAACACGATGGGATCGAACCCCATGGACATGGCGATGGGCCAGAAGATCGGCACCGTGAGCAGCATGATGGAAATGCTGTCGATCATCATGCCGAGCACGAACCAGACCGCCACCATGAACAGCATGGTGCCCGTGGGACCCAGGCCCCAGGCCTGCAGCAGCGCCTGCACTTCCTGCGGAATGCCGTTGAGCGCGACCAGCTTGCTGAACATGGTGGCCGTGAGCAGCAGCAGCATGATGGGCGTGACCGTGTGGCCGGCCTCGACGAAGGCGCCCCGGATGCCGGTCCAGCGCATGCCCTTGAGCCAGGCCACCACCAGCGCACCCATGAGGCCCACCGCGCTGCCCTCGGTGGGCGTGAAGTAGCCGAACCAGATCCCGCCCAGCGTGACCACGATGAGCGCCCCCACGCCGGCCGCGCCCAGCGCCGCGCCGCGCTCGGCCGGCGCTGCCGCGTCGTCGCTCTCCGGGGCCGCGTCGGGCCGCAGCTTCGCGTAGACGCCGCAGTACAGCGCGTACATCAGGGCCAGCAGCAGGCCCGGCACCACGCCGGCCGCAAACAGCTTGCCCACCGACTGCTCGGTGAGGATGGCCCAGACGATCATGAACACCGACGGTGGGATGAGCAGGCCCAGCACCGAACTGCCCGCGATGCAGCCGGTGGCGAAGCTGCGGCTGTAGCGGTGGTCGCGCATCACGGGATAGGCCACGTGGCTGAAGGCCGCCGCCGAGGCCACGCCGACGCCGGTCACGGCCGCGAACACGGCGTTGCCGCCCACGGTCGCCACGGCCAGGCGGCCGGGCACGCCGCGCAGGCGCCGGTTGATCACACTGAACAGGTCGGCCGCCGCGCCGCAGTGCGCGATCAACATGCCCATCACCGTGAAGCAGGGGATCACCACCAGGTTGTAGTCCTTGATGCCGGAGAGCGCCGTCTGGCCCACCAGGTCCATGGCCGGCCACACGCCGCCGAGCGCGAAGTAAAGGCCGAACAGCGCGCTGCCGGCGAAGGCGAACACCACCGGCACGCCCAGAATGACAAGGGCCACCAGCACGAACAGCGCGGCCCAGGTTTCGAAGAACATGGCGAATCTCCTCTCAATCGGCCGGGACCGGCTCGCTCGGTCCGCGGCCGCGCCAGGCGTCCGCGCACAAGCGCAGGCAGACCAGCGCGCCCACGGACCACAAGAGCAAGGTGCCGAAGCGCAGGGGCCAGGCGGGCAGCCGGAACGCGTCGTTGCCGTAGAACTCCGCGCTTCGCCAGCCTTCGATGGCGGGCGCCCAGCCCGAGGCCAGGAAGGTGGCGAACACCAGCGCGCCGATCAGCCATGCCGCGCCCACCAGTGCGTTGGCCGCGCGGGCCGGCAGGCGCTCCAGCAGGAAGGTGACGCGCAGCAGCTTGCCGCGGCGCATGGCGCTGGGCGCCTGCAGGAAGGTCAGCAGCACCAGGCCGGCACCGGTCAGCTCGGCCGTGCCCGCGAACGGGTGGTTGAACAGCAACCGGCCCGCGACGTCATAGCAGATGACCAGGGTGAGCAGCGCGAGCAGCGCGGCACCGATGGCGTGCAGCGCCTTCAGCAACGTGTCGAATGGGTTCTTCACGGCGGCTCAGAGCGGGTAGGCGATCGGGAACTTGTAGCCGGCTTCCTCGAGGAAGCGGACATAGGTCTTGAGGACCTGCGTCGCGGGCTGCCCCTTGGCGTCGAGCTCCTTGGCGGCGCGGCCCGGCAGGTCCTTCACGAGCTCCGCCCAGCGGCGTTTCTCGGCGTCGGACAGCGCATGGATCTGCGTGCCCGAACCGCGCAGGCGGGCCTCGATGTCCAGGTCGCGCTGGCGGCTGGCGGCCGCGATCTTCGCGGTCGCCTCTTCGGCCACCTCGTCGATGATGGCGACCACCTCTTTCGGCAGGCGCGCGCGGGTGTTCAGGTTCATGAACGACACGAAGGTGCTGTAGGAGCCGAAGCCGGTCTTGGTCCAGACCTTGGCCACCTCGCGCAGCTTGAAGGCTTCCATGCCAGAGACCATGAACAGGCTGCCGTCGGCCAGGCCGTTCTGCATGGCCTGGTAGTGTTCGCCGATGCCCAGCGTCACGGGCACCGCGCCCGTGGGCATGAACAGCGGCGCGTTGGTACCGGCCATGGCGATGCGCTTGCCCTTGAGCTCATCCACGCGCTGCCAGTCGAAGCTGGTGGCCACGCCATAGGCCTCGGTCACCATCTGCGCCAGGATGTGCGCGTTGTAGGGTTTCACGCTCTCCTGCAGCGCCGGCACTTCCTTCAGCATGCGCGAGGCCACCTTCTGCTGCAGCACCGGGTCGTCGGCGGTGAAGGGCATGTAGGCGCTGTAGTTCAGCAGGCCGGCGCGCGCCTGCTCGAAGCCGATCGGCGACAGGCCGATGTCCAGCGAACCCTTCTGCACGGCCTCCAGCGCGCCGTCGACCTTGGCGACGCTGCCGCCCCAGGCCTTGATGAAGCGCAGGTTGTGCCCCGTGCGCGCCTTCACGCGCTGGCTCACCTCGTCGGCGAAGAAGCCGTCGTACACGCTGATGTACGTCAGGCCGGTGGTGTGCCCGCCGCCCATGCGCAGGGTGAAGTTGTCGGCGTGGGCGATCGACGCGGCGAGGGCCAGCGCGGCGGCCAGCAGGGAATGGGCGAATGTCATGGCTTGTCTCCTCGGATAGGGGTCATTCGAAACTGAGGTCGAGCAGCAGGCTCTCGTAGGCCTCGGGGTTGAGCAGGTGCGGGTAGTGGCCGCCGCTCTGCAGGCGCACGTGGCGCGACCCGGGGTAGCGCTCACGCAGGCGATCGCGCGCCTCGGGCGGGATCAGCGGATCGTCGGCGCAGTCCAGCACCACGATCTGCGACGGCTCCAGGGGCAGTGGGGGACAGGCGCGCGCCTGCGTCACGCCGGCGAAGCGCGAGTGCAGGCTGGCCGGCGACTGGCGCTTGGCCAGCATCACGCGCTGCAGCTGCTGCAGCGGCGACACCGGCGCGCTGGCCACGCGCTCCAGCCAGGTGGCGTGCAGCGCCTCGGGCGACACGCCCGCCACCCAGGCGGGGTCGAACAGCGGGTTGGCGGCCAGGTCGCCGCCGTCCGTGAAGCCGTTGCCGATGACCAGGCGGCGCACCTGCTGCGGGCACTGCAGGGCGAAGAACTGCGCCCACCAGGCGGCGAAGGACGAGCCCACCACCACGCAGGGCGGCAGCCCCAGGTGGTCGACCACGGCCTTCAGGCCGTCGGCCAGGCGCGGGGCCTCGGGCAGCGCCGGGTAGGTCACGGCGATCAGGCGCAGCCGCTCGCCCAGCGACAGCAGGGTGCGAACGAACATCGCGCCATCGCCCACGGAGCCGGGCAGCAGCAGCACCGCCGGCCCCTTGCCGGCGGTGTCGAGCCAGCGCCACTCGACGCCATCGACCTCGAGCGAAGACCAGGCGTAGCGGCTTTCCAGCCGGTCCAGCATTTCCTGCATGGCTCAGTACTTTCCGTCGGCCGACATGAAGCCTTCGGCGATCAAGCGCTCGTGCGCCTCGGGCGAGAACTCGGCCTGCGGCGCGTCGCCGCCGATCACGAACATCAGCCAGTGCGTCTTGTCCGGCTCGCCGAAGCTCACGTTCTCGAACCGGCGCTGCACACCGGCGGGAAAGGAGATCACGTCGAACGGACCGAGGTCGAAGCTCTCGACCTGACCGTCCACCTCCCACGAGCAGCGCCACTGCCCCGTCATGGGCATGAAGGTCTCGTTGGTGTCGTGGTTGTGCATCATCGGGCCCTTGCCCGGCGCGGCCTCGCAGAAGCCCAGGTTGAAGCCCTCGCTGATCTTGATGTGCGCGGCCTCGGCCGCCTCGTCGCCCACGGGGGACACGACCACCGTGCCATCGGATTTCTTCGGCGGCTGGAAGCCGATGATGTTGTAGAGCTTGCGCAGCGCGCTCGGGTGGCGGCTGTCGGGCAGGCCGCCGTCGTGGCCGCGGATCTCGCTGAACAGCGCGACGCGCTGGCGCATCTGCTCTCGCGTGACGCGGATGGTGGGGATCTTTTGTTCCATGGTGGGTCTCCTGAAGGGAAGCGGCGCGCAGGCAGGCGGCACGCAGCCGCGCGCGATGCGGTGTCGCACGAAAGGCGCGGCTCGTCGCCGCGGAGTGAGGGGGAGGGAAAGGCCGCGTGGCGCGGGCGCGCGCTAGCGGCGCGCGGCGCCACCGGCCGGTGGGGAATGCATGGCTTGTCTCCGTTGTTCTCTGCTGTCCTTGATTAAACTCAAACGAGGCCTTCGATCGCAATTCGCCACACCGATAGCCGCCATCGACAAGACGATCCCCATGAGGCTACGCGACCTGGACCTGAACCTGCTGGTGGCGCTGGACGCGCTGCTGCGCGAGGCGCATGTCACGCGAGCCGCGGCACGGCTGGAGATGAGCCAGTCGTCGATGAGCCTGGCCCTGTCCAAGCTGCGCACGGTGTTCAACGACCCGCTGCTGGTGAAGAGCGGCAGCGGCCTGGTGCTCACCGCGCGCGCGCAGGAGATCGCGCCGCGCCTGGCCGACACGCTGCGCCACGTCGACGCGCTGATGCACGAGCGCCGCGACTTCGACCCTTCGCAGGCGCACGACACCGTCACGTTGATCGTCACCGACTACATCGACTTCGTGGTGGTGCCGTCGCTGGTGAAGGAACTCGCGCGGCGCGCGCCCCACGTGATCCTGCGCATCGTCGGCCCCAACCCCACGCGCTTCGGCGAGATCTTCAGCAGCGGCGAAGTGGACGTGTCCATCACCTACTTCCCCAATCCCCCCGCCAGCCTTCGCGTGCGCCCGCTGTTCCGCGACCGCCTCGTGGGCGTGGCCCGGCGCGGCCACCCGCTGTTGGCCGGCGCCATGGACCTGCGGCGCTTCTGCGACCAGGGCCACGTGATCGTCGAGCCCGGCCAGGCCACCATGTACAACGCGCAGATCGAGCAGGCGCTCGAGCGCGCGGGCCGCCCCCGGCGCACGGTGATGTCCAAGCCCACCTTCCTGGGCATTCCCTTCATCATCGAGCAGACCGACCTGATCGCTACCGTGCCCGAGAAGGTCGCCAAGGGGTTCACCCAGTTCACCGACATCGAGATCTTCGAGCCGCCGCTGGACCTGGAGCCGTTCGGGGTCGTGCTGCTGTGGCACGACCGCACACACAACAACCCCCTGCAACGCTGGTTCCGCGAACTGGTGATCGAGCTCTTCCAGGACCCCGAGCACCCCTGATCGCCCCCGTCCCGCGCAGCGGCGACAATGGCGCGGCGGATACTCCCTCCCATGCCCGCCCACCCGCCCACCCCCATCGACGCGACGCGCTGCCCCTTGTGCGGCGGCGACAACCGCTGCGCGGTGGAGATCGAGAAGGCCACCGGCGAGCCGCAGCCACCGTGCTGGTGCGTGAGCGAAACCTTCAGCCCCGAGCTGCTCGCCCGCATCCCCGAGGCGGCGCGCCGCCAGGCCTGCGTCTGTCAGGCCTGCGTGCGCCAGGCGCTGGCACCCCGCCCATGAGCGAACCGCCCGCACCACCGCCCTCGCCCCACGGGCTGCCCGCGCTGCGCGAACGCTACGGACCGCGCTACCGCTGGCTGCTGCTGCTCGCCGTCATGGTGGGCACCATGGCGTCCATCATGTCGTCCACCGTGGTCAACGTGGCCATCCCCGACATGAGCCAGCACTTCACGCTGGGCCAGGAGCGCGCGCAATGGGTCAGCTCGGGCTTCATGGCGGCGATGACCGTGTCCATGCTCACCACGCCCTGGCTGCTGGCGCGTTATGGCTACCGCGCCACCTATTCGGGCTGCATGTGGCTGCTGCTGGTGGGCGGCATGGCCGGCGGCCTGGCCAACCACTACCCGCTGGTGCTGGCCGCGCGCGTGGCCGAGGGCCTGGCGGCGGGCGTGGTGCAGCCCATCCCGGCCATCATCATCCTGCGCGCCTTCGACTCGACCGAGCAGGGCCGCGCCAGCGGCGTCTTCGGCATGGGCGTGGTGCTGGCGCCGGCGCTGGGGCCCAGCATCGGCGGCGTCCTGGTGGACTGGTTCGGCTGGCGCTCCATCTTCTTCATGGTGGTGCCGTTCTGCATCGCCTCGCTGTGGATGGCGCGCAAGCTCATCCCCACCTCCGCGCCCGGCGGCCAGGCCGCCAACCGCGCGGGCGCCGCGCTCGACTGGCGCGGCCTGCTGCTGGCCGCCGCGGGCACCTTGTGCCTGCTCAATGGCCTGGTGGAGCTGCAGGGCGGCACGCCGCTCACCGCGGCCACGCTGCTGCTGGCGGCCGGCGCCTTGCTGCTGGTCTTCGTCTGGCTGGCGCGGCGCATGCTGCAGGCGCACCGCCACGCGCACGGGCCCGAGCCGCTGATGAACCTGAGCCTGTTCGCCGACCGCCGCTTCGCCATGGGCAGCCTGGTGGCCTTCATCTACGGCGTGGCGCTGTTCGGCTCCACCTACCTGCTGCCGGTGTACATGCTGATGGGCCTGCAGCTCTCGCCTTCCGTGGTGGGCACGGTGCTGCTGCCTTCGGGCCTGGTGCTGGCGGTGACGATCGCCAGCGTCGGCCGCCTGGCCGACCGCCAGCCCACGCACCGCCTGGTGTGCATCGGCCTGGTGCTGCTGGCGGCCTCGTTCGCGCTGATGGTCACGATCCGGCTGGAGCACGCGGCGCGCATCATCCCGCTGCTGGTGCTCTGGGCCATCGTCGGGCGCATCGGGCTGGGCTTCATCCTGCCCTCGCTCAACATCGGCGCCATGCGCGGGCTGGGCCACGCCCACATCCCGCAGGGCGCCAGCGTCATCAACTTCCTGCGCATGCTGGGGGGCGCGGCGGGCGTGAGCCTGTGCGGCATCTTCCTGGAGTGGCGGCTGGCCGCGCACGGCGCGCCGCTCGACGCCTCGCCCACCACGCCGGCGCGCCTCGCGGCCTTCGACGAAACCTTCCTCATGCTCGCGGCCATCTGCGCGCTGGCCCTGCTGGCCGCCGCCCGGCTGAAGCCCCCGGGCCCCGCCGAACCGCCATCGCCGCCCGAACGGCATACTGCCCGGGGATAGGCCGCCAGCGAAAGGGCAGAATCCGCGCCATGTGCCAACTGCTGGGACTCAACTGCGCCACGCCCACCGACGCGTCGTTCAGCTTCACGGGCTTCTGCGACCGCGGCGGCAAGACCGACCACCACGCCGACGGCTGGGGCATCGCCTTCTTCGAGGGCAAGGGCCTGCGCCTCTTCATCGACCACCGCAGCGCGCACGACTCGCCCATGGCGGCCTTCCTGCAGGGCTACCCGCTCAAGAGCCGCAACATCATCGCCCACGTTCGCAAGGCCACCATCGGCGAGGTGGCGCTGGAGAATGCCCACCCCTTCGTGCGCCAGCTCTGGGGCCGCCAGTGGGTGTTCGCGCACAACGGCGACCTGAAAGACTACGAGCCGAACCTGCACAGCCACTTCCGCCCCGTGGGCAGCACCGACAGCGAACGCGCCTTCTGCTGGCTGATGCAGGAAATGGCCAAGTCGCACGCGTCCCTGCCCAGCGTGGACGAGCTCACCCGCACCCTGCGCGAACTGGTGCCGCAGGTGCGCCGCTTCGGCAGCTTCAACTTCCTGCTCTCCAACGGCGAAGCCCTGTGGGCGCACTGCAGCACCCACCTGCATTGGCTGGTGCGCCAGCACCCGTTCTCGCTGGCCACGCTGAAAGACCGCGACTGGACGGTGAACTTCGCCGAGCTCAACCACCCCGGCGACCGCGCGGCGGTGATCGTGACCACGCCGCTCACCCGCAACGAGGTGTGGACCCCCTTCGCGCCCGAGGAGCTCAAGGTCTTCGTGGACGGGCTGCCGGTGGCCTGAAGGCGGCCTGAGGCGGGGCTAAGGGCAATCCCCAGTCCCGCGCCGCGCGACTGGGAAACCCCCCGGACTATCATCGCCGGGCCACCACCCCAGCGGGGCCACCCGCCCCGCCCCTCAGGAGACCCGACATGCAACGACGCCACTTCGTCGCCGGCGGCCTCGCCGCCGCCGCCCTGCCCCGTTTCGCCGCCGCGCAGGGCCTGGAAAAGCCCAAGTGCACCATCGCCGTGGGCGGCAAAAACCTCTTCTACTACCTGCCGCTGACCATCGCCGAGCAGCTGGGCTACTTCAAGGACGAGGGCCTGGACCTGACCATCGTCGACTTCGCCGGCGGCTCGCGCGCCCTGCAGGCCGTGGTCGGCGGCAGCGCCGACGTGGTGTCGGGCGCCTTCGAGCACACGGTGAACATGCAGTTCAAGGGCCAGCCCATGCGCGCCTTCGTGCTGCAGGGCCTGGCGCCGCAGATCGTGCTGGGCGTGAACCCCAAGACCATGGCCAACTTCAAGACCGTGGCCGACCTCAAGGGCAAGAAGATCGGCGTGACCGCGCCGGGCAGCTCCACCAACGTGCTGGTGAACTTCGTGCTGGCCAAGGCCGGCCTCAAGCCCAGCGACGTCAGCATCGTCGGCGTGGGGGCGAGCAACGGCGCCGTGGCCGCCATGCGCGCGGGCCAGATCGACGCCATCAGCAACCTCGACCCGGTCATCACCCTGCTGCAGCGCTCGGGCGACCTGAAGATCGTCTCGGACACGCGCATCGTGAGCGAGGCCGAGAAGGTGTTCGGCGGCCCTATGCCCGCGGCCTGCCTGTACTGCCCGCAGCCCTTCATCGACAAGAACCCGAACACCGTGCAGGCCATGGCCAACGCCATCGTGCGCGCCAACAAGTGGATCCAGAAGGCCGGCGCGGGCGACATCATCAAGGTGGTGCCCGAGAGCTACCTGCTCGGCGACCGCGCGGTCTACATCGACGGCTTCCTGGCCGCGCAGAAGGCGCTGTCGCCCGACGGCCTGTTCCCCACCAAGGGCCCCGAGACCGCCTTCCGGGCCCTGGGCAGCGTGGACGCCGCCATCGCCAAGGCCAAGCTCGACCTGAGCGCGGTCTACACCAACAGCTTCGCGCAGAAGGCCAACGCCAAGTACCCGAAAGGCTGAGATGTCGGCACCAGCGATCGAACTGCAGGGCGTCGCCTGCACCTTCATCAGCAAGGACGCCCCAGGCCAGCGCTACACCGCCGTCGACCAGGTGGACCTGCGGGTCGGCGCGGGCGAGTTCGTGAGCGTGGTGGGCCCCACCGGCTGCGGCAAGAGCACGCTGCTCAACGTCGCGGCCGGCCTGCTGGAGCCGAGCAAGGGCAGCGCGCGCATCTTCGGCGAGCCGCTCAAGGGCATCAATTCGCGCGCGGGCTACATGTTCCAGGCCGAAAGCCTGATGCCCTGGCGCACCGCGCTCGAGAACGTGATGGCCGGCCTGCAGTTCCGCGGCGTGGGCGCCGCCCAAGCGCGTGAACAGGCCGACGGCTGGCTGCGCCGCGTCGGCCTGGGCGGCTTCGGCGACCGCTACCCGCACCAGATGAGCGGCGGCATGCGCAAGCGCGCCAGCCTGGCGCAGACCCTGGTGCTCGACCCCGACATCATCCTCATGGACGAGCCCTTTTCGGCCCTGGACATCCAGACGCGCCAGCTGATGGAGAACGAGGTCCTGCAGCTGTGGTCGGGCGACGAGCGCCGGGCCGCACCCAGCTCGGCGCGCGCCCCCTCGGGGGAGCAGCGCGAAGCGCCAGGGGGCCATGCCCGCAAGGCGGTGCTTTTCATCACCCACGACCTGGACGAAGCCATCGCCATGAGCGACCGCGTGGTGGTGATGTCGGCCGGCCCCGCCAGCCGCCCCATCGGCGACTTCACCATCGACATGCCGCGCCCGCGCGACGTGGCCGAGGTCAAGACCACGCCGCGCTTCCTCGAACTGCACGCCGCCATCTGGGCCGTGCTGCGCGACGAGGTGCTCAAGGGCTACCAGCAACAACTGCGCAAGGCCGCCTGAGCGCGGCCCTTCACCGCCCCGTCATCGCATGTGGAAGTTCATCAAGCCCCGTCCGGGCAACCTCACCCTGTGGCAGCTGGCGCTGCTGGTGCTCATCTTCGTGTTCTGGCACGTGATGACCACGCCCGGCCTGGTGCCGACCTTCATGTTCGACAACGACCGCCAGGCCGCGTTCTTCTTCGGCGAGCCGCTGAAGATATTCGCCCGCATCTGGGCCTGGTTCGTCGGCGACGCCGACATCTACGTGCACCTGTGGATCACGCTGGCCGAGACGCTGATGGCCTTCGGCATCGGCGCCGTCACGGGGCTGGCGGGCGGGCTGTGGCTGGCGCTGTCGCCCATGGCCTCGGCCATCCTGGAGCCCTACATCAAGGCGCTCAATTCCATGCCGCGCATCATCCTGGCGCCCATCTTCGCGGTCTGGTTCGGCCTGGGCATGGGCTCCAAGGTGGCGCTGGGCGTCACGCTGGTGTTCTTCATCGTCTTCTTCAACGTCTACCAGGGCGTGAGGGAGGTGAGCCCGGTGGTGCTGGCCAACGCGCGCATGCTGGGCGCCAGCCAGAAGCAGCTGCTGCGCCACGTCTACCTGCCCAGTGCCACGAGCTGGGTGTTCAGTTCCCTGCACACCAGCGTGGGCCTGGCCTTCGTGGGCGCGGTGGTGGGCGAGTACCTGGGCTCCTCGCAGGGCGTGGGCTACCTCATCCTGCAGGCCGAGGGCCAGTTCGACATCAACACGGTGATGGCGGGCATCCTGGTGCTCACCGCCTTCGCGCTGGTGCTGGACGCGATGGTGGGGCGCATCGAGAAGCGGTTGATGAAGTGGCAGCCCAAGGCCGGGGAAACGGAGAAGCTGTAAGCGTCCGGCCCGCGGCCGGAACGCGGTGGGTGGCGCGGCCTCAGTCGGGTCTTCGCAGCACCTGGCCTGGGCGCGCCCCGGTGGCCTGACCGTCCGCGTACACCTTGCGCCCGTTGACGAACACCGACCGGATGCCACGCGCCGGGGTCGCCGGCGCATCGAAGCTGGCGGTGTCGATGATGTCGTCGGCGCTGAACAGAACCATGTCGGCAAACGCTCCTTCGCGGATCTCGCCACGGTCCACCAGCCCGAAATGCCGGGCGGACATGCCCGTCATCTTGTGCACGGCGGTCTCCAGCGGGAACAGTTTCAGGTCGCGCGAGTAGTGTCCCAGCACGCGGGGGAAGGTCCCCCACAGGCGCGGATGCGGGTGGGTGTCGCTCGGCAAGCCATCCGAGCCGATCATGCTGCGCGGGTGCTTGAGGATGGTCTGCACGTCGGCCTCGTCCATCATGAAGTAGATGCCCCCCGCGGGTTGAAGACGGTCGGCCATGGCCTTCATGCTTAGGCCGCGCTCCGCCGCGAGTTCGGCGAGGTCACGTCCCGCCGCCGTGGGCTCGGCCTGTGACCAGCTGATACGGATGCGGCTCGCGTCGGAAAACTTCTCGACGTCGAGCACGCTCGACGCGGCGTCGTAGGGGTACACGTCCAGCCCCGTGGGGTGCCGGGCGTTCGCCTCGTCGATGAGCGCCAGCGTTTCTGGCGCGCGGCCAAAGTTGCGCGTGCCGCAGCATTTGTGGTGCGACACGACCACCGGAACGCCCGTCTCGCGGCCGATGCGGAAGGTCTCTCGCAGCGACTCGTCGATGTGGTCCGCTTCGTTGCGCATGTGGGTGGTGTAGAGCGCGCGCGGCCGACCCCGCATGGCTTCGGTGATCGCGATCACCTCTTCCGTGCTGGATGCATCGGCCGTCCGGTAGAACAGGCCGGTCGACAGGCCGATCGCGCCCGCATCCAGGCTGGCGTCGAGCAGGCGGCGCATGGCGGAGATTTCGTCCGGCGTGGCCGGGCGGCGCAGATCGCTCATGGTGGCCACACGCAAGGTCGAGTGCCCCACCTGGGCCGCGACGTTCACCGCCGCGGGTTCGGCCGACAGGTAGGCCAGGTAGTCGGCAAAACGCGCGAAGAAGGCGCGCGGATCGCCGCTGAGCAGGTCCAGCGGCGGCGGCGGCCGCTGCTCCAGCGACAAGGGGGCCAGGCTCACCCCGCAATTGCCGGTGACCACCGTGGTCACGCCTTGGCTGATCTTGCATAGGTGGATCGGGTCGTCGATCACCACGCGATCGTCGTGCGTGTGCACGTCGATGAAACCCGGGGCGAGCACCTGGCCCTTGGCGTCGATCTCCACCGCTGCGCGTGCCTCGATACGGTCCGCCACCTGCACGATGCGGTCGCCGCACACGGCGACGTCGGCGACGCGTGCGGGGGCGCCGGTGCCATCGATCACCGTCGCCTGGCGAATCACCAGATCGGGCACCGTCGAGGCCTCAACCATGTGTCGTCTCCTTGTTGGTGAACATGCCCACCAGGAAGCTGGTGGCCTCGACGAAATGCCGGTCCAGCCCCCTGAGCGCACGGGCCTCATCGCGGCTGGCGATGCCCTCCATCACGTCCTCGTGCTGGCGGCGAAAGCCCTCGGCCGACAGATGCGGCCCGCCGGCGTGCGCCATGTACAGCAGCATCTTGTGTTCGATCAGCGCGAAGTGCCGCGACAGCAGGCTGTGGTGCGCCATGGCCACGATCTGCTGGTGCATGGCGAGGTCCAGGTGGTACGCCAGGCCGACGTCCTGGTTGGCGGCGGCGGCCAGGGCGCGCTCGTACCGCGCTCGCAACTCGGCGACTTCGGCATCGGAGGCGTGCACGATCGCCTGCCGCACGGCGAGCTGCTCGAGTGACTCACGGATGGTTTCCAGTTCCTCGGCCCCGCGCACCGTCACCGGCATCACGATGGTGCCGCGAAAGCTCTCCTGTTCCAGGAGTCCTTCCTGGATCAAGGTCTGCAGGGCCGCGCGCACCGTGCTGCGGCTCAGGTTCAGTCCCTCGGCCACCTTGGTCTCCACCACACGCTCCCCCGGCATGAACAGGCCGTTGAGGATGGACCGCACGATGGCCTGCTTCGCTTGATGCTGCAGGCTGTCGCGGCTCACGGGGGCCAGGTCGGACAGGGGGCTTGCGTCCATTTCAAAGCTCACGGTTTCTCCTTTGGCGCGGCCTTTTCATGGCCACCGCGCGGGCGGATTATGCCCAAGGGAACGACCTTTTGTCGACAGTTAACATGCAACAGTTGACAGTTAACATTTGTGACACATACGATGGCGCCGCATTCCACCCCTCCCCACACCACCACAGAGGTACCCATGAGAACTTTTCCCGGTCTGAGGCGCGATGCCTTGAAAGTGGCGGCCGTCGCCTGCGCACTGGGCCTGGCCGGCCCCGTCTGGGCGGCGAAGCACGTGATCAAGGTCTCGCACGCGGTCACCGTGAACCACCCGGGACACAAGGCCATGCTCAAGTTCAAGGAGAAGGTGGAGGCCGACTCGAAAGGGCAGATCGAGGTACGCATCTTTCATTCCAGTCAGCTCGCCGGCCAGCGCGAAGGCGTCGAAGGTCTGCAGGCCGGGTCGATCGAAATCACCCTGACGCCCAACGGCATTGCGGCCGCCTTCGACCCGACTTTTGCCCTGCTCGACATCCCGTTCCAGTTCGACAGCGCGGCGCACGCGCGCAAGTTCCTGGACAACGGCGGAGAGAAGATGCTGTTCGCCAACCTTGGCAAGGTGGGCCTGGTGGGCCTCGCGGCCTGGGAACAGGGCTTTCGCAACCTGGCCACGGTGAAGGCCCCGGCCATGAAGGCCGCCGACATGCAGGGCCTGAAGCTGCGCACCATGGAAGCGCCGCTGCATATCACGGCCTGGAAGGCCGTGGGCGCCAACCCCACGCCCATCGGCTGGGCCCAGGTCTACACCTCGCTGCAGCAAGGAATCATCGACGGCGTCGAGAACCCCAGCTACATCTTCTCGCAGACCCCGGTGCACGAGCAGCTCAAGTTCCTCACGCTCACCAAGCACATCTACGACCCGATCCTGGTGCTGGGCTCCAAGGCATTTTTCGACAAGCTGCTCG
>Ga0209958_1001220_pt1 | contig 22281 bp, 13 predicted proteins | sample ThiBio_inoc_plan_FD_183942 | JGI IMG/M metagenome (GOLD analysis project Ga0209958, IMG submission 183942) | Wastewater bioreactor microbial communities from Cape Town, South Africa - Thiocy_inoc_plan (SPAdes) | ecosystem: Engineered > Bioremediation > Thiocyanate > Unclassified | place: South... | reverse complement strand
GCGAGCGCGCCCTCGCCGCCAAGAAAGCCGGCCTCGCCCCGCCCGAAGAGCCGGAGAAGGCGCGGGGCGAGGAAGACGTGCTGTGAGGGCTTTGGAAAAGAAGTCCCCTCTCCCGCCGGGAGAGGGCGGCCGCGCAGCGGCGGGTGAGGGTCGCCGGGGCGCAGAGACGCCAACGGTCGCGACGATCGCAATCCCGAGCCATGCCTACCCTCCGACGACCCTCACCCGGCCCTCCGGGCCGCCCTCTCCCGGCGGGAGAGGGGACGCTCAGACCAACCGAATCTTGAATCGACGCACGCCTCCGGGAGACACGCGATGAGATCCTACGGCCGACTCCTCTCCAGCCTGGCCCTCTGCGGCCTGTCGGGCCTGCTGGGGCTCGCGATCGCCGGGGCGACGCCGGCGGAGGACGCCGCGGCGAGGCCGGGGCGGTACGGGACCGGGCCGGCCTACGACCGGCTCGGGCGGATCGCGGTGATGCACCAGGGGCGGGTGAAGCCGCTGGACACCGTCGCCCGCGAGGAGGTCAAGCAGGTCTTCGGCCGCGAGACGATCAAGCTCCTCGACGACAAGAACGAGGTCGCCGAGACCTGGGCGCCCGTCGCCGCGTTCGTCGACTGGATCGTCCGGCCCGAGTTCTGGGACTCGCAGCCGTTCATCCTGGTCGACTACCTGCCGCTCAAGCGCCAGATCCTCCTGGGCATGATCAAGGCGAAGTTCCTGGCGATCGCCGAGCGGCCCGAGACGCCCGACGAGGACAAGCGCAAGCTCGCCGCCCTGGCCGACGACCCGGAGATCGACGCCGCCGCCCTGCTGGGCTTCCTCAAGACGGCGAAGGTCGAGGAGGTCGACCGCAAGGCGCTGGAGGAGGTCGCCGCGAAGCTCCTGGAGGACCACAAGTGGCTCTCCCCCGAGGAGCTGATGGAGGCCAAGATCCGCCACGGCGACCACGAGGAGGAGTTCGCGGACTGGGTCGCGCAGCTCGACGAGCAGAGGCGCAAGTTCGACTCCAGCCCGACCCTCGCGGCCCGGCTGACCGAGGTCGAGCGGCGGGCGGTCGAGGTCGGCCAGCGGCTGGCGACGTACCGGGCGTACTCGGGCGAGGAGATGCGGACGGCCGGGCTGGTCCGGATCATGCCCCGCCCGTTCGGCCCCGAGGCGTTCGCGTTCTACAAGGACGTCGTCGCCCGCGTGCGGTCGGCCGAGCGTATGAACCCGCGCGACCTGCCGCCGGTGGACTTCGACGCCCTGAAGGCGCTCGACACCTACCTGAACGACGTCCCGAGCGCCGACCGCCGCGACCCGGGCGAGGACCCGACGTTCGACAAGAAGTTCGCGGCCTGGCTGGCCGAAAACTCGGTCTGGACGCCGCTGAAGGTCCTGCTCAAGGCCGACGCCGAGACGCTGGTGAAGGCCGGCTACCCCGAGGCGCCGACCCGCGCGTTCCTCGACGCCTACAAGGCGTTCGTCGCCGCCGAGAACGAGCGCCCCGGCGCGATCCCGACGGAGACGGCCGACGCCCTGCTGGCGGCCTCGCGGGCGCTGGGCGAGGCGGTGAACCCGCAGCACTACCCGACCGCGACGGCCATCGACCGCGAGTCGCGGTTCAACGCCGTCAACCCGTTCTACCAGGCGCCGTTCGCCTACGGCCTGGCCCTGGCCCTGCTGGCGGTGGCCCTGGGCTTCTCGGGCGGCCGGCTCGCCGAGATGGGGACGGCCGGCCGCGGCCTGTACGGCGCGGGGATGATCGCGCTGCTGGGCGGGATCGGGCTGGAGGTCTACGGCTTCTGGCAGCGGATCCTGATCTCGGGCTGGGCCCCCGTCACGAACATGTACGAGACCGTCATCTGGGTCGCCCTGGTGGCCGCCGTGCTGGCGTTCGTCTTCGAACTGATCTACCGCCGCACGTTCGCGGCCGTCGCCGGCGCGGGCGTGGCCCTTCTGGGGACCATCACCGCGGCCAACGTGCCGCTGCTGGACCCCAGCATCAAGAGCCTCCAGCCGGTCCTGCGCAGCAACCTCTGGCTGACGATCCACGTCCTGACGGAGGTCTCCAGCTACGCGGCGTTCGGCCTGGCCTGGGCGCTGGGGCTGATCGCCACGCTGTTCTACCTGACGGCGACGTACCGGCGCTCGCCCTCCTACGGCGAGCTGGCCGCGCCGCTGGTGCCGGGCTTCCCGCTGTTCACGGTGGGGTTCGGCGGGATGGCGGCGTCTTATGGGGCGTTCGGGCCGTCGTGGACGATGACCGACGGCCTGTTCTACGCCTTCTCCGCCATGACGGCGATCGGCGGCATGATCTCTCTGGGGACGGCCCTGGCGCTCGTCGGCGAGGCGATCAACCGGGCGACTTCGAAGACCGTCCGCGCCGAGGCGCCCGCCCCCGCGGCCGACCCGTTCACCGCGCCGGCGACCCCCACCGAGCCGAAGCCCCGGCCGACGGTCGAGCAGATCAGGGCGATGGCCGCCCCGGCGAAGCTCGACGCCCGCGGCGAGGCCATGCAGAAGACGGCCGGGATCATCAAGCCCCTCTCCAACTTCATCTACCGGGCGATGCAGGTGGGCGTCCTCCTGATCGCCGCCGGGACGATCCTGGGCGGCGTGTGGGCGGACTACTCGTGGGGCCGGTTCTGGGGCTGGGACCCGAAGGAGGTCTGGGCGCTCATCACGCTGCTGGTCTACCTCGTGCCGCTGCACGGGCGGTTCGCCGGCTGGGTGAGCACGTTCGGCCTGGTCTTCTGGTCGGTGGCGTGCTTCCTGTCGGTCGTCATGGCGTGGTACGGCGTGAACTTCGTGCTGGGCGTGGGCCTGCACAGCTACGGGTTCGTGGAGGGCGGCTCGCAGGGGGCGATGGGGGTGATCCTCTGCTCCGTCATGTCCCTGCCGCTGGGCGCGTGGTGGCGTCGCAAGCTGGCGAGCCTCCGCCCGGCCGAGCCGGTCGCCTGACGAAGACGACGACCGCCGGGCCCTCGGGGGCGGCCGACGCCCCCGAGGGCCTCTCCGCCACATCCTTCGCGAAGTCGATCCACGCGGCGAGGTCGAGCCCCAGCAATTCGGGCCCGGCCTCGCCGCGGGCCGTTTCGAAGTGCCCCGCCGCGCGGGCGGCCAGCGACCGCACGCCCCCCGGCCGCCCCTGCCGGACCTTCACCCCGGCCGCGGCCAGCTTGATGAGGCCCTTCAGGACGTCGGCGATCGGCCCCTTGCGGCCGTGGGCGTGCCAGAGCGCCTCCCAGGACTCGTGCGCCTCCCAGTAGAACCCGGCGTCGAAGAGGTCGAAGCCGCGGAGGTAGGCGTCGGACGTGCGCCAGGAGTCGCCGACGATCGGCGGGACGGCCGCGAGGCCGGGGTCGTGCCTCGGCCGGGGCCGACGGCCGCCGGGGACGTAGGTGGAGGACGGGAGGGGCCGGGGCTGGTATGCTCGGTTCGTCCCCATCGTCCCGCCTCGGCCCCGGAGCGTCCCGCCCGATGTCTCAAGCGCCCGTCGTCGTGATCAACGCCGTGGGGATGACCCGCCGGCTCCTCGACCATGCCCCCCGCCTCCGCGCCCTGGCCGACGCCGGCTGGGCCCGGCCGTTGGAGGAGGTGCAGCCGGCCGTCACCTGCACGGCGCAGGCCAGCCTGCTGACGGGGAAGCTGCCGCAAGAGCACGGGATCGTCGCCAACGGCTGGCTGTTCCGCGACACCCGCGAGGTCCGATTCTGGCAGCAGTCGAGCGCGCTGGTCCAGGCCGAAACGATCGAGACGACGTTGCGGCGCATCGGCCGCGGGCGCGGGCGGCCGTTCAAGGTCGCCAAGCTGTTCTGGTGGTTCAACCAGGGGGCCGACGTCGACCTGAGCGTCACGCCCAAGCCCTATTACGGGGCCGACGGCAACAAGGTCTTCGGCATCGCCGGCACGCCCGACGGCCTCTGCGAGCGCCTGGAATCGCGCCTGGGGAAGTTCCCGTTCCACACCTTCTGGGGCCCGAACGCCGGCCTCCCCTGCACCGCCTGGATCGCGAAGGCCGCCGCCGACGTCCTCAAGGACGACCGCCCCGACCTGACGTTCGTCTACCTGCCGCATCTGGACTACGAGCCCCAGCGCAAGGGTCCGTCCGGCTGCGACATGCCGAGGCTCGTCCGCGAGTTGGACGACGCCGCGGCCCCGCTGATCGACGCCGCCAGGGCCGCCGGCGCCCGCGTGTGGGTCGTCAGCGAGTACGGCCATCGCGACGTCTCCCGGCCCGTCCTCCTCAACCGCGTCCTGCGCGACGCCGGCCTGCTGACGGTCCGCCCCGGCCCGTTCGGCGAGACGATCGACGCGTTCAACAGCCGCGCGCTCGCCGTCTGCGACCACCAGCTTGCGCACATCTACATACCCGACGCCGAAGACGTCGCCGCCGTCCGCGACCTGGTCGCGCGACAGGCCGGCGTGGCGAGGGTGCTGGTCGGCGAGGCCCGCGCGGAGATCGGCCTGGACCACGAGCGTTCCGGCGAGGTCGTCGCCCTGTCCGAGCCCGACGCCTGGTTCGCCTATCCCTACTGGGTCGACGACGCCCAGGCCCCGGACTTCGCCAGGACGATCGACATCCATCGCAAGCCGGGCTTCGACCCCTGCGAGATGTTCTTCGACCCCGCGCTGACCTGGCCGAAAGGCCGGGCGATCCGGCGGCTGATCCAGAAGAAGCTGGGGTTCCGCACGCTGTTCGACGTCATCCCGCTCGACCCGACGCTCGTCCGCGGCGGCCACGGCCTCCCCGCCGCCGACCCGCTCGATCGGCCCGTGCTCGTGGCCGACGGCCCCGCGCCGGGCGACGCTTCGATGAAGACCACCGACTTCCACGACCTCCTCCTGAACGCCGTCGCCCCGGAGCGATCCTGATGCGAACCCGCGCCCTCGTCGCCCTCGCCGTGATGACGATCCCGCACCAGGGTTTCGCGCAACCCGCGACGGCGGAGCGGCCGAACGTCGTGATGATCTACTGCGACGACATGGGGTACGGCGACCTCGGCTGCTTCGGCGCGACCGCCTACGCCACGCCGAACCTGGACCGGATGGCGGCCGAGGGGGCGCGGTTCACGGACTTCTACGTCTCCAGCGCGGTCTGCTCGGCCTCGCGATCGGCGCTGATGACGGGGTGCTACCACGAGCGCGTCGGCATCCGGGGGGCGCTCGGCCCGAAGTCGAAGGTCGGCCTCGCGCACTCCGAGACGACGATGGCCGAGATGTTCCGCTCGGCCGGCTACGCGACCGGGATGGCCGGCAAGTGGCACCTGGGCGCCCGGCCGTCGCAGGCGCCGATCCGCCACGGCTTCGACGAGTTCCTGGGCCTCCCCTACTCCGGCGACATGTGGCCCCACCACCCCGAGCGGCCCAAGGACTACCCCGACCTCCCGCTCATCGAGGGCGACCGCCCGGCCGTCGCCGACGTCACGGCCGACGTGCAGAAGTCGCTGACGACCCGGTTCGCCGCCCGCGCGGTCGATTTCATCAGGCGGAAGAAGGACGGGCCGTTCTTCTTCTACCTCGCCCCCAACATGCCCCACGTCCCTCTGTTCGTCCGCGACGAGAACGCCGGCAAGAGCGGCGCGGGGGCGTACGGCGACGTGATCCGGGAGATCGACGAGGCCGTGGGCTCGATCCTGGTGACGCTCCGGGATGAAGGGCTCGACGACAGGACGCTCGTCGTCTTCTCGTCCGACAACGGCCCCTGGCTGAGCTACGGCGACCACGGCGGGTCGGCCGGCCCGCTGCGCGAGGGGAAGGGGACGAGCTACGAGGGGGGCGTCCGCGTGCCGTTCCTGGCGCGCTGGCCGGGCCGGATCCCGGCGGGGCTGGTCCAGCGCCAGCCGGCGGCGACGATCGACCTGCTGCCGACGTTCGCCGCGATCGTCGGGGCCCGGCCGCCGATCGCGGCCATCGACGGCCTGGACGTCCGCCCGCTCCTGTTCGGCGAGCCCGACGCCCGCAGCCCGCACGACGCCCTCTTCTTCTACTACGCCGACGGCCAACTCCAGGCCATGCGCTCCGGGCCCTGGAAGCTGCTGTTCCCCCACACCACGCGCACCATGCAGGGCCAGGCCCCCGGCCGCGGCGGCGTCCCGGGCAAGTACCGCGACCTCCCCGTCGGCCTGGAACTCTACGACCTGGGCGCGGACGTCGGCGAGTCCCGCAACCTGGCGCCTGAGCGCCCCGAGGTCGTCGCCCGGCTCCAGCAGTCGGCCGACGCCATGCGCGCCCGCCTCGGCGACCGCCTCGCCGGCCGCGAGCCCGCAGAGGCCCGCCCCGCCGAGACGGCGACGGATTGACCTCGGTCTGGTGCCATCCTCTCCAGGACTTCGGGAGCCGGCTTGAGTCTCCACCGGATCCCCCGCCGTCGGATTCGTCGTTTCTCGATGGCCCGAAGACGTCGACGATCGGCGGGCGTGCCTTCGGAATTTGGCGATCGATCCTCGACGTCTTCCCCCCTCGCGGGGGAAGACAGACCCCGACAGGGGTCAGATGAGGGGGACGCGAAGCACCGGCGGCGTCGGGATCCGAAAGCTCGCCCGACCGGCCCGGGATCCCGACGGCCGTCCTCCTCGTCGTCCCCCTCATCCGGCCCTGCGGGCCACCTTCCCCCGCGAGGGGGGAAGGCCGTCATGATGGCCCCCGCGACTCCGACGCGATTCGCCAATATCCGAAGGCACACCCGCCGATCGGCGACGTGCTGCTCGCGTGCGCAACTCCTGAGTCGGCCCATCGTATCCTGATCGACGCCGGCCCCATTGAGGCGGTCGACGTCGCTTTGGTATGGTATTGATGCTATTCGTCGACGATGGAGGCGATCATGAGCGGTCCGTCTGGGTGGAACGGCTCAGGAGGCCGGGGCGACGAGTCTCGCGACGGAGGGCGGGACTGGACCGGCGACGACCCGGCCGACGATTTCGCGGGATTCGACGCCGGCGCGCCGGGCTCGCGCCGGCGGCCGATCATCGACCGATCGTTCGCCGACCCGAAGGGTTGGGACCGGGATCGCGAACGGGCCGACGGGCCGCCGTCGCCCCCCCCGCCGTCGACCGAGGCGACCGGGCCCACCCCCCCGCCGGCCGGCCCGCCGTCGACGGAGGCCGCGCCCCCGCCCCGCGAGCCCGAGCGTCGGCCCCAGGTCGCCTGCGAGCCCCCGGGCTTCCGGATCGATCGCGTGATCGACGGGGGCGGCATGGGGACGGTCTATGAGGCGTACCAGCCGGAGGTCGAGCGCCGGGTCGCCGTGAAACGGCTCAACCCGGAACGCCGGGAAAGCGCCGCGTCCCGGGCCCGATTCGCCCGCGAGCTGCGAGCCCTGGGGGCGCTCTCGCACCCGAACGTCGTCCAGGTCTTCTGCGGGTCCGCGGCCGGGGACGACCCGTTCCTGGCGATGGAATACGTCGACGGCGTCGACCTGTCGCGCCTGATCCAGCGCACGGGCCGGCTGAGGGTGGCCGACGCGTGCGAGTTGATCCGCCAGGCCGCCTCGGCCCTCCAGCACGCGTACGACCGCGGGCTGATCCACCGGGACGTGAAGCCGTCGAACATGATGCTCGGCGTCGACGGCCGGCTGCTGGTCCTGGATTGGGGCCTGGCCCGCTTCCTGAACGCGCGGGACTCCGGATCGGACGCCCAGCTCACCCGCGCCGGGGACGTTTTGGGGACGATCGACTACCTGGCGCCGGAGCGCCGCTACCTGTCGGACGCGACCGACGTCCGCTCGGACCTCTACAGCCTGGGCTGCTCGCTCCACCAGCTCCTCTGCGGCCGCCCCGTGTTCGGGGCCGGGGCCGGCGACGACGAGCGGGCCATCGTCCTGGCGCACGCCATGACGACGCCGCCGGCGCTGCGGACGATCCGGGCCGACGCGCCCGAGGCGCTGGAACGGCTGCTGGCCCGCCTCCTCGCCAAGGAGCCGGCCGACCGGCCGGCCACGCCGGGCGAGGTCGCTGAGGCGCTCGCGCCGCTGGCCGTCGGGCACGACCTCCCGCGGCTGATCGACTCCTACCGCTCGGCGACGGCCCGCGACGACACCCTCTTCTCCCGGCCGACGGGCCGCCCGGCGACGGTCGCCGAGCCCGCCCCCGCCACCGGCCGGACGGCGTCGCGGTCCGAGGTCCCCGCCCCCGCCCGCGTCCGGTCTCGGGCGCGCAAGCTGGCGGTGCCTACGGCCTACCTGGCGGTGGGCGCGCTGGCCGTCGGGGCCGTCTGGTACAACAAGCCGGGCGCGTCGAAGGCCGTCGAGCGGATCGCACAGGTGCCCGTGGCCGTCGCGCCGCCGGATCGGCCCCCCGCGCCCCTGGAGCCGCTCGCCCTCGATTTCGGCCGCGACCGGCGCGTGTACCGGCCGGGCGAGCGGATCCGGGTGGCCGTCGGGCCGGGGGCCTATCGCTTCGTGGCCGTGTACCGGGCGGGGTTCGCCCCCGATTCGGGCCTGCCGATGGAGGCCGACCGGATCGCGTCGCCGGTCGTCCGGCCGCTGTCGGGCGACGGCGGCGAGGCGATCGACGTCGGGCAGGCCCGGGGCCTGGGCGTCCTGATCTTCGCCGCGGCCCCCGCCCCCATCGCCGACGCCGACCTCGCCGCGATCGGCGGCCGGATCCGCGACCTGGCCGGGCGCGGGCTCGACGCCTTCCTCGACGGGCTCGACGGGCTGGAGTGGCCGCCGACGATCCGCCGCGACGTCGTCAAGTACGACGCCCCGGCGAAGGCCGAGGACGGCCCGACGGGCCCGAGGCGCGTCGCCATGCTCGTCGGGGCGTCGAGGTTCGCCGACGGCGGCGTCGAGGACCTGGAGTTCGCCGAGCGGGACGTCGCCGCGATCGCCGACGACCTGGCCGGCCCCGGCGGCTACGAGATCCTGGCGTCCCTCACCGGCGAGGGCGCGACCCTCGCGGCCGTCGAGGACCTGCTCGGCCGCCTGCCGGGGGAGACGCGGGACGGCGACGAGGTCGTCATCTACTGGTCGGGGCACGGGGGCAAGGTCCCCGACCGGGACGGCGACGAGACGGACGGCGACGGCCTGGACGAATGCCTCTTGCTCCACGACACGAGGCTCGCCGGCACCGGGCGCCCCGACCCGGCGACCGTCCTGGTGGACGATCGCCTGGCCCGGGCGCTCGACGCGCTGGAGGGGCGCAAGGTCGCCGTAATCCTGGACGTCTGCTTCGCGGGCGGGGCCGCCAAAGGGCGCGCCGCGCGATCGGAGGGGGCCGCGTCGATCGCCGGGTTCCTGGACCGCGGCGAGGCCGGCGTGAAGGGGCCGGGGGGCGGCGGGGGCGGCCCCGGCCTCGCCTTCCTGGCCGCCGGCACGGACGGCCAGCCCGCGTTCAGCCACGGGGACGGCCGCCTCAGCGTCATGACGTACTTCCTGGACGAGGCCCTCCGGCAGTCCGGCGGGCTCACCGTCGCCGCCGCCTACGACTACTTGAAGTTCCGCGTCCCCGGCTACGTCCGCGGTCGGGGCGGCCCCGCGCAGACGCCGGTCCTCCAGGGATCCGACGAGGCGGCCCGCACGTTCTTCCTGCGTCGCGACTGAGGTGGCGCGCCGCCCGCCATCGCTCCGGGAGGGTCGAAGATGACCATCGACAGCCAGACGCTCGTCCGCATCGCCGCCGAATGCTCCGCCCCGTTCCGACGGTCGCCGGGCCTCCCCACGCCCGAGGACCTGCTGGGGTACGTCGAGCGGATGATGCGGTGCTTGACCTTCCACGCCACGACCCTGGCCGGCGAGGCCCCCCGGGCGGCCGCGCTCCTGGAGCGCGTCCGAGCCTACCCCGCCCCCGGGCCGGGCCGCGACGCCGGGGAGGTCGACCTGCTGTCCGAGGTGGCGCTGGCCCAGGCGTGCCTGGAGGGCGAGCCCCCCGCCCGCGACGCCTTCCTGACGGCCTATCAGGCCCGCCTGGAGGACGAGGCGCGGCGGCGCTTCCACCGGGTCGGCGGCCGGTCGTTCGACGACGAGATGGACGACTCGTGGACGGTGTTCGCCGAGCCCCGGCCCCGGTCCGGGCCCCGGCTCGGCGAGTTCTGGGGCCGGACCCCGCTCTGGCCGTTCCTCTGGCTCTCGCTGACCCGCTGCTACATCGACTGGAGCCGGCGCGTGAAGGCCCACCCGAAGCCCGATCCCCAGACCTCGGCCGCCCGCCCGTCGGCCCTCGACGACAACATCCAGGAGGAACTCGCCGGGAAGCTGATCGAGGCGTTCACCTGGGCCGTCGGCCGGCTCTCGGCCGCGGACCAGTACCTCGTCTGGTCGATCGATTACGAGGGTCGGCCGAAGAAGACCATCGCGGCGGTCCTGGGGATCCACCCCGGCAACGTCGGCCGCAAGCACGAAAAGGCCGTGGAGGCGCTGCGGACGGCGGCGCTCGGCCGCCTGGCCGACCTCCACGGCGAGGCGGCGCGGGACGAGTGCCTGGACGCCTTCGCGTCGGCCCAGGCCGCCGTCCGGGAACGGCTCGGCGACGCCCTGGGGCGCTGGTCGGCGCGCGTCGCCGCCGAGTCGCCGGCCCCGCCCGACGTCCGCCTCGCCTGACACCTCCCATCGCCCGCAACCCCCATCGGACGGACGGCCCACGAACATGGTCACGACGCCCCCCCTCCCCGAGGACGCCCGCGAGGCCGATCCGCTCGTCGGATGGGCCCTGGGCCGCATCCCGCAGGCCCCGCCGGACGCGAGGCCGATCGACGACGAGCTGCTCGTCGCCCTGGCGACCGGCGCGATCGGGCGCTCGGAGCGGGAACGCCTCCTCGCCCGCCTGGCCGTCGACCCTGAGGCGCGCGAGCTGGTCGCCGCGCTCGTCGAGGAGGCCGAGGCCGCCGGCCTGGCGGCACCCGAGGCCGAGGCCGAAGCCGAGGCCCCGGCGATCCCGTTCCTCGCGCCGCGGAGGCGATGGGCGACGCCTTCGGGCCTCGCCCTCGCCGCCTCGATCGCCCTGACGACGACCGTCGGCCTGTCCTGGTACGCCTCGACCCGGCCGGGCGTTGACGACCCGGCGGCCTCGCGGTTTTCCCGGCTGACCGACCTGGGCTATGGCCCCGGCCTCACGTCTCGGCTGGCCCCCAAGGGGGTCGGCGATGCGGCCGAGGACCCCCGCGAGGCGGGCGCGTCGCCCGACGATCGCGAGGCGTGGCTGGGCCGCGGCCGGACCCTCCTGCGCGCCATGAAGCCGGGCGCCGACGCGCCGTTCCGCCTGGCCCTGGGCCGGGACGCCGGAGACGCCGAGGCCCTGAACGGGCTGGGCCAGGCGCTCTACGCCGGGCTGGCCGGCGACCCGCCGAGGCCCCGGGCCGAGCAGGTCGCCGAGGCGGTGGAGGTCTTCCGCCGCGCGGCGGACCTGGCCCCGGCGTCGGCCTCGCTGCGGCTGAACCTGGCGATGAGCCTCGACGCGGCGGGACGGTCGGCCGAGGCCGCCGAAGCCTATCGCGCCGCCCTGGCGCCGGGCGGCGACCTGACGGACGACCTGCGCGCGTCGGTGTCGGATCGCGTGAAAGACCTGGAAGGCTCGCGCAACCCCTGAGCCCCCCGATCGTAACCCCGTCGAGAGCCCGGAGGCGCGGCGTCGAAGCCCGGCCCCGGGGGTCGCCCCCGCCCGTTTCTGGAAACAGGAGTCGCGACGTGACACGCCGTCCACCGTCCCATCTCGGCGCCCGCCGGATCGCGAGGCTGCTCGCCGCGGCCGCCCTCGTCGCCCCGGTCGCGGCCGGTGCGCCGGCCGAGAGAGCGAAGCCGCCCTTCCTGGCCGTCCTGATCGGCGTCGGCGACGACGGCGCGAGCGACGTCGACCGCCTGGCCGGGGTGCTCACCGACAGGCTGGGCGTCGCTCGCGAATCGATCGTCGCCCTGAAGGGCCCGAACGCGACCCGGGACGCGATCGCGAAGGCGGTCCCCCCGGCCGTGCACGCGTTCCCCAGCAGTTCGCGGCTGGTCTATTACAGCGGCCGTTTGCTCAAGGACGCCGCGGGCAAGGTCTACTACGCGACGACCGACGCCGATCCCGCCTCCCCCGCGGCCACGGCCCTGCCGGCCGACTCCTTGAGGCGCTGGCTGGACGCCTGCGACGGCGACCTCACCCTCCTCGTCGACGCCGACGGCGAGCAGGGGCCGCCGATCGCGAAGCCGCAGCTCGGCTATCTCGGCTCCGGCGCGCGAGGGCCCGAGGCCGCCCGGCTCACCGGCTGGATCTGCCGCGGCCTCTCCGGCGCGGCCGACGTCGAGGGAGACGGCCGCGTGAGCTTCTCGGAGCTGGAACGGTACGCGGTCAAGGCGGCCGAACTCGCCCGGACGCCGATCCACCGCCGCCGCCCCGATTCCGACTTCCACGAATCGATGACCATCCGCCCCTCGGCCTTCGACCCGTCCTATCGGCGGATCGCCGAGCTGATCGACGCCCGCGCGAGGGCCGAAGGGGCGACCCGGATCGCCGTCCTGCCGTTCCAGAGCGAGCAGGGCGAGGTCGACCCGTTCCGGAACGTCGGGGCCGACGAGCTGAGGCGGGGCCTGCGGGCCCTGGCCGGCGAAGCCTACGCGGTCGCGGACGCCGACGCCTCCGCCCCCCACCCGGGCCGTCGCGACGACGGCGACGTCTCGCACCGCGTCGTCGCCCGGTACACGGTCCTCCCCGGGCCGAACGTCGTGCGCCTGCGGTGCTCGCTCGTCAAGGCGGCCGGCGACGGCGAGCCGATCCCGTTCGGCACGGAGGTCCTGGCCCTGGACGCGAACTCGTGGGCCCTCTTCAACCGCGGGCACCAGGTCGACCGGGAGGACGTGGACGCGGTCAACGTCAAGCCGGTGTCGGATCCGGGCCGGGCCCTGAAGTTCCCGATCTCCATCTGCCTGGGCACGGACCCCGCGAAGCTCAAGGAGGAAAACGCCCTCAAGATGGAGGTCGACTCGAAGGATCCGTGCCTCCGCACGCTGGAGGTCCCGGACGGGAACCATCCCTACACAATCTTGGTCACAAATCCAACGAAACATCGTGTTTACTGTCGAGTGTTGATCGACGGCGTCAACACGGTGGTGCAGGACGACTCGGACGAGGATTTCTCCGCCGTGCCGCTGGAGAAGGCGCGAGGCTACGTCCTGGAACCCGGGAAGACGTTCCAGATCGACCACTGGCGGCGGAACGCCGGCCGGGGGGCGCAGAATCGCCGATTCGAGTTCGCGCCGGAGGAAGAGGCGGTGGCGGCGCGGGTCAACCCGTCCGGCGAGGTCGGCACGATCACGGTGGCCTTCTATCGCGAGAGCATCAAGATGGTGAGCAAGGGGCCCAGCGCCCCGAAGGGCAGGGTCGGCACCGGCATGGGTGAAGTGGTCGCCCACGACGTCCCGACCGGGGCCCCGATCAGCATCGACAAGGCCCCGATGGCCGTCGAAATCATCCGTTACGTCCGCCGGGCCGATGCGGGGCGCGGGCCCCGCTGAACCGCCCGGATTCCGCCAGCGACCCGAGATCACGGGGGAGGCCGAGGATGAAGAGATTCGCGACGCGACGGAGCAAGATCGCCGCATGGATCCTCTCGGCCGCGACGACGGCCGGGGCCGCGCACGGGTCGGAGGGGGTCTACACGGGGGTCGTCGGGCCGGTGAAGAGCAACGCCTTCGGCCTGGAGGTCAAGAGCCGCTACCTCCGGCAGACGGTCTACCTGAGCTTCGACCCCGGGTCCACCCGCAACGCCGAGCTGATCGCCCCCCGCGAGCGCGTGACGGTCGTCTACGACGTCGAGACGAGGCGGGCGATCGGCGTGAGCCGGCCCGTCGCCGGGGACGAGGAGGAGCCGGTCGGCCGCCCCAAGAGCCCGACGACGCCCGGCGCCGGACGGGCCGACTCCGCGCGGACGTGGCTGGTGCTCATCGGGGTCGAGTCGTATTCCCACCCCGAGCTGGGCCGGCTCGGCTACACCGTCGACGACGTCGACGCGGTCCGCGACCTCTACCTCAAGGGGGGCGGCCTCGACCCGACGCAGGTCCTGCGGATCGCCGACGGGGCGGAGCTGGAGCCCACCCGCGAGACGATCGACCGCGAGGTCCCGTCGTTCCTGGCCCGCGCCCGCGAGGGGGACACGCTCGTCGTGATGTACAGCGGCCACGGGGTGGTCGCCGAGGCCGACGCCAGGGCCGGCCTGCCGTCGCGGGCGTACCTGGCCCCGTCCGACTGCGACCCCTCCTCGCCCGCGTCGCTGGAGGCGACGGGCGTCCCGATCGACGGCCTGCTCGCGACGCTCGCCGGCTGCAAGGCGACGGACAAGGTCCTGCTCCTCGACGCCTGCCACAGCGGCGCCGTCAACCAGGAGGGGGCGCAGATCAACACGCTGCTGAAGGCGGCCCGCGGCGTGATCTCGATCTCCAGCTGCCAGGCCGGGCAGGTCAGCCGCGAGGACGAGGCCCTGGGCCACGGCGTCTTCACGGCGCTCCTGCTGGACGGCCTCGCCGGCGCGGCCGACGCCGACTTCGACGGCTCCGTGCGGACGGACGAGCTGTACAACCACCTCTTCGCGCATTCGGGCGAGTCCGGCCAGACGCCGGTGCAGTTCCGGCCGTCGAACGTGGTGGGGCAGCCGGCCGTGATCCGGCTCCGGGGCCCGGCGGCGACGCTGGCCGACGCGCGCCGGCTCTCCCGCGATTCGCAATTCGACGCCGCGCTGACGCTCGTCAGCGGCCTCGGCGGCTCGGACGACCCGCGGCTGGAGTTCGAACGTCTCGACCTGCTCGACATGCTCGCCACCAAGTCGACGGGGGCCTACTTCGTCAAGGCCGAGGCCGACTACGACGTCTCCCGCAAGCACGGCGAGGCCCTGAAGGACGAGCACACCCACGGCCGGATGATCCGAAGCTCGCTCGCGCTGGCGGCCTCGGCCCTCGGCGCGGGGGACCGCGAGCGCTTCCAGCGCTACATGGACGACGCGACCGCCCGCCTCGGCCGGATCCAGTCGCCGCTCCGTTACGTCGAGCACGCCGCGTCGGTCGCCGACCTGATCGACCTGCTCCAGGTCCGCGCCAACGCCGACTTCGAAGACCTCCGCGACGAGTACGCCGGGAAGTCGAAGGAGATCCTGGAGGCCGCCTACGCCAGGGTGGCGGCCCTGCCGGTCGGCGAGCCGTTGTACGACGCGCGAGGGGCCGTCGCCGGCGCGGCGTGGCGGACGAAGCACGACGAGCTGTGGGAGCGCTGCATCGCCGAGATCGGGGCCCGCTCGGCCGACACGACGACCTCGTACCTGAACCTGGGCCTGGCCCACGCGCTGGCGAGGAACCCGGGCGGGGCCCTCAAGTGCGCCCAGGAGACGGAGAAGCTCCGCGTGGCCGACGACGAGCACCAGTCGCGGGCGGCCCTGGCCTACGCCTACGCCGCCCGGTCGGCCGCCCACGAGCGCGCCCGGAGCCGGGCCCGCGCCGGCGAGGCCGACGGCTTCGATGAGGCCGCGTCGCGAGCCGTCGCGATCCTGAAATCCCAGGGGGTGGCGGCCGATTCGAAGGAGCCGGCGCCGGAATGGTCGAGGAAGATCGTCCTGACGCTGGTGCAGGCGTACGCCCGGGTGGGCCGATTCGCCGACGCGGAGGCGTGGATCGCCCGCCTCCCGGAGAAGGACGAGATGCGATGCCGGGCGCTCTGCGACCTGGCGATCGGCCGGGCGCGCCGGGGCTTCATCGAGGAGGCCCGCGCCACGCTCGACCGGGTCGACCTGCCGTACCTGGCCGAGCGTCTGGACGCCTGCCAGGCGATCGCCCAGGCCGAGGCGATGGTCCGCAGCGACCGCCTCAACCTCCTGTTCGAGTGGATCCGGACCCGCCCGTTCTCGCAGGACAAGATCGCCGCGTACAGCGGCCTGATCGACGGCCTGAACAAGAAGCCCTGGACCCGCCTGGCCGGCAAGTCGCCGGACGTGACCATGATCAAGTACGCCGCCGACGGCAACCCCGAGGTCCAGGGCGCCGCGCCGATCTACGGCGAGGACGTCGCCCCGCGCGAGGCGCCGGCCCAGCCGGTGCTGAGGCCGATGGCGAACGACTACAACGCCGTCCAGGCGACCAACTACCTCTCGGGCGTCGGCCTCGGGGCCTCGTCCATCCCCACGAGCCTCTCCGGGCTGGAATCGATGGGCGCTAGCGTCGTCAACCAGCCGATCGCCGAGATCAACTCGGCGATCAACGCCCCCGGGGCCGCGATCAACTCGTTCATCAACCAGGTCCCGTACGGCGGCGGGTACATCCCGAACGTCCCCTCGGTCGGGATCCCCGGCCTCCCGTTCTGACCCGCCCCCGCCCCGACTCCCCGAGGAGGGCGTACCGACCCGGACGAGCCGGGGCCGGCCGCCCTCCTCGACCGTTCCGGCGGCGCGCAAGTCTCGGCCCCGTGGATCGTCCTCATCATCGAGCCGCGTGCGGTTACGGCCGCCCGCGGCGCGAACGACCCGATCCCCCCTTCGAGGCCGACGCCGATGCGACAGGTCTACATCCACGTCACGATCCTCCTGGCGATCGTCGCCGGGGCCGCCTACCTGATCCGCGACGAGGGCCGCCGGGCCCGGGACGCCATCCGGGACGCGGTCCACGACAACGTGCCGGCGAGCGTCGAGAAGGCGGCCGACCGCGCGGTCGGCCGGGCCGGCGGCCTCGCCCGGGAGGCGGCCGACGCCGCCGCCGCCGTGCTGAAGACGGGCGCGAAGCCGCCCGCCCCCTCGGCCTCGCCCGCGAGCCCGACCGACCCCGCGCCGATCGACCCGGCCGAGGCGATCGGCCGGCTCGCCGCGGCGGGCGCCAGGGTCGCCGAAGGGCTCGACCGGATCGGCCAGCGATCGCTGAAGCTGACGCCGGCCGAGGAGCGCGAGGCCGGCGAGGCGTTCCACGACCAGATGCTCAAGGAGCACCGCGCCGTCCGCTCGCCGGAGTTGCAGGCGCGCGTCGAGCGGCTGCTGAAGCCCCTGCTCGAAGCCCGATCTCGGAAGGACCTGGCGTTCACGGCGACGATCCTGGACTCCGCCGAGATCAACGCCTCGTCGCACGTCGGCGGCTACCTGTACGTCAACCTGGGCCTGATCGAGCACGTACGGACCGACGCCGAGTTGCAGTTCGTCCTGGCCCATGAGGTCGCGCACGTCGACCTGGGGCACTGTTCGCGAGGGCTGACCTACGCGGTCCGCTCGTCGGACGTGCTGGGGGGGCTCGGGGCGTCGGTGGTCCAGCAGGCGTATCGGCTGGTGGCCCTCGGCTATTCCGAGGCCCAGGAGCACGAGGCCGACGCCTGGTCGTTCCGGGCGCTCCGCTCGATCGGCCGGACCCCGGCCGAGGCGATCTCCTACATGGAACGGACCGCCGCGGAGGAGCCCGCCGGACGGCCGGCGTCGCCCTCCGCGGGCCGCCCGGACGGCCTCGCGGGCGCGGCGATGGCGGCGATCGACGGCCATTTCGCCTCGCATCCCCCGGCCCGCGAGCGGCTCGAACGCCTGCGGGCGATCGCCGACGAGCGGGCGACGGCGACCGTCTCCATCTCCGCAACCCCCTGAGCGCAAGTCGCCCGCCCGCCGTTCGTCCTCCCCTCGAATCGACGACCCACGCGGCCCCGAGAGGACCGACCGATGAAGGCTGCCCTGCTCGACCTGGAGACGAACGTGCCCCACCCGCTCGGCGAGACGGCCGCCTTCACGGTCGGGCGCTCGCGCGAGGCGGACCTCGTCCTGATGGACGTCGCCTGCTCTCGCGTCCAGTTCAGGCTCCATCGCGGGCCGGCGGGCTACGAGCTGGAGGCGGTCTCCGCGAACTGCCCGACGTATCTGGACGGGGCGGCCGTCGCGGGCCGGGTCGCCCTCGTACCGTCGGCGGTGATCCACGCGGGGAACCGCCGATTCCGATACATCGCCGAAGGGGCCGGCGCGGCCCCGGCCCCGGCCGGCGCGACCCCGGCCCCGGCCGCCCCGATCCTCGCCGCCGAGGCCGCCCCGATCCTGGCCGACGAGCCCCCTCCGGCCCCTGCGCCCACACCCGTGGAGGCCGACGAGCCCCCGCCCCGGCCCGACCTCCGCTCCCGGACGATGACCGACCGATTCGACTCGGACGAGTGGGGCCCGCAGCTCCGGGAGGCCGTCCCGCCGATCGAGATCCGGCCGGGCGCGACGATCATCCTGGGGCGCGACGCGGAGCGGGCGACCGTGCGGCTGGACAACCCGCGCGTCTCGCGGGTCCACGCCCGGCTCTCTCGGACGCACGACGGCAGGCGGACCGAGCTGACCGACCTGGGGAGCGCCAACGGGACCTTCGTCAACGGCGTGCGGATCCACGGGGCCGTGACGCTGAAGCGGGGGGACCGGCTGGACGTCGGCCCCTACGCGCTGGCCTTCGACGGCCACAGGCTGGCGGCGAACAGCCGGGTCGACAACGTGGAGCTGGTCGCGCGGGACCTCCGGATGACCGTGAAGCATCCGGAGACGCGGGCGGCGCTGACGCTGATCGACGGCGTCTCGCTGGTCGTCCGGCCCCGCGAGTTCGTCGCGATCCTCGGGCCGTCCGGCTCGGGGAAGTCGACCCTGATGAACGCCCTGAGCGCGAGGTCCCCGGCCGACGAAGGCCGCGTGTTCCTCAACCGGCTGGACTTCTACGCCTGCTTCGACTCGCTCAAGCAGGACGTCGCCGTGGTGTCGCAGAAGGACGCCCTCCACGACGCGTTGCGGGTCGAGGACGCGCTGCGGTACACGGCGAGGCTCCGCCTGCCGCCCGACACGCTCGATTCCGAGATCGAGGCGCGGGTGGCCGAGGTGACCGCGACCCTCGGCCTGGAGGGGGAGCGGCTGAAGCGGATCCACCACCTCAGCGGCGGGCAGGTCAAGCGGACGAGCCTGGCCAACGAGACGCTCAGCCGGCCCGGCCTGATCTTCCTCGACGAGGTGACGTCCGGGCTGGATGAGCAGACCGACCGCGAGATGATGGCCCTGTTCCGGGGGCTGGCCGACGCGGGCAAGACGGTGGTCTGCATCACGCACAGCCTGACGAACGTCGAGCGGCATTGCCACCTGGTCGTCTTCCTGGCGCCCGGGGGCCGGCTGGCGTTCGTCGGGACCGCGGCGGAGGCGCTCCGGTACTTCGAGGTGGAGCGGCTGGGGGACGTCTACGAGCGGCTGGCCGACCCGTCGATCTCGCCGGACGCCTGGAAGCGGCGGTTCCTCGACAGCCCCGAATACCGGACGTACGTCGCGGATCGGCTCGTCGGCAAGCCGCAGGTCGATTCCGCGGTCGTCCCGTCGCCCCGCCTGGCCCCCACGGCGGCCGAGCGGGTGCGATCGTTCCTGCACCAGTTCGGGACGCTGTCGCGGCGCTACCTGGCGCTCCAGCTGGCCGACCGCCGCGCCCTGGGGACGGTCCTGGCGCAATGCGTGATCGTCGCGTGCCTGGTCGGCCTGCTGTTCGGGAGGCTCGACGGGATCGGCCCGGCCGACGCCCGCGCGGGCTCGCCGGCCAAGGTGATGTTCATCCTCGCCCTGTCGTCGCTCTGGTTCGGCTGCAACAACGCGGCCAAGGAGATCGTCAAGGAGCGGACGATCTACGAGCGCGAGAGCGACGTGAACCTGCAAGTGGCCAGCTACTACGCCTCGAAGGCCGCCCTGCTGGGGCTCGTCAGCGTGGCCCAGGCGAGCGTCCTGTTCGGCCTGGTGGGCCTGTTCTGCCGGCTCCCGGGCGGGCCGATGCATCAGTGGGCGTTCCTCGCCGGCCTGGCGACGACCGGGGTCGCAATGGGGCTGCTGATCTCGTCGGCGTCGAAGACCGAGGAGACGGCCGTCGCCCTGGTGCCGATCGCGCTGATCCCGCAGCTCATCCTGGCCGGGGTGCTCGCCCCGCTGGAGGGGGCCGGCCTGTGGCTGGCGAGGGCGTCGGTCACGGCCTACTGGGGCTTCCAGGGGCTCTCCGGCCTGCTGCCGGACGACCTCCCGCGCCTCGATCCCGACGACGCCCCCCGCGTTTTGACGTCGGCGACGATGGTCGGCGTCCACCTCGCGATCTACACCCTCGCGGCGCTGGCGGTCCTGGTGGTGCTGGACCGCCGGGCCGAGCTGCGGGGCATGTCGATCGACGCCTGGGTGGCCCGCGCCAAGTCGACGGCCCAGGGGGCGTGGGGCAAGGCGTCGCGATTCCGGCCCGTCGGCGACTTCCGCGGCCTCGCGCGGCGGCTGGTCTCGCGGCGGCCCTAACCCGAGATTCGAACCCATCCGGAGACCGTGCCATGGAAACTTCGCGATCCCCCGCGCCGCAAGGCCCCGTGCTCCGGCCGTCGCCGTCGAGGCCCGTCGCGAGCGCCCTCCCGCCTTCGCCCGACCTCGACGACGACTTCGGCGAGGCGTTCGCCCGGGCGGGCCGGCCGTCGCGGCCGTCCGAAGCCCCGCGCCGAGGGTGGCTGGGCCTGCTGGGAGCCTCGGCCGTCGCGGGCGCGCTCTGGCTGGGCGGCGGGCGGACGGGCGGCGACGAGCGTTCCGCGGCGGCCTGGCGCGACCACGTCGCGCCGCTCGACGCGGCGTTCCGCTCCGATCCCTCCCGGCCGATCCGTCGCGTCGCCGCCGACGGGTCGGTCGCGACGACGGACGCCTTCGTCGTCGCCGCCGCGGACCTCGACCGGGAGGCGACCCGGCGCATCAACCTGGCGATGGCGCGGGGCGACCGCGCCGGGGCCGGCGCCGTCCTGGCCTCCGCCCAGGCGATCCCCGAAGCCCCCGCGGCCCAGGCCGACCGGGCCGAGGCCGCCCGCGCGACCCTGACGGCGGGCGAGCACCTGCGCCCGGGCGGGGGGGTCTATCGGCTCCACCTCTTCGATTCGTGCGACGAGGACGGCGACGTGGTCGAGGTCAGACTCGACGGCGTCCCCTTCGCCGTCGTGCCGATCACCCACGCCGGCGCCACGCTGGCCGTCCCGATCGACCCGGCGCGGGCGTCCCGCGTCAGCATCCTCGGCCTGCGCGACGGCGAGGGGGGGATCACGGTCGGCTGCCGCACGGCCGACGGGAGTTCCTACTGCCGCACCATCGCCGAGGGGGAGGAGCAGACCGTGGGGATCGCCGCCCCGTGACGCCGCCCCCGAACCCGAGAGGAGACGCCATGACCTGGGATCGCTTCAAAGAACTGTGGTCGACCTCGATCGGCTTCCAGGTCGCCGTGACCGTGGGGGGCGTGGGGCTGATCCTCCTCGCGACGTCCTCGACATCGGCTCCGACCGCGCCGGCGACGGCCTCGGCGACCGGCCCGGTCCCCGCGGCGGGGCTTCCCTGGCCAGCGCCGGCCGCCGCGACGGGAGCCGGCTCGTTCGAGCTGGTCCGCGAGGGCGTGAACAACGCCGCGACGGTCGCCCGCGACGCGACCGAGATCGCGAAGGACGCCTCGGCCGTCGCCCGCGACGTCTCCGGCGGCGTCCGCAGCCTGGTCGAGGGGATCGTCCCGGCCCCCCGCTGAGCCGCGCAACTCGGCGACGTCCCGTTCGTCCTCCTGGCAAAGACGACGGCCCCACGGGGCCCGAACCCTTGCGAGGAGGTGCCGATGTCCCGAAGTCCGCTGTTGCAATGGCTGATGACCGGCCTGCTCGCCTGGGCCCTGCTCCAGGTCGCGTTGCGGCACCTGGGGTGGGCGGCGGTCCTGACGATGACCGCCGTCGCCGCCGCCGCGGCCGTCGTGGCGTGGCTGGCCGTCTACGACCGGCCCCGGCTGGCCTGGGTCTCCGCCCGGCCCGGCTGCCGGCCGGTCGTCGACTTCCTCTGCCGGTCGCTCCAGGTTCAGCCCGCCACCGCCCCCGCCGCCGACTCCGAGGGCGAGCCCGCGCCGGATCCCGAGCTGATGCTGACCGAGCCGGCCGACTTCGACCGTGCCGCCGAGGCCCTCAAGTCGGTCGTCCGGGGCCACGACGCCGCGATCGACGCCCTGGTCGCGGCGCTCCGGCAGAAGGTCCTCGTCCGGACCCGCAGCCGGTCGGACGCCGCGGCGGGGCCGCTCGCGGCGTTCGTCCTGGCGGGACCGGAGGGGATCGGCAAGCGGCAGCTCGCCGGTCGGATGGGTCAGCTCATCTACAAGCGACGCTCCGTCGCCTACTTCGACCTGTCGGAGCATCGCGACGAGGCCGCGGCCGTGGCCGACCTGTTCGGCTCGGACGGCTCCCTCGGCCGGCTGCCGTCGGCCGTGCGGAGGGAGCCGCGGCACACCGTGGTCCTGGACCGCCTCGACGTCGCGCCGGCCGCCGTCCTCGACCGCCTGGCGAAGCTCCTGGCGCACGGCCGATGGCAGCCGGCGGGGGCGGGGGCGGCGGTCGACTTCCGCCATTGCGTCTTCCA
>Ga0209958_1001218_pt1 | contig 22337 bp, 11 predicted proteins | sample ThiBio_inoc_plan_FD_183942 | JGI IMG/M metagenome (GOLD analysis project Ga0209958, IMG submission 183942) | Wastewater bioreactor microbial communities from Cape Town, South Africa - Thiocy_inoc_plan (SPAdes) | ecosystem: Engineered > Bioremediation > Thiocyanate > Unclassified | place: South... | reverse complement strand
GCTCGGCCTCGACGGCCGCCTCGGCCTCGGCCGCGATGGCGGACACGGCCTCGGGCGTGAGGGGGGCCGAGGAGGGGGCGGGGGGCAGGTCCTGGGCCCTCGCGCCGGGGCGGCCGGCGAGCAGCAGCAGCGCCGCCGCGGCGGACGTCCATGTCCTTGCGGTTCGTTCCATCGCACCATCCCCTGCGGCCGTCGCCACGGCCGGCGGGTCCCCCGCCGGGCCGATCGGTCCCGGACGGACCGATCCACATGGACTTATCGGCCGGCTCGCGCGCCGAGTTCGTCGCAACGGGGCGGCGACCTTGGCGGTTGGACGGGTCGCGACGGTCGTTTCAGCGGGTGGGCCGCGCGGCCTCCTTCCCCGCGACGCCCCCGGCCGGGGCGGTCTTCGACTCCTCCCCCCCGGCCGAGACCTGGACCGGCGCCCCTTCGGTCAGGATCGACAGGTCGCCGAGGATCACCTTCTCCGCGCCGTCGACGCGCCTCCAGCCGCCCCCGTCGGCGGCCTGGATGCCCGTCACCTCGCACCACTCGCCGTCGGTGACGCCCGTGCGGACCTCGGCCCGGGTCGCGCGGCCGTCGCGGTCCAGCCAGCAGTAGGTCTTGTCGCCGCCGTGGACGAAGGCCGAGGCCGGCAGGGCGGCGACCTTGGGCCGCTCCACGATCACCTTCGCGTAGGCGTACATGCCGGGCAGCAGGCGGCTCTCCTTGTTGGGGAGGTCGATCTCGGCGCGGAGGGTGCGGCTCTTGATGTTCAGGGCCCAGGACGTCCGGGTCACCGAGCCGGGGATCGGCTCGTCGCTGTAGGCCCGCACCAGGACGCTCGCCCTGGAGCCGATCCGGACGTAGTTCGCGTCCTGCTCGGGGACGTCGACGAAGACGCGGACGACGTCCGTGCGGTCGACGGTGTAGATCGGGGCGGCCATCCCGCCGGGCGCCAGGTTCGGCGAGCGCGACAGGGCCGTCGGGTCGCCGGACGACGGCTGGACGAAGTCGCCGGTATTGGCGTTGCGAGTGACGATCACCCCGTCGAACGGCGAGGTCAGGGTGATGTAGCCCGTCCACGCCTCGATCCGCTTCGCGTCGCTCGTCGCCACGGCGAGGTCGGCCCTGGCGACCAGGACGTCGACCTGGGCCTTGGCCAGCTTGGCCTCGCTGGAGGTCTCGTCGGCCTGCGCCTTGTCGATGGTCGATCGGGCGGCGTCGCGCGAGGCGACGCTCGACTTCCACTGGTTCGTGGATTCCAGGAGGACCTGCGGGTCGATCACGCCGCGCTTGACCTCGGCGTCCAGCCGCTTGACCTCGGTGTCCCAGCGGTCCACCTCGGCCTGGTACTTGCCGAGGATGGCCTTCGCCTCGGCCAGCGCGGCGCGGGCGGCTTTCACGTCGGCGTCGGCCACCTCGACCATCTTCCCGGCCAGCTCGACCCGGCGCTCGTTGAGCCCGACGGTCGCCTTCTTGGTCTCGAAGTCCTCCACCAGCTCGGGGACGAACAGCTTGGCAAGGACGTCCCCCTTCTTGACCTTGTCGCCGATGTCGACGTTCCACTTCTCGATGTAGCCGGTCAGCTTCGGATAGATCGACGTCCGCTCATAGCTCTCGATGAAGCTGGGCTGGCCGACGACGCGGACGATGTCGCGCCCGGCCGGGCTGACGACCCGGACCGCCTGCGGCTTCGTCACGCTCGCATAGCGGCCCTCCTCCTCATGGCCGCACCCCGCCGCGAGGGCCGCGAGGACGACGAGGGCTCGCGACGGTCGAGGGGCGGGCGAGACGCGCGACGCCGGGGCGGTCGGGGCGCTCTGGGGCGACGGCGTGGTCATCGGTCGTCTCCGTGCAGGTCGTTGCGATCGGGGGATTTCGGCCCTTCGGCCCCGGCGGCCGGGTCGTCCGGCCCGGGGGGGGCCGCCCGGGTGAAGCCCAGGGCCTCCCGCAGGTCGTCGACGGTGTAGTGGGTGACCATGTCGTGGCGCCTGGCGCGGGCCTCGTCCAGGATCCGCCGCAGGAACCCGACCGCGTCTTCTTCCCGGCGGGACGCGGCGGCGCGGCCCCCCTCTTCGGCGTCGGCCGATCTCTCACGTCCCCCCGCCCGGCCGCGGTGCGGCGCGTCGACGAACACGTCCGGGTCGTAGAAGCGGCTCTCCGGGTCGTCGGGGTAGATCGACGGGGAGGCGGCCGTCCGCCGGCCCATCACCAGGGCGAAGATCGACGGCACCACCAGCAGCGTCGCGAACGTGGACATGACCAGGCCGCCGATGACCGCCCGCCCCAGGGGCGCCTGCATCTGGCTGCCGCGCTCCAGGGCCAGGGCCATCGGCACCATGCCCACGCTCATGGCGCAAGCCGTCATCAGGATCGGCCGCAGCCGGTCGCCGGCGCCCTTCACGGCCGCCTCCGGCGACGGCGAGCCCCCCTTCCAGTGCTCGTCCATGAACGTCACGAGCATGACCGAATTCGACACCGAGACGCCCAGGCACATGATCGAGCCCATGAACGACTCGATGTTCAGCGAGGTGCCCGTGAGGTAGAGGACCGTCGCGATCCCCGCCAGCACGCCCGGCACGGCCCCGACGGAGATCAGCGCCAGCCGAGGCGACTGGAAGTAGGCCGTCAGCAGGACGAAGATCACGAAGACGGCCACGCCCAGCCCGATCCCCAGCGCCTCGAACATCTCCGTCATGGCCGGGAGCTGGCCCATCAGGTCGACGCGGACGCCGCGCGGCGGCTCGCCGGCCGAGGCGATCGCCGACTCCACGCGGCGGGCGGCCCGGCCCATGTCCTCCCCCTCCACGTTCGCCACCAGCGTCAGGTAGCGCTGGGACATGTCGCGGTCGATCTCGCCGGGGCGGACGCCCCGCCGGACGGTCGCCACGTCGCGGATCATCAGGTTGACCAGCGGGTTGACCGACGCCAGCGGCAGGGTCTCCACGTCCTCGGGCTTGTCCAGCCGCTTGGGGGGGACCTGGATCTGCACCAGGTAGTCGAAGCCGGTCTTGGCGTCGATCCAGTAGTTCAGGCTGGCGAACCGGGTGGAGGCCGTGGCCATGACCAGCGCGTGGACGACGTCCTCGATCCGGGCGCCGCTGAGCCCGGCCTTCTCGCGGTCGACGTCCACCTCGACGGACGGGTAGTCGAGCTGCTGCTGGAACTGGACGTCGCGGAGGGTGGGGATGTCCCGCATCGCGGCGGCGATCTTCTCGGCGTGCGCGCGGACGGCCGTCAGGTCGGTGCCGACGACGCGGACGGCGATCGGCATCGGCGAGCCGAAGCTCATGACGTTCGTCACGATGTCGCCCGGCTCGAACCCGAACGTGGCCAGCTTCGCCTGCCTCGCCGCCTCGTCCCTGGCCAGCCCGCCCTGTTCGAGCCTCTCGGCCAGCCACCCCCCCACGCGCTCCGGAAGGGCCTTGCGGAGCCGCTCGCGGAACTCGTCCAGGCGGATCCCGCTCCGCTCCTTCAGGGCCACGCGGAGCTGGCCGTCGTCCGGCCCTCGCATGAACAGGACCATGTTGTCGATGCCGAAGTTCGGCGCCACCTGGCCGACGAAGCCCATCGCGATCTGGACGTTCTCCGGCTTCGCCTCCTCCTCGATCACCTTCAGCGACTGCACGGCCATCTCGCGCGTCAGGTCGAAGCTCGACCCGGGCGGCGGCCGGAACCGGAGCACGAACTGCCCGGAGTCGATCTGCGGGAACAGCTCGGTCCCCACCCGCAGCCCCAGCAGGGCGAGGATCGCCGCGCAGCCGCCCAGGTACGCCGTCGCGACCAGGAGGCGATGGGCGACGAACGTCCCCACGGCCCGGCGGTACGCCCGCAGCAGCCGCCCGAACAGGCCCGCCTCCTCATCATGATGTCCCATCGGCTTCAGCAGCGCGACGCACATGATCGGCACGAACGTGCTGGAGAGGAAGTACGACGTCACCATCGCGAAGCCCACGCCCAGCGTCAGCGGCATGAACAGCGACCGCAGCGGGTCGGTCATGATGAACGCCGGGATGAACACCGACAGGATGCACAGCAAGGCCAGCAGCCGCGGGACGGCCGTGATCAGGTTGCCGTGCAGGGCGGCCGAGGCGATGTTGTCGGTCTCCCGCATCTGGACGTGGGTGCTCTCGATCGTCACCGTCGCCTCGTCGACGAGGATGCCGATCGCCAGGGCCATCCCGCCCAGCGACATGATGTTGATCGTGTTCCCGGTCGCCCAGAGCCCGAACAGCGACCCCATCAGGGCCAGCGGGATGTTCGCCACGACGACGATCACGCTCCGGAAGTCCTTCAGGAACAGCAGGATCATCAGCCCGGTCAGCGTCGCGCCGATGAGGCCCTCGGTCGCCACGCTCTCGACGGCCGCGCGCACCGTCGGCGACTCGTCGAACTCGAAGTTCACCGAGACGTCCTTGGGCACCGCGTCGCGGAACATGGGCAGGGCCTTGCGGACGTCCGCCACCACGGTCAGCGTGGAGCCGACGTCCTTCTTGATGATCGGCAGGTAGACCGACTTCTTGCCGTTGACCAGCGCGTAGCCGTAGGTGATGTCGGTGTCGTCGGCGATCGTCGCCACGTCGCGCAGGTAGACGTTCTCGCCGAGCCTCAGCGGGATGTCGCCCAGCCGGCGGACGTCGTCGACCGTCGCGTTGTTGGAGACGATCGGCATGGAGTCCTTGACGTAGATGTTCCCCGCCGGGGCCACCGTGTTCCCCCGGGCCACGGCGTCGACCAGCTGCTGCGGCGTCAGGTTGTAGGCCAGGAGCTTCTCCGGGTCGACGTTCACGACGACCGACCGCATGTTCGGCCCGAACGGCGAGATCGCCACGGTCCCCGGGACGTACTTCTGCACCAGGGGGCGCACCACGTTCTGCGCCAGGTCGCCCATCGCCCCCAGCGACGTCTCCTCGCTCTCGAAGACGAGGTAGCCCACCGGGACGCTGCCGGCGTCCATGCGCATGATCATCGGGGGCAGCGTCCCCTTGGGCATCCACGACATGGCCCGGCTGGACATGGCGACCACCTGCGCCATCGCCTGCCCCATGTCGGTCCCCGGGTAGAACGACAGCTCGCACAGCGAGACCTGCTGGATGTTCCGCGTGTTGATGTCCTGCACGCCGTCGACGTACTGGAAGAACAGCTCCAGCTGGTTGACGATGAAGCCCTCCATCTGGTCCGGGCTCATCCCGACGTAGTCGAGGAACACGTAGATGCGCGGCGTGTTCAGCGACGGGAAGATGTCGACCCGCATCCGGCTGTAGGCCAGGACCCCGCTGCTGATCAGGGCCACGACGAGCATCATCGTCGTGACCGGCCGGCGCATGGCGAACACGATGGGATTCATGGCGCGAAGTCTCTCGGCCTGGGGGCGGCGCGACGGCCGGGGGGCCGCCCCGCACCGACCACCATGATTCTAGTGGGCGGGGGCCGCGATCGCGATCCGTCCCGCCTCGGCCGGGCCCGTCAGAACGGCGGGTCGAAGCGGTCGTATTCGGCCGCCGGGGGCGCGGCCGGCTCGGCGTCGACGGCCGGCTCGGGCTTGGGCGCCCGCTTGCGGCGGGGCTTGGGGGCGGGGGGCTCGGCCGGGGCCTCGGGCTCGGCGGCGACGATCGCCGCGGCGGCCGAGCGCGCCAGGTCGAGGGTGGCGGTGGGGTCGAACGGGGACGTCACGGGCTCGCCCCGCTCGTCGAGGCCGGTCAGGACGGCCACGGAACGCTCGGCATGTTCGAGCAGTCCGTAGCAGCGTCCGAGCAGCTCGACCCCCTTCCGGTACTTCGCCAGGGCGGCGTCCAGCTCGGGCTCGCCGCGCTGGAGGGCGTCGACGATGGATTCCAGCTCGGCCAGGGCGGATTCGAAGCGGACTTCGGGCTCGTCGGGCATGGGCTCGGCTTCGAAAAAGAAAGAGGCGAGGGGGCGGCACGATCCGCCCCCTCACCTTAGCGATTCCGCCGGCGCCGGCCAAGCCGGGCGTCAGCGGCGGGCCGCCGCCCGAGCCGCGGCGCGGGCCGCCGCCTGCTGGGCCCGCGCGGCGCGGGCCGCCGCCTGGGCCGCGGCGCGCTGGGCCGCCGCGGCGCGCTGGGCGGCCTGGGCCGCGGCCCGCTGGGCGGCCTGGTTGCCGTTGTTGCGGCCCGGGCCCGTGCCGGGGCCGACGGTCGTCCCGGGGGCGAAGACCCGGTTGTGGATCGAGTCCAGCCGCGCCGTGAAGTCGCCGCCGGCCACGTTGTTGCCCGAGGGGAACGAGCCGTAGAACTCGCCGTCCAGGGCGTTGCCCGCCAGGTCCTGCACGCCGCTCGGCAGCGTCGCGGTGCGCGAACGCATCACGAGCTGGTAGACGCCGCCCCGGATCGGCGTCCCTCGGTTGATGAGGATCGTCGCCGCCTGGGGCCCGGTCGTCGAGCCCGGGGCGACGGCGATCGGCCCGACCAGCCACTGCGACGGCGGCCGGTAGCCGCGGACGGTCGTCGAGACGAACGAGAACGCGTAGTTGGTCGGATCCTGCACGGTCGCCAGGTTCACGCCCGAACCGGCGTCCGACGCCGCGCCGTAGTCCCGGACGGTGACCAGCACGGAGCCCGACGACGGCTGGAAGGCCGTCGCGACCACCTTGGGCCCGACCGTGTCGATCACCAGCGCCTGCGCCAGCGTGACGGCGACGGTGTTCGAGGCGTTGTAGCGGTCGCCGGCGTAGATCGTGATCGTGTACGAGCCGTCGGGCAGGGCCGTCCCCGAGGTCAGCCGCCAGGCGCCGGCGTCGTCGGCCTGGGTGGCGCCCAGGAGGGTCGACCCCCCCGTCGTCGACGAGACGGCCACCACGGCCACCGACGCGCCGGGCGAGTCGACCAGGCCGGCGTACGTCGGCTGGACGACGTTCGTGATCCCGTCGCTGTTGGAGGCCCCGGAGTCGCTCGCCGGGCTGAGCGCGCCGGCGACGGTGGTCAGGGCCGGCGGCAGGATCGTCGCCGTCGTCGAGGCCACCGCCTGCGCCCCGGGCTCGGGGGCCTGCACGGCCGGCGCGGCGACGGGGTAGGGGGGCTTGGTGATAAGCACCGTCACCGGGTACGTCCCGGCGCGGGCGTAGGCGTGGTCGCCGAAGACGTTGTACACCACGCCGCCGGCCGACCCGGTGGCGGTGATCATCGTGGCCGGCGTCGGGTCGGAGCCGTCGCCCCAGTAGATCAGGGCCGCGTAGCTCGACGTCGGCCGGTTCGAACCCGAGTCGGTGAACGTGGCGGCCTGGATCCCCCCCGCGCCCGACGACAGCGGCGACGTCGCGCGGCCCGACAGGGCGATGCCCGACGCCGACAGCGGGGCGGCGTAGACGATCGCCGTGGAGTCGATCGTGGCCGTCGAGGTGCCGCCGTTGACCGTGACGGGGACGCCGTCGACGACCGTGGTCCCGCTGGAGCCGCCCCCCTGGCGGGTGACGGTCACGGTGACGGGGTAGGTGGCCGCCGCGGCGTAGGTGTGGTTCCCCAGCACCTCGTACGCCCCGGTCGCGCCGGTCGGCACGATCTGCCCGCCCGTGGCCGCCGTGCCGTCGCCCCAGTCGATCGAGGCGTAGTAGACGATCCCGGCCGCCGGGGCCGCGTCGGTGAACCGCGCCACCGCCTGCTGGACGAACGGCCGGGCCTCGATCCCGTACGCCGTCACGGCGACGCCCGTCGGCGGCGTCCCGGAGACGTTCAGCGTGACCTGCTCGATGCTCGTGTAGTTGATGATCGGCTCGCCGGCGCCGAAGCTGAGCACGCCGCCGGTGGAGTAGTCCACCGTCGGCAGGGAGGAGTTCACGACGAGCGTGTCCGTCCCCGGGCCGCCGGCGATCGTGTAGACCTCGGCCGTGGTCGCGCCGCCGAAGCCGGCGAAGGTGAACGTGTCGCCCGCCGTGCCGCCGCGGACCTCGACGTCCGTGATCCCGCCGCCGGAGTAGTCGACGAACGCGCCGATCGGGCCGCCGGTGACGCGGCCGGGGGCGATCACGAACGCGTCGGCCGCGGCGCTCGCCGTGTCGTCCAGCTTCAGCGTCGCCGCGCCGCCCGTCGCCAGGGCGAAGACGTCCCCCCGCAGGCCGGCGAGGCTGCCGGCGTTGCTCAGGTCGATCAGGTTCGCGGCCCCGGCGCCCGCGTCGAGCGTCGTCGCCACCGTCGCCGCCGAGCCCAGCAGGACGATCGCGTCGTCGCCGCCGCCGGTGGAGGCCAGCAGCGAGGCCAGGCCCAGGGCCGGCGTGCTCAGGTCGATCGCCAGCGTGTCGGCGCCGGTGCCGGTGTTGATCGTCGCCGACCCCTTGTTCGCGAAGTCGACCCGCTCGAACGCGCCCGTCGTGCTGGAGATCCGCGTCGTCTGGGTCCCGGAGATCACCGGGCCGGGCTCGACCTCGATCGTCTGCGCGCCGGCCGGGGACGTGAAGGTGTAGCCCGCGACCGGCACCGTGTCGATGATCGGGCTGAGGTTGGAGAAGTCCACGATGTTCGTCAGCGTGGCCGAGCCGACCGTCCGGTTCGGGAAGACGATCGAGCCGGCCCCGGGCCCGGAGGCGAGGTACGCCTGCTGGGTGAAGTTCCCCCCGCCCAGGATCAGCGTGTTCGAAGCCCCGCCGGTCGCCGCCGGGGGCGAGAACGTCACGCCGCCGGCGTAGGGGACGCCGCCGGAGTAGTCGATCGCGAGCGTCGACCCGGCCGTCGTCCCGCCGACCGTGAGCCGGTCGATCAGGCCGTCGGCGAACGCGTGCGTCGGCCCGCCCGCCACCGCCGCCGTGACCACCCCGCCCGAGGCCGACAGGGTCGTCGACAGGGCCGTGGGGGTCGCGTACAGGGCGTTCAGGGCCACGTCCAGCGTCGCCCCGCCGATCGCCGGCCCGGGGAAGGACGAGGCGAAGTTCGGCTTGACCGACGTGACGCTGATCTCGCCCGAGCCCGCCTGCGAGCCCTGCACGGCCTCGCGGCCCTTCTCGCCGGTGGCGAGCGTGGAGTCGACGCCGTTGAGGTTGTAGTAGACCGCGTCGCCGTCCGAGCCGCCGCTGGCCGCGTTGGACAGCGTCACGGCCGCGTCGATGCCGCCGGGCGAGAAGAAGAACGAGTCGTCCCCCGCGCCGGTGGCGATGGTCGTCGGGGCCTTCGTCGAGCCGACGCTGACCACGTCGTTGAACGCCCCGGCGTCCCCCTGGACGGCGATCGAGGTGAACGACGAGGCCGGGCCGGTGGCCGTGTGGCCGTCGGGCGAGAGCGTCCACGCCCCGGTCCCGGCTCCCAGCGCGATCGCCTGGGTCGGGTCGGTCAGGGTGTAGACGTCGGTCGCGGAGTCGACCGAGAGCGACAGGTTCATCGCGCCGCCGGCCGCCTGGAACAGCAGCGCGCCGGACGAGATGCTCAGCGAGGCGGCGAGCAGCCGGCGGTCCTCCAGGGCCTCCAGCTCGGCCCTCCGTCGCGGGGCCCGGCGGGGCCGGGGGGGCTGGGACCTACCACGGAAGGGCGAGAGGGATTCCCGGTGCATGTGGCTCTCCGAAGCGGGACGGCCTGCGATGACGCGAGGCCGCCCGCGCCGGGAGGTCCGGGCGCGGGCGGCCTGCGATACGATCCTGGGGGGTTGCTGCGCGATCAGCGGGCGAGGGCCGCGATCCGGGCCGCGCGGGCCGCGGTCAGCGACTGCCGCGACGACAGCGTAACGGCCGAGGAGGCCGAGGGGAGCAGGGCGCCGCCGCGGCCGATCGTCCGGCCGGTCGCCGGGCGGCCCGGGGGCGAGACCGGCGTCGCCGTCCCGACCTGGCTCGACGCCGGGTAGATCGTCCGGTGGATCGCGTCCAGGTACGCCGCGAAGTCCCCGCCGTTGACGTTGTTGCCCGACGGGAAGTACCCGTAGTACTCGCCGTCCAGCGCGTTGCCCGCGATGTCCTGCACGCCCGACAGGTTCGACGGGTCGACCGACAGGACGCGGAAGCCGTACCGGCCGCCGCGGATCCCCAGGCCGCCGTTGAACTGCACCGTCGCGAGCTGCTCGCCGGTCGTCGTCCCGGGCGTCACCGCGATCGAGGTGGCCAGCCAGCGCCGCAGCGGCTGGCTCGACTTCACGAACCGGTAGTTGTTCGCGTCGCGGAGCGTCGACCCCGCCAGCCCGACGCCGACGTTCGCCACGCCGCCGAAGTCCTGGTACGACACGAGGACCTGGCCGCGGATGTTGTCGAACACCACGTCCGTCACCTTCGGGCCGACGGTGTCGACCACCATCCCGGAGATCAGCGTCGCCAGGCTGCTGATGGCGTGGCCGCCGGCGTCGTACGCCTGGGCCTGGATCGTGTAGCCGCCGTCGGCCATGTCCACGGCCGGGGTGAAGCTCCAGGCGCCCGAGGCGTCGGAGGTCGTCGAGCCGATCGCCCACGCGGCGGCGCCGTTGAGCGAGGAGTAGATCCAGACGGTCGCGCCCCCCTCGCTCGTCCGGCCGGTGAAGGTCGGCGTCGAGTCGTTGGTGATCCCGTCGATGCGGGAGATCCCCGTGTCGGACGACCAGCTCAGCGCCCCGGAGACCGTCAGCCCCCGGTCGAGGACCGTGATCGTATTGTACAGGTTCACGGCCGAGCCGTAGGCGTCCTTCACGGCGATGTTGATCGCGTAGCTGCCGCTGGGCGACAGCGCCGCGAAGGGGCCGGGGCCGTGGATCGTCGGCGCGCCGCCGGCCGGGATCGAGCTGGCGTAGGTGTGCGAGCCGACGACGTAGAACGTCGTCCCGACGCCGCCGGGCTGGATCACCCGCGCCGCCTGGAGGCCCGTCCCGTCTCCCCAGTCGACCGTCACCGTGAACTGGTCGGTGGTCGCCAGCGGGTTGGCGTCCACGAACGAGCCGAGCCGCGCGTCGACGATCCGCACGCCCTCGGTCGCGTCCGGGATCGTCGGCTGCGAGGAGGTCTGGTTCAGCGGCGCGTCGGCGATCGTCGCGACCCCCGTGCCGATGCCGAGCGTCGGCTCGCCCGCCTGGGCCACGACCACCGTGATCGGGTACGAGCCCGGCGTCGCGTAGATGTGCGGCGCCGCCGTCACGATGAACCGCGTCGTCGTCCCGATCCGCTGGATCGACACGGCGCCCACGCCCGCGGAGCCGTCGCCCCAGTAGATCGTCGCGGTGTAGCCCGCGGCCGGGTCGGCGTCGCTCGGGTCGACCCCGCCCAGGTCGGTGAACGTCGCCACGATCGGGTCGGACGTGGCGATCGCGATGTTCTCGAAGCCGGAGACCGCGTTCACGGCCACGTCGATCGGCGCGTCGTCGATGAACGCCTGCGACGCCTGCGAGACGGCCGCGCCGGCCGGCCGGAAGAAGGTGACGGGCGAGCCGCCCACGAGCTGCTGGAAGGACGTCGCCAGGCTCTTGACGGTGATCGACGTCGCCAGCCCCTGGCCGGGGGCGTAGTAGGTGTGCGAGCCGTAGATGTAGTAGACCGACGGGTTCGACGCGTCCTGGACGATCGTCCCCGTGGTCGTCGTGCCGTCGCCCCAGGCCACCGTCGCGACGAAGTCGGCGGCCGTCGCCGTCGCCGACGACGTGAACGCGCCGACCAGAGCGTTCGTCAGCGCCCCGCCCTCGACCCCGTGGATCGGCACGCCGTAGACCGTCGGGACCAGCGCGGCCAGCTCGGTCGCCGTGATCGTCGCCTCGTCGCCGTCCGAGCCCGTCTCGGCGAGCGTGTTGAACGTCACCGGCGACGAGCCGATCAGGACCGTGGTCGACGTCGGCTGCGTCCGGACCGTCAGCGTGGTCGGCAGCGGCGACGTCGTGCCGGTGTAGGTGTGCGTCCCGTAGACGTAGAAGACCGTCGGATCCGAGGCGTCCTGGACGATCGTCCCGGCCGACGTCGAGCCGTCGCCCCAGGCGATCGTCGCGCCGAACTGCGCGGCCGTCGCCTGGATCCCCGCGTCGCCGGAGACCCGGAACGTCCCCACCGGCGCGTCGACCAGCCGGACCCCCTGGACCGCCGCGATCGGGCTCGCCGTGACGTCCACCTCGATGCCGAAGGCGCCGTCGATGACGATGCTCTCGTAGTTGTTGTAGGTGAGCACGTCGGGGTCGGAGGACGTCCGGATCGTGACCGAGCCGTCCGGATTGACGAAGAAGTTCGCCGGCGTGATGTCCAGCCCGTCGACGTCGATGGTCAGCCGATCGGTCCCCGGGCCGCCGTCCAGCGTGGTCCCGAGCGTCGCGGCCGCCGCGGCGAACTGCACGGTCGCGGTGTCGTTGCCTCCGCCCTGGTTCAGCGCGAAGGTCGCATCCGGGGGGAGGCCCTCGACCTCGGCCGCGTCGTCGCCGGACCCCTGGTTGACCGTCAGCGCGGCCAGGCCGGCGACGGGCTCGTCCAGGCCGTAGTTCAGCGTGACCGTGTACGAGGCCGCCGCGGCGGTCTGGTTGATGGTGACGTTCGTCTTGTTCGCGACGTGGGTGTCGGCGAACGCGGGGAGGAAGCTCGCGGACGTGATCCCCAGCGTCTGGACGTCCCCCGTATCCGCCGAGTTCGCGCCCGCGGCCACCAGGACGCCGAAGTCCGGGTCGCCGGTGTAATTGAAGACGTAGTTCACCGCCGGCACGGTGTCGTAGACGCTGTGCGTCGAGAGGCCGCTGAAGTCGACGAGGTAGGTGGCGCCGTCGCCCTCCTCCTCAAGCTCGATCGAGCCGGCCCCGGCCCCCGCCGTCGTGTAGGTCTCGGTGTCGAAGTCCGGGCCCGGGTCGCCGATCAGGACCAGGTCGCTGGAGCCCGCTCCGCCGGTGGACCCGCCGTCGTAGGTGAGCGTGCCGACCGGCAGCGGCGTGCCCGTGTCGAAGTTCACGGTCAGCTTGTTGGCCTGGCCGGCCGCGTTCTTGAGCGTCAGGCCGGAGAGGAGCGACGGCGTGTAGACCAGCTCCGCGCCGGTCGCGCCGAAGCCGAGGAGCCGCGCCAGGTTGACGCCGTCCTGCTGGAGCGTCCAGGCACCGGCCGTCGTCCCGGCCGAGCCGTCCAGCTCGGCGGCGACGTCCGAGACCGCCCCCGCGTTCACCAGCGAGACCTGGGCCGCGATCCCCGAGAGGTCGCCGGAGTCGCCCACCGTCAGCTTCGACCCGGCCGAGCCCGCCTCGGTGTAGAAGGCGGTCGGGACCGCGGTGCTCTCCACGTCGGCCGTGCTGCCCGCCGTGTAGACCACCAGGTTCATCCCGGTGATCCCCTCGACCTCCACCACCTTCGGGTCGCCGCCCGGGTGCGAGATCGGCAGCCCCGGCGCGTTCGCCCCGATGACGATGTCGTTGTTCGACGTGAACCGATAGGTCGAACCCGTCAGCGTGACCGTCACCCCCTCGGTCGCCAGGGCGTCGCCGTCGTAGCGCAGGAACGACGCCGCGTCGATGCTGATCCCCGCCGCCAGCAGCCGACGATCCTCCAGCCCCTCGATCCGCCGCAGCGCCTCGCCCCGCCGCCGACGCTTCCGACGCGCCGCCCCTTCGCTGTTGTTCCAGGAACCCCAACTCACCAGGGGCTGACCATGCCGCGTCGTCGCTGCTTTCATGGCTGCATGTCCTTCGGATCAACGGGTGTCGAACGATTGGGGAGAGATCAAACCGGTTCGCGGGCCGTATCTGGCCGCCCCTCCCCCTTCGCTAGTGAGGGGAGGGGCGATCTCTGTTGCCAATATCCCAAAATACCCAAATTTACAATGCGGGATCAAGCGTGCCCTGTCCTTAAATCTCCTAGATTATCTAAAGTGCAAATTCGGGACGGTTGGCGACCTGACGCTGCGCAACTTTTCGCCTACCTTGGCCTTGTGGCGATCGATGCGCGCAGGGGGGGATGTGTGCTTCCGCCGGCGCGGGGAGGGCGACGGGGCGTCGACGCCGCCGGTGCGTCAGGATTCGACGCGAGAGCGGAGCCGGCCGGAGGCCAGCCGGGTATGGAGGAGGGAGCCCGGCGGGGCCTGGGAGGCGTCGCGGACGACGGTCCGCCCGTCTTCGGCCAGGGTCAGGCTGTAGCCGCGGGCGAGGACGGCCTCGGGGTCGAGGGCGTCGAGCGAGGTCTTCAGGCGGTCGAGGCGGTGGCGTCGGCGTTCCAGGTCGTGGGTCGCCGTGGCGGCCAGGCCGCGCGTCAGGGCGTCGAGCCGGGCGCGGGCGTCGCGGAGGCGGGACGCGCCGGCGTGGCGGAGGGCCTGGCCCAGCCGGTCCAGGTGCATGGCGATCTCGGCCGCGTCGGGGACGACCAGCTCGCCGGCCTCGCTGGGGGTCAGCGCCCGGCGGTCGGCGGCCAGGTCGGCGAGCGTCACGTCGATCTCGTGGCCCACCGCGGCGACGACCGGGACGGGGCAGGCGGCGATCGCTCGCACCACGACCTCATCGTTGAACGGGCCCAGGTCCTCGGCGCTACCGCCGCCGCGGGCGACGACGACGACCTCGACCCCCGGCGCGAGCCCGGCCAGCTCGATGGCCGCGGCGATCTCGCGGCCGACGCCGATCCCCTGCACGCGCGTCGGCACGATGAGGACGTCGGTCCCGCCCCAGCGCCGGCCGGTGACCTGCAGCAGGTCGCGCACGGCCGCGCCGGTGGGGCTGGTGACCACGGCGATCCGGCGCGGGAAGCGGGGCAGGGGACGCTTGCGGTCGGGGTCGAAGAGGCCCTCGGCGGAGAGCCGCGCGAAGAGTTGTCGGAACGCCAGCTCGGCCGCGCCCATCCCCTCGGGCTCGACGGCCTGGGCGATGACCTGATACTCCCCGCGCGGCTTGTAGACCGTCAGGCGGCCGACCAGCCGGACGGCCAGGCCGTCGGACAGGTCGAAGGGGAGGCGCTGGGCGTCGCCGCGCCACATCACCACGCGGACGGACGCCTCGTGGTCCTTCAGGCTGAAGTACAGGTGGCCGGACCGGGGCCGGGCGAGGTTCGAGACCTCGCCGCGGATCGCCACGTCGCCGAAGTCGGCCTCCAGGGCGTCCTTGATCCGCTCGGTCAGCCCGCCGACCGTCTCGAAGGCCACGCCGTAGGGGTTGTCCGACGCCTGGAACCAGGGGAAGCTCGTCATGGTCGCGCTCGTCGTCCGTGGCCTGCGCCGGGGGCCCGGCTCGGGGCCGGCGGACCATCGTCGCAGGAAACGCCCGGCTCGACAACCGCCTCCGCGGCTAGGGCGTCCGTTTGGATCCTGGCGGATCGCGCCGGACGTCTTCCCCCCTCGCGGGGGAAGACAGACCGCGCAGCGGTCAGATGAGGGGGACGCGAAGCACGGGCACCGTCGGGCTCCGAAAGCCCGCTCGACCGGCTCGGGCTCCGACGGCCGTCTGGCGCGTCGTCCCCCTCATCCGGCCCTGCGGGCCACCTTCCCCCGCCAGGGGGGAAGGCCGTTAGGACGCCTCCTCGACTCCGACGCGTTCCGCCAAATCTCAAAGATACAGCCGGCGGCTACCGTGCGCCCACCTCGCGCTCCAGGCGATGGACGGCCTGCTGGGCCTCGCGGTCGAGGGGGTCGTTCGTCAGGGCGAGGCGGGCCCAGGCGAGGGCCTCGGGGAGCCGGCCGGCGGCGGCGCAGGCGGCCGAGAGGAGGGGGGGGAGGCTCGGGTCCTTCGAGCCCTTCGACGTCGCGGCGCGGGCGATCAGGGGGGAGATGGCGTCGTAGCGATCGGCCTCGCGGAAGCATTCGGCCGCGGCGTCGGGTTCGCCGGCCAGGCGCAGGGCGGTCCCCAGGCCGTGCATCAGCGCCCGGTCGTTTGGCTTCGCCCCGAGCGCCTGGCGGAAGGCGGCGACGGCGGCCCTGGCGTCGCCTCGCTTGAGCGCCAGGCGGGCCCGGACCTCGGCGAGCGCCGGGGCGTCCGGCGGGGCGTCGCGGATCAGCCCCTCGGCCTTCACGTCCTCGCCGCGCTCGACCGCGAACGACGCCCGCAGCGCGAGGGCGTCCAGGTCGTCGGCCGGCAGGGCCGCGAGGGCGTCTTCGGCCTGCTCGATCTCGTTGAGGCGGTACAGGCCCTCGGCCAGCACCAGGCGGGAGGCGCGGTCGTCGGGATCGGCGGCGACGCACGCGGCGAGGGTCTCGCTGTCCTCGCGAGGGTCCCAGGTGGCGTGGCGGGCCTTGCCCCAGTGCAGCAGCCGCTCGAACGTCAGCCCCCGGCGGTCGGAGAGGGCCAGCATGACGCGGTCGAAGTCCGCCCAGCGGTGCTGGAGGTTGTAGATATACGCCAGCTCATCATACGGCTGGGGCTCGGCCGGCAGGCCCTCGGCGGCCTTGAGGAAGTGGGCCTCGGCGGGGCGGAGGCGGTGGCGGGCGACCTCGACCCGGCCGGCCAGGAGATGGGCGAGCGGGCCGAGCGCGGGGTCGTCGAAGATCGCGCCGGCCTCGGCCAGCGCGTCGTCGGCCCGGCCCTGCGCCTCGGCGACCTGGGCGCGGGCCATGCGCTCCATCGGCAGCGGCGGGCGGACGGTCGCCAGGCGGTCGAGCCCGGCGCGGGCGGCTTCGAACCGCCCGGATTGGAAGTCGGCCTGGGCCTGCGCCAGCAGCGCGACCGGGTCGGGCCGGCGGGAGGCGAGCCGGGCGACGCCGAGCGCGGTCGCCGCGACCAGGGCCGCGGCCCCGGCGATGGTCCCCACTCGGCTCCGCCGCATCTCGCGCTTCCCCCGGCTCGCGTCGACTTCAGTCGGCCTTCTTCTCGGCCGCGTCGGCCTTCGGCGCGTCGGCCTTCTTCGAGGGCTTGACCTTGGCGTTCTTGTTCATCATGTCCTTCATGGCGTCGAAGTCGGCCTGCTTGGGGGCGTCTTCCGAGACCGGGATGTCGCCGCCGTCATCGCCGCAGCCGGGGAGGGAGGTCGCCACCAGGGCCGCGAGCAGCGCGGGGATCAGGGCCTTGCGCATCGAGAGAGGTCTCCGAGTAGGATTGCGAGTCGGATGGGGGGGCGACGGCCACGACGGACCGAGGGCCGCGACGCGATGCGCCGGGCCCTCGGTCCCGAGATCGGGCCGTTTTGGGGAGCGATCAATAGGCGTCGGAGCTGATGACCTCGCCGCCGTTGCGGCTGCCGAGGGCCCACCAGGTCGGGATCGCGATGGTGTCCTTGACGAACTTCACCGAGCCATCGGCGAACGCGACGTTGACGCCGCCGGTGTGGTTGCTGCTCGGCGGGCAGCCGTCCAGCGGGTTGCCCCAGCCGCCGGTGTTGCCGTCGGCCGAGTTGTAGCAGCCGGCCGCGTTCGGCGCCAGCCAGTGGTTGTAGGCGTCGTACATCAGGGTGGAGCCGACGTGGCCGGTGACCCAGAAGTTGCCGTTGGCCGGCGCCAGGCCGCCGTACCCCGCGGTCGTGCCGGGGAGCCCCTTGCAGGTGTTGACGAATTGCAGCGCCTGCGTGTTGCCGGTGGCCCCCAGGTTGTAGCCGATGTTCAGACCGCTGGGGAACAGGTAGACCGACTTGCGGTTCGTCGAGGCGATGGTGATGCTGTTCGCCGCCTTGCCGGTGCCCAGCAAGGTCTCGCTGAACATGGCGGTGTTGGACGTGCCGTCGGTGAAGCCCTCCACGCCGGTCGGGGAGCAGTTCATGCTCGGGATGGCGTCGATCGTGGAATTCCCCGGATAGTTGCCCGGGTCGCTCCGCATGGGGACCAGGGCCCCGTTGAAGACGTCGATGCACGCCGGCCCGCCGACGTTGGCCACGTAGCTCTTCCAGCCCCAGGCGTTGGTCGGGACCCGGATGCTCTCCGACGGGCACTGCATCGATCCCACCATCGTTCGCAGGACCGTCAGGTTCGCCGGGAAGGTGGCCTGCCCGTTGCCGCCGCCGAAGCACCAGTTCAGCGAGTTGTACAGCGGCGCCTGCTCGATCTGCGAGAGGAGCGAGGCCGTCCAGTCCAGCGGCCAATGGTCGAGCCCGCTCGGGTTGGCGGCGGCGGTCATCGATGATCGGTTCTGCACCAGCGGCGGGAAGACGTTCTGCTGCGACAGGTAGTTGTGCGCGGCCAGCCCGATCTGCTTCAGGTTGTTGACGCACTGGGCCCGGCGGGCGGCCTCGCGCGCCGCCTGCACGGCCGGCAGCAGCAGCGCGATCAGCACGGCGATGATGGCGATGACGACCAGAAGCTCGATGAGCGTGAAGGCTCGTCGGGCCTTCGAAGCGGGATGCGGCATTCGGTCACCCTCCGGAGAGTTGAAGATGAAGCCAATGATGATGGAACGACCTTTGAAGACTTGCTGAACCGGGACGGATTGTATCGACCGGCCCCGACAGATGTCGACCCTTAGTTATTAAGAATAGCTAAAGGCTGCAGCCCTCGTCCTGTTGGGATCAAGCGCCATCTAGCGGGGGTTCGTCCCGGACGGCCTTTTATTCGAAACGCCGAAGGCCCGGCGTCGCGGTGGGCGTCGCCGGGCCTTCAGGTCGAATCGGATCGCGATTCAGGCGGGTTGCGTGACGGGCGTCACTCGCTGGCCGGGGTCGGCAGGAGCAGGCCGCCGGTCTTGACCTCGGGGGCCGGGGGCACCTCTTCGCCGGTCAGCGAAGGGGTGATCTCGGCCGGGACCGAGGCGACGGTCGCGGCGGGCTTGCTCAGGTAGGTGTGCTGGCCGGCACCGTAGACGGGGGCCGCCTGCGGGGCGGCGTAGCTCTGCGGGGCGGCATAGCTCTGCGGGGCGGCCTGGGGGGCGGGGAAGGCCTGGGAGGTCGGGGCGACCTGGGAGGTCGGGTAGACGGTCTCGACCGGGCCGCAGCCCTGGTCGCAGCCGCTGTCGCCGCAGCCACCCTTGTGGCCCCACAGCCGCTTCTTCTTCAGGACCCACTCATAGGTGACCGGCGGGTGCAGCAGGCCCTTCAGCTTGCAGTGCAGGCCGTCGAGCTTGCCGCCCAGGTGGCCGAAGAGGTTGCACTTCTTCGCGGGGGCGCACTCGTCGCAGCCGGCCGTCGGGACGTAGCCCTGGGGGCTCGCGATCGGCCCGCCCTGGGGCGAGGCCAGGCCGCAGGTGGCGCACCCGCCGTCGAAACCGCCCGCCATCGCCGCGCTGCAGAACCCAAGGGCCAGGGCAAGGCTGAGGGTCAGCGTCAAGGGCTTCAACATGGGAGAAAGCTCTCCTAAAGTAGCTATCAAACGAGGACCGCGATCCCGGTCGACCGTTCGCTCGACCTCGTCTCGTTTCGGTCATCCATGACGTCGGCCCGCGGTTGAGGTCTTCCCGGGACCCGGGGCCTTCCCGGCCCCCCCGCAATCCGACGCCACCAGAGTTCGGTGCTCCCGTCCGCTTCTCGCCTCGGGTCTCTTGGGCCCCGTGGCGAACACCTGTTGTATCGTCATCGCGGTGCGGGCCCTTGAACCCGCTTCGCCTTTTGCACCAACGCTTTACGTCGACGCATTTGCCGGTCGTCGGGGTCGGCGAAGATGGATAAAAGGCGCAAAGTGAGACGAGGGCGAATTCCGGACAATCCTCAAACTCGCGGCCCGATCGGCCCCGCGATCGCCAGGGTCGACGGCACCGGAGCGTCCCGGCGGGGCGGCAATCTCCCGCGCATCCGGAGGGCTTGCCGGCGCGCGTCCCGGCGTAGTGCGGGGCGAGCCGTCAGAAGGGCGTGCGATCGGCGGCGGCGGCGGTGCGCGGCGGGTCGATGCGCAGGAGGACCAGGCCGTTCCTGCGAGTCTCCCCCTCGCGGAGGACGGGGACGGCGGCCCCCGCCAGGTCGTCGGCGAGGACGTCGTAGACCTTGTCGCGGACCAGGAGGTAGGAGCCGTCGCGGGAGGGGTCGCGGAGCCAGTCGGCGAGGACCTTCTTCGATCGCACGACCAGGCGGGCGCGGGGCGCGTCGGCGGAGACCTGTTCGAAGGCGTCGTTGTAGCGAGGCTGGCTGCCGGGGACCGCGGCCAGCCGGCGGCCCCGCAGGTAGAACCAGAGGCCCTCGTCCAGCTCGTGGAAGAAGTCGAGGGTGTCGACCTGGGGGGGGACGGCCCGATCGATGGCGCGGGCGACCTCGGCGTGGCCCCGCTTCGGGTTCGCCCCCGGCGCGACGAACCCGTAGCCCACGACCACCGCGACGGCCGTCGCCACGAGCGCCGGCGTCATCGCCGCGGCCCCTCGCCCCCGCCGCGTCGCGAAGGCGCCCGCCAGGCCCGCGCCGGCCGCCGCCCCGGCCATCGTCGCGCACCACGCGGGGGCGTCGACCCCCAGCGCGCGGCCGGCCGTCGCCAGGGCGCCGGCCCCGAGGATCGACCAGAGCCCCCATTGGACATCGAGCGCGACCCGCGCCCGGCGGTCGCCGTCGGCGGCCCGGCTGTCGAGCCCCAGCCAGGCCGCGCCGGCCATGAGCGCGAAGCCGGGGAGGCAGGGGACGTAATAGTTGGGCTTGGCCACGGCCCAGAAGCCCAGCAGGATCGCCACCCCGACCGACCACGACCAGCCGATCCAGGCGCGGGGGTCGCGATCGCGACGGAACGGGAGCCCCAGGCCCGCCGCCCCCGCCGCCACCCAGGGGAGTACCAGCGCCGGCCACTGGAGCAGGAACCCGACGCGCTCGCGATGGACGATCGGCAGCGCCCCGGTCTTCTGGCCGATCTCCGCCGCCCACACCCCCGCCGCGTTCGGGTCGGCGAGCCAGACCGGGACGGGCCAGCCGAGCGCCAGCGCCAGGGACGTCGGCAGGCCGATCGGGTGGAACGCCAGCCGCGCCAGCCGCCGGCCCGTCCCGGCCGCGATCGCCCACGGCGCCAGCGCCGCGGCGACGATCGCCACGATCACCGGCCCCTTGCAGAGGAACCCCAGGCCGATCGCGACGTGGAAGAGGACGGCCGAGCGCCAGGAACCCGATCGCTCCTCGCGACCTCCGAGCAGGCCGATGCCGAGCATCCTTCTCCCCTCGTGGGAGAAGGTGGCCGAAGGCCGGATGAGGGGGGGGGCCGCAGGCTTCCGGTCGCGCGCCCCCTCATCCGCCCCTCCGGGGCACCTTCTCCCACGAGGGGAGAAGGGGGGATTTATGCTCGTACTCCCATGTTTTCGATGGAGCACCCCGAGGGGAGAAGGGATGTCGAGCCGGCGCACCGCCGCGTAGATCGCCAGCGTGGTGAAGAAGGCGAGCGGCACGTCCTGCCCGGCCTGGCGCGCCTCGGCGATGAACAGGGGGATGGTGACGAGGATCATCGCCGCCGCCCGCGCCAGCGGCCGGCCGCCGAGGTGCAGGCCGATCAGGTACGTCAGGGCCACCGTCCCCAGGGCCGCGAGCGCGCCGGGGAGCCGGACGACGACCTCGTCGCAGCGGCCGACGGCCGTCGCCAGCGCGGCGATCGTCCAGCGGGGCAGGGGGGGCTTCTCCAGCCGGGGCCGCCCCTGGATCGTCGCCACCAGCCAGCGGCCGTTCTCGACCGTGTCCAGCGCCTCCGCGGCCAGGCGCTGCTCGCGCTTGCCCCAGAGTTCCAGCGACCCCAGGCAGGCGAGGAAGACCACCCCCGCCAGCGCCGCCAGGGCCGCCTCAAGGCCCCACCCCCGAAGTCCCCTCGCCGGCATCCTTGCGCCTCCTGGCCGGGCTCCCCATCCTGGGGGCCGCGCGGGAGGCTATCGGAAAGCGTCGAGCCGGGCAACGCGAGTCGGCGGGCGGCCTGTCGAGAGAAATCGCGCGAGGCGCATGCGGCCGGCGGGTACTACACCATGGAGGGGACGGATGTCGCCCGGGGTCTGGAGGGTTGGAGGAATGATGGGCGAATCGAGACGCACGGATCGATTGTCGCGGGCGGGGGCCGTGGGGACGGCGTCGGACGGTCGGCTCCTGGATTGGTTCGCCTCGGGCGAGGTAGGGGTCGCGGAAGCGGCGTTCGAGGAGTTGGTGGACCGGCATGGGCCGATGGTCCTGCGCGTCTGTCGCGAAGTCCTCCGCGACCCGCACGACGCCGACGACGCCTTCCAAGTCGTGTTCCTGGTCCTGGCGACGCGCGCCGGGGCGATCCGCCGTCGCGACTCCCTGGCGAGCTGGCTGTTCGGCGTGGCCCGTCGCGCGTCGGCGAGGGTACGGCGGTCGGCGGCGCGTCGGTCGGCCCGCGACCGCGCCGCGGCCGTCCGGCCGTCTGAAAGGGGGGCCCCCGACGAACTCGACTTCGCGATCCTTCATGAAGAGATCGAAGCGCTGCCGGAACGGCTCCGCGCCCCGGTGATCCTCTGCCACCTCCAGGGGCTGACCTACGATCAGGCGGCCGATCGGCTCGGCGTCACGGAGCCGGCGATTCGCGGCCGTCTGACCCGGGCCCGCGATCGGCTGCGACGGCGGCTGACCCGTCGCGGCGCGTCAATCCCCGCCGCGCTGGCGCTCGCCGGGGCCGCGTCCGCCGGCGAGGCCGCCGTCCCCGCCGCCCCGGCCCTCTCCTCGTCCCGGATCGCGCCGGGTATCGCGACCGGCGGGGACGTCTCGCGCCTCGCCCGGGAGGTGG